>BFBZ01000017.1_pt19 | contig 57064 bp, 51 predicted proteins | sample 1888401 | NCBI WGS metagenome assembly BFBZ01 (sample SAMD00112614, study PRJDB3348) | symbiont metagenome | host: Chara braunii
GTTTCTGGGCTCGGCTGCAGCGCGCGTCCGTCGAAAGGCTACACATTCGGCTGGAGTCGCTGCTGGTGCTGGTGGCGCTGAGCGCGGCGATGGCGCTGCTGTCGCCCTTCTTCCTGTCGCTCAGCAACTTCCTCAACATCCTGCTCGCGACATCGACGATCGGCGTGCTGGCGATCGCCGCCACCTTCGTCATCGGCTCGGGCGGGCTCGACCTGTCGCTCGGCTCGGTCATGGGCCTGGCAGGCGTCGCCGGCGCCTTTGTCGCCGTCAATCTCGGCTGGCCGTCCGTGCTTGCGGTGATTGCCTGCATCCTGGCCGGCGCGGCTGCCGGCTACATCAACGGTCAGTTGGTTACCCGCGCCTTCGTGCCGGCCTTCATCGTCACGCTCGGCATGCTGGGCCTGGCGCGCGGGCTGGCGCTCGTCATCTCGCAGGGCAGGGCGATCTACGGCCTGCCGCCCGAGATCGTCTATATCGGGCAAGGCAGGCCGCTCGGCATACCGATGCCTGTGATCATCTTCGTGCTGACCGCGGTCGTCGCGCACGCGGTGCTCGCCTACACGCGCTTCGGCCGCCATACGCTGGCGCTGGGCGACAGCGAGGGTGCCGCGCGCGCCGCCGGCATCCGCGTCGAGCATCACCGCCGCATCATCTACACGCTCTCCGGCGCGCTCGCCGGACTTGCCGGTCTGCTCTTCACCGCGCGCGTCAATGCCGGCGATCCGACCGCAGGCATCAACTATGAGCTGACCGCGATCACCGCGGCCATCATCGGCGGCACCAATCTGTTCGGCGGTCGTGCCTCGATCCTCGGCACGATGATCGGCGCGCTGATCATGGGCGTGCTGCAGAATGGGCTGACGCTGCTTGCGGTGCAGTCCTACTACCAGCAGATGGCGATCGGCGCGGTGCTGATCCTCGCCGTCTTCATCGACCAGTACCAGGTGCGGAAGGAGTCGCGCGTATGACCTTGCTTTCGCTTCATGGCATCCGCAAAAGCTTCGGCGCGGTCGACGTGCTGCATGGCGTGGACCTCTCGGTCGCGGCCGGCGAGGTGGTTGGGCTGGTCGGCGACAACGGCGCCGGCAAGTCGACGCTGATGAAGACCATCACCGGCATCTATCGCGCCGATACCGGCTCGATCGAATTCGACGGCAAGGACATTCTTGCGCTGGATCCCGGCCAGCGGCGCCGTCTCGGCATCGAGATGATCTACCAGGATCTCTCTTTGGCCAAGCAGCAGGACGTCGCCTCCAACATCTTCCTCGGACGCGAGCCGACGAAAAGGCTGTTCGGCCTTTTCCCCGGTTTCGTCGACAAGGCCGAGATGGACCGCCAGGCCGCGAAGATGGTCGAGCGGTTGGGGGCGCATCTGCCGTCGATCAACCGCTCCGTCGGCTCCTTCTCGGGCGGCCAGCAGCAGACGGTGGCGATCGCGCGTGCGCTTACCTTCAACCCCAAGCTCGTCATCATGGACGAGCCGACGGCGGCCCTTGCCGTGCGCGAGGTGCAGAGCGTGCTCGATCTCATCCGGCGGCTAAGGTCGGAAGGCATCGCCGTCATCCTGATCTCGCACCGGTTGAACGACGTTCTCTCGGTCACCGACCGCATCGTCGTGCTGCGCCACGGCCGGGCTGACGCCGACCTCGTTACCGCCCGGACCAACATGAACGAAGTCGTCAGCCGCATCGTCGGCGGCGGCGACACGGCCGCCGCGGCGGCGCATGAACAACGAGGCTGAGATGAACGTTTTCGGACTGCACACTTTCGCCATTGCCCCGGTCTGGGATCTTGCGCGTATCGAGCCGCAGATGGACCGGTTGAAGGAGCTCGGCATCGGCCTGATGGAGATCCCGCTGCTGCGCCCAGAGGAGATCGACACCAAGCGCACGCGCGGCTTCGCCAACCACTATGGGGTCCAGCTCATCCCGTCGCTCGGCCTGCCGCGCGCGCTCGACGTGGTCGAGCGGCCCGAGGAAGCGCTCGACTTTCTGCAGCCGGCCTTCAAGGTCTGCAACGAGGTGGGCGCCGAGGCGCTCGGCGGCGTCACCTATGGCACGATCGGCAAGACCACAGGCCGAGCGCCGACGCGCAAGGAGATCGACGGCATGTGCCGCTTCCTCGAACGTGCCGCAAAGTCGGCGAAGTCGCGCGGGCTAAAACTCGGCATCGAGCCATGCAACCGTTACGAGACGCATCTGATCAATCGCGGTATCGACGCCGCGCGGATCATCGAGCGCATCGGCGCCGACAACATCTTCATCCATCTCGACACCTATCACATGCACATCGAGGAAGAGAGCTTTGCTTCCGGCTTCGAGGCGGCAGCACCCTTCCTCGGCTATGTGCATGTGTCGGAGGCCAATCGCGGCGTGCCGGGGCGCGGCATGCTCAACTGGGCGGCCTGCATGAAGGCGATCGCCGACATCGGCTATCAGGGCGCGATCACGCTCGAAAGCATGAACCATGTCGATGTCGACATTGCCGGCGGGCTCGCGGTCTGGCGCCCGGTGGCGGAAGACCCGCGCGACGTCATCGAGGTCGGCCTGCCGTTCCTGCGCGAGGAGGCGCGCAAGGCGGGGCTCACGCTGGGATAGGCCAACGTCTTACTTGCCGGGCCGGCGCGCCAGCCAGCGGCGGCGCGCCTCCTGCTGCTCGGCAAGCTCGGCCTCGTCCCAATAGCCGATCAATACGCCGGAGCCGACGATCGGATCGAAGTGCTCAATCTTGTCGTCGATTTCCGTCAGCCACTCGTCGGGGGCGGTGATGCGGTTGTTGGGCAGCGCCATCCAATGCATCAGCGCTTTGCGCAGCCGCTCGATGTCGGCGGCCGCCGACGCCTCTTGGCCGAGATCGCGCAATTCGCCGGGATCGTTCCGCAGGTCGAAGAACATCGCCGGCACGCCCTCGCCATGGACGAGTTTGAAGCGTCCATCGGTGATCATGTAGAGCTTGCAGTCCGACACCGGCATCGCGAGCTTCAGCCGAGCGGCGTCGCCGCTGTAGTCGTATTCGCTGATCGCATGGCTGCGCAGGCTTTGCCGCTCGCCGGAAATGAGCGGCAGCAGCGAACGGCCTTCGAGGATATGCGGCTTGGCCTTGCGGCCGAAATAGTCGAGGAAGGTCGGCGCAAGATCGATCATCTCGACCAGCGCGTCCGAGGTCGTCCCGCGCGTGGCATGGGCCTCCGGACGCGGATCGTAGACGATCATCGGCACCTTCACCGCGGCGTCGTGGAACAGGTATTTTTCACCGAGCCAATGGTCGCCGAGATAGTCGCCGTGATCGGAGGTGAAGACGATCAACGTGTTGTCGAACAGGCCGCGCTTTTCCATGAAGTCGAACAGGTGGCCGACTTGGTCGTCGACTTGCCTGATCAGGCCCATGTAGCAGGGGATGACCGTCTCGCGGACCTCGTCGCGCGAAAAGTTCCTCGAATAGCGCTCCTGCTGGAAGGCTTCGAAAATCGGGTTTGGCGAGTCGCGCTCGGCCTCGCTGCGGACCGGCGGCTGGATGTCGGCCCTGCCGTACATGTCGTGATAGGGCGCCGGCGCGATGTAGGGCCAGTGCGGCTTGATGTAGGAAAGATGCGCGCACCACGCCTCGCCCTTGGCCTCGGCCTCCTCGATGAAGCGCATGGCGCGGCGGGTCATGTAGGGCGTTTCGGAATGTTCTTCCGGGATGCGCGCCGCCTTGTCGGCATGGACGAGCAGCCAGCCGTTGAAGTTCTCGCCATTCTCGCCCTCGCCGGAGTTTGCCCAATGCTCCCATGGGTTCTCGGCATCGAAGCCGTGCTGGCGCAGATAGCTGTCGTAGGCTGGATCGGGGTCGTAGCTGGTCGAGGGATGCAGGCCGTCGTCGCGCTCGAACGGCTCRAAGCCGCATTCGGCGACGCGAACGCCGATGATCGAATCCSTGGCGATGCCGAGGCGCTGCATGCCTTCCTCGTCGGCTCTCATGTGCGTCTTGCCGATCARCGCYGAGCGCACGCCGACTTCGCGCARGTGATCGCCYAGCGTMGGCTCGCCGACCCGCAGCGGCACRCCGTTRTGCGTCGAGCCATGCGAGCGSACRTAACGGCCGGTATAGGCGCTCATGCGCGARGGGCCGCACACCGTCGACTGCACATAGGCGTTGGTGAAGCGCACGCCRCGGCCGGCAAGCCGGTCGATRTTCGGCGTYTTCAGGCTCTTGTGTCCGGCGCAGCTCAGATAGTCGAACCGCAGCTGGTCGCACATGATGAAAAGGAYRTTGCGCTTTGARGTCATTGCAATCCGTSGGAGTGGCTCTCGGACGAGCAGTAATGCCAGAACAACGAAGTTGGTGAAACGCGGCAGAATATGATTTTACCGAACCARACCGCTGGTGCAATGTGGCYTTGGAGGATCGAAATCGTGCCATTCGYCAGCATAGGCGGCGTCGTGCTGCATCACCGCTATATCGAAGCGACAGGCACGTCAYGCCCGATCGTCTTCATCAATTCTCTYGGCACCGACTTCCGGATCTGGGATGACATCGTCGCGCGACTTGCCGGCGAAATGCCGATGCTCGTCTACGAYAAGCGTGGTCACGGACTTTCCGGCGATGGCGGCGGCGTGCGTTCGATCGACGACCATGTCGATGACCTGAGCGCGCTCATCGACCACTTCGGCTTCGGCAARGTCGTGCTYTACGGCCTTTCGGYCGGCGGSATGGTCGCGCARGGGCTCTATGCACGCCGGCCTGAGCTTGTCGAGGCGCTGATCCTYGGCGAYACCGCGCACAAAATAGGCACGGCSGAGGGCTGGAATASMCGGATCGCSACCGTCGAGCGCGACGGCATCGGGGCGATCGCCGACGGCATCATGAAGGTGTGGTTCACGCCGGACTTCCAYGCCAGGCGCGCGGCYGATCTCGCCGGTTGCCGCAATATGCTGACCAGGCAGGCGCTGCCAGGCTATATCGGCACCTGCKYGGCGGTTCGCGACGCCGATTTCACCGAAAGCGCCCGRCACATAGCCGTGCCRACGCTCTGCATCGTCGGCGACCAGGACGGCTCGACGCCGCCCGAYCTCGTCCGCTCGCTGGCTGATTTGATCCCCGGCGCGCGCTTCGAGGTGATCCGCGATGCCGCTCACATYCCCTGCATCGAGCAGCCTGACGCGCTGRCCGCCCTGATCCGCGACTTCATCGCCTCGCTTGCCACTCGAAGGTGTTGACGTCGAAACGATCGTCAATCGCAAGAGGCGGTATCACATCCGCTCGAGCGCGATTGCAATGCCTTGACCGACGCCGATGCACATAGTGGCGAGCGCCAGACGGCCACCGCGTTCGCGCAGCTCGAGCGCGGCCGTGCCGGTGATGCGTGCGCCCGACATGCCGAGCGGGTGGCCAAGCGCGATCGCCCCGCCATTCGGGTTCACATGCGCGGCGTCCTCGGCAATGCCGAGCTGGCGCAGCACCGCGATGCCTTGCGAGGCGAAGGCCTCGTTCAGTTCGACCACGTCGAACCGGTCCGGCGTCAGGCCGAGGCGGGCGCAGAGTTTCTTCGTGGCCGGCGCCGGGCCGATGCCCATGATGCGCGGGGCAACGCCGGCCGTCGCTCCGCCGAGGATGCGCGCGACCGGCGTCAGGCCGTATTTCCTGGCGGCGGCTTCCGAAGCGACGATGAGGGCGGCCGCGCCGTCATTGACGCCGGAGGCGTTGCCGGCGGTCACCGTGCCGCCCTGGCGGAACGGCGTCGGCAGTTTGGCCAGCGCTTCGACGGTCGTGCCGGCGCGGGGATGCTCATCCTTCGATACGACGACCGGTTCACCTTTCTTCTGCGGGATCGTCACCGGCGTGATCTCCTTGGCCAGGCGGCCATTGGCCTGCGCGGCCACCGCCTTGTCCTGGCTGCGCACGGCAAAAGCGTCCTGGTCGGCTCTGCTGACGGCAAACTCCTCGGCGACGTTCTCGCCTGTTTCCGGCATCGAATCGACGCCATACTGCTTCTTCATCAGCGGGTTGATGAAGCGCCAGCCGATGGTGGTGTCGTAGATCTCGGCATTGCGCGAGAAGGCGGTGTCGGCCTTCGGCATGACGAAGGGCGCGCGGCTCATCGATTCCACGCCGCCGGCGATCATCAGCTCGGCCTCGCCGGCCTTGATGGCGCGCGCGGCGATGGTGACGGCATCCATGCCGGAGCCGCACAGCCGGTTGACGGTCGAGCCGGGGATGTCCTGCGGCAAGCCGGCAAGCAGCAGCGCCATGCGCGCGACGTTGCGGTTGTCCTCGCCGGCCTGGTTGGCGCAGCCATAGACGACATCGTCGACTTGAGCCCAGTCGACGCCCGGGTTGCGCTCCACGAGAGCTTTCAACGGGACGGCGCCGAGATCGTCGGCGCGCACCGAGGACAGGGCGCCGCCGAAGCGGCCGATCGGCGTGCGGATGTAGTCGCAGATATAGGCCTCAGTCATTTATGCAGCTTTCCCTTTGGCGGTTCCCTCATGCGCTGCCTTGGTGCGGGCCTGCAGGTCGCGCAATGTCTTCAGTTCGAGTTCTGTCGGCGCCGGCGTTTCGTCAAGCGCCTCGGCGAATTTTGCGACCCAGCCACAGGTCGCCTGCACCTGCTCGCGGGTGACGCCGGGATGCAGCGAAACGACGGTGAATTCCTTGGTCGCGGGGTCCGGTTTCCAGATGGCAAGGTCTGTGATCAAAAGCGTCGGGCCGGCCGTGTCGATGCCGAGGCGCCTGCGGTGGTCGCCGCCTTCGCCGTGGCCGAAGGAGGTGAAGAAGTCGATCTTCTCGACCATGCCGCGCTTCGACTGCGCCATGGTGATGTAGACCTCTCTCGACGAGGTGGCGATCTCCGGCGCGCCGCCGCCGCCGGGAAGGCGTGTCTTCGGATGCGCATAGTCGCCGATGACGGTGGTGTTGATGTTGCCGAACTTGTCGAGCTGCGCGGCGCCGAGGAAGCCGATGGAGATACGGCCGCCCTGCAGCCAATAACGGAACATCTCCGGCACCCCGACCGTGGTGACCGCCGTCTCGCACAATTCGCCGTCGCCGATCGACAGCGGCAGGACATCGGGCGCGGTGCCGATGGTGCCGCTCTCGTAGATCAGGGTGATGTTGGGCGCATGCGTCAGCCGCGCGACGTTGCAGGCGGCCGAAGGCGCGCCGATGCCGACGAAGCAGACATCGTCGTTTCTCAAGGCACGGCTGGCGGCAATCGTCATCATCTCGGTTGGGGTGAAGCCCAGGCTTTGTCCGTCGCTCATGCTGGCTTCCTCAGATGCTCGACGCGGGCGGCAAAATCGTCGGCCGTGCTTTCGATGACGTTCTTCTGCATCCATGCCTGGAAGCGATCGCGGTCGGCGGCGATCTCGTCCCATTCGAGATAGGCGGCGTTGTCGCGCTCGTAATAGCCATGCGTGTAGGAAGGATGCGCGCCGCCCGGCACCACCGAGATCGCCGCGATCGTCCAACTCGGCAGCACGGTGAGGTTGGGGTGGAGGTCGTCGAAATTGTCGACCACTTCCTCCACCGTCACAACCGCGCGCTTGGCCGAAAGCACCGCTTCCTTCTGGATGCCGATGATGCCTTCGACCAGCACGTTGCCCTTGCGGTCGGCCTTTTGCGCGTGGATGAAGGTGACATCGGGCCGGATCGCCGGCACGGCGGCTAGCACCTCGCCGGTAAAGGGGCAGGTGACCGACTTGATGTTCGGATTGACCGCCGCCAGACCGGCGCCGCGATAGCCGCGAAAGACCGCGCAGGGCAGGCCGGCGGCGCCCGCCTCATAGGCGTTGGCCATGCCGGCATGGCTGTGCTCCTCGACCTCGATCGCCCGCGGAAAGCCGTTCTCGATGGCGTCGCGGGCGCGCCGGAGCAGGCCGACGCCCGGATTGCCGAGATAGGAGAAGACGATCTTCCTCGCCATGCCCATGCCGATCATCTGGTCGTAGATCAGGTCTGGGGTCATGCGGATCAGGGTCAGGTCGCGAAAGCCCTGGCGGATCGCCTCATGCGCGGCGGCCGTCGGGATCAGATGGGTAAAGCCCTCGAAAGCGGCCGCATCGCCGTTATGCAAATTCTGCGCAACGGCCTCTTTCAGCGGCAGGAACCTGACCATTCCGACGGCTCCATCGATCCCGAGAAGTTCGTATTGCGAACATTGGTTTAATATGTGATACATCTAGCCTGACCGGTAACCCTAAGTCAACGCCGTGCCGGAGGCCGTCATGGAAGAAGCAAGCGTTGCGCGCGATCACGTCGGCTCGCTGGAGCGGGGCCTCGCCGTGATGGAGATTCTCGCCCGCCATCCCGCTGGCATGACGCTGACCGAGATGGCCGAAGAAGCAGGGCTGACGCGCGCCGGCGCCCGCCGCTTCCTGCTGACGCTGACGGTGACCGGCTACGCGACGCAGTCGGGCCGCACGTTCTCGCTGTCGCCGCGCTTGTTGACGGTGGCGCGAACCTGGCTCAGCGGAGCTTCGCTGTGGACGTTCGCCGCGCCGATCATGCGCGAGGTTGCCGGGCGGTTCGACGAGGCCTGCAACGCTGCCGTCTTGTCGGGCGAGGATGTCGTCTATGTCGCACGCATCCCTGGCCGCCGCATCCTGAGCGTCGCGCTCGATGTCGGCACGCGGCTGCCGGCATACTGCACCTCGATGGGGCGCGTGCTGCTTGCCGGGCTGGCGATGGACGAACTGAAGGCCTTCCTCGCGGAAGCAAAAATCGAGCGGCGGACACCGAAGACGATCGTCGGCCGTGCCGCGCTGGGCAAGTCGATCGACAAGGCGAGAGCGGACGGTTTCGCAATCGTCGACGAGGAGCTGGAGCTTGGCCTGCGTTCGATCGCCGTGCCGATCATCGACCGTGCCGGCCACACCGTCGCAGCCATCAACGTCTCGACGCAATCGGCGCGGTTCTCGGTGCAAGCGATGGAGCGCGAGATCCTGCCCGTGCTGCGCAGGGCAAAGCAGCGCGTCGAGGAGTTCTTTTTCGTTTGATTGGAAGCGTGACGATTTGCGCTGCCACCCTCAGAGAAGTATCTAATAGTACGATACAAACCGCCACCAATCGCGCAGCGCACCGTTGCGCCAGGCGGCGACAGCAGCCGCCGCATCTCACCTTGTCAGCCTGTGGCGCCTTGAACGAGTACAAAAGACTGAGTTTCAGGCAAAGGTGGTTGCGACAAGAAACGGGCGCATTCTGCACCGTGAATTGAAGGGCGAATGAACCGCGGCATCACTCATCATCCGCTCGCCAAGGCGGCGGCGCCAGCGACTGTCTGAGCAGAGTCAGGAAGGCCGTGGTCCGCGCGCTTCGGCCGTGCCGAGAGCCCAGCAGCGCGACGACATCGGCTGGCGGGACCTCCCAATCCGGCAGGATCCGGCGGAGCCTGCCTTGAGCGAGATCCTTGGCGACGTTCCATTCGGATCGAATGATGATGCCCCGGCCGGCAAGAGCCCATTCCCGAATGACAGCACCGTCGTTGCTGGACATCGCAGGTTCTATACGAACGGTCGCTATCTCCTGCCGAGGACCGTTGAAGCGCCACAGCGTTACGTCCTCGTCATTTTCATGCAGGGCAAGACAGCGATGCTGCCTCAGATCGGCGGGCGTCGAGATTGTTGGCCCGTTGTCCAGATAGGCTGGACTGGCACAAAGCACGCGTCGGTTCGGTGCCAGTGTCGTTACGACATGATCCATGCGCCCGGGAGGGCCAATGTGGATGACCACATCATAGCTTTCGATGAGCAGCGCAGCCGGATGGTCAGAGAGCACCAACGTCGCCGTTGCTTTGTCGTGTTCCCGGGTAAAAGCTTCTACAACYGGTGCCACATAGAGGCGGCCGAAGCCATGCGGCGCCGCAATTCTGAGGTGCCCGCGGACCGCACCTTTCCGATCCGCCAGTGCTTCCGCAAGCGACTCGATCGCATCGTCCACGATCCTGCCATGCGACGCGAACAGCGATCCTTCTTCGGTGAGGCTGAGCCTGCGCCCGGAGCGGTCGACGAGGCGCACGCCGATCCGTTCCTCCAGCGCTCGCAGTCTTTGCGTGACGGCCGATGGCGTGACATTCAACTTCCTCGCACTCTCCGCCAGCGTTCTGGAGCCGGCCAGCACTGCGAAAAAGGCAAGATCGTCCGATGTGATCATTAACCTCTAACTTAAGGCGCTGTTTAAGATCCATTAATTGCCAGCTTCATCAATTCCGTTCAAGAAACAAGGGAAAGTTTCGAGGTTAGCTGCTCAGTCAGCCGATCGCAGGAGATCGTTCCCAATGCGCATCGCAACTCTGTGCCCTCCCGCCTGGAGACGACGCGCATGGACTCTCTAGGGACACTGCCCACGCCAGCACTTATCCTGGATCGCGACAAGCTCGACCGAAATATCCGGCGTCTTTCGCAGCGCCTCGCCGCGTACGACATTGTCTTGCGGCCGCATCTCAAGACGGCCAAATCCATAGAGGTCGCGCGCCGGCTGTATCCCGACCAGCCTGGGCCGATAACGGTGTCGACCCTGGCCGAGGCCGAGTATTTTGCCGAGCACGGCTTCCACGACATCACCTACGCCGTGGGACTGGCCGCCGACAAGGCCGAACGTGCGCTCCGTTTGCGCAAGGCCGGGATCGACCTGAAGGTTGTGCTGGACACGCCGGAACAGGCGGCCGCGCTCGGCGCCGCTGGCAAGGCAGCAGGTATCGTCCCTTCCGCCCTCATCGAGATAGATTGCGACGGCCATCGGGGAGGAATCGTTCCCGGCGATCCCCTGCTAGGAGAGGTCGCGGCAAATCTTCGCGAGGGTGCTGTCGAACTGGCCGGCATTCTGACGCATGCCGGCGAATCTTATAGCCTTAGGTCGCCACAGGAACTGGCGATGGCGGCGGAGGCCGAGCGCGCCGCCGCGGTTGCCGCCGCCGACTGGCTTCGCCGCCGCGGCCATGAATGTCCGATCGTCAGTGTAGGCTCGACGCCTACCGCGCATTTCGCGCGCAATTTGGATGGGGTGACCGAGGTACGCGCGGGAGTGTACATGTTTTGCGACCTCGTCATGCACGGGGTCGGCGTTTGCCGTCTGGACGATATAGCCCTGACGGTGCTCGCCACAGTGATCGGAAGGAAACCCGAAAAGGGCTGGATCCTGGTGGACGCCGGCTGGATGGCCCTGTCCCGAGATCGAGGCACAGCCAGTCAGGCCGCCGACCAGGGATACGGCCTCGTCTGCGGCCTGGATGGTCAGCCTTATCCCGATGTCATCGTGCATCAGGCAAGCCAGGAGCATGGCATCCTGGCACTGCGGCCCGGCAGCCGCTGCTCCCTGCCTGAACTTCCGATGGGTGCGCGTGTGCGAATCCTGCCCAACCACGCCTGCGCCACCGGCGCGCAGCATGATGCCTACCACGTGACCGCCGCCGATGGTGTTATCGAAGCCTGCTGGCCACGGATGCGAGGCTGGTAATGTCCGATCTGCCCGTCCCGATTGCGACCGAAGATAGGCCAGCGCCGAGGGGCCACTACAGCATGGCCGTTCGCCACCGCGGCCTCATCTATGTGTCGGGTCAACTTGGGTTGCGGCGGGATGGCAGCCACACAGCGCATCTCCCGTTCGAGAATCAGGTGCGCCAAGCCATGCAGAACCTGTTCGATGTCCTCGCCAGCGACCATCTCGGACCGGAGAGCCTCCTGAAAGTGACGGCCTATATCGTCGGCGTGGCAAACTGGCCGGCCTTTGATGCGATCTACAGCGAATTAATGGGGGCGGCGCGCCCGGCGCGCAGCGTCGTTCCGGTGCCCGAGTTGCACTACGGCTACCTTGTCGAGATCGACGCCGTGGCTGCTGGCGCGAACTGTGGAGGAGACTGATGGAGCTCACCTTATCTCGGTCGAATATCGGCGACGAAAGTATCGGGGATAGACTGCGTTGAGCGACCCAGTAGAACATCTCGGGAATGCCGGCCGGTTTGAACGAACGTTCATCGGCGGCGAATGGCAGTTTCCCACCCAAGCTGGTCGAACCGCCGTCATTGACCCCTCCACCGAGGAGGCCGTAGCCGAAATCGCGCTTTGCGGTGCTGCCGACGTCGATCGCGCTGTCGCAGCGGCAAAGCTGGCGTTCAGCGGATGGGCCGCAACACCAATCATCGACCGTGCGAAGTTTTTGGACCGAGTCCACACCCTGATCCTCGAACGCGCTGAACTTTTCGCCGRGGCACTGTCGCTGGAGATGGGCGCTGCCATTGGCTATGCACGCTCGACCCAAGTGCCACTCGCGGCGGAACACATCCGTGTCGCACGCGACAATGCGACCACCTTTCCTTTTGTGACTCAGAGGGGCACCACAGCCATCGTGCGCGAGCCTGTTGGGGTCTGCGGGCTGATCACCCCTTGGAATTGGCCGCTCTACCAGATCACGGCCAAGGTCGGCTCGGCACTGGCGGCGGGCTGCACGGTGATCCTGAAGCCGAGCGAGTTGTCGCCCCTGAGCGCACTGCTCTTTGCGGAAGTAGTGGAGGATGCCGGCGTCCCGCGAGGCGTGTTCAACCTGGTGATCGGAACAGGCCCGGAGATCGGCGGGGCGCTTGCTGCGCATTCCGATGTGGACATGATCTCCATTACGGGTTCGACGCGGGCCGGTGTTCTGGTGGCACAAGCGGCTGCGCCGACGGTGAAACGTGTCGCCCAGGAGCTCGGAGGCAAGTCGCCAAACATCGTGCTTCCGGACGCAGATCTTGCCCGCGCCGTTCCGCTCGGAGTGGCGGCTTCCTTTCGCAATGTTGGGCAATCGTGCAGCGCCCCTACGCGGATGATCGTGCCCAAGGATCGCCTCTTCGAGGTCGAGGCTCTTGCACGGTCCGCTGTGGATCAGATGGTCGTCGGCGACCCTCGAGACGAACAGACCACGCACGGCCCCGTCGCCAACCGCGCCCAATACGAGCGTGTGCAACGGATGATCGATATCGGGATCGCAGAGGGGGCGCGGCTCGTCTGCGGCGGCCGAGGTCGACCGGTCGGGCTGAACCGGGGCTTCTACATTCGTCCCACCATTTTTTCCGACGTGCATCGGAAGATGACGATCGCCCAAGACGAAATCTTCGGACCGGTCCTGTCAATAATCCCTTATGACAGCGTGGACGAGGCGATCGAGATCGCCAATGACACCGTCTACGGGCTCGGCGCCCACGTCCAGGCACGAGACATCGAGAGCGCCCGGGCTGTTGCTGCGCAATTCCGGTGCGGGCAAGTGCATATCAACTATCCGGCTTGGGACCCACACGCTCCCTTCGGAGGGTACAAGCGATCGGGGAATGGCCGGGAATACGGCGTTGAGGGTCTTCAGGAATATTTGGAGACCAAAGCCGTCCTTGGCTTCGGATAAGGTCCGCCATGTCACCTTCGATCAAGCGCATTCCAAGTGATGAACAACTACCATCCGCTGCCGACGTGGTGGTTATTGGCGGCGGAATCGTCGGCGCTACCGCCGCCTATTTTCTGACCAGGCGGGGCTTGTCGGTCGCTCTTGTGGAGAAGGGATATATTGGCTGCGAACAATCGAGCCGCAACTGGGGTTGGTGCCGGCAGCAGAACCGTGACGCCCGTGAACTGCCGCTCTCAGGCGTCGCCCTGCGTCTCTGGGACGAACTCACGGCGGAAATCGGGAGGGATCTGGGATTTCGACGCTGTGGTCTGCTCTATGCAACCGATGACCCCACACAGTTGAATGAATGGGAACGCTGGCGTGATACGGCACGTGCCTTCAACATAAATACGAAGATGCTCAGTTCGACGGAGGCTGCGGCGACAATCCCCGTCAACGGACGGCGTTGGCTGGGTGGTGTCCATTCCGTCGATGACGGCAAGGCAGAGCCTGCACTTGCGGCACCGATGATCGCCGAAGGCGCCCGGGACCGTGGGGCAACGATCCATCAGGATTGCGCCGCGCGAGGGCTCGAGATTACCAACGGTGCCGTGACGGGGGTGATGACCGAGAAGGGGTTTATCCGGGCCAACGCTGTCCTGTGCGCCGCCGGCGCATGGGCATCGGCCTTCTGCCGTCGTCACGGGATTCGTTTTCCTCAAGCAAGCGTGCGTCAGACTGCGCTGCGCACTCGCCCCACGTCGAATATTGGGGAGGCGATCTACACGCCGGACTGCGCACTTACCAGGCGCATCGACGGCAGCTACACCTTGGCTGTCAGTGGAACAGCGACATTGGAATTTACTCCGCAGGGGCTCCGCTACTGGCGGCCTTTTCTTCCTATGTTTCTCAAGCGATTGAAAGCGGTCCAGATAGGCATCGGCAAGTCGTTCTTTGTTGGGCCTGAAACGCTGGGAAGTTGGGCTTTCGACAAGCCGTCGCCTTTCGAGCGCACGCGTGTGCTCGACCCTAAGCCTAGGTCCAGCAGCGTGGCCGCGATCTTGGAGCGAGTAAGAATGCGTTTCCCCGCTCTGGCCGAGGTCGAGGTAGATCATGTCTGGGGAGGTTATGTGGACTGCACGCCCGACGCGGTGCCGGTTATCTCCAATCTTGAAGCGGTGCGGGGTTTTGTTCTGGCGGCTGGTTGTTCTGGCCACGGGTTTGGGTTGGGACCGGGCGTTGGACGTCTCGCCGCCGATCTGGTGGCAAATGACACGCCGTGCGTTGACCCCACTCCGTTTCGTCTATCGCGGCTTCTGGACGGATCGAAAGTTGTGGTCGGGGCGATCTAGTTGTCGCATTGTCCGGCCCAATGATCATGACGGCTTCGTCGTCCAGTCACTGCTCGCTCTTTGGCTTTTCGAGCGATTCAACCTCTCGCTTGCGCAGGCAGGCGTTTTCTTCTTCTGGTCGGGCGTGCTCTCGGCATTCTCGTTCCCCGTGGCCGCTCGGCTGTCTCGACACTTCGGTCTGATCAACACGATGGTGTTCACACACATTCCGTCCAGCATCGCCGTGATGCTGGCGGCGCTGGCGCCAACGCTCCCATTGGCGCCTGTCCTCCTCTTGATCTGGTCGGCCCGGTCGCAGATGGACGTGCCAACCCGCTCGTCCAACGTCATGGCCGTGGTCACGGAGGCGGAACGGGCAGCTGCCGCGAGCTTCACGTCGGTACCGCGCAGCTTGGCCGCGTCGGCCAGCCCAGTGCTTGCGGGCGCTCTCTTTGCCGCCTCGTTCCGAGCATGGCCATCTGCGGGGCACTGAAGATCGTCTACGATGTGCTGTTGCTGATGCAGTTCCGGGAGCTGAGGTCCCCGGAGGAACGCTGACGCGTCTCCGGGGTCGGATCAGAGCCGCCGTCTTTCTCCGATTGCTACGCGATTGACGTCGCCGCTCAGACGCGCTATTGAACAGGACTATACAGGTTCACTGAACAGGTATTGATATGGCCCGTCGCGCGATGCAACTTACTCCCGGCACGGGCAAGCCCGAGCAGATCGCGACCGTTCTGGAGCACGAGATCCGCTCCGGCGTACTCGGCTTCGGTGATCGCCTGCAGAGCGAAAACGAGCTCGTCCAGCGTTTCTCCGTCAGCCGCAATACAGTCCGCAAGGGCCTCGAAGAGCTGTCGAACCGCGGGCTCATCACCACCAGGGTCGGTATCGGATCCTTCGTCACTTTCGACGGCATGCCGGTCGACGATGCGATCGGCTGGTCGCGCGCGCTCGCCAATGCCGGCGCCAATGCCGAAACCCGCACCCTGCGGCTCGAGGTCATCGAGGACGCCGAACTCGCGGCCAAGCTCGGGGTCGAAAGCCCGTCCTTCATCGCCGTCGACCGTGTGCGCACCAACGCCAATGACGGGCATGCCATTTCGATCGAGCGCAGCCGTCTGCCGCTRTCGCCGGAGCTGGAAGACGTACCGCTGCGTGGACTGCGTGAAGGCACGCTCCACCAGACATTGYGCGGGGCAGGGCTGGTTCCCGACCATGGCGAGGAATGGGTCGATATCGAGATGCTGAGTGCGGCCGATGCCACCATACTCGACTGCGCGCCGGGCRCRCCGTTCCTGCGCACGCGTCGCCTGACGCGCGCCGCCGACGGCCGCGCCATCGAATTCGTCACCAGCCTGCTCAACCCTGCGCATTTCGCGCTGCATCTGGAGTTCTGAGCATGGCGGACACAGGCCAGACCATGGACCGGGCAATGGGCGCGCTGATCGGCGGCGCTCTCGGCGATGCGCTGGGCATGCCGACACAGCTTTTGTCGCCCGCCCGCATCGCCGAGATCTACGGCCATGTCGAGGATTTCGTCGCGCCTGTTGCCGATCATCCGGTGTCCAAGGGGCTGCCGGCCGGGGCCATCACCGACGACACGGAACAGGCATTGTTGCTCGGCCGCATACTGGTCGAGTCCGGCGATCGCTTCGACCACGCGCGCTGGGTCAACGCGCTGCTCGACTGGGAGCGCGACGTGAAAGCGCGCGGCAGCTACGATCTGCTCGGCCCTTCGACCAAGCGCGCCATCGACGCCATCAATGACGGTGTGCCGGCGGAGGAAGCCGGGCGCGGCGGCGACACCAACGGCGCTGCTATGCGCATTGCGCCAGTCGGCATCATGATGCCGCCGGCGCCGCTGGACGCGCTGGTTGCCAAGGTGGCGGAAACCTGCCGGGCCACCCACAACACCTCGATCGCCATTGCCTCCGCCGCCGCCGTGGCCGCGGCGGTGAGCAGCGGCGTTGCCGGCAGCGACTGGCGCGCGGCCTGCGAGCATGCTGTGGCGGCGGCGCGGCTGGGTGCCACGCTCGGGCATTGGGTCACCGGCGGCGATATCGCGGCGCGGATCGGCTGGGCGCAGGATCTCGTGCGCGGCAAGAGCGAGAAAGACGCCATTAAGCTGATCGTCGATCTGGTCGGCACCGGTGTCGCCAGCCAGGAATCCGTGCCGGCGGCGTTCGCCGTGTTGGAGGTCGCGCAAGGCGATGCATGGCGGGCGGCGGTCATTGCCGCCAATCTCGGCGGCGACACCGACACGATCGGCGCTATCGCCGCCGGCATGGCCGGCGCATGCGCCGGCCTGTCGCGCCTGCCACCGGATCGCATCGCAAGGCTGAAGGGCATCGACCTCGCGGAAGTCCGCACGCTTGCCAACGAGCTTGTCGCGGCGCGGACGGCGAAAGCCAGCTCACACAAGGACGACGCGCCATGAGCGGGCGTCTCGTCCATGTCGGCAGCGCGGTGGTCGACTATGTCTACCGCATCGACGCCTTGCCGGCGCCGGGCAMGGAAAAGACCGCGTCGAGCTACGCGCGGGTCGCCGGCGGCGGCTTCAACATGATGGTCGCGGCGAGCCGCACCGGGATGAAGGTGGCGTTCGGCGGTCAGTTGGGCACCGGGCCGGACGGCGACTTCCTGAGGGCGGCATTCGAAACCGAAGGCATCGAAACGCTGACGCCGCCGTCGCGCTTGATGGACAGCGGCAATTCGGTGGCAATGATCAGCGGCGACGCCGAACGAACCTTCGTCTCATGGCCGGGCGCCGAGAGCGCGCTTGATCCCAAAATGATGGCGGCCGTCAGGGCCGAGGCCGGGGATTGGGTTTTCACGTCCGGCTACACGCTGAGCTACCCCGGCAGCCGCGACGTGCTCACCGACTGGATCGAGGCGCTGCCGGCGGCAATCCCCTTCGTATTCGATCCGACGCCGGTTATCGCCGAGATCCCCCGACCGATCCTGGACAGGGTGCTCGCGCGCGCGACCTGGCTGAGCTGCAACACGAACGAGGCGGCCGAAATAGCCGGCGGCGGCGATGCCCAGACCGTCGCTCTCCGATTGCTCGCCGAGCATTGCCCAAGGGCTGAAGGCGTGGTCATCCGCGCCGGCGCAGGCGGCTGCCTGGTTCGGCTGGCCGATGGCGRAACGCGGAYGATCCCCGGCTTCAAGATCACTCCCGTCGATACCAACGGCGCCGGCGACACCCATATCGGCGCCTTCGTCAGCGGCTTGTCGCGCGGCATGCCGCCCTTCGAGGCGGCACGCTACGCCAATGCCGCCGCGGCCCTTTCCGTCACCCGTCATGGCGGATCTTCGGCGCCGACCGACGACGAAATCCTGGAATTCCTGAGCCATCGCGATCAAGGGACGATCGTGCATGGCCAGGAGGAAGCGACTGCAACTTAACAAGCCCGTCAATCGGGCAAACAATGAGAGGAAAACAACATGCGCATGCCCAGACTGACCGCTTTCTTGACGGCGACCGCCGTCTTCGTTTCAGCATTCACGGTTTGTGCATTCCCTTTGGCCGCCCAGGCGGCCGAGGAAGTGCATGTGCTCAACTGGAAAGGCTACGGCGCCGATGAGCCCTGGGCAGTCGCCAATTTCGAGAAGGCGACCGGCTACAAGGTGGTCAACGACTTCTTCAACTCCGAACAGGAGATGCTGACCAAGATCAGGACCAATCCGGGCCTCTATGACGTCGTCATGATCAACGCCGCCTTCAACGACCAGGCGATGGCCGGCAAGCTGATCCAGCCGATCGATGTGTCGAAGCTCTCCAACTATGCCGACATCGCCAAGGACAAGGCCGGCTCGCCGATGCTCAACCATGACGGCAAGGTCTATGGCGTGCCGTGGGTGTGGGGCCTGACCGCGCTGGCGATCAACGAGAAGTCCTTCGACAAGCCGCCGACGAGCATCGCCGAGATGTGGGATCCGGCGCACAAGGGCCGCGTCATCATCCGCGACGACGCCGTCGAGGCAGTGCAGTTCGGCGCCATCGCCAGCGGCCAGAACATCAACGACATCAAGGATATGGATGCGGTCAAGGCGAAGCTCACCTCGCTGATGCCGCAGATCAAGACCTTCTGGAGCTCGGAGAACGACTGGAACCAGATGGTCGCGTCCAACCAGATCGACATCGGCACCTACTGGAGCGGCTCGGCCGACCGCGCCAAGACGCATTTCAAGCTGCCGGTCTCGCTGGTCGTTCCGCAGGAAGGCGCCGTTGCCTGGCTCGACGCCTTCTCGATCCCGGTCGGTTCCAAGAACGTCGCCGGTGCCGAAGCCTTCATCAACTACATGATCGACCCGAAATTCTATGTCGAATGGGTCACCAAGGTCGGCGCGCCGGTCTCCGCCAACACCAAGGCGGTCGCAGCACTCCCCGAGGATGCCTTCAACCGCAAGGTCATGGGTAGTCCCGAGGTCGCCAAGCGCATCCAGTTCCAGGCTCCGATCACCGATGCGCAGCGCGAGAAGTACCTGGCGCTGTGGCAGGAACTGAAGGTCAACGTGAAGTAACCAGGCGTCTTTCGGGGAGGAGAGGCAAACATGGCGAACCAGCTTGCGATCGGTCCGCGCCGCGGACTGAGACCGGCCCTGCCGCTTCTCCTGCCAGCCTATCTCTGGCTGACGGTGGCGATCTTCCTGCCGCTGTCGGCCATGGTCTTCTTCTCCTTCATGACCGACCTGCCGCTGGCAGGGAAGGAATGGTCTTTCACGCTCGGCAATTACGCGGCCTTCTTCCAGCAAAGCCTCTATTCCACGCTTCTGTTCGCCTCGCTGCGGCTCGGCCTCGAGGTCACGCTGTGGTGTGTCGTCATCGGCTATCCGGCGGCCTATGTGCTGGCCAAGGTGCTGAAGGGCCGTAGCCGCGAGGCGATCTTCCTGCTCGTCATCCTGCCGTTCTGGTCGAACGGACTGGTGCGCATCTTCTCCTGGGCGATGGTGTTGCGCGAGGGCGGCATTCTCGACACGGCGCTCAACGCCGTGCTGCCGTTCAAGATCAACATCGACCTGATGTATTCCTACCCGGCCGTCATCATCGGCCTGGTGCACTCCTATGTGCCTTACATGGTGCTCACCTGCTACCTCACACTGCAGGCGATCGACGACTCGCTGATCGAAGCCGGGCGCTCGCTTGGCGCCTCGCGGCGGCAGGTGCTGTGGCGGGTGATCATCCCGCTGTCGATGCCTGGCCTGATCGCGGGCGCGGCGCTGATCTTCGTGCCGGTGGTCGGCTCCTTCATGGAGCCGCGCATCCTCGGTGGCCGCACCGGCACCTTCTACGGCACCGTCATCGAGGACCAGTTCGTCGCCGTCTTCAACTGGCCGCTGGGCGCCGCGCTGTCCTTCATCCTGCTCGCCGTGGTGCTGATCATCCTGGCGGTGGCTTCGCCGGTCTTGCGGAGGGCCAGCTGATGGCCGTGACGCGCATCCTCGAATGGCTCGGCCGCTTCTACATCGTCCTGCTGCTCGCCTTCCTTTATCTGCCGATCATCATCATGGCGCTGATGTCGTTCAACGCCTCGCCCTTTTACCAGCTGCCGTTCGAGTGGACGACGGACTGGTATGCTTCGCTGTGGCAGAACGACCAGCTGATATCGGCGACCTGGAACAGCCTCGAGATCGCCGTCATCACCACGATCATCTGCACGGTGCTCGGTTCCATGGCGTCGCTGGCGCTCTACCGATACGAATTCCGCGGCAAGAAATTGCTGCAGGCGCTGCTCTTCCCGCCGATCGCGATTCCGTGGCTGATCACCGGCACGGCGATGCTGATCTTCTTCTTCGGCATCGGCATCGGCCGGGGGCTGTTCGCCATCCTGCTCGGCCATGTCGCGCTGGCGCTGCCTTACGTGATCGTCGTCGTCTCCGCCCGGTTGCAGACTTTCGCACCTGAACTCGAGGAGGCTGCGCGTTCGCTCGGCGCCAACCAGTGGCAGGTGACCATGCGCGTGACTTTGCCGTGGATCATGCCGGGCGTCATTGCCGGCGGGCTGTTCGCCTTCGCCGTCTCGTTCGAYCAGTTCGTAGTCTCCTACTTCCTGTCGACGCCCGGCCAGACGACGCTGCCGGTCGAAATCTATGCCGCGATCCGCAAGGGTTTCACGCCCGAGATCAACGCGGTCTCGACGATCATCATCGTGGTGTCGATGGCGCTGATGCTGCTCACGGCACGCTTCTTCAAATTCGGCGGAGAGAAATAATGGCAGGCGTCCAGGTATCGAACGTCTCGCGCAGCTTCGGCGCTCACAAGGCGCTGGACAACGTCTCGATCGATTTCGCGGACGGCGGCTTCTACGCGCTGCTCGGCCCCTCAGGCAGCGGCAAGACCACGCTGCTCAGGCAGATCGCCGGCTTCGACTTTCCGGACTCCGGCCGCATCGCCATCGGCGGCGAAAGCGTCGAGCGCGTGCCGGTCGAGAAGCGGCGCATCGGCATGGTGTTCCAGAACTATGCGCTGTTCCCCAACATGAGCGTCGCAGATAATGTAGCATTCGGCCTTTCGGTGCGTGGCGAAGCCAAGGCGACGATCGCCACGGAAGTGCAGCGTGCGCTCGACCTCGTGCAACTCGGCAAGCTCGGCGGACGCCGGCCGCACCAGCTCTCCGGCGGCCAGCGCCAGCGCGTTGCCTTGGCGCGCGCCATAGTCACCAAGCCGCGCGTGCTGCTGCTCGACGAGCCGCTCGGCGCGCTCGACAAGGCGCTGCGCGTCGACATGCAGATCGAACTGAAGCGTATTCAGCGCGAGATCGGCATCACCACCATCTTCGTCACGCACGACCAAGAGGAAGCGCTGACGATGAGCGACCGCATCGGCATATTGCGCGACGGCAGGCTGGTGCAGGAAGGGCCGCCAGAAGAGATCTACGACCGGCCGCAAAGCGAGTTCGCCGCGACCTTCCTCGGCGACGCCAACATCTTTCGCGGCGATGCGACCCGCAGCGGCATAAGGCTTTCGGATGGCACCGCGATCAATGCCGCTTCGGGAGCATCGGTGGCGGCCGGCGCCAAGGCGAGCTGCGCCGTGCGGCCGGAACGCATCCAGATTTCGACGGGCGCAACGACGCCTGACGCGGGCGGCGCGAACACGCTGAAGGGGCAAGTGTCGAAGCGCATCTTCGCCGGCAACAACAGCACCTATTTCGTCGACCACGACGGCCAGACGCTGAAGGTGATCGTCCAGAATACCGGCGCCGAGCGTCTCGCAGAAGGCCAGCCGGTGGTGCTCAGTTGGTCGCCGGACAGCACGGTGCTGATTGCGGCAAGCCAATGATTGCCGCCAGTCCTTGATGGGAAATGATGGTGCTGGCCTTGGCTGACGCATGGATCATGCCGTTATATCCTTTCCTCGATGGAGGAATGGATGCCAAGCATGGGTTTCGAGCCGGACGTCAAGGTCCGGGTCAGGGACTACAGGATCGGCTGCGTCGGCGCCGGCATGATCATGGCCGAGTGCCATCTCGCAGCCTATCGCGAGGCTGGCTTTCCCGTGCTGGCGATCGCTTCGCGAACCAAGGCGAATGCGCAGAAGGTAGCGGCCCGCTGGAGCATCCCAACGGTCCACGATACGCCCGAGCAGCTTATCGAGGATAGCAATATTGAGATCGTCGATCTTGCATTTCCGCCGGACCTGCAGCCGGCGTTGATCCGTCACGCGCTCCGACAGCCGCATATCAGGGCGATCCTGGCACAGAAACCGTTGGCGCTTTCGGTCGAGGAAGCCGTGAAGCTGCGCGACGAAGCGGCGGCCTCCGGCAAGATCCTCTCGGTCAACCAGAACATGCGCTACGATCAGTCGATGCGCGTCTTGAAGCAGATCATCGATAGCGGCGCGCTGGGCGAGATCGTCTTTGCCGAGATCGACATGCATGCGATTCCGCATTGGCAGACCTTCCTTGCCGATTACGACCGGCTGACGCTTGCCAATATGAGCGTGCATCACCTCGACGTGCTGCGCTTCCTGTTCGGCGACCCCGACGAGATCACGACGTTGACGCGCAAGGACCCGCGCACGCGTTTCGAGCACACCGATGGCATCACCGTCTCGACCCTGCGTTTTCCCTCCGGCGTGTTTGCTGTGTCGCTGGAGGACGTCTGGTCCGGCCCGMGCCAGGAAGGCTATCGGGACGACCAGCACATTGCCTGGCGCGTGGACGGCACCAAGGGCGTCGCCAAGGGCACGATCGGCTGGCCGAAGGGCGTCGCCTCGACGCTGACCTACGCCTCGACCGAAACGACAGGTGGGGAATGGGTCACGCCAAGTTGGGATACGATGTGGTTCCCGCATGCCTTCATCGGCGTCATGGAGCAGTTGCAGCATGCGCTGAAGACAGGAACGCCGCCGGCCCTTTCCGTGGCAGACAACGTCAAGACCATGGCGCTGGTCGAGGCCGGCTACCGGTCGATGGCGGAAGGCCGCACCGTCAGGCTGTCCGAAATCCCCGTCGATTGAGACAGCTGAAAGAAACGACGACAGAATCGCTTACCGGAAGGACTTCATCTCATGATGCAGGCAGGGATCTTCACAGGCTATTTCCCCTATGAGCTCGAGGAGGTCGCCAGGCGCATCCGCGCCCTCGATTTCAATACGGTTCAGCTCGACCTGCATTTCAAGGATATCGACCTGTCGGCCGGGCAGATCACCAGGGACAAGGCGAAAAAAGTCCGCGAYACGTTCCGCGACCACAATCTGCCGATTTGCTGCGTGTCCGGCTACACCAACATCATCCATCCGGACAAGGCAGAGCGCGAGAAGCGGCTTGACTATCTCAAGGAGATCATCCGCAACGCGCGSGARTTCGGCTCGCCCTATGTGATCTCGGARACCGGYACCTACAACACCGAGTCGGACTGGGTGCATCACCCCAGGAACAAGACMGAGGAAGGGTTCGARGAGTGCCGCAAGGTGATCTCSGACCTTGCCCAGACGGCCTACGACCATGGMGCGGTGTTCCTGCTCGAAACCTATGTCAACAATGTCGTCGGCTCGGTCGAGGAGACGGTCAGGATGTTTGCCCAGGTCGATCATCCCGGCCTCGGCCTGCTGATGGATCCGACCAACTATTTCGAAGCGCACAACATCGACCGCATGGACCAGGTGCTGAACCAGGTGTTCGACACGCTGACCGACAAGATCAGGATCGCGCACGCCAAGGACGTGAAGCGTTCGGGCAGCGACAAGACCGAGAAGCACGCCGACATCGGCGATGCGGACGCGCATGAGGGGCTGACCTTCCGCGGCGTCGGCGAGATCGAGCTGCCGGCGCCGGGTCTCGGCGCGCTGAACTACGACCTCTATCTCAAGCGGCTCAGTGAGAAGCACCCGAACATCCCGGTGATCATCGAGCATCTCGACGAGGACGACGTGCCGCGCGCCAAAAAATTCCTCGACGGCAAATTCTGCGCCAACGGGCTTTGACGCGGCAAGAGGTGATGATGAGCACGGCCGCCAGCAGCAAGCGCGACTACAGCCTTGTCGGCGAAAGCACCCGGTTTGCGATCGAGACCGGGCTCGCCTCTGCCGAATGGTATCATACAGACGTGCCGCGCAAGGTGATGAAGGAGCTGATGCAGCGCTCCGATGGGCCGGCGATCCGCGACACCATCGTCTGGATCGTCGCGATCCTGGGCTCGGCCGCGGGCATCGTCTGGTTCTGGGGCACCTGGTGGGTGGTGCCGTTCCTGTTCGTCTACGGCGTGCTTTATGGGTCGTCGAGCGACTCGCGCTGGCATGAATGCGGGCACGGCACCGCCTTCCGAACGCGCTGGATGAACGACGTCGTCTACCACATCGCCTCGTTCATGCTGATGCGCAATCCGGTGCAGTGGCGCTGGAGCCATGCCCGCCACCACACCGATACCATCATCGTCGGCCGCGATGCGGAAATCGCCGTGATGCGGCCGCCGGATCTCATCAAGGCGGCGCTCGCCTTCACCGGCATCCTCGACTTCCGCTTTTCGCTGCCGGCGCTGGTGCGCCAGGCCTTCGGCAGATTGTCGGACGACGAGAAGAGCTACATTCCCGAGACGGAGCAGCCTAAGGCGACGGTCGCGGCGCGCTGGCACGTGGTCGTTTATGTCGCGACGATCGCTGTCGCGATCGCGCTTGGGTCATGGATACCGCTGGTGCTGGTCGGGCTGCCGCGCCTCTACGGCACCTGGCACATGGTCATGACCGGCCTGTTGCAGCATATCGGGTTGGCCGACAATGTCACCGATCACCGGCTCAACACGCGCACCGTCTACATGAATCCGATCAGCCGGTTCATCTACTGGAACATGAACTACCATGTGGAACACCACATGTTTCCGATGGTGCCTTACCATGCGCTGCCGAAGCTGCATGAACTGATCAAGCACGATCTGCCGGTACCGAACCCCTCGATGTGGCACGCCTATCGCGAGGTCTGGCCGGTGCTGCTCAGGCAGCTGAAATATGAGGACTATTACCTCAAGCGCGAATTGCCACCGACAGCCAAGCCCTATCGCGGTGAGTTCCACCAAGTCGACATGACGGCAGCCGCGGCCGAATAAGGCTGCAGGGAAGAAGAAGGTTTGCGAAAGATCATGCTCCACCCCAAGRCGAGCCGCAGTCGAAACCAATAGGGATTTATCGATGAGCCGAAAGAGACCGACCGTTGCCGACCTGCGCGCCATGAAGGGCAAGCGACAGCTGACCATGCTACGCGTGTTGACGCTCGATGAGGCCGAAGCCGCCGAGCGTGCCGGCATCGACATTGTTTCCGTGCCGCCGGAGCTGGTGCTCAATCCGCAATATCGCGACGCCGCGCCCAGCCTCTTCACCATGCCGGGCGAGAACTTCTTCGAGATCGGCACGGCGGACGATTTCCTGCGCTGGGCCTTCCGGCTCTACAAGGCAGGCGCCGACGCCGTCTATTGCAGCGCCGGCTACGCCACCATCAAGCGGATGGCCGACGACGCCATACCCGTCATCGGCCATGTTGGCCTCATTCCTTCCCGCGCGACCTGGACCGGCGGCTTCAAGGCCGTCGGCAAGACGGCCGACACCGCCATGCAGGTGTTCGAAGCCGTCAAGAAACTGGAGGCCGCCGGCGCGATCGGCGCCGAGATCGAGGTCGTGCCGGTCGAGGTTGCCAAGGCGATCTCCGAGCGCACCTCGCTGATCATGCTGTCGATGGGGGCCGGCACCGGCTGCGACGCGCAATATCTGTTCGCGGAGGACATTCTTGGCCAAAATCGAGGGCACATGCCGCGACACTCGAAGGTCTACCGCAACTTCGCCGCCGAATACGACCGGCTGCAGGCAGAGCGGATCGCGGCGTTTTCCGAATATGTCGCCGACGTCAACAGTGGCGCCTATCCGGAGGACAGGCACATCGTGCACATGGACCCGAACGAGCTCACCCGCTTCATGAAGAAAGTGGACGCAAAGGCCTGAGCGCGCGGGACATTCAGGCTCTTTCCGGCGGGCGCTGCCACGCTCCGCTGGCGAGGGAGGCATAGAGCGCTTCGGAATCGATACCGAGCGGCCTGTCCTCTTTCAACGTCGCGACATGCGCGCGCACGGCTGCGTGGATCGCGCCGGTGGCCGGCGCCAGCGCCAGCCCGTCGCGCAGGTCGACGGCTTGTGCCGCCGCCATCAGCTCGAAGGCAATCAGACGCCGCCACAACGCTATCATCTCGGCGCATTTCGCGACGGCGAGGGGGGTCTGCGCCGCATGGTCCTCGACACCTTCGGACACGGCCAGGAAATCGAGCATGACCGGGTTGGCCTTATGGCGGATCGCGGCCAGGATCGCCGTCACCGTCTTCTGCAGCGGCACGAAGCCGGCGGAGGCGCCGCCGATCGGCGACAGGTATTTCGGCAAGCCGTTGCGGCCGGAGCCGGTGAGCTGGATGAAGCGGGCGGCACATGCGGCCGAGGCCTGCGCCATGGCGAGGCCCAATGTTTCGAAAGCGAGAGACAACGAGGCCGTGTGGAAATTGCCGGTCGAGAGCACGAGCGCGTCATCGCCAAGCACCAGCGGATTGTCGGCCGCGGCGTTGAGCTCGATCTCGACGGCGTGGCGCGCGTGATCGATCGCCTGGATCAGCGCGCCGTGGATGGATGGCATGCAACGGATCGACAGCGGATCCTGAATGGTGGTTGGCGCCGGTGCTTCGTCGCGAGCGAGCAGGTCGCGCAGCGCTTTCGCGGCAACCTGCTGGCAGGCTCCGGGCCGCGCGACGTGCAGGCGCGGGTCGAGGATAGTGCGGTTGGCGCCGATGCCTTCCATGGTCAGCGCGCCGGCCTGCTGCTGCTGGTCAATGGCCGAGAGCGCATCCGCCAGCGCCAACGCGCCGGCGCCGGTAGAGACCGCGGAGGCGTTAATCAGCGACAGGCCGTCCTTTGGCGCCAGGCTGACCGGCGCGAGGCGCGCCATCATCAGCGCCTTGGCCGAAGGCATGCCCCGGCCCTGGTACTCGGCCTCGCCTTCGCCGATCAGCATGCGCGCGATGGCAGTCATCAGCACAAGGTCCCCGGCGCCGATCGAACCAAGCGACGGCATCACCGGATGAACGCCGGCGTTGAGCGCGTCGACAAGCGCGGTGAAGACTCTCGGCGAAAGACCTGAGCCTCCAGCCGCGAGCATGGCGATGCGGGCAAACATCGCGGCCCGCACGGTCGGCACGGGCAGCGCATCTCCGACCGCGCCGCTGCGGCCCTCGATAAGCTGGCGCTGGAAGGCGCTGGCGTCGCCCTCGACGGACGTGCCGAGATTGGCGCCGAGACCGGTGTTCAAACCATAGATATGCTGGCCGCCAGCGGCGGCATCATCGAGAACCTTTCGCGCCTTGCCGAGCCTTTCGAGGACGGCGGGCACGACCTCGACCTTGCAGGCGTTGCGCGCGGCGATGACGACATCCCCGATGCCGACACCGGCGCCGGTGAGGACAAGCGGGCTCATGCGAAGCGCAGCCTCTGCCCGATGCCTTGTTGTCCCGCCTTGGCCAGCATCGCCTGGCCGAGCGCAATGTCGGACAGCGACAAGCCGCGATGCCAGAACAGGATCGTCTCGCTGTCGTTTTCGCGTCCCTTCTTCAGGCCGGCGGCGATCTGGCCGAGTTCGGCGTGCAGCGTCTCCTCGCTCAGTCGCCCCGTCTCGACATGGGCGCGCAGCGAGCCGAACTTGCCGCCCTTGCACTGGCCCCAGTCATCGACGACCATCTTCGACATGATGTCGGTAAGCGAAAGCTCCACCGCGCTCATCGTGCCATAAGGCACCACCAGCGCGCCGGGCTTGATCCATTCCGTCCTCAGCAAAGGCGTAGGCTCGGAAAGCCTCGAGGCTTCGACGACGATGTCGGCGCCTTCGACGCAGCTTTTCCAGTCGGCGACAGCGGTGACTTTCTTGCCAAGGTCGGCCGACAGTTTCGCGGCGAAGCCGTCCCGGCTCTCCGGCCGGCGCGAATGGACGCGGATCTCGTCGAAGTCGAAGAGATGATCGAGCAGCCGCACATTCCAATAGGCGGTGCCACGTGCGCCGACATGGCCGAGCACCTTCGATGATTTTTTTGCCAGGTGCTTCGCACCAATCGCGGTAACCGCGCCGGTGCGCATGTCGGTTATGACGGTGGCGTCGAGGATGGCGCGCGGCGTGCCGGTGCGCGGATCGAAAAGATTGAGGATGCCGAACTCGGACGGCAGGCCGTGCAGATARTTGTCGACATAGTCGCCGACGATCTTCACGCCGGCCGCGTCGAGCGGCGCCACATAGCCGCGCAACACGTTGAAATGGCCGTGAAACGACGGATCGGGCTCCAGATGGACTCGCGGCTCGATCACCGTCTGGCCGTTGCCTTGCGCGACGAGGCCGGTTTCAACGGCGCCGATGATCTCGGCGTCGGTCATGGCAAGGGCTTCAATATCGAGTGCGTTGAGGTAGTCGATATAGATGGGCTTCATGCATTTTCCTCGGCCACCCGGGCCCATCCATAACAGGCGGCAGGCCCGCGCGGAAGTTTGTTGGATAAGCTTTGGGCCAGGCCAGCTCTCGGCGCTGGTTCGGCACGAGGCGCACGATTGCCATTGGATGGAAAGAGATCCCGACCCCGACTGCCACGAATTCATGCGGCGAGCGCCCACCTTTGCCTTGTTCATGCAGGTTCGGGATTCGAAAAAAATGCCACGGTGCTGTTAAGGAAGTGACATGGAACGGCACTAAGGAAGCCGCACGCGAGGTTGTGCGCCTGTGGTTTCCGGCACGGCTCTCGCGACGGAGCCGTCATGAAAATCGTCCAGATCACAGATACCCATTTCAGCCCGACCAAGCCGCATTTCAACGGCAATTGGGAGCCGCTCGCCGCCTGGTTGGAGGAGACCGCTGCCGATCTCGTCGTTCATACAGGCGACCTGACCGTCGATGGAGCCGACAAGGACGACGACATCACCTTCTGCATGGGGCTGATGGCGGAGATATCGAAGCCCATGCTGCTGGTGCCCGGCAACCACGACGTCGGCCATCTGCCGGGCTCGCTGCAGCCGGTCGATGCCGTGCGGCTGGAGCGCTGGCGGCGCCTCGCCGGGCCTGACTACTGGTTCGAGGATGCGGGAAGCTGGCGGCTCATCGGGCTCGACAGCCAACTGATGGGCTTCAACGATGCCGAGGACGAAGCTCAGTTCGAATGGCTGCGGGAAACGCTGGAGAGTCGCGCCGGCCGCCGCGTCGCGATGTTCGCCCACAAGCCGCTCTTTGTCGACGATCCGGGCGAAGGCGACACCGGCTATTGGAGCATCCGCCCGGCGCAACGCCGGCGTCTCTACGATCTGATCGCCGCGCATGACGTCGCGCTGCATGCAAGCGGCCATCTGCATTGGGCGTGGCAGGGACAGTACGCCGACACTTCCCTGGTGTGGGGSCCGTCCGCCGCGTTCATCGTGGACACCATGGAACGGACRATGCCGGGCGARCAGCTGATCGGCGCTGTCGTGCACCAATTCGGCGACACCGTCGCCAGCGAGATYGTCGCCATTCCSGGTATGACCGCCCATGTCCTCGATGACGTGGTCGAAGAGGTCTATCCGCATGAGGCGCACAAGGTCCGCAGGAAGGCCGCGCAATGAGCGCGCTGTCGCTGCGTGGGCTGAGCAAGTCCTTYGGYGGCAACGCCGTYCTGAACGGCGTCAGCCTMGATGCCGAGCCCGGCGAGTTCATYGCYCTGGTCGGTCCTTCGGGCTGCGGCAAGAGCACCTTGCTGCGCATCCTCGCGGGGCTCGACCATGCCGACACCGGCGAGATCCTGGTCGGCGGCAAGGAWKTGTCCAACGTTGCCGCGGCCGATCGCAACATCGCCATGGTGTTCCAGTCCTATGCGCTCTACCCGCATCTGACGGCGAGCCAGAACATCGCCGTTCCGCTCGCCATGAAGCGGTTGAGCCGCGCGCAGCGCCTGCCGCTGGTCGGTTCCCTGCTGCCGGGCCAGAGAGAGATACGCGCCGGCATCGCGCGTGATGCGCGCGAAATGGCGGCCTTGCTGAAGATCGACCACCTGCTCGACCGCAAGCCCGGGCAGATGTCGGGCGGGCAGCGGCAGCGCGTGGCGCTGGCGCGTGCGATGGTGCGCCATCCCAGCATCTTCCTGATGGACGAGCCGCTTTCCAATCTCGACGCGAATCTGCGCGTCCATGCGCGCGGCGAAATCGTCGAGCTGCATCGGCGCGCAGGCGTGCCGACGCTCTATGTGACGCACGACCAGGCCGAGGCGCTTTCCATGGCCGACCGCGTGGCCGTCATGATCGGCGGCAACCTGCTTCAGCTCGCAGCTCCCGAGGCGATCTACAACGATCCCGCACATATCGAGGTGGCGCGCTTCGTCGGCCAGCCGAGGATCAACATCATATCCGCGGTCGCCGGAAACGGCCGCGTCGATTTCGAAGGCATTCGGCTGGTCCTGTTGGACGAGGCGGCAAACGGCCCGGTCAGCCTCGGCATCCGGCCCGAATTCGTCAAGTTGGCGGCGGATGGGCGGGCGGGGCTTGCCGGACACGTCGAGCGGCTCGAATTCCTCGGCTCGGAGGTGATCGCCCATTGCCGGCTCGAGGCGACTGGCGAGACCGTCGTCGCCAAGCTTTCGCCGCAGGAGGCGAGGGGGCTGGCGGCAGGCATGCCGACCGGCGTTGTGCTGCCCCCGGAACAGGCCATGGTCTTCGGATCGAACGGCAAACGTCTGCGCGCGGCGGCCGCGGCGACGGCGCGGCCGGAGCCGGCCTATGTCTAGCGTTGCGGCGGCGGACAACATTCCGGCAGCAGCGCTTCATCGGCGCAGCGAGGACCGGGCCGCCTGGTTGCTGGCGCTGCCGGCGATCGTGCTCCTGTTCCTGTTCGTGCTCTTGCCGGTGGTCGCCGTCGTCTTTCTCGGCTTCACCGATTTCCAACTCGGCTACGGCAAGTTTCGCCTGGTCGGCTTCGAGAACTACGCGCATCTGTTCACCGACCGCACCTTCCGCAAGTCGCTGTGGAACACGACCGTCTATACGGCGATGGTCGCGCCGGTCTCGATGGCGCTGGGGCTGGGCGTSGCGTTGCTGATCGAAGGCGAGSTGCGTGCGCGAGGCTTCTTCCGCACCGTCTACTTCCTGCCGGTGGCTTCGCTGATCGTCGCCATGGCAACCGTCTGGCAGTACATCTTCCATCCGACCATCGGGCCGCTCAACGCGCTGCTGGCACTTGTCGGCATTCCCGGCCCGAACTGGCTCGGCGCATCGAGCACCGTTCTCTACAGCCTGTCGATCATCGGCGTCTGGCAGTCGGTGGGCTTCAACATGGTGCTGTTCCTGGCCGGCCTGACGGCGATCCCGCGCGAGCTCTACGCCGCCGCGGAGGTCGATGGCGCGAAATCGGCGCTCGACCGGTTCTTCCTGGTCACCTGGCCCATGCTCGGGCCGACGACGCTGTTCGTCGTCACCATCAGCATCACCAATGCGGTGAAGGTCTTCGAGACAGTGAAGATGCTGACCGACGGCGGTCCCAACAAGGCGTCCGAGGTGCTGCTCTTCACCATCTACCAGGAGGGCTTCGTCTATCTGCGGGTCGGCTATGCGTCGGCAATGACGGTGGTGTTCCTGGTGATCCTCGTGGTGCTGATGTTCCTGCAGTATCGCGTCCTCGACCGGCGGGTGCACTACACATGACAGGCATTCCGSTCGGCCGCATCGTCCGCTTCACGCTGCTTTCGCTCGGCGCGCTGATGATCCTCGCGCCCTACATCTTCATGATCTCGRCCGCCGGCAAGACGCAGAGCGATATCTTCACCGCSGCGCTGKCGCTGGTCCCGCAGCATTTCTACTTCGCCGAGAATTTCGCCAAGGCGCTGAACAAGGTGCCGATGGCGACRCTGCTGTGGAACGGCGTCGTYGTSTGCGGGCTGATCTTCTTCTTCCAGGTCGCGGTCGCGATCCCCTGCGCCTACGCGATGGCCAARCTGAAGTTCCGGGCGGCGCGGATGATGATGGTGCTGGTCATGCTCGGCCTGCTGGTCCCCATCCACGCGACGGCGCTGCCGCTCTATGTCGCCTTCGACAGGTTGTCGCTGCTCAACAGCTACACCGCGCTGGTGGCGCCGTTCACGATTTCGGTGTTCGCGATCTTCATGTTCCTGCAGTTCTTCCGCGCCATGCCCGACGACCTCATCCACGCGGCGCGGCTCGACGGAATGTCGGAGCTCGGCATTGTCGCGCGCGTCATCGTCCCCAATGCCTGGCCGGCCGTCACCGCCTTCGCGATCTTCTCCGTCGTCGCGCACTGGAACGATCTCTACTGGCCGCTGATCGTCRTCAGCAAGCAGGCCTATGCCACGCCGCCGCTCGGCCTGATGTATTTCCGGGCTGCGGAGGCGGGCGACGACTACGGCGCGCTGATGGCCGCCACGCTYATCATCACCCTTCCTCTCGTCGTCGCCTTCCTGCTTGCGCAGAAGCGCTTCGTCGAAGGCATCACCATGACCGGTCTCAAAGGCTGAATTTGCCAAWAACTGACCGGGCCAACAAGGAGCACGAAGCAATGAAGCCTATCWCYAGGATTTTCGCCGCCGCGACGATTTCACTGGCCTTCGCCYTTCCGGCGAATGCCGAAACGACGCTTACGGTCCACTATCCGATGCCCGGCTTCTTCAAGAACGTGATGGACACGATCTCGAAGAAGTTCATGGAAGAAAATCCCGGCATCAAGATCCAGTTCGCCAACCCGTCCGCGACCTATGAGGAAGGCATCCAGACCATCCTGCGTCAGGCCGGCACCAATGAGATGCCCGACATCACCTTCATCGGCCTCAACCGGCTGCGCATGCTCAACGAGCGCGACGTTGCCGTCGACCTCGGCCCGCTGGTGAAGAAGGACGGCAACATGGCGGAGCAGGGCTTCTCGGATACGATCCTGAAGCTCGCGCAGGTGAACGGCAAGCAGATCGGCCTGGCCTTCGCCACATCCAATCCGATCATGTACTACAACGCCGACCTGGTGAAGGCGGCCGGCGGCGATCCGGACAATCCGCCCAAGACCTGGGACGAGGTGATCGCCCTCGGCGGCAAGATCAAGGCGCTCGGCAACGGCGTCGACGGCATTGACTTCCGCTGGCAGGGCGACGACTGGATGTTCTCGGCGCTGCTGTTCGGCGCGGGCGGAAAGATGCTGAACGGCGACGAAAGCAAGGTCGCCTTCAACGGTCCGGAAGGCGAGAAGGCGGTGGAACTCATCCAGCGGATGGTGAAGGAAGGCGGCATGCCGGTCTTCACCAAGCCCGCGGGCGAGCAGGCTTTCGCGGCCGGCAAGGTCGGTTTCGAATTCCAGACCACGGGCGCGCTGGTCAACACCATCAAGAATGTCGGCGACAAGTTCACGCTGCGCACGGCCAAGATACCGCTGATCGACCCGGTGAACGGCCGCCTGCCGACGGGCGGCAACGCGGTGGTCATCCTGACCAAGGACACCGCGAAGCAGCAAGCCGCCTGGAAGTTCGCGAAATTCGCCGCCGGCCCCTACGGCGCCTCGGTGGTGGTGCCCGGCACGGGCTATGTCCCCAACAACGAGCTCGCGGCGAAGTCTCCCGACTATCTCGGTGATTTCTACAAGAAGAACCCGCTTTTCCAGGCCGGCCTCAGCCAGATGCCGGTCATGATCCCGTGGTACGCCTTCCCCGGCACCAACGGGGTCAAGGTGACGCAGACCATCGTCGACAACCTCTCGCGCATCGTCGATCAGTCGGCTGCGCCCAAGGAAGCGCTCGCGGACGCAGCGAAAGACGTCGAAGGCATGCTGCCTTCCCAATAAGGTTCGTCAGATCAAGCCTCCTCCCCGTCGGGGAGGAGGCAGCGACGGTTCTAAATCAAAGAGATAGAGCATGATGTCGCCCGAAAACCGCTTCACACTTTTCGGCATCATGCTCTAAGTATCTGTTTTTACGCAAATCCGGACGGAAAACCGCTACGCACTTTTCCTGGAATTGCTCTAGGATCAGTCGCTGCGACGGAAGTTGCGGATGCGGTCGAACAACACCGCCAGCAGGATCGCCCCACCGATGAAGGTGCCCTGCCAGAAGGCGTTGATGCCGAGCAGTCCGAGGCTGTTGCGGATCACCTCGATCAGCGCCGCGCCGACGATGGCGCCGAAGGCGGTGCCGACGCCGCCGGCCAGATTGGCGCCGCCGATGACGGTCGCGGCAATGACCTGCAGCTCCATGCCGGTGCCGATATTGGTGGTGACGGCGCCGAGCCAGCCGGTCTGGATGATACCGGCTAGCCCTGCCGATAGTGCCGAGATCATGTAGACCGCGACTTTGATCTGGCGCACCGGGACGCCGGTCAGTGTCGCCGCATGCTCGTTGCCGCCAATGGCGAAAATGTGCCGCCCGAACTTCGTCCAGCGCAGGGTGAAGCCGGTGATCAGCGCCAGGACAACGGTGTAGAGCACCGGATTGGCGATGCCGAGCACCCAGGCGCCACCGCCCAGGGCAAGCAATTTGTCGTGGTCCGGGCCGAACTGGAAGACGACGGTGTTGTTGGAGGCGACCATGGCGAGGCTGCGCGCGACCGACAGCATGCCCAGCGTCACCACGAAGGGCGGGAAATCCAGATAGGCGATCAGTATCCCGTTGAAGGCGCCGATGACCAGCGCGGTGGCAAGCGAGGCGGCGATGCCGGTGCCGATGCCATAGCCGGCATGCATGGTCACGGCGAGAACCATCGAGCACAGGCAAAGCACCGAGCCAACCGACAGATCGATGCCGCCGGTGATGATGACGAAGGTCATGCCGAGCGCCACTATGGCGACGAAGGTGACGTTGCGGGTGATGTTGAAGAGGTTCTTCGATGTCGCGAAGGAGTCTGTGGCGAAGGACAGGAAAAGGCAGGCTAGAACGACCGCGATCACCACCCAGAATGTCTGGCTGGAAAAGAGCCGCGACAGGAACGTGTGCTGCTTCTGCGCGATCGTCTGGTCAAGCGTGACTGCCATTATCGACCTTTCCTGAATGCACGAGCGTCACGGGTTCGATGTTTCAAGCCACCTGTTCGATGGCCCCGGTAATCAGCCCGGTGACTTCCTCAGGCGAGCTCGACGCGATTTTCTTGTCGGCCACCTTCCTGCCGCGCCGCATGACGATGACGCGGTCGGCGACGTCGAACACGTCCGGCATGCGGTGGCTGATCAGGACCACGGCGATACCCTGATCGCGCAGATGGCGGATCAGGTTGAGCACCTCCGCCACCTGCCTGACGGAGATCGCCGCGGTCGGCTCGTCCATCAGGACGATCTTGGCCTGCGACAGCATGGTACGAGCGATCGCCACCGCCTGGCGCTGGCCGCCCGACATCTGCTTGACGAGGTCGCGCGGGCGCGTTTCGGATTTCAACTCGGCGAAGAGCTGGCCGGCGCGCTTGTACATCGCGCCATAGTCGAGGATGCGGAACGGACCGATACCCCGGCGCAGCTCGCGGCCGAGGTAGACGTTTGCCGCCGCGGTCAGGTTGTTGCAGAGCGCGAGGTCCTGGTGGACGATCTCGATGCCGTGCTGGCGGGCCTCCGCCGGCTTGTGCAGGATAAGCTCCTTGCCGTCCAAGCGCATGGTGCCGTGGCTGGGACGGAAGTTGCCGGCTATCATCTTGACCAGCGTCGACTTGCCGGCGCCGTTGTCGCCCATCAGGCCGACGACCTGTCCGGCTTCCAGCGTGAATGAAACATCGTTGACCGCCTGGATGGCGCCGAAATGCTTCGAGATGTTGGCGAGTTCGAGAACCGACACCAGCCTTTGGCCTCCCCATTCTGCTCGCCACGGTCTGCCAGTTTGCAGGCCGGCACCCTATGGCCCGCGCCTGTCCAGCTCCTCCCGAGCAGGCGCGTCCAACGCATTTAGGCAAAAGCCCGCATCAGCGTCAATCAATTGTCAGATGATTAATTTCGAGTCTCGACGAAAAATCGGTTTTGTAGGACAAATAGGAATTGACGGCGCAAACGAGCCGTTATTAGCTACGTGCCGGAGGAATGACCGGAAGCCGGTCGGCCGCTGATTGGCGGCGGGCAGGCGACAGGTCGAGGATCCGGCGACGCCAGCGGTCATCCGGCCTGGCAGCGGATCGGCAGATGCTTATCGGCTCCGGCCTAAGACACGAGCAGGCGATCACGTGTCCCTTGCATCCGGACCGATCAGTGTGGCGGACACGCCGTGTCCGTCTGTTTCCAAGGGAGGAATGATATGAGGAAAACACTTTTGCTTGCCGCCGTCGCCGCCATGGCGTTGGGCGCCGGGCCGGCTTTGGCCAAGAAGCAACTCGTCATCGTGGTGAAGGGTCTCGACAACCCGTTCTTCGAAGCCATTCACCAGGGCTGTGAGAAGTGGAACAAGGAAAACGCCAGCTCGGAATATGAATGCTTCTACACCGGCCCCGCGTCGACCTCGGATGAGGCCGGCGAGGCCCAGATCGTGCAGGACATGCTGAGCAAGCCGGGTACCGCCGCAATGGCGATCTCGCCGTCGAACGCGCCGCTGATCGCGCAGACGATCAAGAGCGCCAATCCGTCGATCCCGATCATGACGGTCGACGCCGACCTCACCAAGGAAGACGCCGCGCTGCGCAAGACCTATCTCGGTACCGACAATTACCTGATGGGCAAGAAGATCGGCGAATACATCAAGAAGGCCAAGCCGAAGGGCGGCACGATCTGCACCATCGAAGGCAACGCCGCCGCCGACAACATCCTGCGCCGCGCGCAGGGCATGCGCGACGCGCTGTCGGGCAAGGAAGGCCTTCCGGCGCTGAAGGGCGAGGGSGGCTGGACCGAAGTCGCGGGTTGCCCGGTGTTCACCAATGACGACGGCGCCAAGGGCGTGCAGGCGATGACCGAYATCCTYGCCGCCAATCCGAAGYTSGACGCCTTCGGCATCATGGGCGGCTGGCCGYTGTTCGGCGCGCCGCAGCCCTATCGCGACTTGTTCAAGCCGATGGCCGACAAGCTCGCCAAGAACGACTTCGTCATCGGCGCCGCCGACACGATCGGCGACGAGGTGGCGATCGCCAAGGAAGGCCTGGTGACCGCGCTGGTCGGCCAGCGGCCGTTCGAGATGGGCTACAAGGCGCCTTCGGTCATGCTCGACCTCATCGCCGGCAAGAAGGTCGACGATCCGGTCTTCACCGGCCTCGACGAATGCACCAAGGAGACGGCCGACACCTGCATCCAGAAGTAGGCCTTTCTCTCTCGGGGCGCCTCACGAGGGGCGCCCCTCTTCTCGGCCGAGGCTTTTCGTTTCTTCCGCGGATGACCGGCGCTTTCTACCCTCAGATCTTCTGCTTCACGCCGTCCTTCGACGGCATCAGGTCGACGCCATTGAGCTCGCCGACATGGGTGGCCAGCATCGGCACATACTGCTCGGCCGGCCCGGCGGCGAAGGCCGTGGCAAACGAGTTCTTGGTGGCGTTTCCCAGCGGATTGGCGATGCCGGCCGAGCCCGCCATCGATTCCAGATAGGTCAAATCCTTGAAGGCGTTGGCAATGGAGAATTTATGGGCGTCGCGGTCGCCCTCCAGCGTCCAGCGCATGAAGGTCTGATAGAAGCCGCAATCCATGCGGCCGTTGCGGATGACGCTGTCGAAGCGCGGCGGCGAGATGCCGACCTTCTGCGCCAAGGCAAGCGCTTCCGAATAGATCGCGGCATAGCCCAAGGAGACGAAGTTGTTGAGCAGCTTCATGCGGTGGCCGTCGCCGGTGTCGCCGATATGAACGATGCGGCCGGCCCAGGTTTCCAGCACCGGCTTCAGCCGCGCGAAGACCGCGTCGGGCGCGCCGACCATGGCGTCGAGCGTGCCTTCCCAGGCCTCCTTCGGCGTGCGGCTGAGCGGAGCGTCAACATAATCAACACCAAGCGCGTTGAGCTCGGCGGCGAGCGCCATGGTCGACGTCGGGTCGGACGTCGAGCAATCGACCACCACCGAGCCTTTGCGCAGACCTTCCTTCAGTCCCGCGGGGCCGCGGATGATTGCTTCCACCTCGCGCGAGCCGGTGACGCAGATGAAGACGATGTCGGAGGCGGCCGCAACTTCGCGCGATGTCGCAGCCTCCTTCGCGCCGCGCCCGAGCAGGTCTTCGGCCGGCTTGCGGTTCTTGCGACCGAGGAAGGTCAGTGGATAGCCCTTGTCGACGATGTTCTTGGCGATGCCGTGCCCCATCAGGCCGAGGCCGATGAAACCGATGTTTTCGCGGGCAGCGGTGGTGGTCATGGCGTTCTTCCTGTCTTCCTGATGATCGGCACCGGCATGGCGATTGCCGCAGGTTTGCTCGGATCGCGGTGGCAGGCGAGCGCGCAATGCCGTATTGTCTGACAATACGCATAATTTCCGAGCGATGTGGAGCGCAAAATGACGAAGCGGATCATGTTCACCGGYGGCAGCGGCAAGGCCGGTCGTCATGTCGTCCAGTATCTGGTCGARCATGGCTGCCAGGTGCTCAAYATCGAYRCCARGCCGCTCGACAACCCGAAGGTGCGCACTCTGATCACCGACATCACGGACAGCGGCCAGGTGTTCAACGCGCTGTCGAGCTATATGGGCCTCCACGAGTTCGAYCCGTCGCTGCGGGCGCAGCCGGTCGACGCCGTGGTGCATTTCGCGGCAATCCCGCGCATCATGATCACGCCGGACAACGAGGTGTTCCGCATCAATGCGATGGGYACMTACAATGTCRTCGAAGCGGCGGTGAAGCTTGGCATCCGCAAGGTCGTCATCGCGTCGAGCGAGACGACCTATGGTCTGGTCTTCGCCAACGAGCMGCGCAATCCGACGCAYTTCCCRCTCGACGAGGACTATGACGTCGACCCGATGGACAGCTATGCGTTGTCGAAGATCGTCAACGAGAAGACGGCGCGGGCGTTCGCATTGCGCAGCGGCTTCGACATCTATGCGCTGCGCATCGGCAACGTGATCGAGCCGCACGAATATTCGCTGTTCCCGAAATGGTTCGCKGMCCCCGGCTTTCGCAAGCGCATMGCCTGGAGCTACATCGACGCCCGCGAYCTCGGCCAGATCACCTTGCGCGCCATCGASAAGGATGGGCTRGGCTATCAGGTGTTCAAYGCRGCCAATGACGAYACYTCGTCAGACCTGCCGACRGCCGAGTTGCTGAAGCGCTTCTACCCWGGYGTGCCKGTSAAGGCCGARCTCGGCGAATATGAGACGCTGCTGTCGAACCGCAAGGCGCGGGATGTGCTTGGCTTTCGGCCCGAACACAGYTGGCGCAAATACGTCAAGACGGCATGACGGGGAGCTAAACCCGAGGCTGAGTTGTGCACATCCGCGCRCCTTGGGGCAAAGCTGGCTTGCCCTGCTTGACAGCCTCTGAAAACCGGATTTTCTGGACACATGCGGGACGCAAAGCCGAACAACGAAAAAAAGCCGACGAAAGCGGCGTCCGCGGAGCGTCCGGCCGGGGTTCGCCGACCAAACGCGCCACGTATACCGGGCGCCAGCGTGCATACGTCTTTAGCCAGCGAAATCGGCCTTCGGATCGTGCGCGGCGATTATCCGCCGGGCACCATCCTGCCCAATGAAGCGAAATGGTCGGAGACTTTCGACGTCAGCCGCTCCGCGGTGCGCGAGGCGATCAAGATGCTGATGGCGAAAAGCCTGCTGGCATCCCGGCCGAAGATCGGCAGTTGGGTCGAGCCGAAGGAACGCTGGAACCTGCTCGACCGCGACGTGCTCTCCTGGTACGCGACGTCGCCGGACCGCGAGGTGTTCCTGAGGACGGTGCAGGAGTTCCGCCACATCATCGAGCCGGAGGCGACGGCCTACGCGGCGATGCGGCGCACCGACGAGCAGATGGCCGAGATCAGCAAAGCCTGCCGCGAGATGGGCGAGGCGACCAATCTGCAGGAGCGGACGCGCGCCGACACGCGTTTCCATCTGGCGATCCTCCGAGCCTCCGGCAATGACCTCCTGGTGCCGCTCGGCGTGTTGATCGAATCCGCTTTCGACCATCTCTTCACCTACACGACACGCGAACTGGACAACCTGCAGCACGTCCAGAAGCTGCACGAGTCGATCGAGCGGAACATCCGCCTGCAACGACCCGACGCCGCCCGCAACGCTGTGCGCAAGCTGCTTGCCAACACCGACGACGTGATCCGGTCGCGTTAGCTCGAGCGGTTCAGCGTTTCATGGGATCGCCGCACCGCTCCAATTCTTTGTGTTACGCAATTCCGGACGGAAAAACCGTTTCACACTTTTCCTGGAATTGCTCAATGCTGCTTTTCGCGGCCGAACGCGGCGCGCAACTCGTCCTTCGCCTTTTCCAGCACTCTCTTGCGCTGCTGCGGCAGGTTGCTGCCTGCGCGGTTGATGTAGAAATTCAGCATAGACATGGCTGATTGGAACGGCTCCGCCTTGCGGCGGTGGCTGTGCTCGGCCGAACGCTTGAGCGAGTTCGCTATTTTCCTGGCGTCGTCGGATTCGAAGATGTGTTCCTCGATGTCCATCGCGTCGCTGTGCTCGGTAACCTCGGCTGACCATTTCTTCCCTACGGTCATGGCAAAACTCCTTCGTTGGGCAAAACTCCACACGGCGTCGCAGGTTCCCAACTCTGGAGCCACGGATTTACCGGCCGTGGCGCTGCTCGGCCGGGCAGATGCGCCGATATTTGGCGCCGAACCGCCGAGTTTGGGAACAGCGGGACGGGAAGCGCCTTGACGACAATCTCCGGAAACGCGGCGAGCAGTCCCGGCATAGACAGTTTCTATGCCTGGATGCGGCTGGCCATTTCGGTGTTGATGGCGACCATCGGCGGCGCCGGCCTGTGGGCGGTGGTCGTGGTCCTGCCCGCCGTGCAGGCCGAATTCGGCGTCGACCGCGCCACGGCCTCCATGCCCTATACCGCCACGATGGTTGGCTTTGCCGTGGGCAACGTGCTGGTCGGGCGCGCCATCGACCGCTTGGGCTACTGGATACCGGCTCTCGTTTCCTCGGTGGCGCTCTGCGCCGGTTTCCTGCTGGCTTCGCTCACGACGTCGATCCTCGCCTTCACGCTGGTGCAGGGGCTGTTCATCGGTGTCGGCAGTTCTGCGATCTTCGGCCCGCTGATCGCGGATATCTCGCACTGGTTCAACCGGCGCCGAGGTGTCGCGGTGACGGTGGCCGCCTCCGGCAACTACCTGGTCTGTCTCTTATACACATCTAGATGTGTATAAGAGACAGGAGCGAGGGCTGGCGCTTCACCTATGCCCTGATTGGGGTGGTATGCCTCGTCACCATGGTGCCGCTGATCCTGATGCTGCGGCGTCGCTCGCCGCGTGAGGCGTCTTCCGGCGCGCTGGGCAGCCGGCCGGTGCAGCCGATCTCGCTGTCGCCTTCGCAATTGCAGGCCCTGCTGGTCGTCGCCGGCTTCGGCTGCTGCATGGCCATGTCGATGCCGCAGGTGCATATCGTTGCCTATTGCATGGACCTCGGCTACGGCGTCGCTCACGGCGCCGACATGCTGTCGATCATGTTGGCGGCGGGCGTCGTCAGCCGCATTGGGTCGGGTTTCCTCGCCGATCGCATAGGAGCGGTGAAAACGCTGCTCATCGGCTCGGCGCTGCAGGGCTTGTCGCTGTTCTTCTACATTCCCTTCGACGGGTTGGCGTCCCTCTATGTCGTCTCGCTCGTCTTCGGCCTGTCGCAAGGCGGCATCGTGCCCTGCTATGCCATCATCGTGCGCGATTACATGCCGGCGAAGGAAGCCGGCCAGCGCGTCGGCATCGTCATGATGGCGACGATCTTCGGCATGGCCGTCGGCGGCTGGATGTCGGGCTGGATCTACGACCTTACCGGCTCCTATGCCGCCGCGTTCCTGAACGGCATCGCCTGGAATCTCGTGAACCTCGCGGCCATTCTGGTCCTCATGTGGAGGGCGGGGCGGCGTGTCGTAGCGCTGGCTTGATGACAGGGAGAGACGCAGCAGAACCACCAAACGACCTCCGTTCAGCGCCGGCCATCGTGGTGAGGCGACAGGTTGCATCCGCCGGAAAACGTGGCGCGCATGGCGAAGGGCGAACCCCTCACGTGAGCGAGGTGCCGGGCTAAAAGTTCTGCAGCAATTTCAGCGGCGCATTGCCTGCAAGGCTTCGGCCGCCCCATTGCCGGCTGCAGGTTTCTCCTGTTCCTAGAGCCGGATGATTTCAGGTCTGTTCGACCTGAAATCATCCGGCTCTAAATCAAAGAGATAGAGCATGATGTCGACCGAAAACCGCTTCACACTTTTCGGCATCATGCTCTGGGTGTGAGCCGGTTTGCGCCGAACCAGACCATCATCTGCTCCGGGCAGAGCTTCAGCGCCTCGAGAAGGCGATCGCGCTTCAGCAGAATGCAGCCCGCCTGCATGACCAGGTTCTTTGCCGCCATATCCCGCCCCAACCGGGATGCAGGCTGTCCGGCGCCGGGTTTCAGCTCAGGGCTGACGATCGCCCGGTATTCGCGGAACGGCACCGTCTCGAGGGTCGACATGGCAAACAGCGCAGCACCTGCCCGTGCCGAGAAGTTTGCCGGCGCCGAGGCGAACTGGGTCCAGCCACGCTCGCCCATGCCGGCTTCGGCAAAGGTCGAGCCGGCGTGGGTGGTATTGGTCATCAGCACGACGCCGTTTTCCTTGAGGAGTTTCTGAATGCGCGCAGTGACCTGATAGGCGTCGGCGCGTTCGAAGACGATCCGGCTTTTCAGGAAGCGGTTCTCGACTTTGAACAGGGGCCGGTTGAGCACATGCAGGCCGAACCTGCTTTCCGAGAAGCCATGGAAGTTGACGCTGACCTGATACGCCTCGATGCCGGCCTCGAAAAGGGCGCGCTTTCCCATGATGGTCTGCGCGGTGAACTGATCGCACCAGATGATGGCGCCGCGACCGCGCAGCAGGGCCGTTTGCAGGCCGTCGAGGCCTTCGAGCCTGATCGCCGGCGACCAGCGGCGACCGCCAGCCAGATGAGCGGCRACCAGGAACCGATGCCTGTGAGCGGCGGCGCGATGGTCGTTGAAAAGGCTCCGCGTATCGATGCCGTCGCCAAGCACTGCTTTCACGGCGGCATCGTAGCCCTCGAATTCCTTACGGACATGGCGCTTGCGCCGCAGCGTCGAGACCCAGCGACAGACCGGCGCCCACCAGATGACAGGCAAGATCGCGGCGACGCCGAGATAGAAGCAGAATACCAGGCTCTCGTGCAGGTCTGCGTTGGAGAAGCCTCGCAATTTGCCGGGGCGAACGAGCTTGCGGCTGAAGAAACGGACAGACTCGCCGTGTTCCGGCACAGGCACGTCGCAGATGATCTCGGTGTGGTAGATACTGGCCGACGACGGCTTCCGGCTGGCCTTTCGGGATTTGCCAAACCAAGCCAGCCTCATCGTCGAAGTTCAGCCCTGTTCCGTCCGCCTGTCGCTTTACCGCTTCCGCGGCGGGCGGGCAACCAATGGCAGGAGCGGGGCTGAACCAAACTAAATCTGCGAGGTCAGCTCGGCCGGGAAATCGTCATTGTCGGCGTCACGCATGGCGGCGAGGCTGCGATTGTCCAGCACCTCGGCGATCGCCTGGCGCACTTCCAGCATCATGTGGCGAACCTGGCACGTCGCCTCGTCGCAATCCTCGCAGCGCTGATACTGCGTGCGGCTGGCGCAAGGGATCGGCGCCAGCGGACCGTCGAGCACRCGCACCACATGGCCGATCTTGATCTCTGCGGCGGGCCTGGCGAGGCGATAGCCGCCTTCCTTGCCCTTGCGGCTCTGGACAAAGCCGGCGTTGCGCAATTCGCCCAGGATGGCGTCGAGAAACTTCTTTGGGATGTTGTTGGCGACCGCGATGTCGTTGACGAATGCAAGCTGGCCAGTCGGCAGCCTGGAAAGATGCACCAGGGCCTTGAGGCCGTATTTGCCTTTTTTGGTCAGCATGCCCGATTCAATTCATCAAACCCCAATCCGCCTGCATCTGGCGGTTGTTTGTGTGCAAATCATGACAGTTTGGCCGCTGAAAGCCGTTTGGCCCAACAATTTGCGAGCACAGGTTTAGGCAGAAACGCGTTGATTCTTCGTAACGTTTTTCACATTGGCCGCAGTGATTTCGCCGGCAAACGATACTGGCTCCAGACAAGAACGAAGCCGGCACAAGCCGGCTTTCCTGTTCTTACCGATTGAGGGTCAGTGGCTGCCATAGGCCTGGTCGAGCAGGCCACCGGCGGCGAAATGCTCTTTCTGCACCTTGTCCCAGCCGCCGAAGACCTCGTCTACCGTCAGCAGGCGGACGTCGGGAAAATCGGCCTTGTATTTGGCGGCAACCGAGGCGTCGCGGGTTCGCAGGCCGTTGCGGGCGGCGATGTCCTGGCCCTCGGGCGAATAGAGGAAATCGAGATAGGTCTTGGCGAGCTCGCGGGTGCCATGCTCGTCGGCGACCTTGTCGACGATCGCGACCGGGAACTCGGCGAGCAGGCTGACCGAAGGCGTGACCTGCTCGAACTTGTCGCTGCCATATTCGTTGCGGATGCCGCGCGTTTCCGACTCGAAGGTGATGAGCACGTCGCCGATCTCGCGCTGCACGAAGGTGGTGGTGGCGGCGCGGCCGCCAGTATCGAAGATCGGCACGTTGGCGAACAGCTTGGCGATGAACTCCTTGACCTTGGCATCGTCGCCCTTGAACGCCTCTTTCGCGTAAGCGGTCGCGGCAAGATAGGTATAGCGCGCGTTTCCGGACGTCTTCGGATTGGGGAAGATCACCTGCACGTCGTCGCGCACCAGATCGTTCCAGTCCCTGATGTGCTTGGGGTTGCCTGCGCGCACCAGGAAGGACGGCAGCGAATAGAAGGGCGAGGCTTTGTCCGGGAAATCCTTCTGCCAGTCGGCGGAAACAAGGCCCTTCTTGACCAGGAAATCGACGTCGGTGACCTGGTTGAAGGTGACGACATCGGCGCCCAGGCCTTCAGCGATGGCGCGCGCCTGTGCCGAGGTTCCGGCATGCGACTGATCTATCTCCACGCCGGGATGCTTGGCGATGAAGGCCTTGTTGACCTCCGCGAACAGCTCGCGGCCGACGTCGTAGGAGGCGTTCAGCAGCTTGTCGGCCGACCAGGCTGGGGAGGACGCGAGAACGAGGCCGGCGAAGGTGGCAATGCCGAGCAACAGGCGCTTCATGAAAACAGGCTCCTTCGGAAAATAGCGGGACAATGATGCGAGCATAGTCACGCAAGGTGAACGCTACGAGACATAGGGACGAACCGACTGTTGCCGCTCTGGAAAATGCGTCGCCGAAACAGCCGGTTGGTAGGTTTTTCTTTCAATATGATTCATCGCAGGCCTTCCAATGACGCCTTAGCGATGACTGCCTGAAACAGACGTCAGGTGGCCGGGAACAGCTTCCAGCGCCGTGGCCTGAAGGCAATCCGGCTCTTTTGCGCCGCCGGGTGGTCGACAGGCAGCTCGACTTCAACGCGCTGGCGTTCACCGCCGATTTCGAGCTCGACCCGTCTGGTGCCGGCGACGCGCCGGCTGGCGGCGACCGTGCCGGCGATGCAGCCGCTGCAGCCGTCGAGGAGCTCGACATCATGCGGACGGAAGTAAAGCACAGCCTCGCCGGATGGGGCATGCGGCGCCTGCAGGCCGATCGGCCGATCAGCGAGCCAGACCTCGCCATTCTCGACCTTGACCGGCAGCGAGCTCGATTCACCGATGAAGCCGTAGACGAAGGGCGAGTTCGGGGTGTCGTAGATATCGTCAGCGGTACCGACCTGCTCGATGCGGCCCTGGCTCATCACGACAACCCGGTCGGCGAGCTCGAGCGCCTCTTCCTGGTCGTGGGTGACGAAGACCGTGGTGTGGCCCGTACGGTCGTGGATTTCGCGCAGCCAGCGGCGCAGCTCGCGCCGCACCTGGGCGTCGAGAGCGCCGAACGGCTCGTCGAGCAAAAGTACCTTGGGCTCGATCGCCATGGCGCGGGCCAGCGCCACGCGCTGGCGCTGGCCGCCGGAAAGCTGCGCCGGATAACGCTTCTCGAGCCCCGAAAGCTGAACGAGGTCGAGAAGCTCGGAGGCGCGGCGGCGGATCTCCTGCGCCGGCGGGCGTGCCGCGCCATGCCGCACCTTGAGGCCGAAGCCGATATTGTCGGCGACCGTCATGTGGCGGAACAGCGCATAATGCTGGAAGACGAAACCGACATTGCGCTCCTGGATCGACTTCTGCGAGGCGTCCTCGTCGCCGAAGAAGATTTTTCCGCGCGTCGGCCGCTCCAGCCCGGCGATCAGCCTGAGCAGCGTCGTCTTGCCGGAGCCGGACGGGCCGAGCAGCGCGATGAGTTCGCCAGACTTGATGTCGAGCGAGACGTCGTGGAGCGCCGGAAACCGCTCGAACTCCTTGCGCACGTTGGCAACGCGAACTTCCATTTACAGAACCTTCTAATGTCCGCGCGTCGCGGCAAGCTCCGCGCCGTAGCGCATCTCGAGAAGTGTTTTCAAAACCAGCGTCACCAGCGCCAGGCCGGCAAGCAGCGAAGCCACGGCAAAGGCGCCGACGGCATTGTATTCGTTGTAGAGGATCTCGACATGCAGCGGCATGGTGTTGGTGAGGCCGCGTATGTGGCCCGACACCACCGACACCGCGCCGAACTCGCCCATGGCGCGCGCGTTGCACAGCAGCACGCCGTAGAGCAGCCCCCACTTGATATTGGGCAGCGTGACATACCAGAAGGTCTGCCAGCCATTGGCGCCGAGCGAAAGGGCTGCCTCCTCGTCGCCATTGCCCTGTTCCTGCATCAGCGGGATCAACTCGCGGGCGACGAAGGGGAAGGTGACGAAGACAGTGGCGAGCACGATGCCGGGCACCGCGAACAAAATCTGGATGCCATGCGCCTTCAGCCATTCGCCGAGCAAGCCTTGTGCGCCAAAAAGGAGCACATAGACCAGGCCCGAGATGACGGGCGAGACCGAGAAAGGCAGGTCGATGAGGGTCGTCAGGAAGGCCTTGCCCTTGAATTCGAACTTGGCGATCGCCCAGGCGGCCGCAATGCCGAACACCATGTTGAGCGGCACCGAGATCGCCGCCACCAGCAGCGTCAGTCGGATTGCCGAGCGTGTGTCGGGACTGGAAAGCGCTTCCGAATAGGCCCCGATGCCTTCAGCGAGCGCCTCGTGGAAGACGATGATCAACGGCAAAAGCAGGAAAACGCCAAGGAAGACGAAGGCGACGGTCATCATCACGGCTCGCGCCGGGCGGCTTTCGGTTACCGCGGCCGACTGGCTCTCGTGAAGCGGCTCGTAGGTTTTGATTTCGGGGTCAGCCATAGCGCTTGCGGCTCCACGTCTGCACCAGATTGACGACAAGCAGCATCAGGAAGGACAGCGCCAGCATAATCGTGGCGATCGCGGTCGCGGCTGGATAATTGTACTCCTCCAACCGGATCACGATCAGAAGCGGGGCGATCTCGGATTTGAACGGCAGGTTGCCGGCGATGAAGATGACCGAGCCGTATTCGCCCACGCCACGCGCGAAGGCGAGCGAGAAGCCGGTGATGATGGCTGGCGCCAGGCCCGGGAACAGGACGCGGGTGATGATCTGGAAGCGGCTTGCGCCGAGCGTGGCCGCGGCTTCCTCCACCTCTTTGTCCAATTCCTCCATGATCGGCTGTACCGTGCGCACCACGAAAGGCAGGCCGATGAAGACCAGCGCCACGACGATGCCGAGCGGCGTGTAGGCAACCTTGATGCCAAGCGGCATCAAAAGATGGCCGATCCAGCCGTTCGGCGCATAGAGCGTGGTCAGCGCGATGCCGGCCACCGCCGTCGGCAGGGCGAAGGGCAGGTCGACCATGGCGTCGACGATGCGACGGCCTGGAAACCGATAGCGCACCAGCACCCACGCAACAAGCGTGCCGAACACGACGTTCACGGCAGCGGCAATGAAGGCGGCGCCGAAGCTGATCTTCAGGGCATTCAAGGTGCGCCGGTCGGCGGCAATGGCCCAGAAATCGGTCCAGCCGAGCGCGGCCGAGCGCCAGACCAGCCCCGAAAGCGGGATGAGGATGATGAGCGTGAGGTAGGCAAGCGAGAAGCCGAGCGTCAATCCGAAGCCCGGAATGACACTCGGCTGTCTGAACCGCCACCCCGCCTTGGCGGGTGCTGTGGTCATGCTGTTCTGGATCGTTCCTTCTTATTCAAACCAGAATGGCTTTTCGCAGTCGCATGCCGCCTACTGGGCCGGCTTGTATATCTGGTCGAATACACCACCGTCGCCGAAATGGTAAGGCTGGGCCTTCTTCCAGCCGCCGAACTGGGTGTCGTCGATTGTGACCAGCTTGATTGGCGGCAGCTTGGCGAGATCCTCCGGCGGAACCAGGTCGGGCTTGGCCGGGCGATAGTGGTTCTTGGCGATGATGGTCTGGCCTTCCTTGGAATAGAGCCAGCCCAGATAGGCTTCGGCAACCTTGCGCGTGCCCTTGGCGTCGACATTGGCGTCGACCACGGCGACCGGCGGCTCCGCCAGGATCGAGGTCGGCGGGTAGACGATGTCGAAATTGCCGGCGCCGAACTCGTCGAGCGCGAGATAGGCCTCGTTCTCCCAGGCGATGAGAACGTCGCCCAAGCCCTTCTGCGCGAAGGTGACCGTCGAACCGCGCGCGCCGGTATCGAGCACCGGAACGTTGGCATAGAGCTTGCCGACGAACGCCTTGGTCTTGGCCTCGTCATTGCCGTCATTGGCATTGGCATAGGCCCAGGCCGCGAGATAGTTCCAGCGCGCGCCTCCGGAAGTCTTCGGGTTCGGCGTGATCACCTGGATGCCGTCCTTCACCAGATCGCTCCAGTCGTGGATGCCCTTGGGGTTGCCCTTGCGCACCAGGAAGATGATGGTCGAGGTGTAGGGTGCCGAATTGTTCTCGAACTTCTTGCGCCAGTCCGGGTTGATCTTCTTCGTCTTCGAGGCGATGGCGTTGATGTCGCCTTCGAGCGCCAGCGTCACTACGTCGGCATCGAGGCCGTCGATCACGGCGCGGGCCTGGGCGCCCGATCCGCCATGCGACTGCCGGATAGTGACGGTTTCGCCGGTTTCCGCCTTCCAGTGCGCGGCGAAGGCCTCGTCATAGGCCTTGTAGAGTTCACGTGTGGGGTCGTAGGACACATTGAGAATAGTCGTGTCGGCAAACGCGAAACCGAGCGTGCCGAACTGGACAGATGTGGCGACCAGCGCGCCGAGCAGTTTCCTGAAATGAGGGTTGGTCATTTCCGCCTCCGTTGAACTGCGCGAACTCTAGCGAATTTATAGAAATTAGATGCATTGAATGTTGCCTTTTTGACCTCCTCGCAGCAATTTTTCGCCGAGGACCGGGTGGTCGAGGGAATAACGTCCTCAACGGGCTGCGGTTGCCCTGTCAACCGGAAGCCCTGCAGCTTGTTCGGCTGCGAGCGGGCGGCGGGGCTGCCAAGGCGCCTGCGACCAAGGCAAAGCGCAAAACGCAACGCGCTGAATCGCTTGCGGCGTTCTATTCGACGAAAACCCTCACGCTGGCCGCACGTCCGGCGGCGTCGATTACCGTCAGCGTCGAATAGCCCGTGCCGTCGGGCTGCCAGGTGGCGGTGCGTCGCCGGTCGATCCCCGCGAGCGGCTTGCCGTTGGCGAGCCAGCGGAACGGCGCGCGGCCGCCTTGCAGTTTCAGCACCAGCGGCGTGGCCTCGGCGGAATTCGTGCCGAGGTCGACGCGCGCGCCGTTGGGCGGGAAGATGATGACGGGCGCCGGCTCGGTGGGAGCGGCCTGCACGAGCCCGTCCGACCCGGCGCCGAATCGGGCGAGCGTCACCGGCAATTCCTCGCGCTTGGGATTGAAGACACCCGGCGGGCGGCTTGGCAGCGGCACGCCAGCCAGACCCGAGCGGACAAAACCCTCGAACAAGATCGGGGCCGCCGAAACATAGCCGGAGAGCCCAGGTACAGGGCTGGCGTCTGCGCGGCCGACCCAGACGCCCAGCACGTAGCGGCCGTCGAAGCCGACCGACCAGGCGTCGCGGTAGCCATAGGAAGTGCCGGTCTTGTAGGCGATGCCGCGCTGCGCGGCCCCTTCCGGCGGCTTCACGCCGGACAGGATGTCGTTGATCTGCCAGGCGGCCTGGTCGTCGAGGATGGTGGCGGTGGTGCGTTCGGCACTGGCCGGCTCGGTGCCGTCATGCAGCGAGTGCATCTTGCCGCCGTTGGCGAGCCCTGTATAGAGCTGCACCAGATCGCGCAAAGTGACGCCGACGCCGCCAAGCCCGATCGCCAGGCCCGGCGCTTCGTTGGCCGGCAGGATCGGGTTGACGCCGGCCTGGCGGAAACGCGCGGTGAGCCGCGCCGGGCCGACGGCATCGAGCACCCGGATCGCCGGCACGTTGAGCGACAATTGCAGCGCCTGGCGGATGCTGACGTCGCCCTGGTAGCCCATGTCGAAATTCTTCGGCCGGTAGCCGCCGAAATCGGCCGGGCTGTCCTCGATGATAGTCTCCTGCGCCACCAGTCCCTGCTCGAACGCCAGCCCATAGATGAACGGCTTCAGTGTCGAGCCGGGCGAGCGAACGACCTTGGTCATGTCGATCCAGCCGGAGCGGCTGGCGTCGAAGAAATTGGCCGAGCCGACTTCGCCGAGAATGTCGCCGGTGCGCGCATCGGCCATCACCATCGCGACGGACAGCTTTGGACCGAGCCTGGCGGCGGCCTCCCTGGCTACCTGTTCCAGTCCTTGCTGGACGCTTCTGCGGATCGTCAGTTGCAGCGGCTTGCCGGGCTGCGCCTTGGGCAGCATGGCGTAGGAGGCATGGGCGGCAAGCGCCGGCAGCTTGCGGCGCAGGCCGGCTACATCGTCGAGCGCGGCGCGCGCGGCCTCGCGCTCGCCGAGCAGGCCGGCCGAGACCATGCGGGTGAGCACGCGGTCACGCGCGGCATGCGCGATGTCGAAGTTGCGGTCGGGCCGGCGCCTCTCGGGCAGTTGCGGCAGCGCCACGAGGAGGGCGGATTCGGAAACCGTCAGCCGCTTCGGCTCCTTGCCGAAATAGGCGAGCGAGGCGGCGCGCACGCCTTCTAGGTTGCCGCCATAGGGCGCCAGGGTCAGGTAGCGCTCGAGGATCTCGCGCTTGGAGAGCCGGCGCTCGATCTGGACGGCGCGAAGGATCTGCTTGATCTTCGAGCCCAGGCTGCGGCTGTCGCGCGGTTCGATCAGCCGGGCAAGCTGCATCGACAGGGTCGAGCCGCCGGAAACGATATGGCCGCTGGTGGCGAACTGGCCGGCGGCGCGGCAGAGCGCCAGCAGGTCGACGCCGTCATGGGCCCAGAAGCGCTTGTCCTCGTAAGCGACCAGCATGTCGACGAACTGCTTGTCGACCTGGTCGAGCCGGGTTTCGAGCCGCCAGTAGCCATCCGGCGTCGCGAAGGCGCGCAGCAATAGGCCGTCGCGATCCTGCACCTCGGTCGACACCGTCAGCGTTGCCGGCAGCGGCGGCGGGAAGGCGCGGTCGAGTTCCCACAGCGCGGCAATGGAGATGGCTGCAAGGCAGGCAAACGAACTGCCTGCGATTGCGGCTCGCCTGAGGAGCTTCCTGGAGAGCATGGCGCTACCCTTCACGCTGGCCCTCTTCCCGTTCGCGGGAAGAGGGCGCCGGCAGGTGGATGAGGGGCAGCGCAATCGCCATGTTCATTTTCGCGCTATCGGCGCGTCACGGCGCCTTCACCTCCATCATGCCGCTGGCGGTGCGGGCCGAATATTGCGGCCGGTACATGTCCTCCACGGTCGCCGCCGGGTGGGCATAGGTGCCGGGCGTCACGGCGCGCACGACATAGGCCAGCGTGATGTTGCGGTCGCCATTGCCTTCGTTCGGGTTGTAGGCCGCCACGAAACGGTCGTTGCGGAACTCCAGATGGGCCGCGTCGGTCTGCGCCAGCCAGGAGAAGTTCGTCAGTTGCGCGCTGGAAACCAGGCTCGGATTGTCGATCTCGAAGCCGGCCGGGAGCAGGTCGGTGATCAAGAGCCGCGACGGCCAGGTGTTCTGCTCATTGACCTTGAGAACGACCACGTAACGCTCGTTCTGCTTGGCCTCGGTGACGTTGGCCTCGGTCCCGTCGAGCTTGTAGTAGGTGCGCCCGATGGTGAAGCCGTCGCCGCCGGCCGGCAGCGGCTCGACCGGCGCGGCCACGGCGGTGACCACCGCCTGAAGCGGCGTCGTCCCGGTGTTGGCGATGGTGAGCGGGCTGTCGACGAGGGCACTGCCGGCGATCCGGTCGGAATAGCCGCCGGAGTGCGGCGCGCCGTTGATGGAGAGTGTGATGGAATCGTTGCCTTCCTTCAGCGCCCGCGCCGCAAGCAGCATCCAGGATTCGTCCTGCGTGCTTGTCCAGCGGGCGTCGGCGCGCTCCCGGCCCACCAGCCTGATCAGTTGCGGCACGATGCTCGGCACCGGCTTCGATTCGGCGGCCAGCGCCAGCATCGCCGCGCCGTCGCGGAGCGGCGAGCCGTAGTCGGAGCGATAGTAGTCGTACTCGGTGCTGGCCTGCGCAAGCCGCAGCGCCGTCTGGAAGGTTGCTTCCGAGCGCTGCGTGTCGCCGTAGAGCGCGAGGCTCGCCGCCAGCTGCGCGACGGCCATCGGACTGGAGAAGGCTTCGAGCTGCGTGTCGGCGTAATAGCGCAGGTCGCCGATCGAGGCCTTCTTGTTGCGGGCGAGCACATAGAGCGCGTAGGCGATCTCGCTGCCGCGATCCTGGACGCTCTGGTCGTAACCGAGCGAGTTCTGCAGGTTGTTCAGCGCCTGGTTCATGGCCTGCGCCGGCACATCGTATTTCTGCTCACGCGCCCGGGTCAGGAACTCGGTGACATAGGCGTCGAGCCAAAGATCGCCGGAGCCGGGACCCCAGAGGCCGAAGCTGCCGCTTGCCGCCTGGTAGCTCAGCACCTTGTAGACGGCGTCCTGGATGCGGCCATGCAGTTCGGGGTCGCTCTCCATGCCAATGCTGGAGGCCATGTCGTTGACATAGAGCAGCGGCATGGCGCGGCTGGTGGTCTGCTCGGCGCAGCCGTAGGGATAGCGGTCGAGCGACATCAGCAGCGAAGGCACGTCGAAGGCGGCCGCCTGCGATACGCCGACGCTGACGGAAGCACCGTCGAGCACGCTTGCCGCGAGCAGCTCCTTGTCGACGCGCAGCGCGCCGCCCTTGGGCTTCAGGTCCACCAGCATGCGGTTGGTGACCGGAAGCTGTGCCGGGCGCACCGGCAGATAGAGCGTCTGCTCGACCTCGGTGCCGCCGGCATGGGCAAGCTTGACGGTGATCGATGCGTCACCCGCGGCATGCGCAATCAGCGGGAACGACAGCGTCTGGCGCTTGCCCTGGGCGAGCGTCAGCTTCTCGGGAAGGGGCTTGTCGCCGGTCGAGAGATCACCGGTGGTGGTGACCGACAACGCATAGTCGCCGGCAGGGCCGTCGGTGTCGGCGACGTCGAGGCGCATGGTGGCGGCATCGCCGGGCGCCAGGAAGCGCGGCAGGCCGGCGGTGATCACCACCGGATCGCGCACGATCACGTCGGTCTGGGCGTGGCCGATGGCTTCCTTGGTCCAGGCCACCGCCATGACGCGCACGGTGCCGTTGAACTGCGGCAGGTCGAAGTCGATCCGCGCCTTGCCATTGGCGTCGAGCTGCACGGGGCCCGAGAAGAAAGCGACCAGCTTTTCGGTGGGCGGGCTGCCTTGCGACTGCATGTTGGCGCCGTCGCCGCCGGTGCGCAGCTTGCCCGTGGTGCCGAGCGAGCCGTCGATCAGGCGGCCGTAGAGGTCGCGGATCTCGAGCCCCAGCATGCGCTGGCCGAAGAACCAGTTCTCCGGGTCAGGCGCCTTGTAGCTGGTGAGGTTGAGGATGCCGACATCGACGGCGGCGACCATGACATAGGCGTTGCTGCCGGCCTGGGCGCCGTTGACGGCGACCGGAATCGACAATTGCTGGCGCGGCGCGGTCTTTTCAGGCGGCGTCAGGGTGACGGCGAGCTTCTTCGAGCCCGGATCGACCTTCAGCCATTTGACGCCGATGGCGCGCCCGGGCATGCGCGATTCCTGCGCGTCGCCCGGCCTGAACAATGTCGCCGTGACGTAGGCGCCCGCACCCCAGTCGTCGCCGACCGGGATATCGACAGTGCCGCCGCCGGCCGGCACTGAGGCCGTGACCGTCTTCAAGAGTTTTTCAGCACCGATGGTGACGAGCAGCTCGCCGGCGAAATGCGGCGACACTTTCAGCTTGGCGACTTCCCCGGCGGCATAGCTGTCCTTGTCGAGCGCGATCTCCAGGCCGTCGGGCGTTTCGGTGGTTGTCGAAGCGACATACCAGCCGGCATCGAACTCGTAGCTGGTCGCMGGCCCGTCCGGATCCGCCGTCTCGACCTCGAGCCGGTAGCGGCCCCAGTCGACGGGGAGCGACACGGTCGCCTCGCCATCGGGCTTCAGGTCGACCTGACCGTTGGCGACGGCCTTCGTGAGGTTCACCGCCTCGTAGTTCCACGAATTGTTGGAGTGGTACCATTGGTAATTGCGCTCGACCTTGACGAGCGACCATTGCGCGCCCTTCAATTCCTCGCGCTTGCCGTTGGGGTCGACAGTGATGATGCTGAACTTGGCCGTTCCGCCCTGCGGCACCTCGCCGCCCTGGAAATCCGGGCGGATGCCGATCATGTCCCGCAGCGGATGGACGCCGATATCGAGCGAGCGCTCGACGGCGCGGCCGCCTGTTTCGCGCATCCTGACCGCAACCTTGGCGTTGACCAGCTTGGTGGTCGAAGGCAACTGGTCGATCGTGACCGGGAAGGTCGCCTTGCCATTGTCGCCGACCACGGGAAGGTTGGTGAACGGCGTCACCGACGGTTCAGCCGACTGTTCGTCGGCAAGGCCGAAGCTGAAGCCCTTGAAACGATCCCAGCTGCTCGTGGTCGACAGCGTCGTCTCGCCTTCGAGCGCGAGGCCCGCGGCCGGCGCGCCATAAAGGAAGCGTCCGTCGACGCTGACATTGGCGGTCTCGCCCTGGGCGATCTCCTTCTTGTCGGCGGTCAGGTCGAACTCGATGCGATCCGGCACGAAGTCCTCGACCAGGAACATCTGGCTSGCCACCGCGGGCTGCTTGGGATCGGTRTGGACCGACACCTTCCAAGTGCCGCGCATGGCGTTCKGCTCGAGCGGCAGATCCACCGCATGGCCGCCGGCCGAGGCACCRTCGCTGACGATGCGGCGGCTCTCGACCCCRTCGGGACGCGTGAAGATGAAGGTGAGCGGCAGGTTCTCGACCGCCTTGGCGGCGCCGTCACGGGCAAGGGCGGCGACATGCACGTCCTCGCCGGCGCGGTAGATGCCGCGCTCGGTCCAGGCGTAGACGTCGAGCGCTCCGGGCGCCGCGCGGCCGGCAACGCCGCGATCGGAAAGATCGAAGCCGGCGCGGGCCATGTCGAGGAAGACGAAATCGCTGTCGCCCTGCTTGGCCATCAGCACGGCCGGCACCATGCCGCCTTCGCCGCGCGTCAGGCCGGGGTTGAAGACGGCGCGGCCTTCGGCGTCGGTGGTCGCGGAGCCGAGGATTTCATTGTTCTTGGCAAGCAGCGTCACCTCGGCGCCGGCGATGGGCTTGGCCGAGCCCAGCGAGCGGGCAAAGACGTTGAGCCCGTCCTGGCCGGTATAAGTGGAGAGGCCGATATCGGAAACGACGAACCACTGGGTGGCTCGCGARCTGTASTCGTCGCCCTTGCCGTCGACAGGCTGCGCGGTCAGCACATAGACACCCGGTTTGCGCTGCGGRATCGCCTGGTCCACCGGGAACGACGTGGTCACCTCCTTGTTGAGATCGTTGGCGATTTCGAGCGTGCCTTCCCAGACRGGGGAGCCCATCTGGTCGGAAATGGTKGAGACGTCGTAGCCGTCGAGCTGCTTCAGGAACTGATAGCCGGACAGGAGTTGAGCMAGCGACCGGTCGCCGATGCGATAGACCTTCATCTTGGCGGCGTTCATGTTGACSGTGACGACCGGAATGCCGCGGCGGGCGCCTGCCGGCAGCACGAAGCTGTCGCCGGTGAAGCGGGCGGACGGGGCGCGGTCCTGGACGTAGATCGACAATACGACCGGGGCGGCGATCGTCTCGCCGATGGCCGCCGGCAGCCCGGCGCGGAAGGTCACATCATAGTGCTGGCCGTGTTCCAGCCCCTCGACGCAGATCTGCTTGTCCTTGGCTTCGACGGCCTTGGGGGCGGCGCTGTCGACGGTCACGAACTGCGAATAGTCGACGCCCGTCTTGACCAGTTCCTCGGAGAACTGCGCGCAGATGCGCGGCGAGCTGGCGTCGGCATCGACGGTGTGCTCGACGACACGAAAACCCTTGCGCGACTTGAGGTCGGCATAGTTGGCCTGGACGGCGGGCGAATTCACCAGCGCGAGGCTCGCCTCATAGGCCTGCAGCGACGGCCTGTAGAGGTCGCGCTTGTCGAGGCCTTCGGCCAGCAGCGCCAGCGCCTCGGCGCGGGTCTTTGCCGTGCGCACCAGCTTGTAGGCGTTGAAGGCGGCCGATGTCGCATTGGCCGGCAGGGTCGACGGTTCGGAGGTGTTGGAGGCCGGCTGCACGCCCAGCGTCTGGCGCGCCAGCGCCAGCCAGAGCGAACCGTCGTCCGGCAGCACGGAAAGCGCTGCCTGATATTTCCGCATGGCGAGGCGATGGTCGCCGGTGTGCGCGGCCTGCTCGGCCGCGGCCTGCAGCGCCGCCAGCCCTTCGGTCGGCTTGTCATAGGCAGGGTCGGTCAGCTTGTTGCGGAACTGCTGGGCCTGGTCGGCCATCCAGTTGGGAAAGAAGGCAAGTGCCGGCGGAGCGCCGATATCGGGATCGCCATCGACATTGGCGATCTTGCCGGCGACGGCGCCGGCGAAGGGTTTCA
>BFBZ01000293.1_pt1 | contig 56982 bp, 52 predicted proteins | sample 1888401 | NCBI WGS metagenome assembly BFBZ01 (sample SAMD00112614, study PRJDB3348) | symbiont metagenome | host: Chara braunii
GTGGCGATGAAGACCTTGCGGCGGCCGATGCGGTCGGCCAGCCAGCCCCAGATATAGGCGCCGAGGATCGCACCGACGCCCGACGACAGCAGCACGATGGCCGACTGGCCGAAGGTGAGCTTCCAGGGGCCGATCAGGAAGGCCAGCACGAAGCCGATCAGGAAGTAGTCGAAGAATTCCAGCGCGTCGCCGATCACCGCCGCGGCGATGATCTTCTTCTGGTTGCCGGTCAGCTTGGTCTGCCGGTCGAGAACGTCGAACATTACGCGTTTCCCCAGGCGTGCACTTTTTAAACTACGCTTCGTGTTGGGAGCGGATGGGCGCACGATCCATCACGCCCCTGTAGGTGCAGGCTACGCGCTCGTTATCGGCAGCGACAAGCATCGCAGCCTTTTGTGTTTGCCCGTCGAAACAAGCCGCTGCAGGGCGGTGGCTCGCTTTGCTACAAGGGGAGCGAAGAGGGGGAGTATCGCCATGCATTGGACCGATCGCCGGAAGCGCTTCCGGGCGCTGTTAGCCGGATCGCGCTGCGTTCATCCGGGGTCGGTGTTCGACCCGATCTCCGCGCGCATCGCCGAGGATCTCGGTTTCGAGATCGGCATGTTCGCCGGCTCCGTCGCCTCGATGACGGTGCTGGGCGCGCCCGACCTGATCGTGCTGACCTTGAGCGAGTTCGCGGGCCAGGCCTATCGCATCAACCGCGCCGGCAAGCTGCCGCTGATGGTCGACGCCGATCACGGTTACGGCAATGCACTCAATGCGCGCCGTACCGTCGAGGAGCTCGAGACGGCGGGCGTCGCAGGCCTCAGCCTCGAAGATACCGAGCTGCCCACGCCCTATGGCACGACGGCGCCGCGACTGATCTCGATCGAGGAAGGCGTGGGCAAGATGAAGGCCGCGCTCGCCGGCCGGCAGGACCCCGATCTCTGCATCGCCGGCCGCACCAGCGCCGTCGCCATCACCGGCCTCGACGACGCCGTCGCACGCGGTAGAGCCTATGAAGCGGCGGGCGTCGATGCGCTGTTCTTCGTCGGCGTGCGCACCCGCGCCGAGCTCGATGCGCTTGCCGAGGCGACCACCCTGCCGATCATCCTGGGCGGCGTCTCGGGCGACCTGACCGATCTTTCCTATCTCTCGGCGCGCCGGGTGCGCATCGCGCTGCAGGGCCATCAGCCCTTCGCCGCTGCCGTCAAGGCGGTCTACGAAACGCTGAAGGCCCTGCGTGACGGCACGCCGCCGTCGAAGCTGCAGGGTGTGGCGGGCGCAGAGCTGATGAAGCGGGTGACGCGCGACGACGACTATGCGCGCTGGACCAAGGACTTTCTCGGCGGCTGAGACGAGAATGTATATCTGTCCTCTCCCACAAAGTGGGAGAGGAAGGGGACCCATGCGTAGCATGGGGGAGGTGAGGGTACGCGCAACGGGAGATTGCGTGTGTGTTGAGCGGTCCCCCTCACCCAGCCTCTCCCCCAATGGGGGAGAGGAGAATGAGGTCCGAGCAGGATCGATAGCTGAAGCCGATCGTTCCGCGTCAGCCGGTCGGCACGAGCGTGACGGCGACGCCGTAGGAGTGCGAATCGCCGCCCAGGATGACGCCGCGCAGCGGGCTCACGTCGGAGAAGTCGCGGCCCCAGGCGACGGCGACATGGTCCTCGTGCGCCACGAGATCGTTGGTCGGATCGAGATGGACCCAGCCCGCCTCCTCGCCGCACCAGATGGCGACCCAGGCGTGGCTGGCATCGGCACCGCGCAGCGCGATCTCGTCCGGGGTGTGGACGGTGCGGATGTAGCCCGAGACATAGGCGGCGGCGAGACCGTGGGCGCGAAGCGCCGCGATCTCGACATGGGCGAAGTCCTGGCAGACGCCCGCCTTGCCGGCGAAGACGGTGGCGAGCGGCGTGCTGATGTCGGTGGCGCCCGGGTGATACTCGAAATCGGCCTTGATGCGCGAGGTGAGCTCGCGGGCGGCTTCGAGGATCGGCCGGCCCGGCGTGAAGGACGGCGCACCGTAGTCGCGCAGGGCGGTGACCGACGGCACCAGCGGCGAGTCGTGCACGAACTCGCTGGCCTCGACGGGCACGGGAAAGCCATCGCCGTTCAAGGCGGCACGGATCTCTTCCCAGGGCGGCGTCGTGGCCATGGGCGGCGGCGCGGGAAAGCACACATCGACTTCGGCGCGCACCTCGATGTCGAACCGTGTGTGCGGCTTGTCGATGCGGTAGATGTCGATGAGATTGCCGAAGTGGTCGATGTGCTGGGCGGCGAGCGCCGGTGCCGGATCGGTCTCGATGCCGATCGCACTCACGGTCTGGCCGGGGAAGTCGCGGGCGCGCAGATGGGCGATGTGGTGCGCGGAATCGACGGTGCTGGCGTAGGTGTAGGTGGTGCGGTGCGAGAGCAGATAACGCATGCCGTCCTCCGCCTCAGCCGCCGAACGAGCCGACGGCCTGGGCCGCCGGCACATGGCTGAAATAGGCGCGGGTGATCGCTTCGGAGATCTGATCCAGCCGCTGATCGGCATCCGCCGTCACGTCGCGCAGCATGGCCAGCGCCAGGCCTTCGTGACGCCAGGCCTGTTCGTCGCCGGTGAACTGACGCACGACTGCTTCGAAATCTTTCTCGAGCGAGGGCGGCAGGAACGGCACACGGACGCTGGAGGCGCGCGCCAGGTGGTTGAGATGGCCGGCCATGGCGTGAAGCTGGAACATCAAGGCCCGCGGATTGCTGTCGTCCAGGACGACCAGGTCGAGCACCGGCGCGGGCTGGAGCTGGCCGAGGTAGCGCGTGCGGTAGGTGATGGTGCTGTCGCAGAGTTCCAGAGCGAGCCGCATCGCCGCGTCCCAGTCGATCGGCGACTGGGCGAACGGATTGAGCGCGCTGGTCAGCACGTGTTGCGCCCGTTCGAGGCGTCGGCCGAGGTCGAGGAAGCGCCAGCCGGTGCCGCGGGTCATGTTCTCCTGTGCAAGGCCCGAGAGCGTGGCGACGAAGCGCACGATCTCGTCGAGGGCCGCCAGCAACGGATCGAGATTGCCGCGGGCCGCCAGCAGGCGGTGGCGCACCTCTGTCATCAAGGGGCCGGCCGCTGTCGTCATGTCGGCCGAGAAGCGGTCGCGCATGGTGGCGGCGAGGCGCTGGATGGCGTCGAGCACGCCGGCCAGGCCGCGATCATCCGCGGCGACCGCCGCGATGCCCTGCTGGAAGGCCGCACTGTCGGGGGCGGCCAGCGCGGTCGTATGGTCCATGAGGTTGGCGCGCTCGAGCAGGCGACCGAGCAGGCGCAGCTCGACGGCGTCGCGCGGACTCACCGTGCCCTGGGCCATGCGCACCGCGGTGGTGCGCAGCAGGCGGGCGTCGTTGTCGAGGCGCTCGATGTAGCGGCCCAGCCAGAAGAGATTGTCGGCGACGCGGCTCTGCAGATCGGCGCCGCCGCGCTCGACGGCGAGCTGGTGGAAGCGCCGCGTCGGCGGGATCTGCACGTCGGCCGCATCCTCGGCCAGCACCCAGACATCCTTCAGCGTGCCGCTGAGGCGGCCCAGCGAGCGCAACGCCGTATCGCCGGCGGGCTCGCGCACCAGGCCGCCCGGCAGGACGCGGTAGCCGTCGGCGCTGGCGACGACGAATGTCCGCAGCACGACGGCTGACGGCGCGAGGGTCTGGCCATCCCATTTCGGCGTCAGCGACGGCGTCACGGGATACTGCGCCACGAACTGGCTGGGCTGGGCGCGGATGCGCTCTTCCAGCGCCTTGCGGTCCGCGCCTTCCAGCATGCCGACGACGATCGGCTCGCGGTCTGCACCGAGGCAGGGCCGCACGATCATCAGATCGAGATTGGCGAGGGCAAAGGTGAGCGCCGCCGGTTCGCCCAGCCACCAGACGTCGAGCGACGGCAGGTCGAGACCGCGACCCAGCAGGCGCTGGCTCAGCCGCTCCAGGAAGGGGATCATCCCCGGCGTTTCCACCAGTCCCGAGCCCAGCGCATTGGCGAGCGCGATGCGGCCATTGCGTGTTGCTTCGACCATGCCGGTGATGCCGAGTGCCGAATCGGCACGCAGTTCCAGGGGATCGGCAAAGGCGCTGTTCAGGCGACGCAGCAGCACGTGCACGGGCCGCAGCCCGGCCAAGGTCTTGATCGACACCTGGCCGTCGCGTGCCACCAGGTCGCCGCCCTCGACCAATGGCACGCCGAGCAGGCGCGAGAGATAGACGTGTTCGAAGTACGTCGCCGACAGCGAGCCGGGTGTCAGCACCGCCATGTTGGGTTGGGCGACATCGGCCGGCGCCATCGCCAGCAGGGAATCGTGCCAGCGATCGACAAAGGGGCGCAGGTGCCGGATCGGCACCGAGCGGAACGCCTCGGGCAGGCTGCGTGCGAGAACGCGCCGCATCTCGAGCGCATAGCCGATGCCCGAGGGCACTTCGGTGTGGTCGGCCAGCACGTACCAGCGCCCATCACCCAGCCGCACCAGATCGACGGCATAGTGGGCGAGGTGGCGGCTCGGCGCCTGGCCGTCGGTCACCTGCACGGGCCGCAGGAAATGCTGGTTGGCGTGCACCAAGGTCGGCGGCAGCACGCGCTCCTTGAGGAGAAGCTGTGGACCGTAGAGATCGCCCAGCACGGCATCGAGCAGCTCGGCGCGCTGCACGAGGCCTGCTTCGAGGGCCGACCATTCGTGTGGCGCGATCACGAAGGGCAGCGGATCAAAGGTCCAGCGGGCCGCGGCGCGGTCGTCGAGCAGGTTGACGGTGGCGCCCGACTCTTCGAGCTGGCGGCGCGCGCTCTCGACACGTTCACCCAGCCCGCCGGGAAGCGAGCGGATGACGCTCAGAATGCCTTGCCAGTGATAGCGGATCGACTTCTGGCCCGTGACCAGTTCGTCATACGCGCTTGCCGGCGAAGAAGTGAGGCCGCGCAACGACTCCATGGGCCCGTGGAAGAAATATTGAAAGAATGGTCGACGAGAGCGGCCAAAATCGCACGGGCCGCCGATCAGGTCTACCGCGAGGTCTATCGTATCAGGCGCGCCGCAGGTCGAGGGTCAGCGGGTGTTCCGGATTGTCGAGCGGGCGTGGTTCTGCGGCAACGCCGCCGGTATGGCCGATCGGGAAGAAGCGGGCGCGGCGGCGGGCTTCGGCTTCGTTGGCATTGACCGGCATGCGGTCGTAGTTGCGGCCGCCGGGATGGGCGACATGGTACGTGCAGCCACCGATCGACCGGCCGTTCCAGCTGTCGTGGATATCGAAGATCAGCGGCACGTGCACCCCGATCGTGGGGTGCAGCGCATTGGCCGGCTGCCAGGCGCGATAGCGCACGCCGGCGACATATTCTCCGGCGATGCCGGTGGCGCGCAGCGGCAGGCGCCAGCCGTTGCAGGCGACGACATGGCGCTGGTCGTTGAGGCCGGCCACCTTGACCTGCAGCCGCTCCACCGAGCTGTCGACATAGCGCACCGTGCCGCCACCGCCCGGTTCCTCGCCCAGCACGTGCCAGGGCTCGAGGGCGTGGCGCAGCTCGAGCTCGATGCTGCGCTGGGCGATTTCGCCGACCAGCGGGAATCTGAACTCGAAGTGCGGCGCGAACCATTCCGGCGCGAACCGGTAACCGGCGTCGGCGAGATCGCCCAGCACGTCGGTGAAATCCTGCCAGACGAAGTGCGGCAGCATGAAATCGTCATGCAGGCGCGTGCCCCAGCGGCTGAGCGGCTTGTCGTACGGCTTATCCCAGAATTTTGCGACCAGGCCGCGCAGCAAGGCCTGCTGTGCCACGCTCATGCGCCAGTGCGGCGGCATCTCGAAGGCGCGCAGTTCCAACAGCCCGCGGCGTCCGGCGGCCGAGTCGGGCGTGAAGAGCTTGTCGATGCAGAATTCGGTGCGGTGCGCGTTGCCGGTCGCATCGACCAGCAGGTTGCGGAAGATGCGGTCGACCAGCCAGGGCGGCGTCTGGCGTCCCGGCTCGACCTGACGGAAGGCGATCTCCAGCTCGTGCAGCGCGTCGTTGCGCGCCTCGTCGACCCGCGGATGCTGGCTGGTCGGGCCGATGAACAGGCCGGAGAAGAGATAGGAGAGCGACGGGTGATTGAGCCAGTAGCCCAGCAGGCTCTTCAGGAGGTCAGGCCGGCGCAAAAGCGGTGAATCCGGTGCGGAAGGTCCGCCCAATACGAAATGGTTGCCGCCGCCCGTGCCGGTGTGGCGGCCGTCGATCATGAATTTCTGTGCGCCGAGCCGGGTCGTGCGTGCTTCTTCGTAGACGATCTCGGTGCGCTGCACGAGGTCGCGCCAGCTCGCCGAGGGATGGATGTTCACCTCGATCACGCCGGGATCGGGCGTCACGCTGAAGCTCTGCAGGCGGGAATCGCTGCCCGGTGGCGGATAGCCTTCCAGGAAGACGGGCTGGCCGAGCTCCTGGGCGGTGTCCTCGACCGCGGCGGCGAGGTCGAGATAGTCCTCGGTGCGCTCGGTCGGCGGCATGAAGACGTGGAGATGCCCGTCGCGCGGCTCGAACGCTATGGCGCTGCGCACGATCCAGGATGGCGACGAGCCGACGCCGGGCTGCGGTACAAGATCGGGCGCCAGCGCCCGCTGCCAGGCTTCACGCCGGGCCGCGTCGCCGTCGCCGTCGCCGGGACTGTCCGGTGCCCTGTTGCGGTCCTGCTGGCGCAGCACGGGGGCGCGGCGGAAAGCATCGAGCGGCGGCAGGTCGGGATGCGGCGCCATCGGATCTGGTTCGGCAATGAAGCCCGCGTCCATTGGCGCTGCCCAGGGCAGCGAGTCCAGCGGCAGGCGGAAGCCGATCGGCGAGTCGCCGGGAATCAGGTAGCACTTCTCGGAACGCAGGAACCACGGCCCGCTCTTCCAGCGTCCGGCATGGCCATTGGCATTGCCGTTGCGCGGCGAGCCGTGCTCGCGCTCGACGGGCAGCACGTAGCCCACGGCGGTTTCGAGGCCTTTCTCGAAGACGCGCGCCAGCCGCTCGCGCTCCAGCGGATCCTTCACCTTGGCGGCGTCGACCGCGACGTTGCTCGGCAGACGCCGCTCGCGCCACAGGTAGTACCAGGTGTCCTCGAAAGCCGGGAACAGATAGGCCGGGTCGAGCTGCAGGCGCTCGGCGAAGGCGCGCGCGAAACGATGCGCCGTCTCGGTCGTGGCATTGGTGGGCTTGGCGTCCAGCGCATAGAGCTGCGGATTGCGCCAGATCGGCTGGCCGTCCTTGCGCCAATGGCAGGTGAGCGCCCAGCGCGGCAACTGCTCGCCGGGATACCATTTGCCCTGGCCGAAATGCAGCAGCGGTCCAGCGGCGAAGCGGTCCGCCAGCTTGCGGAACAGCACGCCGGCCAGGCGCCGCTTCTCCGGCCCCAGCGCCAGGGTGTTCCACTCGGCGCCGTCCATGTCGTCCACCGACACGAAGGTCGGCTCACCGCCCATGGTCAGCCTGAGGTCGCGCCGCTCGATGTCCTGCTCGATCGCTTCGCCGACTTCCAGCAGGTTCGCCCATTGCGCGTCGGTATAAGGTTTGGTGGTGCGCGGCGTCTCGCGTACCCGCGCCACCGACATCTCGTGGGCGAACTGCACCACCGCCTTTTCGACCAGGCCTTCGACCGGGGCGGCGCTCGACGGCTCGGGCGTGCAGGCCAGCGGAATATGGCCTTCGCCGGCCAGCAAGCCCGAAGTCGGGTCGAGGCCGATCCAGCCGGCGCCGGGCAGGTAGACCTCGCACCAGGCATGGAGGTCGGTGAAGTCGTGGGTCGGGCCCTCGGGCCCCTCCAGCGGCTTTTCGTCGGGCGTCAGCTGGATCAGGTAGCCCGAGGCAAAGCGCGCCGCGAAGCCCAGGTGGCGCAGGATCGTGACCAGCAGCCAGCCCGTGTCGCGGCACGAGCCCTTGGCGCGGCCCAGGGTCTCCTCGCAGGTCTGCACGCCCGGTTCCAGGCGCACGATATAGCCGATCTCCTTCTGCAGCCGGGCGTTCAGGCCGACGATGAAGTCGACGGTGCGCCGGCGGCTGCGGTCGACCGTATCGAGCCAGGCCTGCAGCAGTGGCCCCGGCGGTTCCAGCTTGCAGAAGGGGGCGATCTCCTCGGCAAGCGACGGGTCGTAGTCGAAGGGCCAGTGCTCGGCTTCGGGCAGAAGGAAGAAGTCGAACGGGTTGATCACCGACATGTCGGCGACCAGGTCGACGGTCACCTCGAACCGGTCGGTCTTCTCGGGGAAGACCAGGCGCGCCAGGTGGTTGCCCTGGGGATCCTGCTGCCAGTTGATGAAGTGGTCGGCCGGCGTGACCTTGAGCGCGTAGGAAAGGACCGCCGTGCGGCTGTGCGGCGCCGGTCGCAGGCGGACGATCTGCGGGCCCAAGGTGATCGGCCGATCGTACCGATAGGTCGTCCGATGATGCAGCGCGACGTGGATGCTCATGACGACCGCCCGATTTGCCCTGACCCTAGCCTAAGCAAGTGACATGCCAGTGTCAGCTATCCTGTGTCAGCCGTCGCTCTTTGTTTTCGTCGAAGAGTCTTCTCCGCCCGCGAAGACGGCTGTTGGATTCACGCCTCTTTCGCCTCCCCACTTGAAGCTGTTGGATTCACACATCGCTCTCTTCTGTCCTCTCCCGTGAAACGGGAGAGGAAGGGGCCCCATGCGCAGCATGGGGGAGGTGAGGGCGTGGATCACGGAAATGGCGTGTGCGTTGAGACATCTCTGACCCACCTCACCTACCCCATGCTGCGCATGGGGCCCCTCCTCTCCCCCCACTCCGCGGCTTGTCCCAAGCCGCTCCGTGGGCGGAGAGGACGCCTGAACGATGTGTGAATACGACACCGCGAAGACGGGCGAGGGCGTCTCTATGCCGTAGCTAGGCCTGCTCTCCGTTCACGATCGCCTTGATCGCGCCGACCTTCCGAACGGTCCCCTTGAGGGCCTCGACGTAAGATTTGAGGTGGCGGTCGAAACGCGACTGCGGTCCGACCAGATTGATGCCGTAGAGATCGCCGAAGATGCGCACCGCGAGTGCCACGCCCATGACGTCGGGTGAGCTTTCGCCGACATTCGTCCAGTAGCCGCGCGTGCTGCCTTCCTCCAGGCTGCGTTCGTACTGCGCTCGGTTGCGCAGGGTATTGTCGGTGAGTTTCGGGTACTTGAGTTCTGCCAGCAGCCGATGGCGCGGCTCCTCGTCCATGGCTGCCAGGATCGCCTTGCCGATCGAGGAGGCATGCAATTCGCGCACTGCGCCGACATTCATGGTGTAGCGGACAGCGTGCGGCGACTCGACGATCTCGAGATAGACGACGCCCAGCCCCTGCAGCTTGCCCAGGATCACCGTTTCTCCCGTGGCGTCGCGCAGCGCCTCGAGATGCGGCCGTATGTGCTGGGCGATCGGATCGTGATGGGCGATCGCTTCGGCCACCTGGCTCAACCGCCGGGTCGGGTAGAACGCGCCGCGGGGCCGCAGATAATAGATGAAGCCCCGGTCGGCCAGGGTGCGGACCAGCGAAAAGCAGGTCGAGGTCGGCAGCGACAGTTCGCGGGCCAGGTCCGATACCGTGATCGGACGCTGCCGGCGAGCGAAGCTTTCGAAGATGTCGAGCGTGCGATCGGCAGTTCTGACCGTCATCTTGTCCTGAAACAGTTATGCCCGATCCAGGAAGGATCGGGCCCTTCCTCAGACTACAATGCAGGCCCCGGCAATTGAAGACACCCGGGAGGGTCTGCGCATTCCTTTCACTCTCCCGTGTATACCGCCGTCTGCTTGGCGATGAAGGCGTCGATGGCGCGCCGATGGTCCGCAGTGGCATGCGCCAGCGACTGCATGGACGCCGCCATGTCCAGCGCCGTGTCGAGCTTCACGTGCCGCCCGTCGCGCAGCAGCCGTTTGGTCATGCGGAGCGCATAGGGCGGATGGGCGGCGATGCGGCCGGCCAGGTCGCGGGCGGTTGCCAGCAAGTCACCGTCCGGCACGACGCGCGACACCAGACCGATGCGCAACGCCTCTTCGGCGTCGATGGTCTCGCCGGTGAAGGCCAGCTCGCACGCCTTGCTGTACCCCACGACCCTCGGCAGCAGCCAGGCGCCGCCGTCGCCGGGGATCAGGCCGAGGCGGATGAAGCTCTCGGCGAACCGGGCGCTGGTGCCGGCAATGCGAATGTCGCACATGCAGGTCATGTCGCAGCCGGCGCCGATGGCAGGCCCGTTGACGGCGGCGATGATCGGCACTTCCAAGGCTTCGAAGGCCGTCGGGATGCGCTGGATGCCGGTCCGGTAGCCGAGGCGGATGCGGGCAGGGTGGCGCGGATCCACGTGATCCTTGGCCGCCGCGATCAGCTTGATGTTGCCGCCGGCACAGAAGGCGCTGCCCGCACCCGTGAGGATGGCGCAGCGGATGCCGGGATCGCCGTTGATCAGCTCAACGGCGCCGACGATGGCATCGATCATCTCCTTGCCCGAGATGGAATTCCGGATCTCCGGACGGTTCAAGGTCACCGTCGCGATATGCGCCTCGACTTCGAATTTCACCAGCTCACTCATCACAGCTCCTTCAATTCCATCAATTCGTCACGAGATCACGCCGGCCTCGCGCAGGGCCTTCACGGAGGCGCTGTCGATGCCCCAGTCGGGAAGGACTGCCTCGCCGGATTGCGGGGTGCGGTGTGGCGGGCGCGGCAGCGCTGCGGGTGTGCGTGAAAAACGCGGGGCCGGCGCGGGCTGCTTGATGCCGTCGACCTCGATGATGGCGCCGCGCGCCTGGAGGTGGGCGTGGTCCGGGGCTTCGGCGACCGAGAGCACCGGGGCGAAGCAGGCGTCGGTTCCTTCGAGCAGTTCGCACCAGGCGTCGCGGGTTCTGGTCTTGAACAGGGCCGCAAGCTTCGGCTTGACCTCGTGGCGCTGCGCCGGTCCATCGCGGCCGATCAGGGCTGCCGGGTCGAGGCCGATGTGCTCGTACAGCACGGCCCGGAAGCGATCCTCGATCGGGGCGATCGAGATGTAGTGTCCGTCGGCGCACACATAGACGTCGTAGAACGGCGCGCCGCCATCGACCACGTTGGTGCCGCGCTCCGTGGTGAAACGCCCGGAGGCATGGCTGCCGTAGAAGGCCGTCATCAGCGACAGGGCGCCGTCGACCATGGCGATATCGACCACCTGGCCGCGGCCCGACGATTTCGCTTCGAGCAGGCCGCAGACCAGGCCGAAGGCGAGATAGAGGGCGCCACCACCGAAGTCGCCGACGAGGTTGAGCGGCGGCACCGGCGGGCCGCCTTCGCGGCCGATCGCATGCAGGGCACCGCTCAGGGCGATGTAGTTGAGGTCGTGTCCCGCCGCGTCGGCGAGCGGACCGTCCTGCCCCCAGCCGGTGGTGCGGGCATAGACGAGCCGAGGGTTGCGTGCGAGGCAGATGTCGGGCCCGAGCCCCATGCGTTCCATCACGCCCGGCCGGAAACCTTCAATCACGCCGTCCGCCTTGTCGACCAGGTCGAGCGCCAGCTCCACGCCCTGCTTGCTCTTGAGGTCGACGGTCAGAAGCTGGCGGTTGCGGCAGGTCAGGTCGAAGCCCGGCACCTTCTCGCTGCCCATTTGCACCTTGTCCGGGCGCACGAGCCGCAGCACCGTGGCGCCGAGGTCGGCCAGCAGCATGGCGCCCATCGGACCGGGGCCGATGCCGGCGAACTCGACGATGCGGTATCCCGTGAGTGGGCCCATTTTATCTCTCCTTGAGGGTTGCCGGTGTGCGGACGACGTCGCGTGCCACCAGCGCGGCGATCTCGGCGGCAGAGAGGCCCGCGATCGACAGGATCTCCTCGCTGTGCTGGCCGAGCGTCGGTGCCGGTGCGATCGACGGTGGCGGTGTCGCCGACCAGCCTGAAGGCACGCCGATGCGCCGGATCGCTCCTTCGGTCGGGTGCTCGGCGATATCGAGGAAGCCCGTTTCGAGGAGGTGCGGATCGTCCAGCAGGCTGTCGAGCGTATGCAGGGGCATCGCCGGAATGTCGGCGGCATCGAGCGCTGCCAGCCATTCGGCGGTCGTACGCTCCTTCAGCAAGGCGCCGACCAGGGCATAGAGTGCGTCGATGTTGGCCGTGCGGCTGGCCATGTCGACGAAGCGCGGATCCTCTTCCATCAGGTTCGGGCGGCCGACCACGGCGAAGAAGCGCCGCCACTGATTGTCGTTGTAGGGAAGGATCGCGACATAGCCGTCCCTGGTGGCGAACGGCCGCCGGTCGGGGGACAGCAGGCGCGCATAGCCGGTCGGACCGGTCGGCGGCACGAAGGCATGGCCCTGCAGATGATCGCCCAGGACGAACTGGGCCATGGTCTCGAACATAGGCACCTCGATCTCCTGGCCGACGCCGCGGCGCTGGCAATTCAGGAGGCCGGCCAGGACGGCGTTGACCGCCGCGGTGCCGACGATGCGGTCGACCATGGCCAGCGGCACGTAACGGGGCTCGCCGCCCGAGGCACGTTGAACCAGCATGGCGACGCCCGAGACCGCCTGGATCAGATCGTCGTAGGCCGGACGATTGGCGTAGCGGCCGCGCTTCCCGTAGCCGACGAGATTGACGTAGACGATCTCCGGCCGGACGGCCGAAATGCTCGCATAGTCGAGGCCGAGCCGCGCCAGGGCCTTGGGCCGGATATTGGACACGAAGGCTTCGCACTGGCCGGCCAGGCGCAGCACGGCGTCGCGGCCGGCCTCGCTCTTGAGATCGAGTGCGATGCTCTTCTTGTTCCGGTTGGTGTTCAGGAAGCCTGCCCCCATGCCGCGATGGCGGGCATGACCGGTGAAGCGCGTATCGTCGCCGCGCAGCGGCTCGACCTTCAGGATCTCCGCGCCCAGGTCGCCCAGGAGCTGGGTGGCGAACGGCCCCATGAGGACGCTTGTCAGATCGAGCACACGTACGCCGTTCAGCGGTCCCGCCATTCCACGTCCTTCGGGTTGAGGAGGCGTGGAGCCTAAAGCGTCTTCCGATATCCGCAAGTAATTTCTTGTATATGAATTATATTGCATAACTGTGGAAATGGAGGATTCATATGCGCGCCGAATAATTCGTGATCCTGAAAAGAGAGATTTGAGGAAATGACCCGGAGTTTCGACCATTTGGTCCGCGCTGCTGCCGTCGCGATGGCCTGCATGCTCTCCTCGGCGGTGCAGGCTCAATCGCCGGGCTTTCCGAGCAAGCCGATCCGCCTGATCGTGCCGCAGCCGCCGGGCGGCACCGCCGACACGGTCGGCCGCGTGCTGGCGGAGTTCATGGGCCAGGATCTCGGCGAGCAGATCATCGTCGACAATCGGCCCGGCGCTTCGAGCTCGATCGGCATGGAGGCGGCGGCGCGATCGGCCCCCGACGGTTACACGCTGATCGTGGCGTCCTCGACCGGGCTCGTGGTCAATCCGCTGATGATGCAGGTACGCTTCGATCCGCTGAAGGACTTCGAACCGGTCGGCCTCGTTTCCGAAGGGACCGTCCTGATGGTCGCCAACCCCGAGTTTCCCGCGAAGGACCTGCGCGACGTCGTGGCGCTGGCGCGCAAGCGGCCCGACGAGATCGCCTACGCGACCTGGGGGCTCGCCTCACCGGCGGCCGTCTGCATGCAGATGATCGTCGCGGCCACGGGCATCCGCATGAACCAGGTCCCCTACAAGGGGGGCTCTCCGCTGGTGGCCGACATGGTGGCGGGTCACATCAAGGTCGGCTTCGCCGATTCGACGTCGGCCTTCGGGCCGATCCAGTCGGGCAAGCTCAAGGCACTGGCAAGCTGCGCTGGACCGTCGGAGGTGATTCCCGGCGTGCCGAGTTTCAAGGACCAGGGCATCGACTACGATTTCCTGTGGCGGACCTTCCTGCTGGCACCTGCCGGGACGCCCCAACCGGTGCTGGAGCGGCTGAATCAGGCTTTCCGCCAGGCCCTTGCGCGTCCGGAGGCGGCCGCTCGATTGAAGGACGCCGGCACCAACCCGATGCCGACACAGCCGCCCATGGTCGATCTCAAGCCGATCATCGAGCGCGACACCATTCTGCTGAAAAAGATTCTCGGTGAGACGAACGCCAAGGCGACATCGCAGTGAAGGATGTGACGATGCACAGGACTCTCGGCTTTTTCGGTACCTTTGCCGCCGCACTCCTGACCGTGACCAGCGCGTCCGCGCAGAAGGCAGGCGGCGTGCTGCGCGTCTACCACAGCGACAATCCGCCGACCGCTTCCTTGCACGAGGAAGTGACCATTGGAACGCTCCATCCCTTCATGGCGGTGTTCAACAATCTGGTGATCTACGACCAGACCTCCAAGCGCAACGCCGACGACACGATCGTGCCCGATCTGGCGACCTCCTGGGCGTGGGACTCCTCCCACACCAACCTCACCTTCAAGCTGCGCGAGGGGGTGCGCTGGCACGACGGCAAGCCCTTCACCAGTGCCGACGTGAAATGCACCTGGGACACGATCGCGGGCAAGCGCGACGCCGGCTGGCGCAAGAACCCGCGCAAGGAGTGGTATGCGAACCTGCGCGAGGTGACGACCGACGGCGACTTCCAGGTCACCTTCCATCTCGAGAGGCCACAGCCCTCGTTTCTCGGCTTCCTCGCCGCGGGTTTCTCGGCCGTCTATCCCTGTCATGTGGCGGGTCGCGACATGCGGACCAAGCCGATCGGCACCGGCCCGTTCAAGCTGGCGGATTTCAAGCCGAACAAATCGATCTCGCTGGTGCGCAATCCCGACTACTGGAAGAAGGGCCGGCCCTATCTCGACGGCATCGAATGGCGGATGATCACCAATCGGGCGACCCGCGTCCTGGCCTTTACCGTCGGCGAGTTCGATCTCACCTTTTCACAGGACATCACCGCGCGGCTCGCCCGGGAGATCAAGGTCAAGGCGCCAACGGCGATCTGCGAGCAGAACCAGCACAACATCCAGGGGCAGCTCCTGGTGAATACCTCGTCCGCGCCGTTCGACGATCCGCGCATCAAGAAGGCGATGATGCTCACCATTGATCGCAGGGCTTTCATCGACGCCATCGGTGACGGTGAGGACAGGATCGGCGGTGTGATGGAGGCGCCTCCCGAAGGTGTCTGGGGGATCGGGCCCGATCGGCTGGCCGACGTGCCGGGCTTCATCGGCGACGTCGCGACGAACCGCGCGCAGGGCCGCCGCATCATGCAGGAGATGGGCTATGGTCCCGACAAGCCGCTGCGGATCAAGGTATTGACGCGCAACATGCCGTCCTACCGCGACTCGGCCGTCCTGCTGATCGACCATCTGAAGCAGGTCCATATCGAGGGCGAGCTCGAGACCATCGAGAGCGCCCTCTGGTACACACGGTTGATCCGCAAGGACTACAATGTCGCGATGAACACGGGCGGTTCGGCGCTCGATGATCCCGACGTGATGTTCTACGAGGCCTATGCCTGCGGTTCCGAGCGCAACTACACGGGCTATTGCGACAGGGAGATGCAGGCGCGCTTCGATCAGCAGTCGGCGACCGTGGATCCCGTGCGCCGCAAGGAGCTGGTGCAGCAGATCGACCATGATCTGCAGATGCAGGGCGTGCGGCCCTCGATCTTCCACATGCGCGCCAATACCTGCTGGCAGTCCCACGTGCACGGCGTCGCGCTCGCCGCCAACTCGCAGTACAACCACTGGCGCTTCGAGGAGGTCTGGCTCGACAGGTAGGGATCGCCTCCTGCCTTACCGCTCCTGCGCCGCCTCCAGCCGCTTGGCGTACTTCTGACCCCATAGGGCGAGCGGCACCAGCGCCTGGTCGAGGGAGATGCCGAGCTTGGTGGCGGAGTACTCGACCCGCGGCGGCACCTGGTGGAAGACCTCGCGGTGGACCAGCCCGTCGCTCTCCATTTCACGCAGGGTCTGGATCAGCATCTTCTCGCTGATCTCGGGAACCAGCCGCTTCAGCTCGCCGAAGCGGCGCGGCTCCTGGCAGACCCACCACAGGATCAGCGCCTTCCACTTGCCGCCGACCACCTGGAAGGCCGGGCCGAGGCCGCAACTGTCGGGCTTGGCCATCGTATTCTCCAATACTGAGAAAAAGGTAAGTACCTGATAATTTTGTCCGTACTTGCCCGATGTCAAGTGAGGCCCATCTAGCCCTGCATAGCAATGGAGCTGGAGCATCATGGGCAAGTACCAGGGAAAGAAGGCGGTGGTGATCGGCGGCACGCACGGCATGGGCCGCGCGGCGGTCGAGGCGCTGATCGCGGAGGGCGCCGAGGTTCTGCTGACGGGGCGCAATCCGCGCACGGTCGAGGCGGCACGGCGCGAATTCGGCACGAAGGCCGAGGTCGTCTCGTCCGACATCGCCAGCCTGAAGGACGTCGCCGAGCTGGCGCTACGCGTGGCCGATGGGATCGGGCCTATCGATTTCCTGTTCGTCAACGCAGGCTACTCGAAGCTCGAGCCGGTGGGCGACGTGACCGAGGCGTCCTACGACCGCATCTTCGACGTGAACGCCAAGGGCGCGTTCTTCACTGTGCAGCGCCTGCTGCCGTTGATTCAGGATGGCGGCTCGATCGTTTTCACGACGTCGGTGGCCAACGAGTCCGGCGCGCCGGGCATGAGCGTCTATGGCGGCGCCAAGGCGGCGGTCACGGCCTTCATGCGGGTCATGGCCTCCGAGCTGCTGCCGCGACGCATCCGCGTGAATTCGGTGAGCCCGGGCTTCATCGATACGCCGACCATGGGCGTGGTCGAGGCGACACCGGAAGAGCAGGCCGAGTTCCGCAAGATCGGTGATGCCGTTACCCCGATGGGGCGCCACGGCACGGTCGAGGAAGTGGCCCGGGCGGTTCTCTATCTCGGCTTCGAGGCGACGTTCACGACCGGCATCGAGCTCGTGGTCGATGGTGGCTTGAATCAGCGCCTGAAGATTATCGGCAACCACTGAAAGGGAAACATCATGACCGATGTGACGGTGATCGGCCTCGGCGCCATGGGCACGGCTCTTGCGGTGGCGCTGCTCAAGGCAAGCCAGCGTGTGACGGTGTGGAACCGCACGGCCGCCCGCGCCGCCCCTCTGGTGCAGCGCGGGGCCACGGCGGCGAACGACGTTCGGCAGGCCGTGGCGGCGAGCCCCGTGATCGTGGTCTGCGTCTATGACTACAAGGCCTCGCGCGCGGTCCTCGAGGAGGCAGGCGACGCACTGGCGGGCAAGGTGCTGATCGAATTCAGCACCGGCAGCCCGCTCGACGCCCGCGAGGCCGACCGATGGGCACAAAACCATGGCGCCGACTATCTCGACGGCGCGCTTCTGGCGACGCCGAGCCAGATCGGCCGGCCCGACACGCCGATCTTCCTGTCGGGCTCCGAGACCGCCTATCGCCAGGCCGAGACGGCCTTGAAGGCGATCGGCGGCGGACTGATGTATCGCGGCGGCGAGCCTGGCGCGGCCGCGGCCTGGGACATCGCCGCGCTCTCGAGCATGTTCGGGATGATGTTCGGCTTCTTCCATGGCGTACGCGTCTGCGAGGCCGAGGGGCTGAGCGTCAGCGCCTTCGGCGACATGATGGGCCAGATCTCGCAGGTGATCGGCGAGATGGTCCGCCAGCAGGGCAAGTCCATCGCCGCCGACAACTTCGCCAACCCTGAAAGCTCGATGGCGATCTGTGCCGGCTCCGGTACGCTCTTCCTGCGGCAGGCGCGCGAGGCCGGGATCAGCGCCGAGTTCCCGACCTTCGCCGACGGGCTGTTCCGTCGCGCTATGGCGGCCGGACTGGGGGAGGAGACGCTCTCCTCCATGGTCAAGGTGCTGCGCGGGTAAAGAGCAACTGAATGGTTGCCTGTCTCGGCATAAGCCGCTAGGAGACAGGCAACCAGGAGGTTGCCTATGACCGATGCCCCGGCAAGTGATCAGCCAATCAGTGATCGAATAGAAAAGTCCGTCGAGCTCAAGGCGCCGGTGGCGCGGGTCTGGCGGGCGCTGACCGATCACGTCGAGTTCGGCACATGGTTCGGCGTGAAGCTCGAAGGCCCGTTCGTACCGGGCCAGACGGCGCGTGGCCGCATCACCCATCCCGGCTACGATCATCTCACCATGGAAGTCGTGGTGCAGAAGATGGAGCCGGAGCGCTATTTCTCCTTCACCTGGCATCCCTATGCCATCGAGCCCGACAAGGACTATAGCGGCGAGCCCTCGACCCTGGTCGAGTTCAGGCTGCAGAAGACGGCGGCCGGCACCTTGCTGCAGGCCTGTGAATCGGGCTTCGACAAGCTGCCGCCGGAGCGTCGCGACCTCGCTTTCCGCATGAACGAGGGCGGCTGGACGGCGCAGATGGAGAATATCGCCAAGCACGTCGACCATGCCGCGTAGTGCTGTCTCCGCCGCCCTCAGGAACAACGCCTCGATCTTCGCCGCCCTTGGCGACGAGACCAGGCTGGCGCTGCTGGCCGAGCTGACCAAGGGCGAGCCGCAGTCGATCGCGCGCCTCACCGAGGGTACGCGGCTGACCCGCCAGGCGATCACCAAGCATCTGCGGGTGCTGGAAGGCGTCGGCGTGGTGCGCTCCGTTCGTAGCGGTCGGGAAAGCCTGTTCGAGCTGCAGCCCAAGCCGTTGGTCGATGCCAGGACCTACCTCGATCACGTCTCCCACCAGTGGGACACCGCGTTGGCCAGACTGAAGGCAATGGTCGAGGCGGGGTGAACGCGTCTTTCATCAGTCCTCTCCCACGTAGTGCGATAGGATGGGGCCCCATGCGCAGCATGGGGGAGGTGAGGGTATAAGCACCGCGCAAGGTCTGCGCGCCGGGAAGTCCCCCTCACCCAACCTCTCCCCCAAAGGGGAGAGGAGAATGAAGGAAGACGCCGATAGCGCAAAAAGGAACGGCGAGAGCCATCGGCAAGCCGATTTCGGACCGCGGCTTGCGCCCGCTGCGGCGTATGGGCCTTCGCCGGCGAGGTCCGATATGCTGAGCCTATGAGCACCAACTATTTCGATCTCACGGGCAAGGTTGCCCTCGTCACCGGCGGCAGCCGCGGCCTTGGTTATCAGATGGTGAAGGCCTTCGCCCAGCACGGCGCCGATGTCTTCATCACCAGCCGCAAGCTCGAGACCTGCGAGAAGGTCGCCGCCGAGGTGCAGGGCCTCGGGCGCAAGGCCGCGACCTATGCCTGCAACGTCGCCAACTGGCACGAGCTCGACGGCATGGTCGACGCGGCCTACGCCGCCTTCGGCAAGGTCGATATCCTGGTCAACAACGCCGGCTCCTCGCCGCTCGCGCCCTCGTCGCTGGAAACGCCGGAGCAGCTTTTCGACCGCATCGTCTCGCTGAACTTCAAGGCGCCGTTCCGGCTGATGTCGCTGGTCGGCAGCCGCATGGCGGCGGGTGAGGGCGGCTCGATCATCAACATTTCGAGCGCCGGGGCGCTCAGGCCGCGGCCGCAGATCGCGCCCTATGCCGGCGCCAAGGCGGCGCTCAATGCGCTGACCGAGGCCTTTGCCTTCGAGTACGGCCCCAAGGTGCGTGTGAATACGATTTCGCCGGGCCGCTTCCTGACCGACGTCTCAAAGGCCTGGAGCGAGGAGCACAAGCTCAATCCGACGGCTGCATTGAAGCGCAGCGGCCAGCCGGAGGAGATCGTGACGGCGGCACTCTATCTTGCGTCGAGCAAGTCGAGCTTTACGACGGGCTCACTGGTTCGCGTCGACGGCGGCATTGCCTGACATTACTTGACGATGTGGCGTCGGCGCCTTCGGGATACCGAAGGCGCCGTGATGGCCGGTGTCCGGCGTCGTCACGACCGGCCGCCGACGGCCTGCAGGTGCTTTTCACCGGCGATCGGGGCGACGTGCTTCGGTTCATCGAGGGGCAGCGGGGCGCCTGAAAGCGCGGCGTCGAGCTTTGCCTGGTCGAGCTCGCCTTCCCAGCGCGCCATGACCACGGTGGCCACGCCGTTGCCGATCATATTCACCAGGGCGCGTGCTTCGCTCATGAAGCGATCGATGCCCAGGATGAGCGCCATGCCGGCGACCGGAATGGTGGGAACGACCGAGAGCGTGCCGACCAGTGCGATGAAGGACGCCCCCGTGACGCCCGACGCGCCCTTCGACGTCAGCATGGCGACGGCGAAGATGGTGAGCTGCTGGGTGAGGGTGAGGTCGGTGTTGGTCGCCTGCGCGACGAACAGCGCGGCGAGTGTCATGTAGATCGACGTGCCGTCGGTATTGAAGACATAGCCGGTCGGCACGACCAGGCCGACCACCGGCTTGGAGCAGCCGGCGCGCTCCAGCTTCTCCATCAGGCTGGGCAGCGCCGAGTCGGACGACGACGTTCCCAGCACGATGAGGATCTCTTCCTTGATGTAGAGCAGGAACTTCACGATGTTGAAGCCCGCCCACCAGGCGATCAGGCCAAGGACGCCGAACACGAAGAGGATGCTGGTAACGTAGAACGTCGCGATCAGCACGACCAGCGGCCCGAGCGAGGAGAAGCCGTACTTGCCGATCGTGAATGCCATCGCCCCGAAGGCGCCGATCGGTGCCAGGCGCATGATGACGTTGATGGTGCTGAAGACCAGGTGGGAGCTGGCGTCGATGACGTCCCGCACCGCCTTGGCGCGATCGCCGAGATGCGACAGCACGTAGCCGAACAGGATCGAGATCAGCACGACCGGCAGGATCTCGCCCTTGGCGAAAGCGTCGACGACCGTATTGGGAATGACGTTCAGCAGGAAGTCGGCGATCGACTGTTCCTGCGCCTTGCCGGCATAGGCCGCGACTTCTTTGGCATTGAGGGTGGCGGGATTGGCGTTGAAGCCCGCGCCGGGCCGGACCACGTTGGCGATCACCAGACCGATGCCGAGTGCCACGGTCGAGACCACTTCGAAGTAGAGCAGCGCCTTGCCGCCGACCCGCCCCACCTTCTTCATGTCGTTCATCCCGGCGATGCCCGAGACGACCGTACAGAAGATGACCAGCGTGATGACCATCTTGACGAGCTTGATGAAGGCATCGCCCAGCGGCTTCATGTCGATGGCGGTGTGAGGCCAGAAGTGGCCGACCGCGATCGCGGCGGCGATGGCAATCAGGACCTGGACGTAGAGAACTTGGTACCAACGCTTACGCGGACGCGAGGACGGTATGTCGGCCATAGGATCCTCCCTTAGGCACGCGGTGTTATGAAAATTGGACGAGTGGAGAGCCGCTGTTTTGTTCAGGCGGCGTTTCGCGGCGCCTCCGGGCCGCAGCCGATGCGAGGCGATAGCTGGGTCATCGGGGAACCAGGACGATGCGGTCGCGGGACGAGCCGATGACCGTCCGATAGGCGTCGATCGCCTCCTCGAAGGAATAGATGGCGCTCTCGACGATCGGAAACGGCTTCAGGCTGCCCTCGGCGAAGCCCGGCAGCAGGTTCTTGAGAATGGCGCCGGTCTCGACCGAGTCGAGGGCGATGGTGTCGACGCCGACATAGGTATGACGGCTCTTGTAGAAGGCCAGCAGGTCGAAGGTGACGAAACGGTCGACGGCCGAGATGAAGATGGCCCGGCCGCCCACGGCCAGCGACTTCTGCGCGATCTCGTAGAAGGGGTCGCCGACGGTGTTGAAGACGATGTCGGCGCCTTTGCCGTCGGTCAGGCTGCGGATCTTCGCCGGCACGTCGCCGCTCTTCGCCGACACGATGTCGATGGGTCGGCTGGCGTGGCCGGCATAGGCCTCGTCGTTGCGCACGACGCCGATCACGCGGGCGCCGCGCCAGGAGGCGATCTGTGCCGCGGCCTGGCCGACCTTGCCGTTGACGCCGAGGACCAGCACGGTTTCCCCGGCGCGGGGCAGGCCGGCGCGGTGCAATCCCTCCCAGGCGGTGACGAAGGGCACGCCGATGCCGGCGGCATCCTTGGCATCGATTCCGGCGGGAACGGGAACGACGGCATCGGCTTCGACGATCATGTGGCTGGCATGCGAGCCGTCCTTGCGGACGCCGAGGTCACCGGAAGACCCGAACACGAGCTGGCCGATCAAGGCCTGCGGTCCGGCGACGATTCGGCCGGCGTAGTCGCGACCCGGCGTGCGCGGGAAGACGGCGTAGGGCATGAGGCCTGTCGCCGCCTTGATGTCCGACGGATTGACGGCAGCGGCGGCGATCTCGACCACCACCTCGTGCGGCGCCGGCGCGCGCAGCAGATGTTCTTCGACAGGCAGCCGGATCGCGTCGAGGGTCGGCACCTTCTGATGGAGGCGCAGGCCGCGGGTGACGATCCGCTGAGTGTGCGGACGCTCGATGAGAAGAGACATGGACTGGATCCTGAAAGGGACTAGGCGGCCTGCCGCGCGCCGGCCGGCCGTTCGGGCAGGCCGATGAGCACGCGCGCTTCGGTCGGATTGGCGATCTGGGCACCGAGGTCCTCGGCGATCCGGCGTGCCTTCTCGACCAGAACGGCATTCGAGGTGGCGAGAACGCCCTGCTCGAGATGAACCGTGTCTTCCAGCCCGACCCGGACATGGCCGCCGGCGAGATAGGAGAGGGCCACCGAACGGAAGGCAGCCCGGCCTATGCCGATGGCGGTGAAGGCGGCGTCCTGCGGCAGCAGGTTGCGCGCGTAGAGCACCGTCTCGGGCGTCGGCTGAAAGCCGTAGCGCACACCCATCACGAAGGAGGTCAGGACCGGCCCGCTGAGCGTGCCGTCGGCCAGCAGATCGTTGAGCAGCGCGATGTCGCCCGAGTCGAACAGCTCGATCTCCGGCTTGACGCCGGCATCGGTGATCACCCGTGCCATGCGGCGGACATTGGCCGGCGTGTTGATCACCACCTGGCCGCCCGAGTTCATGGTGTTGAGGTCGAGCGTACAGATATCGGGCTTCAGGGCCGCGATATGCTCGACGCGACGTTCCGGGATCATCAGCGTGGTGCCGGGTCCGGCGATGCTCGGATCGTCGGTGGAGGGCACGAAGCGGCCCCCCGGGCCGGTCGTCAGGTTGATGATGAGTTGCGGGTTGCTGCGACGGATACGTTCCATCACGTCGCGATAGAGGTCGAGCTCCATCGACGGCCGGCCGGTCTGCGGATCGCGCACATGGATGTGGACGGCGGCAGCCCCGGCTTCGGCGGCGCCGAGAGCGGAGTCGGCGATCTGTTCGGGCGTGACCGGCAGATGCGGCGTCTGGTCCGGCCGCGTGAGGTTGCCGGTGATGGCGCAGGTGATGAGGATCTTGGGCAGGGGCGTGCGCATGGTCGGGTCCTTCCTAGAGGGCGCGGCCGCCATCGACCTGGACGATGTGTCCGGTCGAGAAGCCGAGCATGGTGGCGCAGGCGGTGATGGCGGCGGCGATATCGTCGGCCTCGCCGATCCGCTTCAGGGGCGTCGAGGCGCTGACCTTGTCGTTGAAGTCGGCGCCGCGTCCGGGGACAAATGCCGTGTCGACGACACCAGGAGATACGGCCAGTACGCGGATCTCGGGGGCCAAGGCGCGCGCCAGCGCCTTGGTCATGACATCGATGCCGGCCTTGGCGGCGCAGTAGGCGATCGAGGAGCCGACACCGGTGAAGCCGGCGATGGAGGAGATCGAGACGATCAATCCGTCGCCCGTCGCTTTCAGCATCGGCGCGAAGGTCCGGATGGTGGCGAACTGGCCGCGCCAGTTGACCTGCAGCATGCGGTCGATCAGCTCGTCGGTGAGACCGTCGAGGTCGGCATGGGCGACGGCCTTGGTGAAGCCTGCGGCATTCACCAGGATGTCGAGGCGTCCGTGGCGGGCCTGCACGATCTCGCGCAGCGCGATCAGCGACGCGGTGTCGGCGACGTCGGCAGGATAGGCCGCGTGTCCGTCGCCGAGGGCCTTAATCAGGGACTCGGCGGCTTCTCGATCGCGCGATGTGTCGAGATGCGTGACGATGACGGTGGCGCCGGCGGCGGACAGCATCCGGCTGGTCGCGGCACCGATGGCGCCGGCGCCGCCGACGACAAGGGCCACTTTCCCGGCCAGTGAGCGGGGATAGGTCGACATGACTGTTTCCGTGTGTCGAGGAAGGGATCAGCGGATCGGCGGCGTCGGCAGCGTCGAGAGGCCGGGCTCCAGCACGAAGGTGTAGTCGAGCTGGTACCAGGGGCCGTCGATGTCGGCGGCGGGAGGCACCCCTGCGCCGGGCCTGAAGTCGCCGACCAGTTGACGCGTCACACCGAAGACCACGTCGCTTTCCAGGTGCTGATCGTCGTCGACGAAGACCTGCGTGATCAGCGTCTTGAAGTCCGGCTTGCTGCAAAGGAAGTGCAGGTGAGCCGGGCGGTAGGGATGCCGGCCTTGCGCCTCCAGCAGCGTGCCGACGGGACCGTTGGTCGGCACGGGATAGCCGGCCGGCTTGACCGAGCGGAACCAGAAACGGCCGTCGGCATCGGTCGTGAACTTGCCGCGCAGGTTCATGTCGGCCTGTGTCGAATCCTGATTCTCGTAGAGGCCGACCGGGGAGGCCTGCCAGACATCGACTTCGACTCCGGCGAGGGGATTTCCCTTGGGATCGACGACGCGGCAGTCGGCGAACAGGGCGGGTCCCGGCGTCGCCGAGCGGACGATCGAGCCGCCATTGTCGGTGGCCGGCGAGTTCTGCCGCCAGAACGGACCGAGCAGCGCCGAGGCGGTCTCGGTGGCGCCGTTCTGTCCGTTGTTCAGTAGGCAGACCAGGGTCGAGAAGCCGAGCGCGTCCGAGAACAGGATGCCTTCGTTGTGCGCATCGTGGGTCGCCTGGCCAATGCGGTTCAGGAAATCGATGCCGAGCTCGAACTCCGGCTCGGTCAGACGAACCTCCCGGGCGAAGGCATGCAGGTGGCGGACCAGGGCTTCCATGACCGTCCGCAGACGCGCATCGGGCGCCCGGGACATGGCGTCCAGCACGATGCCGGTGATCGAGGCCTGATCTTCGATGATGTGGGAGCGGACGGTGCCGTCTGCTCCGTTCTTCCTTGCCAGTGCGTCCATGGCCGCTTCCTCCAAATGATTGCGGGCGTGTTGTGCAATCGATTGCATATATTTATGCAATCGATTGCACATTGTCAAGAAGCATGCGCCATGCTTTTCTGGCGGCCCTGTTCCAGGATCTCGAATTCGATGAAATCCGTGTCTCCTCAAGGCCTTGCCAGCCAGCGTGTCGCCACCCTGCAGTCGATTGCGGAGGCGGCCGGCGTGCATCGATCGACAGCGGCCCGTGCGCTCGATCCGCAGCAAAGCCACCGCATCTCGATGGAAGTGGTCGAACGGGTCCGCGCCGAAGCGCACCGCCAGGGCTACCGCCGCGATGCGATCGCGGCGTCCCTGCGGACGGGGCGGTCACGGCTGGTGGGGGTCGTGCTGCCCGACCTGGCCAACCCGGTCTTTGCGCCGATCCTCGACGGCATCGCCACCCACCTGGCCGGCGAGGGCTATTCGATGCTCGTTGCCGATGGCGGTGCCGACGAGGCGCAGCAGACAGCCATCGTCGGCGAGCTGATCGCCCGTCGGGTCGACGGCCTGGTGCTGGCCACGGCCCGGCGACAGGAGCCGGTCTTGACGGTTTGCCTGGACGCCGGTGTGCCGACGGTTCTCGTCAACCGCATGGAAGACCAACTGCGCGCCGCCTCGGTCGTTTCCGACGACGAGGGCGGCATGGCGCTGGCGGTCGAGCATCTCGTCGGCCTCGGCCATCGCACGATCGGGCACCTGGCCGGCCCCGAGCGCCTGTCGACGGGCGTGTTGCGGCGGCGGGGCTTCGAACAGGCGATGCGTGCCGCCGGGCTGGATGCCTCGGCGGTTGCGGTCGCGACGGCCTACAGCCGGGCGGCGGGACAAGCGGCTACGGCCACGTTGCTCGATCGCAGACCCGACCTCACCGCCGTGGCTGCCAGCAACGACCTGCTGGCGCTCGGCGCTTATCTGGAGTTCGCCCGACGCGGGCTCGACTGTCCCGGCGAGATATCGATCGTCGGACACAACGACATGCCGCTGGTCGACATGGTGGCGCCGCCGCTGACGACAGTGCGCATCGCGCACGACGCGATGGGGCGGGCCGCCGCCTGTCTTCTGCTGGAACGGCTGGCCGATCCTGAGCTCGCGGCCATCATCCGGCATGTTCCGGCCGAGCTCGTCTTGCGCGCCTCGACGGCGCCGCCGCGGCGCTGACCGCCTGACGTCGGCGTTCTCCCTGCGGAAGCGCCCAATGGAGCTCCGGCCTCGATTCGGCTTACCATCGGTGCAAAGGCGATCGACACTGCTTCGGGAGGAACCTCATGAAGATGAAGGCTGGCGTTCTCACGGTCTGCGGCGCACCGCGTCCCTTCGCTAGGAGCAAGCCGATCGAGATCATGGAGGTCGATCTCGATCCGCCCGGCGAGGGCGAGGTGCTGGTCAAGGTCGGCGGTGGCGGCCTCTGCCATTCCGACCTGTCGCTGATAAACGGCGATCGGCCGCGGCCGGTGCCGATCGTGCTGGGCCATGAAGGCTCGGGCGAGATCGTCGAGGTCGGTTCGGGCGTGCACGACGTCAAGAAGGGCGACCACGTCTGCTTCACCTTCAACGTGAGCTGCGGCCGCTGCCGGCGTTGCCTTGAGGGCCGGCCCTATATCTGCGAACGCTCGATCAGCCCGCGCGCCGCCGGCCAGCTCCTGTCGGGCCATCACCGCCTGCATCATGACGGCAAGCCGGTGCACCACCATTCGGGCGTCTCCTGCTACGCCGAATACGCCGTGGTCGATCGCGGTTCGGTGGTGGTGATCGACCGCAGCCTGCCGCTCGACGTGGCGGCCCTGTTCGGCTGCGCCGTGGTGACCGGCGTCGGCGCGGTGATCAACACGGCGCAGATTCAGCCCGGCAGCACGGTGGCGATCGTCGGCCTGGGCGGCGTGGGACTGAGCGGCCTGATGGGGGCGGTGCTGGCCGGCGCCGGCCGCATCGTCGCCATCGACCTCTCCGACGACAAGCTCGGCCTGGCGCGCCAGCTCGGCGCCACCGATACGGTGAATGCCAAGGATTCCGACCACGTCCAGCAGGTGCGCGACCTCACCAACGGCGGCGTCGACTATGCCTTCGACCTCGCCGGCACCATCAAGGCGATGGAGACGGCCTATCTCGTGACCCGCTGGGGCGGCACCACGGTGACGGCCGGCCTGTCGCCGATCGCCGCCGACTTCTCCTTCAAGCAGAGCATGCTGGTGAGCGAAGAGAAGACCATCAAGGGCTCCTACATGGGAAGCTGTGTGCCGGTGCGCGACATCCCGCGCTTCATCGCGCTCTACCAGCAGGGCAAGCTGCCGGTCGATCGCATGGTCAGCCAGCGCATCGGCTTCGATCAGTTGAACGAGGGCTTCGACCGCCTGCAGGACGTGGCGACCGTGCGCCAGGTGCTGGTGCCGCACGGATGAGCATCGCCGTCGCCGTCGAAAGCCCATTGCAGGACGACGTGCGCGAGCTCGTCGCCGAGCTGAACGCCACCCTGCTGGAGCTGACGCCGCCCGAGTTCGTGTTCCACATGACGGTGGAGCAGATGGCCGAGCCCACGACGACGGTCTTCATCGCCCGCGAAGACGGCCGGGCGGTGGGCTGTGGCGCGCTGAAGCGGCATGAAGGCTGCGTGGGCGAGGTCAAGCGCATGTTCACGCGGCCCTCGCATCGCGGTCGCAAGATCGGCGCGGAAATCGTGCGGCACGTCGAGGCGCTGGCCCGCGAGAAAGGCCTGAAACGCCTGGTGCTGGAAACAGGCGACCGGCATCCCGCCGCCTGGGCGGTCTATGAGCGGGCCGGCTTCACGCGCTGCGGGCCGGTGCTCGACTACCCCGACTCGAAGTGGTCGGTGTTCTACGAAAAGTCTCTCTAGCGAATCTCGAAGCCGAGCTTGGCCAGGGACGCGCGGATCGTCTCGCGGCCGTTCATCGATTTGAGAGGGGCCAGGCGGTTCAGCACGCGTTGGGTCCAGGTCGCGGCCTGGAGTTCGTGGCGCGCGGAGAACCGGCTCATTTCGGCGTCGTAGACTTTGCGTTGAGCAGCTTCGTTCGTGGCGTCATAGCGTTCATGATGCAACACGGTGCTCTGCGGCAGGCGCGGCTTGACCTCGCCTTCGCCCTTCTCCGTCGCGTAGCCGAGGCAGAGGCCGAACACCACGAACGATTGCTGCGGCAGGCCGAGCAGCGTCGCGACCCGGATCGGGTCGTTGCGCATGGCGCCGATATAGACGGTGCGCAACCCGATCGACTGGGCGGCCACCACGGCGTTCTGTGCGGCAAGCGCTGCGTCGATGCAGGCCACCATGAAGGTCTCGAGCCAGGGCATCGTCTCGAACGCCGTCTTCTCGGCATCCGAGATGCGCTGGTTGCGCGACATGTCGGCGACCCAGGCGATGAACAGCGGGCATTGCTCGATATGCTTCTGGCCGCCGGCGATCTCGGCCAGCGCCTTCTTCTTCTCAGGGTCGGTGATCGCGACCGCCGACCACCATTGCATGTTCGAGCTGGTGGCGGCCGATTGCGCAGCGGCAATCAATGTCTCTAGCGCACCCGGCGGCAGCGGATCGGGCTTGTAGTTGCGCACCGAACGGTGGTCGAGCATGACCGCGATGGTCTCGTTCCACGGTCCGGCCGGCGGGATTGCATCGGCGCCATAGCGCCGTGTCAGGGCCTCGGTCGTGTCAACGGGAGGAGGAGTCAGCGAGTCCATGGGGCGTGCTCTGTGGTTTGGTCCGGGTGATGGCGGTGACGAGCGCGAGCAGGATGAAGCCCGCCACGATCATGAAGATGGCGCGCGGCTCGTGCTGGTCCATCAGGAAACCGAAGAGCAGCGGCGCCACCATGCCGCCGAGATTGAAGCCGGTGCTGACGAAGCCGAACACTTTGCCGAAAGAGCCCGGCGGCGTGACGGCGCGCACCATCATGTCGCGCGACGGCTGGATGATTCCGTTCAGCAGGCCGCCGACCGACAGCAGGCCGATCAGCGCCGCGGCCGGCATGTTCACCCAGGCCATCAGGATCGCCATGGTCGAGGTGCAGGCGAAGCCCACGGCCGCGACGCGCTCGTGATGCGGGGTGCGGTCGGCGATGATGCCGCCCACCAGCACGCCGAAGGCACTGCACAGCAGGAAGCCGGAGAGGGCAACGTTGGCGACCGTGAAGGGGGTGCCGTGGATCTCGCCCATGCCGACGACCGTGAAGGTCTGGATGCCGCCATTGGCCATCGCAAGGCAGAAGAAGAAGAGCAGGTTGCGCAGGACCGGCCCGCTCAGCAGCAGGTCGAGGCCGACCTTGCCGCCGGCGGCCTGCTGGCCGGGCTTGTGCACGATCCGCGGCAGGACGCTGCCGGCCACGATCAGCAGCAACGCGGTGGCAAAGGACAGGCCGGCCGCCACCAGGAAGCCGCCGCGCCATCCCCAGATCGCCGCGCAGGCCAGCACCAGCGCCGGCGTGACGCCCGACCCGAGATAGCCCGCGAAGGTATGGATCGAGAAGGCCTTGCCGATCCGCCGGTGATCGATGGTGGCGGAGAGGATGGAATAGTCGGCCGGGTGATAGACGGTGTTGGCGAGGCCCAGGAAGCCGTAGGCGATCACGAAGGTCCAGTAGCCCGGCAACAGGGCCGCCGCCGTGATGGCCGCCGTGCCCAGCAGCAGGCCGCCGGTCAGCATGGCGCGCGGGCCGATACGGTCGACCAGGAAGCCGGCCGGCGTCTGCAGCAACGCCGAGACGACGTTGAAGGCCGTGAGCGCCAGTCCGATCTGGATGTAGCTGACGCCGAACGCCTCGCGCACTTCGCCGAACAGCGGCGGCAACAGCATGATGTGCACGTGGCTCACGAAATGCGCGATCGCGATCAGGGTGATTACCTTGACCTCGCGGCCGCGCTCCCGATCGGCGCCGGTTTCGGCGCTCAGGGGCATATCGAGGGAGTCACTCGTCGACGACATTGACGCTCAGGGTCCCGATGCCCGAAATATCGACCTCGACCTCGTCGCCCGGTTTCATCCAGAGCGGCGGCTTGAGGCCGGCCCCGACGCCGTCGGGCGTGCCGGTGGCGATGATGTCGCCCGGCTCCAGCCAGGTCACGGTCGAAAGATACTCGATGATGGTGGCGACATCGAAGATCATGTGATCGGTCGTGTCCTGTTGCACCACGTTGCCGTTTAGCCGCGTCGTGAGTTCCAGCCGCTGCGGATCGGCAACGACGTCGGCCGTAACCATCCAGGGGCCGAGCGGGCCGGTCGCCGGGAAGTTCTTGCCGGCCGTCACCGAATGCTTCTGGAAGTCGCGCACGCTGCCGTCGAGGAAGCAGGTATAGCCCGCGATCACCGACAGCGCGCTGGCCCGCGAAACATGGCGGCAGCGTTCGCCGATCACGACAGCCAGCTCGCCTTCGAAATCGAAATCGATCGACGCGCGTGGCCGCACGATCTTGCCGCGATGGGGCACGAGCGTGCTGTGCAGGCGCGAAAAGACGCTGGGCTGCTCGGGCACCTGCCGGCCGACTTCACCGACATGGCTTGCATAGTTGAGGCCGATGCACAGGATCTTTTCGGGATCGGGAATGACCGGCAGCCATTCGATCTCGTCGAAACCGAGATCGGCCCCGACATCCTTTGCTGCCGCGGCGAGCTCATCCAGACCCTTGGCGGCAATGGCTGCCCGCAGGCTCGGCCAGCGCTCGCCGGTACGCTGTGAGAGATCGACGACACCGTCCTCTGTGGCCGCGCCGAACTTGCGCGTGCCTGCATGGCGAAAACTGACCAGACGCATACGCGGACCCTAAGGCGATCCGAGCAGCTTCGAAAGGCCCTTCGAAAGAGTGACGCTCGGGACCGGCGCAGGTTTGGCCAGAGGACCCGACGTCGCCTTGGCAAGCTTCTGTCGGGCCAGGCCCTCGGCCATGGAAATCGCGCAAGCAACCCCATCGAGCAGAGGGACATCGACCATGCTTTTCAGCTTCGCTGCAAGACCGGCCAGCCCGGCGCCTCCCAGGATCACGACGTCGGCGCCATCCTCGCGTACGCACGCCTTGCAACCCTTTACGAGTAACGCCATCGCGGCTTTGGGGTTGCGCGCGATGTCGGCACCGGTCGGCGCGACGGTGCGCACCGAGGCAAGACGCGAGGACAGGCCGCGGCCGGCGATGAATTCCTCGAGCATCGACTTCCAGCGCTCGCCGCCGGTGACGATCGAGAAACGGCCACCTAGTCCGCAGGCTTGCAGGATCGAGGCATCAGCCATGCCGATCACCGGCACGTCGCTCACCTCCTTGAGGGCGGCGAGGCCGGGATCGCCGAAGCAGGCCAGCACGACCGCATCCTTGCGGCCCTTGTCGTTGGCGAAGGCGTCGAGCGCGGCGTGTCCGGCAACGGCATAGGCGGCCCGCGAGGCGATGTAGCGCGGCCCGAAGGCGCCGGTGACCGCCCGCAGCCTCGTATCCGTCGAGGCGAAGCCGCTCGCGACCTTGAGCACGAGATCGGTGATCGAGGCCGTGGTGTTGGGGTTGATCAGCAGAAGCTCGACCATCGCCTATTCCTGCATGTTCTGTTTCAGGCGCGCGGCGTCGTGGTTTTCGCCGATCGACATGGCGCAGATGCGCGAGATGTGGGTGAGCGGCAGGCCGGTTTCCTTGGCCCATTCGTTGATCTGCCCCTGGGCGAGCTTCATGTCCTTCTTCGAGGTTCCCTTGGCGCTGATCGGCAGGCCGCAGTCACGCAGGCAGAGCATCAAATCATTGGTCAGGATGAAGGAGTCGCGACCGAGGAAACGCAGCAGATACTGCCCGCTGAAGCCGCCCAGCCGCGCGCCGCGCTTGTCCAGGATCTCGAGCAGGCCGAGCTGATCGTCGGCCGGCCAGGTGGCGAGGAACTTGCCGAAGCTGCCATGCTCGGCGGCGATCTCGCTCACGAACCTGGCGTTCTCGCGCACCGATTTGATCTTCTGCGGGTTGCGCACGATGCGCTTGTCGGACGCCAGCTTCTCCCAGAACTCGGCCGGCTGGAACAGCAGCCGCTTGGGATTGAAGCCGAGAAAGGCTTCCTCGAAGCCCGGCCACTTGTTGTCGATCACGCTCCAGACGAAGCCCGCGGAAAAGACGCGGCGGGCCATCTCCGACAGCACACGATCGTCCGTGAGCTTGGCCAGGGCCTTGTTGTCCCGCTTCCTGGGCATGAGGCTCGCCAGCACCTTCTCGCCGCCCTTGCGCTTGGCGGCGCGCTCGCGAATGCGCTTGAACGGGACCCTTGCCATGGCAGCTACTCCAGCCAGCCGTCGAAGAAGTCGAAGACGCTCGCCTTGAAGAGCGGGTGACCGATGCACGAGAAGTGATCGCAGCCCGGCAAGGTGACGGCCTTGGCGCCGGGAATGGCGTCGGCCAGGCCTTGCGGCGGTCCGGCGAGCTGATCGCGCGCGCCGGCAACGACCAGCGTGGGACGACGGATCGCCATCAGACTGTCACGCGTGAGCGGTGTGCGGCCGCCCCGCGAGCAGGCGGCCAGCGCCAGCCGGTCTTCCTTCTGTTCGTCGGCGAAGTGGCGGAAGCTCTTGAGCATCGGGTCGGCGATCTCGTCCGGGCTGGCGGCCTCCATGGCGCTGGCCATGGCGCCTTCCTCGCGCGGCGGATCGAACATCTTGCCGCCCACGCCCGCCACCACGAGGTGATCGATGCGGCCGGAATCGGCAAGCGCGGCGGTGAGCGCGATGTGAGCGCCCATGGAGAAGCCCAGCAGGTGTGCGCGCTCGACGCCAGCGTGGTCCATCAATGCAAATAGGTCGCGTGCCATCGCCTGGCGGTCGTACTGCGCCGGGTCGTGCGGCTTGGCGCTTTCGCCGTGGCCGCGATTGTCGAGCGCGAAGCCGCGCAACCCTTTGGCGGCGATGGCGTCGTACCAACCCATGCGCTTCCAGTTTTCGTAGCGGTTGGCGGAGAAGCCGTGCACCAGCACGATCGCCTTGCGCGCATCGGCCGGGCCGAATTCGTCGTAAGCGAGGGCAAGCCCGTCGGACGTGAATTGAGCCATGACTTTCCCTAACCCGGGGCATGAATTGCGACAAGGTTGATCGCCGCAGCCAAGTGTCGGACAACCGGCAAAACGACGGACAAGACACACGGACAAGAGACAAGGGAAACGCATGACAGGCGCAGGACACGGCAAGATCGGCAAGACCGTCCAGGACTCGCAGCCCTACTGGCCCGACGCGCCGCGGCCGCCAAAAGGCGCGCCCAACATCCTCGTGATCCTGTTCGACGATGTCGGCTTCTCCGACTTCGGCTGCTACGGCTCGCCGATTGCGACGCCGGCGATCGACGCCATCGCCCGGCGCGGCCTGCGCTACACCGGCTTCCACACGACCGCCATGTGCTCGACCACCCGGGCGGCGCTGCTGACTGGACGCAACCACCATTCGGTGGGTGTGGGCTGTCTCGCCAACTTCGACTCGGGCTATCCCGGCTATCGCGGCAAGATCAGCCGCGAGGCCGGCACCATCGCCGAGATGCTGCGCCCGCACGGCTATCGCAACTACATGCTGGGCAAGTGGCACGTGACGCCGCTCACCGAGTCGGGCGCCACGGGGCCGTTCGACGGTTGGCCGCTCGGCCGCGGCTTCGATCGTTACTACGGCTTCATGGACGCCGAGACCGATCAGTATGCGCCGGAGCTGGTGCGCGACAACACGCCGGTCGATCCGCCAGGCACCTTTGCCTCCGGCTATCACCTGACCGCCGATCTCGTCGACCAGGCGATCCGCTACCTCGCCGACCATGTCGGCGACAATCCCGACACGCCCTGGCTCACCTGGCTGGCCTTCGGCGCCTGCCATGCGCCGCACCAGGCACCGTCCGACATGATCAAGAAGTACGATCCGGTCTTCGCCGAAGGCTGGGACGTCGAACGTGACCGCCGGCTCGCCCGCCAGATCGAGCTCGGCATCGTGCCGAAGAAGACGCGCCTGCCGCCGCGCAACGAGCATGTCCGGCCGTGGGCGGAGATCGCCGACGGCGAGCGCCGCCTGTTCACGCGGCTGCAGGCCGCCTATGCCGCCATGCTCGAGCATGCCGACCAGCATATCGGCCGCCTGATGGGCTTCCTCGAGACGGCGGGCCAGCTCGACAACACCCTGGTCATCGTCATGTCCGACAACGGTGCCAGCCAGGAAGGCGGGCCCTTCGGCATGATCAACGCCATGGGGCCCTACAATCTCCGCCGCGAATCGCTGGAGGAGAAGATCGCCCGCATCGACGATATCGGCGGGCCCGATACGCACAGCAACTTCCCCTGGGGCTGGGCGATGGCGGCCAACACGCCGCTGCGCCGCTACAAGCAGAACACCCATGGCGGCGGCATTCGCGATCCGCTGGTGATGGCCTGGAACAACGGCGTCGCCGCGCACGGCGAGCTGCGCCACCAGTTCTGCCATGCCAGCGATCTCGTGCCGACCCTGCTCGATGTCGTGGGCATCAAGCCGCCCAAGGTGGTCAACGGCGTGAAGCAGATGCCGCTCGAAGGCACGTCCTTTGCGCCGAGCCTCGCCAACGCCAAGACCCGTTCCAAGTCGAAGGCGCAGTATTTCGAGATGTTCGGCCATCGCGGCCTGGTGCAGGGCGGCTGGAAGGCCGTGTCCTACCACCCGCCGGGCAGCGACTTCGCCAGCGACAAGTGGGAACTCTACAACCTCGCGCGCGACTTCAACGAGGTCGACGATCTCGCCGAGAAGGAGCCGGAGCGGCTCAAGGCGATGGTCGAGGAATGGTGGCGGCAGGCCGAGCGTCACAAGGTCCTGCCGCTCGACGACCGCTTCGCGCCGCGCTTCGCCGACAATGCCAAGCGTTTCCACGGCCCGCGCAACCGCTTCGTGTTCCACGCCGGCATGGGGCATGTGCCGACCGACGTCGCACCCGACGTGCGCAACCGCACCTACACGATCGAGGCGGACGTCAGGATCGACGGTCCGGCGACGGAGGGCGTGCTGATTGCCCATGGCGACGCCACGACCGGCTACTCGCTCTATATCAAGGACGGCAAGCTCGCCTACGACATGAATATCGGCGGCGAGCATCACCTGGTGGTCTCCGACCGGCCGGTGCCGACCGGCAATGCCCGGCTCGGCATGCGCATGCGGCGCAATCAGGGGCGCAACATCGCCACCCTGCTGATCGACGGCGAGCCGGCCGGCAGCTTCGAGACCCAGAACGGCTTCGTCAGCTTCATCTCCTGGTCCGGCCTCGATATCGGCCGTGACCGGTCGAGCCCTGTGTCGCATTACGAGGCGCCATTCGCCTTCACCGGCAAGCTGCGCAAGGTGACGGTGCTGATGGACGACGACCAGGCGCTCGACTCCGCGGCTGCAGCGACGGCAGCGCTGGCCCGCGAGTGAGCGCCGTTCCCAACCGATCCGGCATCGACGGGCCCTACGCCTGGCGGTTGGCATTGGTGTCGATGGCCTGTGTCGCCATGGGCGGCGGCGGCATCTATCTGCCGATGGTCGGGCTGAAGGAGATCGCCGCCGACTTCGGCGACCAGCGCGCCGTGCCGTCCTTCGCCTATATGGTCGGCTTCTTCGGCATGGGCGTGGGCGGCGTGTTCATGGGCTGGCTGGCCGACCGCACCAGCCCGCGCGTGCCTCTGTTCATTGCGGGTCTGTCGATCGCGATCGGCGGCTTTGCCGCCTCGCGCGGCGACGAGATCGCGCTCTATGCCGGCTATGCCGTCCTGCTGGGGTTCTTCGGCAATGCCGGCACCTTCACGCCGGCGATGAACAACGTCCAAGGCTGGTTCGACAAGCGCCGCAACACCGCCGTCGCCATCATCTCCGTCGGGCCGGCCGTTGCGGGCTCAGTCTGGCCGCAGGTCTACCGCCTGCTGCTGCCCGAGATCGGCTGGCGCGACACCCTGGTCATCTATGGTCTCGTCGCCGGAACCTTGCTGCTGCTGGGCGCGCTCTATGTCCGGCCGGCGCCGATCCTGCGCGGACCGGGCGGCCGGCGACGCGAGGAGAAGGTGGCGCTGCCCTTGCCGTCCTCGATGATCATGGTCCTGCTGTCGGCGGCCGGTTTCTGCTGCTGCGCGGCCATGGCGATTCCCTTCGTCCATATGGTCGCCTTCTGCGGCGACCTCGGCTATCCGGCGGCGCGCGGCACCGAGGCGGTGTCGCTGGTGCTGGTCTCCGCCATTGTCGCCACCTTCGTGATGGCCCGCCTGGCCGATCGCATCGGGCCATTGCCGGTCAGTTTGCTCTGCTCGCTGATCCAGATCGGCTCGCTGGTCGGCTTCCTCTATGCCCGCGACATCACCAGCATCTACGCCCTGTCGCTGCTGCACGGCATTCCGTTCATCGCCATCGTCCAGGGCTATGCGCTGAACCTGCGCTTCCTCTACGGGCCGACGATCGCGGGCTGGCGGCTGGGTGTGGTGATGCTGTTCGCCATGGCCGGCATGGCGTCGGGCGGCTGGCTGGGCGGCGCGATCTTCGACGCCACGCTCTCCTACCAGTCGGCCTTCCAGGCAGCGCTCGCCTTCAACCTGCTGAACCTGATGCTGTTGGGCATTCTCTACTTTGCGCAGCGGCGCCGGACAGGCGTGCCGTTGCCGGTGTAGGCTTGCCATCAAAGGAGCAACCATGAGCAAAGATCACGATCGCTATCATGGGCATGGCCATGATCACGATCATGGACACGAACATGGTCAGGACGTCCCGTCGGAAACGGCGTTGCGCGTGAAGGCGCTGGAGTCGCTTCTGATCGAGAAGGGCCTGGTCGATCCCGCCGCGCTGGATGCGATCGTCGACACCTACGAGAACAAGGTCGGACCGCGCAACGGTGCCCGCGTCGTCGCCCGCGCCTGGACCGATCCGGCCTTCAAGGCGCGCCTGTTGAAGGATGCGACCGCCGCCATTGCCGAGATGGGCTATACCGGTGCGCAGGGCGAGCACATGGTCGTCGTCGAGAATACGCCCCAGGTGCACAACCTCGTCGTCTGCACGCTCTGCTCCTGCTACCCCTGGCCCGTGCTGGGCCTGCCGCCGGTCTGGTACAAATCCTCGGCCTACCGGTCGCGCGCCGTGATCGAGCCGCGCGCTGTGCTCGGCGACTTCGGCCTGTCCTTGCCCGACGACGTTGCCGTGCGCGTCTGGGATTCGACGGCGGAGATCCGTTACCTCGTCCTGCCGGAGCGGCCCGCCGGCACCGACAAGATGGATGCCGAAGCCCTGGCGGCGCTGGTGACGCGCGATGCCATGGTGGGTGTTGCCAAGGTGGCCGCCGCGACGGCGAAGGAGGGCACATGAACGGTGTCCACGACATGGGCGGCATGCACGGCTACGGCCCGGTCGTGCCCGAGGCCGACGAACCGATCTTCCATGCCCCCTGGGAGGGGCGGGTACTGGCCCTGCGGCGTGCCTCCGGCGCCTGGCGACGCTGGAACATCGATGCCGGCCGTCACAGCATCGAGCGCCTGCCGCCGGCCGACTATGTGCGCATGAGCTACTACGAGAAGTGGCTGGCCTCGTGCATCAGCCTGCTGCTCGATGCCGGGTTGGTGACGCCGCAGGAGCTGGCCAGCGGCCGGCGCGATCCGGCGGTGCCGGTCGCCACCCCACCCTTGACGGCGGACAAGGTCGCCGCCGCCGTTGCCGCCGGCGGTCCCACGGAGCGGGCGACCACGGCCAAGCCGCGCTTTGCGGCAGGCCAGACCGTGCGGGCCCGCAACATCAATCCGACCGGTCACACACGACTGCCGCGCTATGTGCGCGGGCGGCTGGGTACGATCGAATGCCATCACGGTGCCCACGTCTATCCTGACTCGAACGCCCGCTTCGACGGTGAGAATCCGCAGTATCTCTACACGGTGCGCTTCGCGGCGCGCGAGCTGTGGGGCGACAAGGCCGCTGCCGGCGACGCCGTGTATGTCGATCTGTGGGAGGATTACCTCGATGCAAGGTGAGCGGCTCGCCGCACTTCGGGGCCTTCCCGTCGATGCCGAGGGGCCAGTCTTCGCCGAGCCCTGGCAGGCGCAGGCCTTTGCGCTCACCTTGAAGCTCTGCGATGCCGGCCACTTCACCTGGGCGGAATGGGTAGAGACCTTGTCGGCCGTGTTGCGGGACGCGCCGCCCGACGACGGCTCGGGCTACTACACGCACTGGCTCGCCGCGCTGGAGCAGCTCTGCCTCGCGAAGTCCCTGACCGACTCCGCTGCGCTCCACGATCGCACCGAAGCCTGGGCCGACGCCTACCGCACGACACCGCACGGCAAGCCGGTCGAGCTGGCAGCGAGCGGACCGGGCTCACCCGCCCTCTAAAAATCCGCTTGTAGCGAGATCCAGGCCATGCGGGGCATCCCACTGATCACGTAGCCGGTGGGATTGGCGATCCAGTAGTTGCTGTCCAGCACGTTCGTCATGGTCGCGCGCAACACCACGGGGGTCTTGGCCAGTACGGTGCGATAGCGCAGGCCGAGATCGAGTGTCGCCCAGGCCGGCACCTGCTGCGTGTTGTCGGAACTCACATAGGCGTTGCTGGTAAAGAGGCCGCGCGCAATCCCTGTGAGGCCAGGCGCGAAGGGCATGTCCCATTCCAGGCCGAGATTGGCCTGGACCGCGGGGGCGCCGACCGCGACGTTGCCGTTGTATTGGCCGCCGGCGGTCTGTGTGAGACGGGCGTCGAGCAGGGCGACGCCGCCGAGCACGCGCAACTCGTTCCAGAGCTGGCCGAAGACACTGAGTTCCAGTCCCCGATTCCGCTGCTCGCCGTTGATGCCGTACATGTTGGTGAGCGGGTCGACGATGCCGTTCGGCTGGTTGATCTGGAAGGCCGCCAGCGTGGCGCCGAAGGTGCCGAAATCGAGCTTTGCGCCGACCTCGGACTGGGTCGTGCGGAACGGCGGAAAGACCTGTCCGGGATTGGCCACGCCGGGCGGCGGCGCGAAGCTGGGCGAAAGCCCCTGGATGTAGCTGCCATAGAGGGTCAGTTCCTTGATCGGCCGGACCAGCAGCGCCACCGACGGTGTGAGCGCGGAGTCGATGAAGCGGAACGTCGTCGCGCCGGTCGGCGCGTAGCTCGAGGATTCGACCTGCTGGTTCCGGGCCCCGACGATCAGCTGCACCTTGCCGTCGAGAGCGGACAGCGTATCCGCCAGGGCGATGCTGCTCATGAGGTTGGTGCTGGCGAGCGAGAAAGGGGTGTAGGCGGTCTGCGTGAGGCCGACGCCCAAGGTCGGCGCGTAGATGTTGGTCAGGTAAGCGTTGTTGTTCGTCTGACCCAGCCAGAACCGCTGCGACAGCAGGCTCGCCGAGACCGCCACTTCGTGCCTGATGGGGCCGGTGTCGAACTTGGTCCGCAGGCCCGCTTCGCCGGTGAGATTGCTCGTCTGGCCCGTCTGGTAGGTCGAGGTCGACGAGGCGGCGCCGGCAAAGCTCAGCATCGTCGCACCGGGCGCTTCCCGCTTGTCGAAGTTGAAGAAGTTGGCGCCGAAGGCGCCATACACCACGGTGTTCGGCGATATGTCGTATTCGGCACGCACGATGGTCGTCGTGCTCTGCTGATGGGCGTAGTCGTAGTATTGCGCCAGGTTGATGCGCGGGTTCGGGGCAGCGGGAACCTGAATGCCGGCAATCGGCGTGTAGCCGCGGGCGGATCCCGACATGTAGTCGTTCTGATAGATCACGTCGGCAGACACGCGCAGCTTCTCGCCGCGATAGTCGAAACCCAGCGAGAGGGAGCCGTTCCTGACCCATTGGCGGTCGATCGGCGTGTCGCCATCGGTGAAGGTGCCGTTGACGCGAATGCCGTATTCCTTGTTGTCGCCGAAGCGACGGCTCACATCGGCCAGTGCGCCGAACGTGGTGTTCGAGAAGTAGTCGACCGCCACGCGCGTCAAGGGATCGTCCTCGGCCCGCTTGGTGACGATATTGACGTTGCCGCCGACGCCGCCTTGCGGCGCCATGCCGTTGAGGAAGGCAGCCGGTCCTTTCAGCAGCTCGATGCGCTCGGCCGGCGCCGGATTGACGCGAAAATCCGGCACCAGGCCGTAGAGCCCGTTGATCGCGATGTCGCCATTGTCGACCCGGAAGCCGCGGATGGTCATTGCGTCGTATCGGTTGCCGATACCGATGGCGGCGCGCACGGAGGCGTCGTTGTTGGTCAGCACCTCGGCGACACTGCGCGCTTGCTGGTCCCGCACGGTTTTCGCCGTATAGCTCGCGATGCTGAACGGTGTTTCCATGTAGTCCTTGTCGCCGAGCAGGCCGAGGCTGGCGCCGCGCGCCACCTGTCCGCCGGCAAAAACGGGCGGCAGGTTCTGGCCGAGCTGCGCGCCGACCATCACGGGAGGCAGGTTGAGGGCATTCCCGGGGAGGCCGGTTCCCGACGCCTGCTCAGGCATCAAAGTAACGATGCCGGTGGCGCTGACGCTGCCGGCAAGCCCCGTTCCGGCAAGCAGTCGTTGCAACGCTTCCATCGGCGTCATCACGCCACTGACGCCCGGCGTCGTGCGACGTTCGAGCAGAGCAGCGTTGACCGAAACCTGCAGGCCGCTCTGCTGACCGAACTGGGTCAGTCCGTCAGCGAGCGACTGGGGTGGTACGTTGAACGAGCGCGCGGCCTGCGCGACCAGTGTGGTGTCCGGCATGTCCGATTGCGCCATCGCCGCCGGAACGAAACAGGCGAGAAGCACACCCGTGCACGAGGCGATTTGCGCAAGTCGTATCGTTACGCAATGCCGAGGCATGCGTCGTGCCGTCCTGTCCATTCGTATCTCCGCTAATTCCCGAGTGGCTCAGGGCTTCTCGGGGCAATCCTTGAATCCGGAGACGAAGCGACAGGCATGCATTTTCAAAAAAATGTTCTCTCACTCCTGACGTGCGGAAAGGATGAGCACCCAAGGCGAGATCTCGCGCACGGTGGCGCCCTCGGCACGCGCAATCGCGCGCAGCGCTTCGACGGGCTGAGCGAGGTCGTACACGCCGGTCAGGCGCGCGTCGGCAAGGCCGGCGCCACGCACGAAGATCATCCCGTCGAAATACGGCCGCAGCGCATCGACGATATCGCTCACCGGCCGGTTCTTCACGACGAGCCGCTTTCGCGTCCACGACGCGACGTCATCCAGCGGCATCTGCCCCCGCTCGATCGGGCGTTTGGCGACGGCGCGCAGCCAATCGCCTGCCTTCAGCCTCTCCTGTGCCGCGGGCATCGCCAACGGCGCACCGACATCCACGATCCCCTCCAGCACCGCAACGTCCGCACCGTTGGGCCGCAGGCGGACGTCGAAGGCCGTCCCGATATCGACGATCTCCACGCCGCCGGCCTCGACCGAGAAGGTTCGACCGGCCTGGTGGTTGACGGTGAACAGGGCTTCTCCCTTGAGAAGGCGGACATGTCGGCGCTTGTCGTCGAACGCCACGTCGATCGCGGATTCCGGCGCGAGCTGGGCACTGCTGCCGTCCGGCAACACGATCGTGCGCTGCTCGGCGACACTGGTCCGGTGATCCGCCTGAAGGCGTAGCCACAGGCCTGGTGTGAAGATTGCCAGCAGGGCGGCAACCACCACGGCAACCGCCACCGTCGTGCGGCGCCGGCCCAGAGCAGGGGCCTCAGCAGGGGCCTGTTTCGGCTCCGTTCGCGCCATGCGGTCCCGCCGCAGATCCTCGAGTGCGGTGAAAGTCGCGGACGTTTCCTGCCAGTCGAGCGCGTGGGCAGGATCGGCCGACAGCCAGGCGTCGAAGCGACGGCGAAGGTCCTGGTCGTTTGGCGCCTCGATCAGCGCGACCATCCATTCGCTGGCCTTGCGGGGCTGCGGCAACGCCGGACCGCCAGCTTCATTCATTGCCATCCTCCGGGCCCGGTCCACCCCCTCGCGAAGGAGCGGAGGCTAAGACGAGACACTCCTAGCCAACCGACGAATCAAAGGCATGGATTTTCAGAATGCTAGTGTGGGTGCTTCGGGCGGTGCAGCCGGGTTCGGCATTCCTCGAGGCCATCGATCACCAGCGCATGGGCGGTGCCGATCGCGACGCCCAGATGCTCCGCGATCTGCTTCAGGGTGTAGCCGCCGAAGCGGTGCATTTCGAGGGCGATCCGCGTCCGTTCGGGAAGGCCGGCAATGGCCTCTTCGAGCTCCCGGAGGTCGGCCCGACCCGATGCGACCTGCTCGGGGGAGCGCTCATCCGGGATCAGCCGGATCGCCGTTTCGCCGTTTGCCACGAAACGGCTCGCCTGCGCGATGAGGCGGCGCCGGCCGTCGATCGCGAGGTTGCGCACGATGCGATAGAGATACTTGACGGGTTCGTCGATCAGCGTGCCCTGCGCGGCGTCGGCGAACCGCAGATACGCCTCCTGCACGACATCTTCGGCATGGGCGTGGTCGCCGGTTATCCGACGGGCATAGGCCAGAAGGTCAGGCCGATGGACCAGGAAGAGACCGAGATGTTTCTGGTCGGAATACACGGATCAAGCTTCTCGCGCCGGTCCTGCCTGCTGACAGTCGACTTTCGCAGAAATGCGACTGACTCGCAATAGCATCTGTTCCCGCACGAGCCCCGCGCGTTTTCGACGATCACGCTTTGGGGCCGTGCCTGTCGGGTCGCGCGATCAGCCAGAAGATGGCGCCCATCGCACAGCCATAGAGGCTCATATAGGCGGCGTGCAGAAGACTGCCGCCAAAGCAGCTTGTGAAGGCGCACCAATAGACCGACGCCGCGATCCCGGGCAGCAGGACCGAGAGGCACCCCACGAACACGTATTCGTTGACGCCGGTATGGCCGAGGTGGCGCACATAGAGATAGCCAGGGACGGCGATGGCCAATTGCACCAGGTACAGCAAGCCGCCTATCCACCAAAGGATCGATAGGGACACCCGATCCGAAAAATCGACGACGGTCAGTGTCTTGACGATGGCGGGCAGCACGGGCGCCAGGCAGAAGGACAGAGCGAATCGCGTCAAGTAACCCCCCCAGGGGCTCTTGCGCTGGTCTTGCGCCAGCTCATGTCGTCACCCCTTGGATATATGACGTCCGGGCTCGGCGGATTTTCAGCTACAACCCGCATTATTTATTCTCGAATAGAATTCGCGAAAAAAGAGAAGGCGGCCGCACCGCGAGCCGACGTCGCGGCAGACAGGACGGCATCGGCGCTGGCACACTCCGCGGCCAAGGAGGAAGTGTCGATGAGTAACGAGTTGTGGCGGCTCAGCGCCGTCGAGGCCGTGCGTCGCTTGAAGAAGAAAGAAATCACCCCGCTCGAGCTGGTCGAGGCCTCGGCCGAGCGCATCGCCGCCGTCGAGCCGGCCGTGAACGCGTTGCCCACGCTGTGTCTCGATCGCGCCCGCGACCATGCCAAGCGCATCATGTCGGGCGCCGCCTGCGAAGCCGAGGGCGAAGCCGGCTGGCTCGCGGGTTTGCCGGTCTCGATCAAGGACCTGACGGATGTCGGGGGCGTACGCACCACCTACGGTTCGCCGATCTTCGCCAACCACGTGCCGGAAAAGTCGCACCCTCTGGTCGAGCGCATCGAACGCAAGGGCGGTATCGTCGTCGCCAAATCGAACACGCCCGAGTTCGGCGCCGGCGGCAGCACCTTCAACGAAGTGTTTGGCCGCACGCGCAACCCCTGGAATACGGCGCTGACCTGCGGCGGCTCGACCGGCGGCGGATCGGTCTCGGTCGCGACCGGCGAGGTCTGGCTGGCGCACGGCTCCGATCACGGCGGCTCGCTGCGCCGACCCGGCACCTACTGCTCGACTGTCGGCCTGCGTCCCTCGGCCGGCCGGGTGACGCGCGGCACCTCGAACAATCTCTATTCGCCGCAGTCGGTGCAGGGACCGATGGCACGCAGTGTGGCCGACCTCGCGCTCTTTCTCGATACGATGGCCGGCTTCTGTCCGCAGGATGCCATGACCTTCGACGCGCCGGCGGTGTCGTTCAGTGAAGCCGTCGCCAGGCCCGTTGCGCCCAAGCGCGTTGCCATCAGCATGGATCTCGGCGGCCGCTGCGAGCTCGATCGTGAGGTTCGCGAGATCTGCTCCCGGATGGCGCGCCGCTTCGAGGAGCTGGGCTGCATCGTCGAGGAGGCGTCGCCGGATTTCGGACCAGTCGACGAGGTCTTCATGGCGCTCCGCAGCCAACAGTTCGTGGTCGACCGCGAGCAGCAGATCCAGCAGCATCGCGACCTGATCAAGCCGGACATCATCTGGAACACCGAGCTCGGCCTCAAGCAGACGGCGAGCCAACTGGCCTGGGCGGAGCGGGAGCGGGCTGCCCTCTACCGCCGCATGGGCGAATTCTTCAAGACCTACGACCTGCTGGTGACGCCGAGCGCGCCGACGGCCGCCTTCGACGTCAATCTGCGTGCGCCCGAAACCATCGCCGGCAAGAAGCTGGAAAACTACATGGCCGGTTCGACCCTGAACTCCGCGATCACGGTGACCGGCAGCCCGGCCATCGCCGTGCCCTGCGGCTTCGATCAGTTCGGCCGGCCGGTCGGCCTGCAGCTCGTCGGCAAGCCGCGCGGCGAAGCGGCGCTGCTGCAGGCGGCGGCGCTGTACGAGCAGCTTGTCGGTCTGGATCGGTTGCTGCCGATCGATCCCAAGGTCGGGACGGTGCCGCCGCCGCAGCTTTGACGCAGGCTCGGCAATCCGCCACGCTGATCCTCGTGCCTTTCCAGCATTTCGCGAGGATCGCATGGGCTTGTTGAGCGACGAGGAACGCAGCCGTCTGGTACCGGCTCGATCTGCCGGCAGTACGACGCCGGTGCCGACGGAAGTCGTCTCGAGCGACGAATTCGTGCCGGTCGGCCGCACCGACAGGCAGAAGCAAGTCGAAGCGCGGATGAACGCGCTGGGCGACGAATATGGTCGCCGCAACGGTCTGTCGCGCCGCCGTTTCTTTCAGACCGCGGCCGGCATGGCGACGGCCTTCGTTGCCATGAATGAGGTCTATGGGCCGCTTTACGGTGCCTCGCCGGCCGAGGCGAAGAGCATCGATCTCGCTCAGGCCCGAGCCGATTCGTTGAAGGATCAGTTCGTGATGGACGTGCATACGCACTTCCTGCGCGACGACACGCGGCTCGAAGGCTTCGTGCGCGGCCGTGAGGCCGTCGGCAAAGCCGGTTGGAACCCGGACTTGGCCGGCAAGCCGCAGACCATCGACGATCTCAAATATCCCAACTGGTTCAAGGAGATCTATCTCGACAGCGACACCAAGGTGGCGCTGATCAGCGGCTCGGCCTCGGAAGATCCGCGCGACTGGTTCCTGACCAACGAGATGAAGGCCGAAGCGCGCGAGAAGGTGAACCGCGAGGCGGGATCGCGGCGTCTCCTGTCGCATGCCATCTTCACGCCGGGTTACGACGGCTGGATGGACGAGGTCGACAAGTGCATCGCCACCCTCAAGCCCGATTCGTGGAAGGGCTATACGGTCGGCGACAACACCAACAAGGACCTGGCGCGCCATCCCTGGCGCATGGACGACGAGAAGCTGGTCTACCCCTTCTACGAAAAGATCGTGAAGGCGGGCTACGACATCGTCTGTGTCCACAAGGGCCTCTATCCGCCCTCGGTCGCGGCCCGCTGGCCGCATCTCACGGCCTATGCCACGGTCGACGATGTCGGCAAGGCGGCGAAGGACTGGCCGCAGATCCGCTTCGTCGTCTATCACTCGGCGTTCCGCTGGACCGGTGCACCTGGTGCTGCCGCCGACGGATATGCCCAGTTCGAGAAGACCGGCCGTGTCGAATGGACCAGCGACCTCGCCGAGATCCCGGGCAAGTACGGCGTCAGCAATGTCTATGCCGATCTCGGCCAGATCTTCGCCCAGACCACCGTGACCGAGCCGCGTCTGTGCGCGGCGCTGATGGGCATGCTGGTCAAGGGCATGGGCGCCGACCACGTCGTGTGGGGCACCGACGCCGTATGGACCGGGGCACCGCAATGGCAGATCGAGGCCTTGCGCCGGCTCGAGATCCCCGAGGAAATGCAGAAGAAGTTCGGCTATGCCCCGCTCGGCCCGGCCGACGGACCCGTGAAGCGCGCCATCTTCGGCGAGACTTCAGCCAAGATGTATCGCTATGACATCAAGAAGGCGGCCTGGCGCGACGATCGGTTCGCCGACATCAAGTCGCACTATGAGCGCGCGGGGCGCGATCCTTCCAATCTGAGATATGGATTCGTCGTTCCCGGCTGATGCCGCGCGCGTGTTCGCATGTCGCATTTTTCTTCTCCTCCCCCGTCTTTGCGGGGGAGGTGCCCGCGTAATCGCGGGCGGAGGGGGCGTTTCGACGCGAAGAAAGTGACTGGCATTTCGTCGAAACACCCCCTCCGGCCCTGATTACAGGGCCACCTCCCCCGCAAAGACGGGGGAGGAAAAGATTCATGACTCCGACAGCATTACCTCAGCAGAGCCGCGCCTAGACCCGGCGCGCATCACAGGCCAAAATCGGTCCAGAACAAGGGAGCCGTCATGAAACGCTGGGTCGGGCCGCTGATAGCGGTCTTTGCCGTTGCGTGCCTGGGAGTCTTTGCGCCTGTCCAGGCGCAGACTCCGGCCGCGATCAAGCCTGCCGTCGTCTTCAGCACCGGCGGCAAGTTCGACAAATCCTTCAACGAGGGCGTTTCGCAGGGCGCCGAGAAATTCAAGAAAGACACTGGCATTGCGGTTGCCGAGTTCGAGCCCAGCAACGAGACCCAGTTCGAGCAGGCGCTGCGCCGCTTTGCCCAGCGCGGCCAGGATCCCATCATCGCCGTGGGGTTCGCCCAGGCGGTGGCGCTGGAGAAGGTGGCCAAGGAGTTCCCCAACATCCACTTCACGATCATCGACAGTGTCGTGAACCTGCCCAACGTTCAGTCCGTCGTCTTCCGCGAGCAGGAAGGGTCGTTCCTGGTCGGTGTCCTGGCGGCGCTGGCCTCGAAGACCGGAAAGATCGGCTTCGTGGGCGGCATGGATATTCCGCTGGTCCGCCGCTTCCAATGCGGCTTCGAGCAGGGCATCAAGTACGCCAACCCCAATGCCGAGCTGATCACCAACATGACCGGCACCACGCCTGCGGCGTGGAACGATCCCGGCCGCGGCGCCGAGCTGGCGCGCGGCCAGATCGATCGCGGCGTCGATGTCGTCTATGCCGCGGCCGGCAGCACCGGTCTCGGCATCCTCCAGGCGACCAAGGATCGTGGCAAGCTGGGTATCGGCGTCGATTCCAACCAGAACCATCTGCATCCTGGCAACATGCTGACCTCGATGCTGAAGCGCGTCGACGTGGCGACCTATGAGAGCTTCAAGGCGGCCATGGATCACCAATGGAAGGGCGGCACCCAGGTGCTTGGCCTCAAGGAAGGCGGCGTCGACTGGGCGCTCGACAAGGACAACGAGAAGCTGGTGACGCCGGAGATGAAGGCCAAGGTCGAGGCCGCCAAGGCCGACATCATATCCGGCAAGATCGTGGTGCACGATTACATGAGCAACAATTCGTGCAATCGCTGACGGCCGGCGCTGCGGCCATCGAACTCAGGGACATCGACAAGTCGTTTGGCGCCGTGCACGCCGTGCGGGGCGTCTCGCTGGCCGTCGCGCGCGGCAGCATCACCGGTCTCGTGGGCGAGAACGGTGCCGGCAAGTCGACCTTGATGAGCATTCTCTATGGCCTCTACCGGGCCGATGCCGGGCAGATCCTGATCGAGGGACAAGCCGTCGACATGGCGAGCCCGCGCGACGCCATCGCTCATGGCATCGGCATGGTCCATCAGCACTTCATGCTCGTCGACACCTTCACTGTCCTGGAGAACCTCGTGCTCGGCGCCGAAGGCGGCCCGCTGCTGGCCCGCGGAATGGCGGCCGCCCGGGCTGAGCTGATGCGGCTCGGCCGCGAGTACGGTCTCTCGGTCGATCCCGACGCCCGGGTGGCCGACCTCTCGGTGGGCGAGCAGCAGCGCGTCGAGATCCTGAAGGTGCTGTTCCGCGGCGCGCGCATGCTGATTCTCGACGAGCCCAGCGCCGTGCTCACGCCGCAGGAGACCGATCGCCTGTTCGAGATCCTGCGGGCGTTGCGGGAGCGCGGCGTCACGGTCGTCCTGATCACCCACAAGCTGCGCGAGGTCATGGCCGTTGCCGACCGCGTGGTGGTCATGCGCCAGGGCGAGGTCGTGGCCGAGCGGCGAACGGTCGATACCAACACCGACGAACTCGCCGAGCTGATGGTCGGCCGCAAGGTCCGACTCGACCTCGACAAGGGCCCGCCTCTTCAGGGCGAGTCGATGCTGACGGCGCGCGGCCTGTCGCTGGTCGATCGTCGCGGCGTGCGGCTGCTCGACAGTATCGACCTCGATCTGCGTGCCGGCGAGATCGTGGGAATCGCCGGCGTCTCGGGCAACGGGCAGACCGAGCTGCTGCAGGTCCTCGCCGGGATTCGCGCGCCGACCGCCGGCCGGCTGGAGGTGTGCGGCCGTGCCGTCGATCCGGACCATCCCATCGATCCGGCTGAGATGCGTGAACTCGGCCTCGCCCATGTTCCGGAGGATCGGCTGCGCCAGGGGCTGGTGGCGGCCTTCGAGGCCTCGGAAACGTCGATCCTGGGCTATCAGGACCAGCCGCCTTACTGTCGCAACCATCTGCTCGATGCGCCGGCGGTCGGTCGGCATTGCGCCGAGCTGATGCGGCGCTTCGACGTCCGGCCGCAGGCGCCGGGCCTGCGGTCGTCGCATTTCTCCGGCGGCAATCAGCAGAAGCTGATCCTCGCCCGCGAGATGTCGCGCCTGCCCAAGGTGCTGCTGGTGGGGCAGCCGACGCGCGGCGTCGATATCGGCGCCATCGAGTTCATCCATCGCGAACTGGTGAAGAGCCGCGACGCAGGCTGCGCCATCCTGATCGTCTCGGTCGAGCTCGAGGAGATCCTGTCGCTGGCCGATCGTGTCCTGGTCATGTCCGGCGGGCGGATCGTGGGCGAAGTGTCGGCCGATCAGGCCGACGAGCGGGCGCTCGGCCGCATGATGGCCGACGCATGAGTCTGGTCGCTCCGAAATCGGCGCGGCGGCCGCTGCCGGGCTGGGTCGAGATCGTCATCCTGCCGCTGGTCAATGTCGCGCTGGCCTTCCTGGTCGTCGGGGTCATCGTGCACATCATAGGTGTCGACTCCTTCCAGGCGCTGAAGCTCCTGCTGGTCGGCGCGCTCGGCTCCTCGGAAGCGATCGGCTATACGCTCTACTACGCCACCAATTTCATCTTCACCGGCCTCGCGGTGGCGATCGCTTTCCATGCCGGCCTGTTCAATATCGGCGGTGAGGGGCAGGCCTATATCGGCGGCCTGGGGTGCGGTCTCGCGGTGCTGGCGTTCGATCGCTATCTGCCGGGGCCGCTGCTGATCTTGCTTGCCGTCCTGGCCGCCGCCGCCTTTGGCGCGGCCTGGGCGGCCGTGCCGGCCTGGATGCAGGCGTGGCGCGGCAGCCATATCGTCATCACGACCATCATGTTCAATTTCGTCGCCTCGGCGCTGATGGTCTACCTGCTGAGCAACGTGCTCCGGCCGCAGGGCTCGATGTCGCCGCAGAGCCGTGGCTTCTCCGAAGCGGCGTCGCTGCCGTCGATGCAGGCCGTGCTGAAGTCGGTCGGCATCGCGGTGGCGCCGTCGGCCCTCAACCTTGCCTTTGCCCTGGCCCTGCTCAGTGCGGTTGCCGTCTGGGTCTTCCTCTGGCGCACCAGCTGGGGCTATGCGCTGCGCACCATGGGCCACAATGCCGAGGCGGCGACCTATGCCGGCACCAACCTCCGGCGCATGACCATGCTGGCGATGTGCTTGTCCGGCGCGCTGGCGGCCGGTGTCGCCGTCAACGAACTGCTGGGCGTGCATCATCGCATCGTGCTCGACTTCCCGGCCGGCTATGGCTTCGCCGGCATCGCCGTCGCTCTGATGGGGCGCAGCCACCCGTTCGGCATCGTGCTGGCGGCTCTCCTGTTCGGCGCTCTGCAACAGGGTGGTACCGAACTTTCCTTCGAGATTCCGGCCATGACCCGCGAGATGGTTGTGGTGATCCAGGGCCTGGTCATCCTGTTCTGCGGTGCGCTGGCTCATCTGCCGCGACCCTGGCTGCAGGCGCTGGTTGGCCGCCGGAGCTGAGCGATGGAGGAAACGCTCACCTTCGTCACCCTCACGCTCGCGGCGACGTTGCGCGTGGCGACGCCCCTGGTGCTCTGCGCCATGGGCGGGTTGTTTTCCGAGAAGAGCGGCATCATCGATGTCGGGCTCGAAGGCAAGATGCTGATGGCGGCTTTCTTCGCCGCCGCGACGGCCTCGCTGACCGGCTCGATCTGGGCCGGGGTCGGTGCGGGGATCGTCGCCGCCGAAGTGATGGCGCTGCTGCATGGCGTTGCCTGCATCACCTACCGCGGCAACCAGGTCGTGAGCGGCATTGCCCTCAACATCCTGTCGGCCGGCCTCACGGTCGTCCTGGGAACGGCTTGGTTTGCGCGCGGCGGGCAGACGCCGCCGCTCGGCGACAGCGAACGGCTGATGCCGATCTTCTTCCCGGTCGCACGCGACAACATCCTGGTCTACGCCGCCCTGCTGTCGGTGCCCTTTACCTGGTGGGCGATCGCCCGCACGCGCTTTGGCCTCCGGTTGCGCGCGGTTGGCGAGATGCCGCTCGCGGTCGATGCGGCCGGTGTGTCGGTCGGCTGGCTGCGCTACCGCGCCGTTCTTCTATGCGGTTTGTTCGCCGGCCTCGCCGGGGCTTATCTCTCGATGGCGCAAAACGCCGGTTTCAGCCGCGACATGACGGCAGGGCAGGGCTTCATTGCGCTGGCTGCCATCATCTTCGGCAAGTGGCGGCCGTTTCCGGCCTTCGGTGCCTGCCTGATCTTCGGCCTGCTCGACGCCGTGGCCATCCGCCTGCAGGGCGTGTCCGTGCCGGGTGTCGGCGAAGTTCCGGTGCAACTGATCCAGGCCTTGCCCTATCTTCTGACCTTGTTCCTGTTGGCAGGTTTCATCGGCAACGCCGTGGCGCCGAAAGCTGCCGGCATTCCCTACGAGAAGGAGCACTGAGATGGACGATCTGCTCCAGGTGGCGCGACGGGCGATGCTGCATGCCCACGCGCCCTATTCGAAATTCCATGTCGGCGCCGCGCTCAGGGCCGAAGACGGCTCGATCCATGGCGGCTGCAATGTCGAGAATGCCGCCTACCCGCAGGGCACTTGCGCCGAGGCCGGCGCCATCGCCGCCCTCGTCGCGTCAGGCCGCAAGCGCATCCTCGAATGCCTGGTGATCGGCCCTGGTCCGGAAACGATCACGCCCTGCGGGGGCTGCCGCCAGAAACTGCGCGAGTTTGCGGCTGACGACACGCCGATCCATCTCTGTGGGCCGGACGGGCTGCATCGGACGATGACCTTGGGGCAATTGCTACCCCTGTCGTTCGGCCCCCATCACGTGTCCCCGGCATGAACGACGTCGTGAACGAGGCGATCGCGCGCGCTGCGCCGGGCTTTCGTCCCAGGGTCGCGGTGATCCTAGGCTCCGGTCTCGGTGGTTTCGCCGACGAGGTCGCCCAGGTTGCCACCTTTCCCTATGCGGATCTGCCGGGCTTTCCGCCCACGACGGTCGGCAGCCATGCCGGCCGCCTGGTCCTGGGGCATGTCGGCCCGACGCCGGTCGCCGTCCTGCAAGGCCGAGCGCACTATTACGAGCGCGGCAGGGCCGACGAGATGCGGGCGGCGATCCGTGCCGTTGCCGATCTCGGCTGCGAGACGCTGTTGCAGACCAACGCGGCCGGCAGCCTGCGGCTCGACATGCCGCCGGGCTCGGTCATGGCGATCAGCGACCACATCAATTTTGCCGGCATCAATCCCTTGTTCGGCATCGGGCCTGGCGACAGCCGCTTCGTCGACATGGTCGATGCCTATGATCCGGCCCTGCTCAAGAAGCTGCTGGCGGCCGCCCGTGAAGCCAATGTGACCTGTCACGAGGGCGTCTACATCTTCTTCAGCGGGCCGAGCTTCGAGACGCCGGCCGAAATCCGCGCCGCCCGCGTGCTGGGTGCCGATGCGGTCGGCATGTCCACCGCGCCGGAAACGATCCTGGCCCGCCATGCCGGGCTCAAGGTCGTGGCGTTTTCGCTGATGACCAACTATGCCGCGGGCCTGGTGCCTGGCGCGCTCGGCCATGAGCAGACCCTGGCGGTTGCGGGCACGGCGTCCGCCACCGTGCGCCGCCTGTTGCGCACGTTCCTGGAACAGTACGATTAGGCGCCATGCTGCCGCAGGAGATCATTCGCCGTAAGCGTGACGGTCACGAGCTCTCCGCCGATGAGGTCACCTTCATCGTGCGCGGCATCCACGACGGCAGCCTGAGCGAAGGCCAGGTTGCGGCTTTCGCGATGACCGTCTTCTTCCGCGGCATGACGACGGCGGAGCGGGTGGCGTTGACCCTGGGCCTGGCACGGTCCGGCCTGGTGCTGGACTGGGCGGATCTCGACCTTCCCGGCCCGGTCCTCGACAAGCATTCGAGCGGTGGTGTCGGCGACAAGGTGAGCCTGATGCTGGCGCCGATCGTGGCGGCCTGCGGTGGCTTCGTGCCGATGATCTCCGGCCGCGGGCTCGGCCATACCGGCGGCACCCTGGACAAGCTTGCCTCGATTTCGGGTTACAACGTGCAGCCCGACATCGCCACCTTCCGCAAGGTCGTGCGCGAGGTCGGCTGCGCCGTGATCGGCCAGACCGACGATCTGGCGCCGGCCGACCGCCGCCTCTACGCGACCCGCGACGTGACCGGCAGCGTCGAATCGATCCCGCTGCTGGTGAGCTCGATCCTCTCGAAGAAGATCGCCGAGGGCCTCGACGGGCTGGTGATGGACGTGAAATGCGGCTCGGGCGCTTTCTGCGACACCGAGGACATGGCGCGCGACCTTGCCCGGAGCCTGGTCGCCGTGGCCAACCGCGCCGGCCTGCCGACGGTGGCACTCATCACCGACATGGACCGCGTGCTGGGCCGCGATGTCGGCAATGCGCTCGAGGTCGCGGAGACGGTCGCCTACCTTGCGGGCAACGGCACGCGCGAGCCGCGCCTGCACGAAGTGACGATGGCGCTGGCCGGCGAGATGCTGGTCCTCGGCAAGCTGGTGCCGGATGCGGCGACGGGGCGGGCCCAAGCCGAAGCCGCGCTGGCGGACGGCCGGGCGGCCGAGACGTTCGGGCGAATGGTCGATGCGCTGGGCGGGCCGTCGGACTTTCTCGAGCATTCCGCCCGCTACCTGGCGCATGCGCCGGTCGTCCGTCCCTGTACGGCCGAGCGCACGGGCTATGTCGTCGGCATGAACGCCCGCGACGTCGGCATCGCGGTGGTCACGCTCGGTGGCGGCCGCACCCACGCCGACGATGCCATCGATCCCTCGGTCGGCCTCACCGACGTGGTCGACCTCGGCACCCCCGTCCGGGCCGGCAGTCCGCTTTGTATCGTTCATGCCGCGACCGACGCCGCCGCCGACCAGGCGATGGCGGAGGTCCGGCGGGCGATCCGGATCGGCGACGGGCCGCCGGCGCCGAAGCCCGTACTGATGGAGCGGGTGGCATGACCGCGGTCGATCTCGACGCCTATGCCCGCGACGGCTTTCTCGTGCTCGAGGACTTCGTGGCGCCGTCGGACTGCGACGCCCTGCAGGAGAGGGCGGCCAAGCTGGTGGCGGCCTTCGACCCCGGGCCGACGCGCACCGTCTTCTCGGCACGTGACCAGGACCATGCCCGCGACCGCTATTTCCGCGAATCGGGGGAGGCGATCCGGTTTTTCTTCGAGGAAGGGGCGACAGACCAGTCCACGGCGCAGGCGCTGAACAAGATCGGCCATGCCCTGCACGATCTCGATCCGGTCTTCGATTCCGTTTCGCGCCGGCCGCAATTCGCCGATCTGGCCCGGACCCTGGGCTTCCGGCAGCCGTTGCTGCTGCAGTCGATGTACCTCTTCAAGCAGCCGCATATCGGCGCCGAGGTTGGCTGGCACCAGGATGCGACCTACCTCTATACCCGGCCCTCGACGGTGACCGGTTTCTGGCTGGCACTGGACGATGCAGACCGGGACAATGGCTGCCTGCTGGCCCTGCCGGGCGGCCATCGCGGCCCGCTGCGGCAGCGTTTTCGGCAAGTCGGGAACGATTTGGTAACCGAGATACTCGACCCGGCCCCCTGGCCGGCGGTCGAGCCGGTCGCCCTGGAAGCCCGGCGCGGCTCGTTGGTTGTCCTGCACGGCCTGCTGCCCCATGCCAGCGCGCCCAACCGGTCGCCTCGACAACGCCATGCCTATGCCTTGCACCTGATAGATGCTGCAGCCGAATATCCGGCGGACAACTGGCTGCAACGGCCGGGGCGACCGCCTCGAGGTTTCATGTGACGACCAAGATTCTGACCCCCAAGGCGGAGATCCATTGCCATCTCGAAGGGTCCATTCCGCCGGCCCTGGCGCGCGAGCTCGCGGAACGCAACGGCATCGCGCTGCCTTCCAACCTGTTCGATGGCAACGGCCACTACGCCTGGAAGGATTTCCTGAGCTTCCTCGACTCCTACGATCGCGTCTGTACCGCGCTCAAGACGCCGCGTGACTTCAGCGACGTGATCTACTCCTACCTCGCCACGGCGGCGCGCGAGGGCGCGACCTACGTCGAGATGTTCTGCTCGCCGGAGCGGCCGGCCAAGCTCGGCATCTCCTACGCCGACTGGCTCGCGGCGCTGGCGAGCGGGATCGATCGCGCTGGTCGCGAGTTCGGGGTCGTGGGGCGCATCATCATCATCTGCATCCGCCATCTCGGTCCGGAGCGTGCGCTCGCCATGGCGAAGGTGATGGTGGCCGAACCGCATCCCTATGTCGTGGGCTTCGGCATGGGTGGCGACGAAGCCCGTTTCGCTCCCATCGACTTTGCGCCGGCCTATCGGCTCGTCCACGAGAAGGGTTACGGCTGCACCGCCCATGCCGGCGAGGTGGTCGGGCCGGAAAGCGTCTGGGCCGCCATCCGCGACCTGCCGGTGACCCGCATCGGCCATGGCGTGCGCTCGGCGGAGGATCCGGCGCTGATGGCCGAGCTGGCGCGGCGCGGCATCGTGCTGGAGGTCTGCCCCGGCAGCAACGTGGCGCTGGGCCTCTATGCCGACCGGGCGGCGCATCCGCTGCATCGGCTGATCGACGCCGGCGTGCCGGTGACGCTCAATTCCGACGACCCGCCGTTCTTCCATACGTCGCTTGGCCTGGAATACGAGATGGCGGGGCTCGGCGAGCAGGAGCTGCGCGTCATCGCACGGCGGACGATCGAGGCCTCCTTCGTCGACGCCGATACCAAGCGCAAGCTGCTGAAGGAGATGGTGGCATGATCGCACGAACCAGCCGGGCGCTCGCCGCCGTGATGGTCGCTCTTTTCGGGATCAGCGTGACCGGTGCGACCGCCCGCGCCCAGGAGGCCAACGACCTGCTGCTGGCGGCGCTCTGGACGCAGCGTGCCGTCGAATACAAGGCCAATGCGCTCTCGATCTATGCGCTGGCCCGGATCCGGCTCGACGAGGCGCTGGCCGACAAGGGCTGGACGGCGGCGCCGGCGGAGCAGAAGGGCGACTATCAGGCGCTGCCGACGGCGGTCGTCCTCGATGTCGACGAAACCTTGCTCGACAATTCGACGTACCAGGTCTGGATGATGAAGAACAACCAGACCTTCAGCACCCGGACCTGGAACGCGTTCTGCGCGGCGCAGATTTCAACGGCGATCCCGGGCGCGCTGGAGTTCGTGAAGTACGCCGATGCCAAAGGCGTGAAGGTCTTCTACATCACCAACCGTGCGGCCGAGACCGAGAAGGACACGCGCGAGAATATGCAGAAGCTCGGTTTCCCGATGGGCGGCAATGTCGACACCTTCCTGATGCAGAACGAGAAGCCGGAATGGGGCGGCGCCAAGAGCACGCGTCGGGCGGTGGTCGCCAAGGATTATCGCGTGCTGCTGAACATCGGCGACAATCTCGGCGACTTCGACGACCGCTATCGCAGCAGCGAAGCCGACCGCATGAAGGCCTTCGAGGCCGGCATGCCCTATTGGGGCAAGCAATGGCTGATGATCGCCAACCCGACCTACGGCTCGTTCGACACGGCGCCCTACGGGCACGATTTCAAGAAATCGCGCGAGGAGCAGCGCAAGGCGAAATGGGACGTGCTGGAGAGCTGGGGCGGACCGGCAAAGTAATCGGCACGATACTGGAGGCGACGTGACGCGCGAACTCAGGGTCTTCAGCACGATCGCCGTGCAGAGCGCGCTCGAGGAACTCGCCCCTCGGTTCGAGGTTGCGATTGGGATTCGCCTCGAGGTCACCTGGAACACCGCGCCCGTACTGGTGAAGCGCCTGCAGGGCGGTGAAACCGCGGACGTGCTCATCCTCAACCGTGCCGGCATCGACACCATGACCCGCGAAGGACGCGTGCTGGCGCGCTCGGAAGTCACCTTGGCGAGCTCCGCCACCGCCATTGCGATCAAGGCCGGTGCGGCCCGACCGGACATCTCGACTCCCGAGGCGCTGAAGCGGACGCTGCTCGCGGCACGGGCGATCTCCTACACCGATCCCGCGGCCGGCGGCGCCAGCGGCATCTATTTCGCCAAGCTGCTGGAGCGCCTGGGGATCGCCGAGGCCGTCAATGCGAAGACCAGGTTCCCGCCGCCGGCGGGGCTCAGCGGCGATTTCCTGCTAACGGGAGAAGCCGATCTCGCCGTCCAGCAGATCCCCGAACTGCTGCAGGTCCCCGGCATCGAGATCGTGGGGCCGCTGCCGGGTGACCTGCACATGGTCACGGTTTTCGTCGCGGGGATCGAAGCGCAAACGCCTCAGCGCGAAGGGGCAGCAGCGCTCATCGATTTCCTGCAGACCGACACCGCCAGGGACGTCTTTCGTGCCAAGGGGCTCGATCCCTAGAGCAGCGCCCGGGAAGAAGGAGCCGCCTGCGGCTCCCTCTTCCCGGGCATAAGCTGCTCTAGAATCAATAGAATCTAGAGCACGACCTTCCGCTCGACTGAGTCCAGTCGAGCGGAACGTGCTCTAGGGTCGAAACCCAATCAACCTGTTGAATTCGTATGCCATTGATGATTCAAGCTGAGGAAGAGTGGAGCTTGAAGATGGCGAA
>BFBZ01000295.1_pt1 | contig 56889 bp, 51 predicted proteins | sample 1888401 | NCBI WGS metagenome assembly BFBZ01 (sample SAMD00112614, study PRJDB3348) | symbiont metagenome | host: Chara braunii
TGCCCGGAATTTCATTCAGCTCGAGCGCGCGCGGCTCGGAGACATCGGCAAAGGTACCGCCGACGAAGGTCTTGCCTTTTGCGCGGAGTACGGACGGCGCAACGGGAGCTTGTCCGTTTTCCTGCAAATCGATGTGAGAGATGCGGCCGACATGCCAGAGCTGAAGGAAAATCTTGCCGCCGCGCTCATGCACGCGGTCGGTCACTTTTCGCCAGCCTGCGATCTGATCCTTCGTGTAGATGCCGGGCGTGTCCTGATAGCCCTGACCCTGCTGCGACACCTGGCTTGCCTCTGTGACGAGAAGCCCCGCGGATGCGCGCTGGCCGTAATACTCGACGGCGAGCGGGTTCGGCACGAAGCCGGCAACGGCGCGGTTGCGCGTCAGCGGCGCCATCACCGTGCGATTGGCAAGTGTGATCGGGCCGAGCTTGTAGGGTTCAAAGAGTTTTGAAGTTGTCATGATCTTTTCCAGTGCGGTCAGGGTCGATGCAACTGCATGTAAAGCCATGCCGCGGCGGCTTCAAGTCACGGGCGCTTGAACATGGCTCACATGCAATACGCGTTCTGAAAATCCGGTACGCCGGGAAAAGTCAGCCCACCAAGGCAAAAGCCCGGAGATGAAATATCTCCGGGCTTCTTGATCGTGCAGTTCAGGCGACGCCGAGAAAATCGCGTTTGCCCAATTCGACGCCATTGTGACGCAGAATGTCGTAGGCGGTCGCGCAGTGGAAAAAGAAATTCGGAAACACCGAATGGTTGAGAAACTGCTGGCCCGACAGCGTCATGGTTTTGTCGGGACCGATATTGAAAGTGATGTCGCGCTTCTCCGCGCCTTCATACTTTGCGATGGGCAGCGCCTCGATGTTGGACAATACCTTCTTGATGCGGGTCTGCAACTGCTCGAACGTGGTTTCGGTATCCGGCATCGACGGCAATTCGGTTTGTGTGAACCGCGCGCAGGCCTTGCCGGAAAAATCGCACGCAAGCTGAACCTGACGCGTCAGCGGATACATCGCCGGATGCAGCCGCGCATTCAACAGCACGCCCGGCTCGATGTTCTTCTCCTTGGCGTAGGCTTCGCCCTTCGCAAGGATCGCAGAAAGCGCCGTCAACTGGCGGATGAAAACCGGCGCCGAACCTTCGTAAAATAACATGGGTGCCCCTGATTGATTTTCTGTGTTTTCGACGAAGGGCAGCTAGTTTCTTCTCCGGAAATAACAAGGCGCAGAAAAACTGAGATTTGCGCTTGCTATTTCGGAATCAGCGCAGGCCGCCGCGCATCCGCGACAGCAGGTCTTCGGTCGGCCACGAATCCGCCGGCAGGCCGTATTTGACCTGCATCGTCTTCACCGCGATGCGGCTCTGCTGGCCGAGCACGCCATCGATCTTGCCGACGTTGAATCCCTGACGCGCAAGAAGCTGCTGCAATTCCTTGATCTGCTCGAACGGCAACTGCACGACCGGCGTCGCAGGCTTGGTCATCGGCTTTGCGCCCGCGATGCGGGTCGCGAGATAGGCCGCGGTCGTGGCGTAGATCAGCGAGTTGTTCCATTCGGTATAGGCGCCGAAGTTTGCGTAAGCGAGAAATGCAGGCCCCGTTCGTCCCATCGGCAGCAACACCGATGCGGGAAGATCGTCCTTCGGCAGCGGCCGCCCGTCGGCCAATGTTACGCCCCATTGCGCCCATTGCGAGCGCGGCAGCTTGACGGTGAGATCGGCTTTTTCCCACGGCAGGTTCGGCGGCACACGAATCTCTTGCAGCCACGGTTCGCCGCGCCGCCACTTCAATCCCGTCGCGATGTAGTTCGCCGTCGAGCCGATCACGTCGGGGGCGCTGCGCAGCAGATCGCGATGTCCGTCGCCATCGTAATCGACCGCGTAGTTGAAATAGTGTCCGGGCAGAAACTGCGTTTGTCCCAATTCGCCGGCCCATGAGCCGATCATCTGCTCGGGCGTGAGATCGCCGCGATCGATGATTTTCAGCGCCGCGATGGTTTCGTCGTGAAACATCTGCGAGCGGCGGCAGTCATAGGCGAGCGTCACCAGCGAACGCAGCGTCGAGAGCTTGCCTTGAACGGCGCCGAAATCGCTTTCCAGAGCCCAGAACGCGGTGATGACCGGAGCAGGCACGCCGTATTCCCTTTCTGCGCGCGCGAAATATTGAGCGTATTGCTGGATCAGCTGTTGCCCCTTCGCGCGGCGGCCTTCGGAGGCCATACGGCCGGAGAACTCGGTGAAAATCTGGCCGAACACCCGCTGGCCGCGATCGCGATTGACGATGGAGGGATCGTAGACGAGGAACGGCGATGCGCTGGCAATCGCTCGCTGCGACACGCCGTCCTTGATCGCGTCCTGTTTCAGTTCGGCGAGGAAACGGTCGAAATTCGTTCCGGCGCGGCAGGCTTGAGTTTGGGCGAAGACGTCAGTGGCGAAGAGCGATGCGGCGGCACCAATAAGAAAGATGCCTGATAAAGCAAAACAGCGCCGCATGAGAGTTTCTCCCTATGTCATGGCCGGGCTTGACCCGGCCATCCATCTTTTTGAATCGAGTTCGATTTGTGCTGCGATGGATTGCCGGGTCAAGCCCGGCAATGACGAATAGGGTTTTGCTCACAGCTCCCGCGCATTGCTGAACGAGAACGACGACACGCGGCGCGTAGTCTCGTCGAGGATCAAGGTGCGGGTCAACGGCGGCTCGGCACGCTGGCTGCAATTCTCCCGCTCGCACAGGCGGCAGTTGACACCAATCGGTGTGCCCTGAATTTTTTCGAGATCGAGACCGCTGGCATAAACCAGCTTCGACGCGTGGCGGATTTCGCAGCCGAGCCCGATGGCGAAGCGCGGCTGCGGTTGCGGATAGGGCGCGGCAGGACGCCGCACCATCTGCGCGATGGAGTAGTAACGGCTGCCATCCGGCAATTCGACGACCTGTTGCAGCATCCGGTCCGGCGTGTCGAACGTCGAGTGCACGTTCCACAACGGGCAGGTGCCGCCGAACTTCGAAAACGGAAACGTGCCGGACGAGAAACGCTTTGACACGTTGCCCGCGTTGTCGACGCGCAGCATGAAGAACGGCACGCCGCGCGCGTTCGGCCGCTGCAACGTCGTCAGGCGATGGCAAATCTGCTCAAAGCCGACGCCGAAACGCTGGCCCAGCACCTGAAGATCGTAGCCGAGCGTTTCGGCCGCAGAATGAAACGCCTGATACGGCATCATCACGGCGGCGGCGAAATAGTTCGCGAGCGTAATGCGGTAGAGCTTGCGTGGCGCATCGTCGAGCGGGCCGCCGCGCGCGACGATGCCGTCGATGGTCGCGCTGCTCTCCGACAATCCGATCTGGATCGCGAGCTGGAAGGCGCGGCCGGGCGCATCGACCAGTTCGGAAATCAGCAATTGCCGGCGATGGCGGTCCCAGCGGCGTAACGTTTCGCGCATGACATCAACCGGCATGATTCGAACGGTCGTCGAATGTTTTTCGCGAAGCCGCGTCGAAAGTGCAGCGAACAGGTCTTGCGAGGACAGATCGATCTCGTCGCACAGCTTTTCGGCGGCCGTTTCGAGTTCGGGGAAATAGTTGCGGTTGGCTTCGATCAGGTCGCGCACGCGTTCGATCGGATTGCCCTCGTAGCGCGTGCCCGCGCCCTCGTCGCGATCGGCGAATTGGGCTGCGACCATCGTCTCGCTGCGGCGGGCTTCGGTGTAGGCGGCATAGAGGCGCTGGAGCGAATGGGTGACGCCCGGACAGAGTTCGGCGAGGTCGCGCAGCTCCTGCTTGGGCAGGTCGATCTGCCGGAACAGGGGGTCGGAGAAGATTTCGTTGAGTTCGGCAAAAAACCTGTCCTCGTCGGCGGTCGCCAAGTCTCTCAAATCGAGGTCGTAGGTCTCGGCTAGCCGCAGCAGAATCTGCGCCGTCACCGGGCGCTGGTTGCGCTCTATGAGGTTGACGTAACTGGGAGAAATCCCCAGCGCCTCGGCCATCTGGGTTTGCGACACCCCCAGCTGCTGCCGGATTCGCCGGAAGCGGGGGCCTACAAACAGCTTTTTTCCGGAATCGGCCATGCGCTAATTGTGACAAAATTTACAACATAACATCTGTGACATGTCGTGATGATACAACATATCACCATTCAATTACAAGCTATCTGTACGAATAACTGATTCCGGCGTTTATCTCCCGTCACGTTTCGCAGACGAAGTGTCACGAATGTGAGGGACAAATGAACTACCAGACGCGCAACAATGAATACGCAATCCAGGGCCCGTCCTCGTATCAGGGCGAGATCAAGGCCGCTGAAGCCCTGCTCAAGGACAAGCAGACCTGGAACGGCGTCACGGCCGAGGCCGTCGCCCGCATGCGCTTGCAGAACCGTTTCAAGACCGGTCTCGATGTTGCGCGTTACACCGCTGCGCTGATGCGCGCGGACATGGCTGCGTATGACGCGGACCCGACCAAATACACCCAGTCGCTCGGTTGCTGGCACGGCTTCGTCGCCCAGCAGAAGCTGATCTCGATCAAGAAGCATTTCGGCGGCAAGACCGACCGCCGCTATCTGTATCTGTCGGGCTGGATGATCGCCGCGCTGCGTTCCGAATTCGGTCCGCTGCCGGATCAGTCGATGCACGAGAAGACCTCGGTGCCGAAGCTGATCGAGGAACTCTACACCTTCCTGCGTCAGGCCGACGCCCGCGAACTCGGCAACATCTTCCGCGAGCTCGATGCGGCGCGTGAGGCCGGCGACAAGGCCAAGGAAAAGGCGCAGATCGAAAAGATCGACAATTTCCAGACCCATGTCGTGCCGGTGATCGCCGACATCGACGCCGGCTTCGGCAATGCCGAAGCGACCTATCTGCTCGCCAAGAAGATGATCGAGGCCGGCGCATGCGCGCTGCAAATCGAAAATCAGGTCTCGGACGAGAAACAGTGCGGCCATCAGGACGGCAAGGTCACTGTGCCGCATGACGTGTTCCTGGCGAAGATTCGCGCCTGCCGCCATGCGTTCCTCGAAATGGGCGTGGAAGACGGCATCATCGTCACCCGCACCGACTCGCTCGGTGCAGGTCTGACGCAGCAGATCGCTGTCAGCCACAAGCCGGGCGATCTCGGCGACCAGTACAACAGCTTCCTCGATTGCGACGAAGTCGATGCATCGAAGGTCGGCAACGGCGACGTCATCATCAGCCGCAACGGCAAGCTGCTGCGCCCGAAGCGTCTGCCGAGCAACCTGTACCAGTTCCGTGCAGGCACGGGCGAGGACCGCTGCGTGCTCGACAGCATCACCTCTCTACAGAACGGTGCTGACTTGCTGTGGATCGAAACCGAGAAGCCGCATATCGAGCAGGTTGCCGGCATGGTCGATCGTATCCGCAAGGTCATTCCGAATGCGAAGCTCGCCTACAACAACTCGCCGTCGTTCAACTGGACGCTGAACTTCCGCTGGCAGGTTTACGATGCCTGGAAGGACGCGGGTAAGGACGTCAGCAAGTACAATCGCGCCGACCTGATGAAGGTGGAATACGACGAGACGCCGCTGGCCATCGAGGCCGACGAGCGCATCCGCACCTTCCAGGCCGATGCGTCGAAGCGGGCTGGCATCTTCCACCACCTCATCACGCTGCCGACCTATCACACCGAGGCTCTGACGATGGACAACCTGTCGAAGGACTACTTCGGCGATCAGGGCATGCTCGGCTACGTGAAGAAGGTGCAGCGCGCGGAGATCCGTCAGGGCATCGCCTGCGTGAAGCATCAGAATATGGCCGGCTCCGACATCGGCGACGACCACAAGGAATACTTCGCCGGTGAGGCAGCCCTGAAAGCGGGCGGCGCTCACAACACGATGAACCAGTTCGGCTAACGACAACTTTCAACTGAAGGAGGCTCACATGAGCGGCAGCAATTTCTGGGTGATTGGCGGCGAGTTCGGCTCGATGAACTTCCACAAGCTCGTGGAAGGCTCGGCTCAGGTTCAGGGTCCGTTCAAGACCCGCAAGGAAGCGGAGGACTGCTGGAAGGAAGTGTCGGAGCAAAACCGTCACCGCGCCGGCGTCCGCTTCTCGATCGTCGAAGAACCGCAGCGCGCCATCGCCTGATCGAATTCATCTCCCGGGCGGAGTTCGTCGCTCCGCCCTAAACTCTCAAGCCCTGTCCGGACCCCCGGATGGGGCTCCTTTTTGGCCCTGGGTCCTGTTTTGCCGCCCTTGCGGGCCTAAAAGTTACTGATAGGTTAAGGGGATAGGAACATAGGTACACAAGCGATGTCCGACCAGAATGCGGAGAGCAATCCGACCAGCGGGGAAGCCCCCCGGCTGCGCGATGCGCTCCGCAAGGCCCGCATCGAAGCCGCCGACCGCACCGGGGTCGTCGTCGATCTGCGCGACGCCGAAGTGGCCCGGCTGGAAATTCTCTCCGAGGCGCTGGATCCGCTGTTTGCCGAAATCCCGTCCGATGTCGATCTGTTCGACCGGGGCATCAGCCAGGGCGACACGCCGCGCCTCTGGATCGACGCTGTCGCCCATATTTCGATGGGCCGCGACAAGCGCATCTATCGTTTCGTGCAGGACACGCGTTTCGGCCGCACGGTGATCGCCGAGTCCCACGACGTGCCGGTGATGGTCGATGCCGTGACCGATTACATCGCGCGCCGGATGATCGAGCGCGAGCACGCGCTTGTGGTGCCGACCGCACCGAAGCAGCCGGTTGCCGCACCAAAAAAGCGCCGCGGCGGGTTCTGGATCTTCGTGCTCGGTGTCATTGTCGGTATCGCGGGCCTGTTCGGCGCGGCGATGCTGATGTCGATGCGCGGACTTTAAATCAATCGTTCGGTCTTGATGTCGCCAAGCGTCATGCCGCCGGTAAATCCACGCACGCGACGATCGCAGCGCCAGCCGTTTCCGGTTTGCTCCACTGAGAAAAGATTATAGGCCGCCGGCTGGTTGTGACCGCGCGCGATGGCCGACGCTGACGGCACGCCGATCGCCGGAATTTTTCTATCCGGCCCGTCGAGCCAGATCGTTGCATGGCGATGGTCGTGACCGTGAAGCACGAGATCGACGCCGTATCTTGCGATCAGCGACAGCAATTCGTTCGAGTCCTGCAAGCGAGCGGCCCATCGTCCCTTCGACGTCACCGGCGGGTGGTGAATGAGAAGAACGCGAAACACGCTGTCGCTTGCGATCTGCGACAACAGGCGTTCCAGCGCGTGGCGCTGTTCATGGCCAAGCCGTCCCGTCGCCATGAAAGGTGCTGTAGGCACGGCGGTGGAGACACCTATCAGCACGAGCGGCCCGCGGCGTCTGACAAAGGGAAAAGTCGCGGGCGTCGAGCTGGCCGCGTCGTCGCCGCGCATATAGTCCGCCCACGCTGTCGGGAAATGCTCGCGGATGCCGCTGACATAGGCATCATGATTTCCCGGCACCAGTGAAATGTCTTTCGGCGATCCGACGCTTTCCAGCCACTGCCGGGCGGCTGCGAATTCCAGCGGCAACGCGATGTTGACGAGATCGCCGGTGATCGCGATGTGACCCGGCTTCTGTGCGTGAATATCGGCGACAAGCTCATCCAGCACTTCGCTGCGATGGATGGCGTGCCGCTTGCGCTTCCAGTTCATGTAGCCGATGGCGCGCTTGCTTGCGAGTTCGCGCAGCCGCGCCTGCGGCATCGGGCCGAGATGCGGATCGGATAAATGCGCGAGGGTGAAAACCGTCATGACATGCTGTTTGGCAACATGAACGGTGCTATGCAAGGCCGATAGGTACCTTCGCTGGACAATCCGGATGAGCGCGCAATCCCTGAGGCAGAAATTCGAGCCGCTGATCCGGCGTGTGTTTCATTTCTATTGGCGCTTTGCGCGAGGCATGACGCTCGGCGTTCGCGCCGTGGTGCTCGACGGCCAGAACCGCGTCTTTCTGGTCAAGCACAGCTACGTCTCCGGCTGGCATCTGCCGGGCGGCGGCGTCGAGACCGGCGAGACCTGCCTCGATTCGCTGACCCGCGAACTAAGGGAAGAGGGCCAAATTGAAATGACCGGCGAGCCGCAATGGCACGGACTGTTTTTCAACCGGAAGGTTTCAAAGCGCGATCATGTCGCGGTCTATGTGGTGCGGGACTTCATGCAGGACGGGGCACCGGAACCGAACCGCGAGATTATCGAATCCGGTTTTTTCGATCCGGCCGATTTGCCGCCGGATACGACCCGTGGCAGCCGGCTGAGGCTTGCCGAAGTGCTCCAGAACCAGCCCCGAATGGAGGACTGGAGTTAGAGATCGTTAGTTTTCGGCCCCTATGGTTCGGACCTGAAAACCACCAATTCAGGGCTTCCATGAGCGCCGCAACCGATCTCAAACGCCAGCTATCCGAGATGCGCCCCGGCGGCACGCGGGGCGATTTGGCTGGCCTTGCCGAGGCGCTCAATCGCTTTATCGAATCGGATCGCACCCGGCCGGAGATCGCGCAGCCGCGCGTGGCGGTGCTGGTGCCTTGTTACAATGAGGAAGCCGCCGTCGGAAAAGTCGTCCGCGATTTTCGCGCGTCGCTGCCGGACGCGCAGATTTATGTCTACGACAACAATTCATCTGACGGGACTGTTGCGGTCGCGCGCGCTGCCGGCGCAGACGTGCGCAGCGAGCGGCGTCAGGGCAAGGGCCATGTCGTGCGCCGGATGTTCGCGGACATCGATGCCGATATTTACCTGCTGGTCGATGGCGACGCGACCTATGACGCTCCGAGTGCGCCGAAGATGATCGACAAGCTGATGACCGATCAACTCGATATGGTCGTGGGTTTTCGCGTCGATCAGGAACAGGCTGCCTATCGCCGAGGCCATCGCACCGGCAACTGGATGCTGACGAGCTTCCTCGCCTCAGTGTTCGGTCAGGCGTTCACCGATATTCTCTCCGGCTACCGCGTGTTCTCGCGCCGCTTCGTTAAATCGTTTCCCGTGCTGTCGGACGGCTTCGAGATCGAGACCGAATTGACGGTGCACGCGCTTGAGCTTGCATTGCCGGTGGCGGAAATCGAGACACCTTACTATGCGCGCCCCGAAGGATCGTTCAGCAAGCTCAACACCTGGCGCGACGGCTTCCGGATTCTCAACACCATCCTGAAACTCTACCGTTCGGAAAAGCCGCTGCGGTTCTTCAGCATGATCGGCGCGTGTCTGATGCTGGTGTCCGTCGGACTTTCGATTCCGGTCGTGTTGACCTATCTCGAACTTGGCATCGTGCCGCGTCTGCCGACTGCCGTTCTGTCGATGGGATTGATGATCCTTGCGGTTCTTTCGGTATCGTCGGGGCTGGTGCTCGACACCGTGACGCGCGGGCGGCGCGAGATCAAACTGCTCGCCTATCTGTCCCAGCCCGCAGTCGGCAAATCCTGACGCTTTATAGTGTGCGAGGCGATGGACCCCGAGCGCGTCAAATGCTAATTCGCGCTCCAACATGACCGATCTGTCGCTGACCATATCGACCGAAACCGCCAACGATGAACAGGCCATCGAGCGCCTGCATGAGCGCACGTTCGGGCCGGGCCGCTACGTTCTCAGCGCGTATCGTCTGCGCGAACAGATCGGTCACATTCTTGGTCTGTCGTTCACGGCACGCATCGGCACGCTGCTCGTCGGATCGGTTCGGATGCTGCCGATCTGCATCGGCGATACACAGGCTTTGCTTCTCGGGCCGCTGACGGTGGAGCCGCCCTTCCGCAGCCGCGGAATCGCGAAGGCGCTGATTGAGCGCGCGCTGAAAGACGCGAAGGCGAAAGGGCACCGGCTTGTCGTTCTTGTCGGCGATGAATCCTACTACGGCCGCGCGGGCTTCAAGCCAATTCCGAAGGGCACCGTTACGATGCCAGGCCCTGTCGATCCGGCGCGGCTACTGGTTTGCGAACTCGCAAACGGCGCGTCCGGCAATATCGCAGGCGCTATCCGTCCGGACTGGGCGACCGTTTCCTGACCGATCAGAACTTCTGCGACAGTCCCGCAAAAAATCCGCGCCGCGGCCCGTATTGGGGCGCGAACACGCCGATGCCCGATCCGTCCCTGATCTGATAGATACTGTCGAACGCGTTGACGACGTCGAAGCGGACCGTGAGCGGCTTTGTCGATCCGGGCGAGAAGAATTCGTGCGAGATGCCGAGATTGGTCTGCGAGTACCACGGCAGCACATCCGTATTGGCGAACCCTGCGCGCAACCCGCTGCCGAAAATCACGTCGGCGCTAAAGCGCGTGCCTTTCCATAAATAAGACGCACCCGCCGATCCCGAGTAAATCTGTGCGTGATCGGTGTAGATGTAGTTGCTCGCGATATAGGCCAGTTCATCCGGCGCGAACAGATATTGGTTCGAGACGACGTTCGTCGCCTTCTGCTGCGCGATCGCGAGATTGGCGTAAGCGCGGAATCCGCCATCGACATAGGAACTTTTGAATTCCACGCCCATGTTGGTCGCGCGGTCGTAGTTGAACGCGGTCAGAACATAGGCGGCGCCGAATTGACCGTCGTCGAGCAGATTGCGCGCGATCTTGTAATAGGCGTCGACGCCGAGCTCGAGATTTTTCGTGACCTTCTTCGTCACGCCGACATCGAAATAATGCGAACGCTCAGGCTGCACCGGATCGTTCTGCATCACGGCCGGCGTCTGCGTCGAGGGCGGGTTCGATACCAGTGCAAGATTTGTGGGCGCGGCGAGAACCTGTTGCGGCGGCGTGAAGTAACGGGCGTAACCGGCGTGAAAGGTCGTGTCCTCGAACGGCTTGTAGGTCAGGCTGATGCGCGGGCTCAACTGGTTGGCATCGACATATTGATACATCTGGTCGAAGCGCAGGCCGGTGTTGAGCGTGAGCTGGTTGGTGATTTTCCATTCGTCGGAAATGTAGGTGCTGAACAGATAGCCGGTCTTGGCGCTGACATCGCTGATCGTGAACGGCGTGTCGGTGGTCGTATTTCCGAACCCGTCGACAGGCAGAAGGCTCGACGTGTTGTTGACCAGCGTTCGCTCGCCGCTCGCCTGAAAACCGGCACGTATCGTATGGGCATCCGTCAGGCGATAGGCGGCGTCGCCTTGCACTCCGTTGATGAAGCTGCGGCGAAAGACATTGGACGCGACACCGTTGAAGGCGAGATCGCCGACAGGGTCCGGCGTGAAATGAACCGTGCTGTAGCGGTTGAAATAGGCCAGTTGAAAATCGAGCCCGTTGATCGATTTCTGATAGGCCAGCACGCCGAACTGGCTGTTCTCGATCTGGCGCTGGTTGAGGTTCGCCGAGTCGAACGGATAGGTCACGAAATTGTTGCCGCCCGCAGATGTGCCCGGCGGCTGGCCCGGATTGTTCGGTATCTGATACGCGCTTGTCGATGTGCCGCCGATGAAGGACAGGCGTGACGTCTCGTCGATCGTCGTTGAGACATACGCGAAGCCTTTGCCCTGATCGGTATGATCGTGAATCGCGCGATTGGCCGGTCTCGGATTCTCCAGTCCGATGTCGCTGCCGAAATAACGGCCCGAGAAAAAATACTGCGTGTTACCGGCAGTGCCGCCGTAGTCGAAACTCGGCGTGACGGTCCCCCGGCTGCCGCCATAGATGCTCGCGGTGCCGCTGTTGTTGAACGCATCGTTGCGGGTCTGAATATCGACGACACCCGCCGTGCGCAGTCCATATTGGGCTGGCAGCGCGCCGGTAATCAGCGAAAGATTGCCGACAATGCCCGTGTCGATGATCTGTCCGAATGCGCCGACACCGTCCGGCAGCATGATGCCGTTGATGCGATATTGAACGTTGGCATGCTCGTTGCGGATGTGAAGATCGCCGCCTGCGGCGGAATCCTGCGTGACGCCGGGTGTTCTCAGCAAAACTTTGTCGAGCGAAGCCTCGGTACCTTGCGGCAGCGATTGAATTGTCTCTCGGCTGAGCGTGGTGGGTGCGGTGCCTGCGGGAAAGACAATGTTGCTTCTGGCCGCATCGAGCTGCTGGTTGCGGTTCGCCGTCACCTGTTCGTCGCTGGGCGAAGGCTCGGTGTGAATAATGACACGCGTGCGCTTTCTTTGCGCATCGGGATCGCGCCGCGGAGCAGTGACGTTGATTTCCGGCAACTGGTCCGCAGAGGAGACATTTGCAGGGGGCGAGTTGGTCGAGTTCGCAGTAGGCGCGGGCGGCGTTTGCGAATGTGCAACGCCGCTGACCGACGAAAGAAGGATCAGCGAACAGCTTCCAAGAAGAAGTGCGCGCCTCGTGGAGAAATCGGACATTTTGACATTCCTGACACCGCCGAATCCGCCTCAACGAGGGTTCTGGATTCCGGACGGCTGCTCGCCGATTGCGCGAGCCGGACCCGATCTGATCCCGTGTTCGGCGCACAAGCGTGCGTTTAAACGGGACCGGTGAAAGGCCGTATGTCAGGCGATGGGTGGTGCGCGGGACTGGAAGCCGAGCGCGGTTGTGCTCGCGCCGCTTGCGACAGCGACAAGCAGAACGTCCGATGCGGCTGTCACCACCGGCAGCGGCAGAACCGGCGGCGTGGAATCGATCAGCGTATTGGCGATCGCGATGGTGACACAGACCGCGCACAGATCGGCGCGGTTGTCGGTGTCGTTACCGGAGTCGGGGGCAGCCGAAGACAGAAGACCGGCAACAGCTTCTTTGCCCGCAAGGGCGCGGTCGGCGTGAATGTGACCGAACGACAGGCCAAGCTGCAACGCCAGCGCGAACAGCGCGACGAATGACAGGCTTTTTGCCTTCGATCTCAGCCAAACCATCGACTTACGCCCACCCAAAAACATCCGGCCAAAGCGTTCGGGAACAGATGTTATAATATAACATCGCCGTTCCAGGCGTGGGTGTCAACGGCCTTCGCGCAACCAGGTCGATGCGAATGCGCCGAGCAGAAGCAGCAGACCGATCAGGCCTGAGAAAATCGGCAGCACGCCGATTCCGCGCACCACGCTCACCTCGCGCATTTTCAGACCGAGCCAGCCTTCGCCGCGAAATACCGACGACGCGCGCACGGCAAGGACGCGCGGAAGTTCGATGCTGCCGTTATCGGAAATGCGCCGCGCGTCGCCGCCCGTGGCTTGCACAAGCGGCCGCAGCGCCTCCGTCGTCGATGTCACCTCCGAGAATTCTTTCGGATTGATCGGCCCGACATTGATGAGCGCCTTCAGCGTGCCGTCGGTTGCCTGCCAGAGCCCAAGCTCGTCGGCGCCGGTTGCCGCACGCCATTCACCGCTGTCGCCGGATTTGAGATCGAGTTGCCGCGTCGCGCCGGATGGCGATGTCACGGTCACAGGCTGCGCCGTGTCGGACATCGTCTGCCGCACAACGACAAGATCGCGGCCTTCGGTCTTCAGCCGAAGCGCCTCTTCGTCGAGATCGGGTTGCTTCATCAGCCAGTGCGAAATCCGCCGCAGCAGATCGAGATGCGGGCCGCCGCCTTCATAACCGCGCGCCCACAGCCAGATCTGATCCGACAGCAAAAGCGCGACGCGGCCTTCGCCCTGCCGCGACAGCAGAAGCAGCGGCTTGCCGTCGGCACCTTCCATCACAGGCGGAACGGTTGTGTTGCGGGTATCGACGAGACGGAAGAAACGGCTCCAATGCGGCGGCTCGCTGCTGGAGCCTTCGAGACCGCGCGTCACGGGATGTCGCTTGCCGATGTCGCTCAGTCGCGCCGTGAACGCCTGTTCGGAGACGCCGACCGGCTCGGCGGGCAGAACGGCGTCGAGCGGCGTGCGCCAGATGCTTGTGGGACTCGCATAGTCCGGCCCAGCCGAGACGAGTACTGCGCCGCCGTTGCGGACATAGCGCGCGATATTGTCGAAGTAGGAAATCGGCAATACGCCCTGACGCGCGTAACGGTCGAAGATGATGAGCTGAAACTCGTTGATCTTCTGCTGGAACAGTTCACGCGTGGGAAACGCGATCAGCGACAATTCGTTGATCGGCGTGCCGTCCTGCTTCTCCGGCGGGCGCAAAATCGTGAAATGAACGAGATCGACGCTGGCGTCCGACTTCAGAAGATTGCGCCAGGTGCGCTCTCCGGCATGCGGTTCGCCGGAAACGAGAAGCACGCGCAGCTTGTCGCGGACGCCGTCGATGGACACCACAGCGCGGTTATTGACCGGGGTGAGTTCTCCTTCGAGCGGCGATGCCTCGATCTCGACGATGTTGGCTCCCGCGTGTGGAATTTCGAGCGTGACGCTGACTTGCTCGCCGCTTGAAACCGCGCGTTCGCTGAGCACGTCGCCGTCGCGCCGCACAGTGACGCGCGCGCTTTCGCCGGTAACGCCCTGATCGTCGAGACGATAGGTGATTGTCTGCGCCTGACCGACGATGCCGAAACGCGGTGCGGCCACAATCGCGATGCGCCGGTCGCGCTCGTCGCTTCGTCCTGTCACCAATGCATGAACAGGCGCGTTGAAGCCGACGCCGGCCGCATTTGCCGGAATATCGTGAACGCGTCCGTCGGTGATGAGGAATGCGCCTGCGACGCGGTCGGTCGGGACATCCGACACCGATGAGGCCAGAGCAGAGAACAGCTTGGTGCCGTCGGTTTCGCCGTCGGCCTGACCGGCCTCGACGACGCGGACTTCGAGTCCCTTGATGTCCTTGAGTTTGGCGACGAGCGCATCCCGCGCCTGATCGGTTTCACGCGTGCGATTGCCGAAATTCTGGCTCGGGCTTCTATCAACGACAACAGCAGCAATCGATGTCAGCGGTTCGCGTTCTTCACGCGTAAAAGAAGGATTGGCCAGCGCAAGCAATACAAGCGACAGCGCCGCAACGCGGACAGCCGCTCCGCGCGCACGCGCGATCAGCAGAACGGCGGCAATAACAACAATCGCGCCTAGTGCAAGATAAAGCGCGAAGATCGGAACGAGTGGAGCGAATGCGATACCGTAGGTCAATCGTCTCTCCTGTTATCCTCATGGTTCGAGACGCATTGCTCCGCAATGCTCCTCACCATGAGGTCTTCATCCTGAGGAGCGCGCTTTTGCGCGCGTCTCGAAGGATGAGAACGCATCACTGCCCCAGCCGTTCGATGAGGGCAGGCGCATGGACCTGATCGGCCTTGTAGTTGCCGGTCAGCGTGTACATCACGATGTTGACGCCGGCACGAAATGCAAATTCGCGCTGTCTCGGCTCGCCCGGGGTCAGCGGCAGCATCGGCTGGCCGTCAGGGCGCATCGCCCATGCGCCGGCAAGATCGTTCGACGTGATGATGATCGGCGATACGCCATCGCCGCCGCGCACCGGGCGTTCCGCATTCTCGTCGTCTTCCGTGCGCGGGAGCGCCTCGACCCAGGTTTGTCCCGAATTAAAGCGGCCTGGAAAATCGCGCAGCAGGTAGAATGTCTTGGTCAGGACATGCTCGCGCGGCACGGGCTCAAGCTCCGGGATGTCGAGCGAGGAAAGGATATTGCGCAAGGTCAGCATGCCCGGCGTTTGCGACTCGCCGCTTGGACCCGGAGGCGCTTCCACCGCATCGCGCGTATCGAACAGCACTGTGCCGCCTTGCTTCATATAGGCGTCGAGGCGGTTGATCGCGTCCTGCGATGGCGTCGGCGCGCCGGAAACGACCGGCCAGTAGATCAGCGGAAAGAATGCAAGTTCGTCGCGCGCGGGATCGATGCCGACCGGCTCGCCGGCTTCGAGCGCGGTTCGCTGCGCGAGAAACAATGTCAGTCCCGACAGCCCGGCTTTGACGATGGAATCGACGTCGGCGTTGCCGGTGACGACATAGGCGATGCGGGTCTGCGCCACAGCCTTGATCGCGAAGTCGTCGTTCGGCGCTGCGGATTTCGCAGCCGGTTTGGCGGTCTGCGCGAGCGCAGGACCGTTGAACGGCGTTAGCGATGACAGCGCGAATGCAACGGCGACAATGGTGGCGAAGCTTCTGCGCCTGAGCAATGCGGCCAATCCGCCGCCGAGCAAAGCGACGATAACGGCATCGGCCAGAAACAATATCAATGCCGCCGAGAGCAGCATGCCGCGCAGATCGCGCGGTTCGGAGTTGGTGTAAGTGGCGCGCCGCGCCTTCAGCGCCGATGTGTCGAGCGGCGCGAGGCGATCGGCGGCGGCAAGCGCGTTCACCGCGAGCGGCCCATCGGCCGGTCCATAGAAACCCGGAGGATGATCGAGTGTCGCGCGGTCGCGGAAATCGGCGCGGATCGGTTTTGCAGTCGCAGGCGGAGGCGCGAAAGCGCCGAACCCGTCCAGCATGCGAACCGGCGCAACCGTCTCCGTGGTCGCGTCCGCCGCTACTCCCGCGCCTTCCTTTGCTGTGTAGCCGGACATATCCACGACTCGCCGCAGCATTTCGACAAAGGTGCCAGACAACGGCAAATCCGACCAGCGCATATCGGCGCTGACATGGAACAGCACGATCACGCCCTTGTTGCGGTGTTCGCCGGTCACGAGCGGCGTGCCGTCGGCGAGCGATGCCCAGCTGCGCGAGGCCAGCGCCGGGTCCGGCTCCGCAAGCACCTGCCGCGTGACGGTCACTTCCTTCGGCACGGGTAAGCCTGCGAACGGGCCGTCGGCAGAGAACGATGCAAGGGTTTGCGGCTTCTCCCACGTCAGCGTGCCGCCAAGGCTGCGTCCGCCGCGCCTGAGCTTGACGGGAACGAGATCGTCGTCGCCAGCCGCGAGCCTCGGCCCCGCGAAGCGCACCAGCACGCCGCCCTGATCGATCCACGCGTTGAGACGGTCGCGAATATCCGGCGTGAGTGTGCCGACATCGGCGAGCACGATCATCGGCAATTTCTGATCCAGCAATTGCCCGATGGCGACTGCGGGCGCGCCGCGCTCGGCGAGACGCACATCCGCGAAGGGTGCCAGCGCACGCGTGAGATAGAATGTGGAAGCAAGCAGCGGCTGAGCCGTGTCGCTGGTTGCGCCGGTGACAATGCCGATGGCGCGCCGCCGCCAGCGTTTGTCGAGCAATTGCACTGCGCCCGCCGAACGCTCGCCTGCGATCTCCAGCCGCGTGATGTCGTTGCGAAGTTCGACAGGAAGCTCGAAGCTGGTTTCCGTTTCGCTATCTTGCGTGCCGAACGAGAAGTTTGCCTCACCGATAGGCGATCCCTTCTGGTCGAGCGCGCGCACGAGACCGGTGTCGGCGGTCCCCGCCGCCGCACGCACAACCTTGACCGTCATCTTTGCGGCGGCATTTTCCGCAGCCGCCAGCGCGTGGGCCGTCGGCGTTCCACCCTCGACAATCGTCAGCGTCCGGTCGCCGATGGTCTTCGCAAGACCTTCCACGAATTCGCTGCCGCGTCCGGTATCGACGCCATCGCTCAACCAAACAATGCCGTCGACCGCCGCCGCCCCGAGAAATCGTGCGAGGACAGGCAATGATTCCACGCGCTCGACGGCGTAGGGTTTAGGTGCCAATTGCCGAAGCGCGACGCGCGCGGTGCCGGGCGGCATCAGCGTGATGTCTTTGGCGGTTTCTGACAGAGGGACGAGCGCGACAGCGCGGCGATCCGATTCCGCATTCGCGATCAGTTCATCCGCCGCCTTGACGCGCGCATCCCAGCTTGCGGCTGCGCTCCAGCCATCGTCGATCAAGAGCACGAGCGGCCCATTGGCGCGTCCGACGCCCTGCGACGGATTCCAGATCGGACCGGCGGCGGCAAGAATGACAAGTGCGGCGGCAAGCAGCCGCAGCGCGGTCAGCCACCACGGTGTCTGCGACGGCGTCTCTTCCTTCGGCGCGATTTCAAGCAACAGCCGCGTCGGCGGAAAATCGATCCGCCTCGGGCGCGGCGGCATGACGCGCAACAGCCACCACAGAAGGGGCAGGCCGAGCAATCCGATCAGCAGCAGCGGCTCGGCGAATGTCAGCGGCAGTCCGGCCATCATGCCTGCTGGCCTGCGTTGCTGCGCGCGGACTTGCGATTGCCGGACATCGCGTGCGCGCCGGCGCCCATGCGCGCATGAACGGCGAACAGCAATTCGGTCGGTCCCCGGTCGGTCCTGTGAACCGTGAAGCTCCAGCCGAAATGTTCTGCTTCGGCACGCAACGCGGCGCGGTGATTGGCGACCAATGCCTGATAGTCGTCGCGCCATTTTTCCGCGCGTCCCGCAGTCACGCTGCCGAGCCCTTCGGAATCGACGAACTCGACGCGGCCGGAATAGGGAAAACTCTCCTCCGCCGGATCGACGATCTGGACGACATGACCGCGCGCGCCATTGGCGGCGAGCTGTCCGATCGCGCGCCGGAATTCGGCAACCGGACTCCACAAGTCAGAGAGCATCAGAACTTCCGAAAACGCGGCAGGCGAAAAATTCGGCGGCAGGCTCGGCCGCTCTCCGGTGTCGTGCACGATTGCCTGCGCGATCGTCTCGATCACGTTGCGGTTGGCGGTCGGCCGCATCAGTCCCGGAAGTCCGACGCGCTCGCCGCCCTGCACCAGAACTTCGGCGAGTGCAAAAGAAACAACGAGCGCGCGGTCGAGCTTGCTCCACTCGGTCAGATGCGAATTGAAATCCATCGAGGGCGAACGGTCGATCCACATCCACACGGTATGCGAGGCTTCCCACTCGCGCTCGCGAACGTAGAGATGGTCGTCGCGTGCGGATCGCCGCCAATCGACATTGTGAGAGGGTTCGCCGCTGGCGAAGCGCCGGTACTGCCAGAAATTCTCGCCGGTGCCCGCGCGCCGCCGCCCATGCAGTCCATGAATGACGGTTGCGGCAACGCGCCGTGCTTCGAGGATCAGACGCGGCACGCGCGCCGCCAGCTTGCGGCTTTTGCCGACCGCTGCGCGAACCTCGTTATCCTGTGCGTTATCGATGCGCGGCTGCGCCATTCTTTATCCGATCCGCGCCTTCAGTTGCGCGATCACATTGGACACGGTTTCGCCTTCGGCGCGCGCGGCGAATGTCAGCGCCATGCGGTGCTTGAGAATTGGCTCGGCCAGATCGATCACGTCGTCGATCGATGGCGCGAGGCGTCCATCGAGCAGCGCACGGGCGCGAACTGCGAGCATGAAGGATTGGCTGGCGCGCGGACCCGGTCCCCATGCGATCAGTTTGCCGGTTGCACCGCCTTCGTGGCCGGGCCGTGCGGAGCGCACCAGCGACAGAATAGCTTCTACGACGGAGTCGCCAACCGGCAGCCGGCGCACAAGCCGCTGCGCGGTGATGAGCGTGTCGGCCGTCATTGCCGATTTCGCGGCGGTCTGCTCCGCGCCCGTCGTCTCGAACAAAATGCGCCGCTCGGCGTCGCGATTGGGATATTCAACATCGATCTCCATCAGGAAGCGGTCGAGCTGCGCTTCCGGCAATGGATACGTGCCTTCCTGTTCGAGCGGGTTCTGGGTTGCCAGAACATGAAACGGCTTCGGCAGATCGTGACGCGCGCCTGCCACCGTGATGTGCTGTTCCTGCATCGCCTGCAACAGCGCGGATTGCGTGCGCGGGCTGGCGCGGTTGATTTCGTCCGCCATCAGAAGCTGCGCGAAAACAGGCCCCGCGATGAAGCGGAAGGATCGCTTGCCGGCTGCCGATTCATCCAGCACTTCGGCGCCCAGAATATCGGACGGCATCAGGTCCGGCGTGAACTGCACACGCTTGGCATCGAGACCGAGCGTCACGCCGAGAGTCTCGACCAGTTTGGTCTTGGCCAGACCCGGCACGCCGATCAGGAGCGCATGTCCGCCCGACAGGATCGTGACCAGTGCATTCTCGACGACGCGCTCCTGCCCGAAAATCACCGCCGAAATCGCTTCCTTGACGGCGCGGATGTTGCCGGAAATCTGCTCGGCCGAACGGACGATGACGTCTTCGAGTTTCTCGACACTTTCGTTGCCGGCCATTTCACCGCTCCTTGCTTTCGCGCGCCGATTCGCGCTCCCTATTGCGGGCGATTCCCGCAATCCGATTTGCGTCCGGCCCATGCTAAACTCATGCAAAGGCCAAGTATTCCGCTATATATTCATCGTCCCCACATTAAGGCCCGAAGGGATGACCCCGGATCACGTTGTGGCGAGTAGTTCCTGCCGTGGTGGCAGTTTCATCGTTAACTTCAGCGTATCGAACGTGCATCGATCATGCCAAACAGCCGCTGAAACGTCGGGTTAAAGAATGGCGAACCAAGGGCAAAAGCAGCAAGCCAATTCCGCACAGCGGCTCGAAGGGCTGACCCAGGCGGCACGCGGGGCTGCGGCAAAAGGTCTGCCGCCGGTTCATCTGTGGAATCCGCCGTTCTGCGGCGATCTCGACATGCGCATCGCGACCGATGGGACCTGGTTTTATCTCGGCACGCCGATTGGCCGTCATGCGCTGGTGAAACTGTTTTCGACGATCCTCAAACGCGAAAACGGAAAGTATTTTCTCGTCACGCCGGTCGAGAAGGTGGGAATCCGCGTCGATGACGTACCTTTCATGGCCGTGGAACTGATCGAGGAAGGCGAGGGCGCATCGCGCAGACTGAGTTTCCGCACGAATATGGACGACTGGGTGCCCTGCGATCGCGAGCATCGCCTGAGATTCGAAATGGCCGCCGACGGCGGACTAACTCCCTATCTGCATGTGCGCTCGGATTTGTGGGCCAAGGTCACACGACCGCTCTATTATGATCTCGTCGAGATGGGCGAGGAGCGGGTCGTGGAAGGCTGCGAAATGTTCGGCGTGATCTCGAACGGCGAGTTCTTTGCAATGGCTGACGCGGCGCAAGCGAGAGAAGTTACGTGACCGACAGCGATTTGCACCACGCCATCGCCAAGCTCGATGCGCCGCTCAACATGACGTCGCAGGAATTTTTCCAGCGTGCGCGCGAACGTCTCCGGTTCGATGTGCCGCCGGGGTTGACCGATCCGAACATCCTTGCGCCGACGGGGGACTTCGGCACCGACAAAATGCTTCAGATCATTGCGAAGGAAAAGCCGGTTCGCCCGGCGGCGGTGCTGATCCCCGTTGTCGAGCGGGAGATGCCGACGGTTCTGCTCACCACGCGCGCGGCCCATTTGAACGAGCATGCGGGGCAAATATCTTTTCCCGGCGGCAAGATCGAATCGTCGGACAATTCTCCGCTCGACGCCGCGCTGCGCGAAGCGAACGAGGAAGTCGGTCTCAAGCGCAACTTTGTCGATCCGATCGGCTATCTCGACGTCTATGCGACGGGTTTCGGATTTCGCATTATACCCGTGGTCGCGCGTGTGCTACCGGGATTCGATCTGTCGATCAGCGCCGACGAGGTTGATGATGTGTTTGAAGTGCCGCTGGCGTTTCTGATGGATCCGGACAATCACAAGGTCGGTACCAAGGAGTTTCGCGGCATGCAGCGGTCGTTCTACGAAATGCCGTTCGAGCAGCGTTACATCTGGGGCGCGACGGCGGGAATGCTGCGCGCACTTTACGAACGGATTTATCTATGATCCGTCCCGTTCTGACTGAGATCGGAATTTTTCTGATCCCGTTCGCGGTCTACGCGGCCTATCTGTTCGCGACACGCGCCGGCGTGTTCGATCAGGTCCATTGGCCGATGCATCTGATCGCAAAACTGATGCTGGGCGCGCTGGCCCTCGTCATCCTCAGCCTTGTGCTGCTGGCGAATTTTTCAGGCGCGCCGCCGGGCAAGACCTACATCCCGGCGCATATCGAGAACGGCAAGCTCATTCAGGGCGTCGAGAAGTGACGGCGGCGCGCGTCTTGCGGGATGCACCGTGGCTGACATCCGGCCCTGCGGCACGGGTTCTGGCGATGCTCAACGCAGACGGCGAGGAAGCGCGGGTTGTGGGTGGCGCCGTGCGAAATGTCCTGATGGATTTGCCGGTCGGCGAAATCGACATTGCAACGACGGCGGTTCCCGACGAGGTGATCCGCCGTGCGCGGCTGTCTCATGTCAAAAGCGTTCCGACCGGCGTCGAGCATGGCACGGTGACGCTGGTGATCGACGGCAAGCCGTTCGAGGTTACGACGCTGCGCGAAGACGTCGAGACTTACGGGCGAAAGGCGAAAGTTGCATTCGGCCGCGACTGGGCGCGCGATGCGATGCGGCGCGATTTCACCGTCAACGGCCTTTCGCTCACGCCCGATGGCGTTGTCCACGACGACGTCGGCGGCCTGGCCGATATCGCCGCGCGCCGCGTGCGCTTCATTGGCGAACCTTCGCAGCGCATTGCCGAAGATTATCTCCGCATCCTGCGCTTTTTCCGCATTCACGCAGCTTACGGAAAAGGCGAGCCGGATCGCGACGGGTATCTCGCATGCATCGCCGCGCGCGACGGCCTGCCGGGTTTGTCGGCCGAGCGGATACGCACCGAGATTCTGAAGCTCGTTGTCGCGAAGGAGGCATTCGAGGCGCTGGTGGCAATGGATGACGCCGGATTGCTGCTGCGCCTGGTGGGCGGCGTGACCTATCACGGTGCGCTCAGGCGAATGATCGCGATTGAGGGCAAACTCGGTCTGGAAGCGGATCCGATCCGGCGGCTCGGTGCGCTGACTGTCGCGGTAACGGAAGATGCAAAGCGCGTAGCGCAGCGTCTGAGACTGTCCAACGCCGAAACCAAAAACCTCGATTCGATGGGCCACCGCTGGTGGCGGCTGGTCGGCATGGACAATGCTGTAGCACGGCGGCGGCTGTACCGCCTTGGCACGGCGCGCTACCGCGACCGGATCATGCTGGCCTGGGCACGGTCGGGGCCGCGCACGGATGAAACACTCTGGACAGAGCATGCGACGTTGCCGGACCGCTGGACGCCTCCGCCATTTCCATTGAAGGCCGCGGATTTTGTCTCGCGCGGAATTGCGGAGGGGCCGGCGCTCGGCCATGTGCTGGCTTTGGCGGAGGACGCGTGGCTCGCGGCAGATTTCCCGCTCGATCCGGGCGCATTGAAGCGTCTTTCCGACGAGACGGTCGCGCGCTTCAAACACGATCACAGGCTATGAGCCAAACAAAAACCCCGGACCTAAGTCCGGGGTTTTCGATTGTCGAAGTTGGCTCAGTGGCGCTTAGCGCAGCAGGCTGAACCAATCCCACTTGTAGTTCAGGCCGACCTTGGCGGTGTGGATGCCGCCGAAATGCGAGGTCGAGGTGAGGCCCAGGGTCGGCGCACCGTAGGTGAAGTTACGGTCGAAGCCGAGATAGAGGTACTCAGCCTTGACGCTCCATTTCGGGTCGAACGCATATTCCCAACCGCCGCCGGCTGCGTAGCCGAGTTCGTACTCGTGGTTGGTGAAGCCGACGCCGGCCGGTCCGGCGAACACGCCGGTGTCGAAGCGCGCGAGCACGACGCCGCCCTTGGCGTAGAACAGCGACTTGTCTGCCACGTAACCGAAGCGAGCCGTCCACGCGCTGTAGAAGTTGCCGATTTCGGCGGTGCCGAAAGCCGGTCCGGCAGGAGGAAACGTTCCTGTGCCCTTCATGTGGATGTAGCCGGTTTCACTTTCGTAACCGATCAGCCAGTTCGGAGCGAACTGGTAATTGTAGCCGCCCGTATAACCGCCGATGACGCTGGAATTCATGTTGTACGAATTAACCGGGGTGACAGCGAACGGGTTAGTGTTGCTGTAGTTGTTCGTGCTGAATGCGCCGCCGACATAGCCGCCGATATACGAGCCGGTCCAGGACCAGACCGGCGCCATCGGAGCAGCCTTGGTGTAAACGGGCCGTGCAAGGTCGGCAGCCGATGCAGCGCCTGTGAAAGCAAGGCTTGCCGCCGCAACCATCAAAAGAGAAATCTTACGCATCGGTAGCCCCCAAAAATTCCTTGGCGGCGCGATCCCGCCGCATCTATGGCAACAGAAATACTGGGCGGGTCGAACAAGCTCAATCGATTCCCGATCATTCGCCTGCACCGCACCCGGTTATCTGACCGGTGTGCTGTATCGGTAACAGAAAGTCCCGCAGATTAAGTATCTGGATACCTTAAACAAAAACCCCGGACGATGGCCCGGGGTTTTCGATTTTCCTGATGAGTTCAACCGTCCTTAGCGCAGCAGGCTGAACCAGTCCCATTTGTAGTTCAGGCCAACCTTGGCGGTGTGAATACCCTGAAGACTTGCAGTCGCGGTTTCCTGCGAGACGCCGCCACCGCGAATGGCAGTCGAGAATCCGATCAGCCCGCCGGTCGTGCTGCTCGATCCATCGAAGCCGAGGTAAAGGTATTCCGCCTTGATGCTCCACTTCGGATCGAAGGCATATTCCCAGCCGCCGCCGACCGCGTAACCGAGGCGATACTTTTTCTCGGTCAGGACGACAGGAGGAGCGCCGGTATTGAAGATGCCGTTTTCAAACTGCAAGACGGTAGCGCCGCCCTTTGCATAGAACAGCGACTTATCCATCACGTATCCGACACGCGCAGTGTACGCGGAATAGAGGTCGCCGGCGCTGGTGTAGGCCACGATGGTCGGCGCACCCGGATAACCGTTTGAGCCTTTCATACGCAGATAGCCCGTTTCGCCCTCATAGCCGATCAGCCAGTTCGGAGCGATCTGCCAGTTGTAACCGCCCGTGTAACCGGCGATCCAGGTCGAGCCGAGATTGTAGCAGGTCGGTCCACCGCCGAAGAGCGGCGCGCCCGCGCCGTTGACGGGAACGCTGACGCAAGGATCCGACCACGCGCCGCCGACGTAGACGCCGATGTACGAGCCCGTCCACGACCAGACCGGAGCGACCGGCGCCTTGGTGTAAACCGGCTTTGCTGCCATGTCGGCTGCCGACGCAGCGCCGGCGAATGCCAAGCTCGCTGCCGCAACAACGAGAAGAAAAACCTTACGCATCGAAGCCCCCATACCCTTAGTCGGCGCGATTCCGCCGTTTCGGTTCTGTGAAAAAGTAACGGGGTACGGAGCGAAGCTCAATCGAATCAAATGAAGTATCGACGCACCGAGAGCTTTATGGGCCGACTGTGTTGTATGGGTAACAACGCACCGGCAACGGAAAACTCCGGTTTTTAAAGGCCTTAGTCCGAAATTGGCCGTTTACGGCCACTTCACCTCGGGCGGCATCGACGAGAGGATGGAATCGACGTTGCCGCCGGTCTTGAGACCGAAAATCGTGCCCCGGTCATAGAGCAGATTGAACTCGACATAGCGTCCGCGGCGGACGAGCTGCTCCTCGCGATCCTTCGCCGTCCATTTCGACTTGAAATTTCGCTGCACCAGCGCCGGGTAAATCTGCGCGAAGGTGCGGCCGACGTCCTGCGTGAACGCGAAATCGGCGTCCCAGTTTCCGCTGTCCAGCCAGTCGTAGAAAATTCCGCCGATGCCGCGCGGCTCCTTGCGATGGACGAGATAGAAATACTCGTCGCACCAGGTTTTGAACTTTTCATAAGGAGCGACGGCTGCATTGGCGTCGCAGGCGGACTTCATCGCCGCATGAAAATCGGCCGTGTCGGGATCGTCCTGCGTGCGGCGGCGATCGAGGACAGGCGTTAAGTCCGCTCCACCGCCGAACCACGATTTTGTCGTCACCACAAAACGGGTGTTCATGTGCACGACCGGCACATTCGGATTGCGCGGATGGACGATGAGCGAAATTCCCGATGCCCAGAAGCGCGGGTCGTCGGCGGCGCCCGGAATCTGCGCGCGGAATTCAGGTGCGAACTCGCCGTGGACCGTCGAGCAATGCACGCCGGCTTTCTCGAACAGGCGGCCGCGCAAGATCGACATCACGCCGCCACCGCCGGGTTGTCCCGTATGATCCGTGCGTTCCCAGGACTTGCGCGCGAATTTCGCGGCCTCGCCCGGATAGAGCGGTGAGGGCGCGTCGGCTTCGAGCTTTTCCAGTTTCAGGCAAATATCATCGCGCAGCGTCTCGAACCATTCGCGCGCCTTTTGCTTGCGTTGGCCGAGGACGCTATCGGCCATTGGATTTCACTTGGGATTGAGGCCCGAAATAGGTGCAGCTCTCGCCACAGCTGTCGCGGTGAACGCTCACCCGGACGACGTGGCCCGTATGCTGAACGCTGTCCCAGATGAAACGCGACAGGTTTTCGAGGGTTGCCGGCCCGATGGCCTGAATGCGGTCGAGCAGCTTGTGATCGAGCCTTTTCCGGATTTCGGCGAGCTGTTGTTCGAGAATGCCGACATCGATCAGCATTCCCGTTTCGGGATCCGGCGTGCCGCGGATCGTCACCTCGGCGCGGTAGGAGTGACCGTGAATCTCTTCGCTGGTTTCGCCAAGCGTCGTGCCGCGCAGCGAATGCGCGGCCTCGAAGCGAAACGATTTGGTCAATTCCCACATATCTTCAGCTACCTTTACATCGTCATTGCGAGGAGCGAAGCGGCGAAGCAATCCATCTTTTGGATTGCCTGGTTGAGTGGATTGCTTCGCTTCGCTCGCAATGACGGAGTATACTACCTTATCCCGAGCGATTTATGCGTTTGCACGCTGAGACGCCACTGCGGATGGCGCAGGCAATAGTCGATCGCGGCCTTTGTGCTTTGCGCTATGTCAGGTCCGTCCATCGGCTGCAACGAGAAATGCTCGAAGGCGAGATCGGCGAAGTCCTCCGGCGCATTTTCAGCTTGCGGAAAGACGAGTTTCAGTTCGTTGCCTTCGCGCACGATCAGGTCGGCATTCGCCTTCGGACTGACGCAAACCCAGTCGAGGCCGGGCGGAGGCTCAATCGTGCCGTTGGTTTCGACCGCGATCTCGAACCCGCGCGCGTGAAGCGCGTCGATCAGCGCCGCATCGACCTGAAGCAAAGGCTCGCCGCCGGTCAGAACCGTGTAGCGATGATCGGGCGGGCCATTCCACTGACTATCGACTGCGTCTGCCAATTCATCGGCTGTCGCGTAACGTCCGCCGAGTGTGCCGTCGGTGCCGACGAAATCGGTATCGCAGAATTTGCACACGGCACCGGCGCGATCGTCCTCGCGTCCGCTCCACAGATTGCAGCCGCTGAATCGGCAGAACACGGATGTGCGTCCGGCCTGAGCGCCTTCGCCCTGCAATGTCAGGAAGATTTCCTTGACCGCGTAGCTCAATATCCTGTCCTTCTCCCGCTTCTGTCCTCATCCTGAGGAGCACGCGCTTGCGTGCGTCTCGAAGGATGGCTGTCGATCCTCACGGTTCGAGACGGCGCTGACGCGCCTCCTCACCGTGAGGTGTATGCGCTGCGCGGCCCGCCGTCTGCCGCAGCGCCTCGCCGAGCGCCATCGCCACTGTCATGGCCACGTTCAGCGATCGCATGCCGGGCGCGATTGGAACGACGAGCCGCTCATCGGCCGCGTCATGCACATGATCCGGCACGCCTGCGGATTCGCGCCCGAACAGCAGCACATCGTTCGCGCCAAAACTCTGCTCAAGATAGGGGCGGGACGCCCTGGTGGTGAACAGCATCAGCCGTGCGCCGGCCGCTTTGCGCCACTCCTGAAACTTCTCCCACGATTCATGACGCAGGATCGCCACCTGATCCAGATAGTCCATTCCGGCGCGCCGGAAATGCCGATCGGAAACCGGAAATCCCGCCGGCTCGATGATATGCGCCTCTACGTTCAGGCACGCGCAGAGCCGCAGGATCGTTCCGGTGTTCTGCGGAATGTCCGGCTGATAGAGGGCAACGCGCATTGGAATAAGCCTCTCGGCTTGTGGGAAAAGTCCAGAAATTTATCGGCGTCCGGAAGATTTAGTGCATCGCACTAAAGTGTGCCGATAGCGGGCTTGCGCTCTTTCGGCAAGGGTGCCAATAGATCGATTCTAGACCGTATGTTCTGCCCGGTTGAGTGGGACAAATGGTGATTCAGCCACCGCGGAGCCAGCGGGGTACCGGCACCTTTTGCCGGGATGCCCGCCGCGCAAATCGCAAGCGGTTCTGCCGGCCGCAGTTCGGAAAGGGTTTGCAATCGTGACGTCTTCCTCTTCGGCCGAGCCGACACGCCGAGATTTCCTTTTTGTTGCAACCGGCGCGGTCGGTGCAGTCGCGGGCGTTGCCGCAGCCTGGCCGCTGATCTCGCAGATGAACCCGGATGCCTCCACGATCGCGGCCGGCGCCCCCATTGAAGTGGACCTGACGCCGATCGCCGAAGGACAGGACATCAAGGTGTTCTGGCGCGGCAAGCCGATCTACATCATGAACCGGACCAAGAAGCAGGTTGAAGAAGCCCGCGCGGTACCGGTCGCAAGCCTTCCCGATCCGCAGAGCGATCAATCCCGCACCAAGGAAGGTCACGACCAGTGGCTCGTCGTGATCGGCATCTGCACGCATCTCGGCTGTATCCCGATCGCGCATGAAGGCAGCTATGACGGTTTCTTCTGCCCGTGCCACGGTTCGCAATACGACTCCTCGGGCCGTATCCGTCAGGGGCCTGCGCCGCTCAATCTGGCCGTCCCGCCCTACGCATTCCTCACGGACACAAAAATCAAGATCGGCTAAATCTCCGGCAGATCGTCTCGCACTCACTTTCAGGTTTTTCAGGATCGCATCATGAGCGGACCATCCGACTACCAGCCGACCAATCCAGCATTGAAGTGGATTGAAAAGCGTCTTCCGATTCTCGGCCTGGTTCACTCCTCGTTCGTCGCGTATCCGACGCCGCGCAACCTGAATTACTGGTGGACGTTCGGCGGCATCCTGTCGCTCATGCTCGGCGTGCAGATCGTCACCGGCGTTGTGCTGGCGATGCACTACACTCCGCATGTCGACTTTGCGTTCAAGTCCGTTGAACTTATTGTCCGCGACGTCAACTACGGCTGGCTGTTGCGCTACGTGCATTCCAACGGCGCATCGATGTTCTTCATCGCCGTCTACATTCACATGTTCCGCGGCCTCTACTACGGCTCATACAAGGAGCCGCGCGAGGTGCTGTGGATTCTCGGCGTCATCATCTACCTCCTGATGATGGCGACGGGTTTCATGGGCTACGTGCTGCCGTGGGGCCAGATGAGCTTCTGGGGCGCCACCGTCATCACCAATCTGTTCGGCGCGATCCCTTACGTAGGCGACAGCATCGTCACGCTCTTGTGGGGCGGCTATTCGGTCGGCAATCCGACGCTGAACCGCTTCTTCTCGCTGCACTATCTGCTGCCGTTCGTGATCGCGGGCGTCGTCGTTCTTCACGTCTGGGCGCTGCATGTCGCAGGCCAGAACAATCCGGCCGGCGTCGAGCCGCAGACCGCGAAGGACACCGTTCCGTTCACGCCTTACGCGACCATCAAGGACGCGTTCGGCATGTCCTGCTTCCTGCTCTTCTTTGCCTGGTTCGTGTTCTACATCCCGAACTATCTCGGCGATCCGGACAATTACATTCCGGCCAATCCGGCCGTGACGCCCGCGCACATCGTGCCTGAATGGTATTACCTGCCGTTCTACGCGATCCTGCGTTCGATCCCGAACAAGCTGGCAGGCGTGATCGCGATGTTCTCGGCGATCATCGTGCTGGCGTTCCTGCCGTGGCTCGACAGCGCAAAGACCCGCTCGTCGAAATATCGTCCGCTTGCGAAGCAGTTCTTCTGGTTCTTCGTCGCGGTTTGCATCGGTCTCGGCTATCTCGGCGCCAAGCCGCCGGAAGGCATCTACGTCATCGCCGGCCGCATCCTGACGTTCTGCTATTTCGCATACTTCCTGATCGTGCTGCCGCTTCTCAGCCGCATCGAGAGGCCGCGCGCGTTGCCGAACTCGATCGCCGACGATGTGCTTTCCAAATCGGGAAAGAAAGCTCTCGCGTCCTTGCTGTTCGCTTTCGTTGTCGGCGGGTCGCTCATGCTCGGCGGCACGGGCAAGTCGCTCGCGGCTGACGATTCACACGGCGCAACGCCGCCGTCGCTGAAATGGTCGTTCTCCGGCCCGCTCGGAAAGTTCGATCAGGCGCAGCTTCAGCGCGGACTGAAAGTTTACAAGGAAGTCTGTTCGGCTTGTCACGCGCTGTCCTACGTCGCGTTCCGCAATCTCGCCGATCCCGGCGGGCCCGGATATTCGGTGGCGCAGGCGTCGGCTTTCGCGTCCGACTACAAGGTTCAGGACGGCCCCAACGACAAGGGCGAGATGTTCGAGCGTCCGGGCCGGCCCGCAGACTACTTCCCCTCGCCATTCCCGAACGAACAGGCGGCGCGCGCCTCGAACGGCGGAGCCTATCCGCCGGACCTGTCGCTGATTGCAAAAGCGCGCGGCTACGAGCGCGGCTTCCCGCAATTCCTGTTCGATGCGTTCACGCAATTTCAGGAAAAGGGTCCGAACTACGTCGACGCGCTGCTTCAGGGCTATGAGGACAAGGCACCGGCCGGTTTCACGCTGCCGGATGGCTCGTACTACAACCACATCTATCCGGGCCACGCGATCAAGATGCCGAAGCCGCTCAACGACGGGCAGGTGACGTTCGACGACGGCTCGCCGGCGACGGTTGCGCAATACGCCAAGGACGTCTCCGCATTCCTGATGTGGACGGCGGAGCCGAAGCTGGAAGCGCGCAAGCGCCTCGGCCTTCAGGTGATGGTGTTCCTGATTCTGCTCACCGGCTTGCTTTACTTCACCAAGAAGAAGGTTTGGGCCAACGCGCACTGAGCGTTGCGGTTCTTTGACGCAATCGAAAAAGGCTCCCGTCCGGGAGCTTTTTTGCTGTGTGTATTCTCGCTGTCATTGCGAGGAGCGCAGCGACGAAGCAATCCAGTCCCTTTGATGCTGTTCTGGATTGCTTCGCTGTCGCTCGCAATGACGCGGTGAATGCACTGGCACTGTTTCCGCCGCTCCACTAACCTTTGCGGGGATAAGGCCGGGGACATTCAATGGGCGGCGCGCAGATCGACGGCATTCTGCTCAACATCAATCCGACGGGCCAGCTTGTGCTCGGCGGCGTGCTCGCGCTGATTATCTATGGCGTGGCGCTCGACCTGAAGGTTGCCGACTTCGTCGAAGTGTTCCGCAAGCCCGTCGCGCCTTTGTCGGGGCTGCTCGCGCAACTGGCGCTGCTGCCTGCGGTGACATGGGCGATCACCATGCTGCTGAAACCGCAGCCGAGCATTGCGCTCGGCATGATGGTGGTTGCCGCCTGTCCGGGTGGAAACATTTCAAATCTCATCACCCACATGGCGCGGGGCAATACCGCGCTGTCGATCTCGATGACCGGCGTATCGAGTGTGCTCGCCATCGTGACGACGCCGCTCAATATTCTGTTCTGGGCGGCGCTCAATCCGGATACTGCGGCGCTGCTGCGTCAGGTCAGCATCGAGCCGCTGTCTTTCCTCGGACAAACGATGGCGATCCTCGGCATTCCGATGGCACTCGGCATGCTGACTGTCGCCTACCTTCCGAAGCTCGCGGATTTTCTCCGCCGTCCGTTGCAGATTTTATCGTTCCTGTTTCTGGTCGCCTTCATCGGCGGCGCGATGCTGACAAACTCCAAATATCTCTCGACTTTCGTACTGGCGATTCTGCCGTTCGTCATTCTGCACAATGCGATTGCGGTCGGACTCGGCTGGGGCACCGCGAAGGTTTTGCGCCTGAGCGATTTCGACACCCGCGCGCTGACCATCGAAGTGAGCATGCATAATTCCGGTCTTGGTCTGGCGCTGATCCTCAATCAGTTCGACGGCGTCGGCGGCGCGGCTCTGGTGGCGGCAGGGTGGGGCGTGTGGCATCTGATCTCGGGCTGGGCGCTTGCCGAATGGTGGAAGCGGCGCGATCCTCACCGCCACGGCAAAACCGCATGACGTCTTCGCGCGATCAGGAGACAGGCGGCGGCGTGCTCGTGACGGGTGCTGCCGGATTCATCGGGCACTCGCTGATTGAAAGATTAGCCGGCGAAAAAAGCACGAATTCGGAAATCGTGGCGCTGGACGTGCGCGAGGTCGCGCCCTCCGACCGGCTTCCGAATGTGACCTATGTGACGGGCGACATCCGCGATCCGGCGCTGAAAGATATATTCAAGCAGCACAGCCCGCGCACCGTCGTGCATCTGGCCTCCGTCGTCGCGGTCGGCGGCGACCCGCAACGCGACTGGGAAATCGACGTGCTCGGCACCAAGAACGTGCTGCTGGCCTCGCTCAACGCCGGCGTCGAGCATCTGGTCGTAACATCCAGCGGCGCGGCCTATGGCTATCATGCCGATAATCCCGTGCCGCTGCATGAGGACGATGCGCTGCGCGGCAACGAGGATTTTCCCTACGCGCGCAACAAGCGCGAAGTGGAAGAGATGCTCGTTGAGTGGCGCGAGCTATATCCCGATCTCGCCCAGACCGTCTTCCGTCCCTGCACGGTTTTGGGTCCGACAACGAACAACCAGATCACAGCACTGTTCGAACGCCCGGTGGTGACGGGGATAAGCGGTACGGCAACGCCATTTTCCTTGATTGCGGATACCGATGTGGTGGACGCACTGGTTCAGGCGGTGAAGCGGCCAAAGCCTGGAATCTACAACCTGTCTGGAGACGGTATGCTGAGCTTGCGCGACATCGCAAAGCTCAATCACAAGCCTTATGTGGGAATTCCGCCATCGGTCCTGAAGTCGGCGCTGTGGTTATTGCATGCGATGCGTCTCACAGAGCTCGGCCCGGGCAACGTCAAATTCATCCAGTATCGCCCTGTATTGGCGAACGACAAGCTCAAATCCGAATTCGGATTTTCGCCTAAGCACAATGCGGTGGAAGTGTTCGAACGCTATCGCGCGGGCCGCGCGGAGTTGACGAAATGACGACGCTCGTCATCGGCGCAGGACCGGCGGGATTGGCCACTGTAAAAAGTTTGAAGGAAGCCGGACTTCCGGTTCAAGGCGTCGAGAAAAATTCCGATGTCGGCGGGCAGTGGCTCTATGGCGCACCGCCGAGCGCGGTCTATGCCTCGACGCATCTGATCTCGTCCAAGGGCACGACGGCTTACGCGGATTTTCCGATGCCGCAGGATTGGCCTGCCTATCCGCATCAGTCGCTGGTTTCGGATTACTTCAAGTCGTTCGCCAAGTATTTCGATCTTTATTCCAGCATCGAATTCAATCGCGAGGTGCGATTGCTTGAGCCGCACGGCGAAGGCTGGCGCGCAACATTCAACGATGGATCGGCGCACGATTACACCAGCGTCATCATCGCCAACGGCCATCTCAGCGATCCGCTGATGCCGAAGATTGCGGGCACGTTCGGCGGCAAGGTCATGCACGCCAAGGACTACAAGACGCCGGATATTTTCGACGGCAAGCGCGTGCTTGTCGTCGGCATGGGCAACACCGGTTGCGACATCGTCGTCGATGCGATTCATCGCGCCAAGAAAGTTTTGTGGAGCGTGCGCGGCGGCAATCACTTCACGCCGAAATTTCTTGCCGGCAAGCCCGCCGACGAAGGCAATCACAAGGCGAAGTTCGTGATTCCGAAATGGCTGCGCTCGCGATTGCACGAACCGGTCTTGCGTTTTCTGGTCGGGCCGCCCGAACGCTTCGGTCTGCCGAAACCCGAACACCGGCTCTACGACCGCACGCCGATCGTCAATTCACTGGTGCTCCAGCATCTGGGGCAGGGCGACGTTGCCTTGCGAAAGCCGATCAAGGAATTTCGCGGCAGCAAGGTCGTGTTCAGCGACGGCGCCGAGGACGAGGCCGATCTTGTTCTGCTCGCCACCGGATACGAGATTACGTTTCCGTTTCTTGCCGATCTGAATGCGTTGAGCTGGCAGCATGACGCGAAAGCGCCGAGATTATTTCTCAACGTGTTTCCGAAGGACGACAACGGCCTGTTCGTCGCGGGATTGCTGGAAGGTGCGGGCGTCGGCTGGCCGGGACGCGCGCTGCAATCCGATCTCATCGCGGCCTATCTCAAGGCCAAGCAAAGCAATTCCGGCGCTGCGTCGGACTTCAGACACCGCATAGAGGCGTGGCATGCCCGCGCGCCGGAAAAGGATCGCGGCGGGCACGGCATCTTCGTGGACTTCCTGCAATACAAGCGCGATCTGAAACGCGCGATTGCGCGTCTCAGCGTTTGAACAGCCCCATCACCGCGGCTTTCGCCAGCGTGTTGAAGTGAAGCTGAAAGCCGACCACGGCCGCCGATGTGTCGGGCGTCGCTTTGATCTCGCCGCCGACCGCATGCACCGTGAAAAAATACCGATGCGGATGATCGCCCTCGGGCGGACAGGGGCCGCCGTAACCGGGTGCGCCGAAGTCGGTGCGTGTCTGTAACGAGCCGTCCGGCATTTTTCCGCCCGCGCTTCCGGCCCCCAAAGCAAGTTCAGTCACGGACGCGGGAATACCGATCGCGACCCAGTGCCAGAAGCCGCTGCCGGTCGGCGCGTCCGGATCGTAACAGGTGACGGCAAAACTTTTGGTGCCCGCAGGCGCGCCGGACCATTTCAGGTGAGGGGACTTGTTGCCGCCCGCGCAGCCGAAACCGAAATCGGACGACAGGATGTGGTCCTTTCCGAGATAGTCGCCATCCTTGAAGCTGTCGCTTGTGACCTTGAAAGTCATTTGTATCTCCCTGTCTCGCTTAAGATGCAACCTAGCGCGGATCGGGCTACGAGAATCAAATTTATATTGTCATCACCGATGTCGTCCCCGCGAAAGCGGGGACCCATAGCCCCTGCGCGTAGAGTTTGAGAACGGAGCGACCATTCTCGATCAAAATTGAATGCGGTGGTTATGGGTCCCCGCTTTCGCGGGGACGACGAATGAATTTGTCTGCGCCGCTTGACATTTTCCACGATATGATTATATTCCTATTACTCCCGTTCACGAGGGGCGCATCATGAGGCGTCTTGAAGTGGAACGGGATGCGGGCCCGCGCGCATGTTTCGCAAACATGCGTCCGGGAGGTTAAGGGTCGCCGACCGGGCCAACTACGTGGCTCTGCCTTCGGTGGCTGCACGCGGTGCGGCTGAAGGGCGGCGAAATCCGCCCGGATGAACGAAGGCTCACAAGGCTTTCGGATCCCGCACCCGGAAGAGCGGTCCCTCAAACGGAAATCCCGTAAATGGCGCGCCGAAAGGCGATGCGTTTCTCAAACTTCGCTGTCGCAGGCGGAGCGCGAGAAGCGAGCCAAGACCGTTGCGCCTTTCGGCGCGTCATGCCCCTCACCTCGCACGCGCGAGAACGTGACGCATGCGCGGAGGAAAAGCTGTCTGACAATTGAATCCGAGGCATTCCCTGGCCGCCGCGATGCGCCCTTGACATGATCGTCCGCGAATGATGATTTGCGCGCCATGAACAAGCCGTCCCGCCCAGCCCGTCTTTGGTGGCGCACCTCCTGAGAGGTGGCCGGACGATTTTGCGTGAATAATCGTGAGGCCGCCATGCAGAGGCGGCCTTTTGTTTGTCCTGTATGGCGTTCCTCGATCAAGTTGCTTAAGAGGACCAGATGAACAGGACGCTTTTTTCACTTGCCCCGCACAGCGAATTCAAGACCGCACGCGGTCTGGACGTTTCGCGCGCCGTCGAGACATTCTCGGGCGGTGTTGCGCTCGACAAACTGATCGAGCGCCTCGACAGCCGCCGCGGCGTCATGCTGTCGTCCGGCACCACGGTGCCGGGGCGCTATGAGAGTTTCGATCTCGGTTTTTCCGATCCGCCGCTGAAATTCGAATCCGCCGGCACGGATTTCATCATCGAAGCGTTGAACGAGCGCGGCGCGGTTCTCATCGCATTTCTCGCCGAAACGCTGAACGAGCCGTGCGCCACGCTGACGGAAAAATCAGCAACGCGCATCGAGGGCGTGGTCAAGCGCGGCGATGCGCCTGTTGACGAAGACCAGCGCACCCGCCGCGCATCGATCATGTCGGTGGTGCGCGACATCATCGCAGCCTTCGCCTCTCCGAACGATCCGCTGCTCGGCCTGTTCGGCGCATTCGCCTACGATCTTGTGTTTCAGATCGAGGATCTGAAACAGAAGCGCGCGCGCGAAGCCGACCAGCGCGACATCGTGCTCTATATTCCCGACCGCATTCTTGCCTATGACCGCGCGACCGGACGCGGCGTCATTCTCGGCTATGAGTTCGCGTGGAAAGGAAAATCCACCAAAGGCCTGAGCCGCGAAACGCCGCAGAGCGTTTACGCCAGGACCAAACGCGAAGGCTTTGCCGATCACGCGCCCGGCGTCTATCAGGCGACTGTAGAGACGGCGCGCAAGGCGTTCGCGCGCGGCGATCTGTTCGAGGCGGTGCCCGGGCAATTATTCGCCGAGCAATGCGACCGCACTCCGGCTGAAGTGTTCCAGCGCCTGTGCGTCATCAATCCGTCGCCATACGGCGCGCTCATCAATCTCGGCGAAGGCGAGTTTCTCGTCGCCGCCTCGCCGGAAATGTTCGTCCGCTCCGACGGCAAGCGGATCGAGACCTGCCCGATTTCCGGCACCATCGCGCGCGGCGCGGACGCTATCGGCGACGCAAAACAAATTCAGGAATTGCTGAATTCGGAAAAAGACGAGTTCGAGCTTAATATGTGCACGGACGTCGACCGCAACGACAAGGCGCGGGTTTGCGTGCCGGGTTCGATCAAGGTTCTCGCGCGCCGTCAGATTGAAACATACTCGAAGCTGTTTCACACCGTCGATCACGTCGAGGGCATGCTGCGTCCCGGCTTCGATTCCATCGACGCGTTTCTCACGCATTGCTGGGCCGTGACCGTGACCGGCGCGCCGAAACTCTGGGCGATGCAGTTCGTCGAGGATCATGAACGCTCGTCGCGGCGCTGGTATGCCGGCGCTCTCGGCTTCATCGGCTTCGATGGCAGCATCAACACCGGCCTGACGATCCGCACCATCCGCATGAAGGACGGCCTCGCCGAAGTGCGCGTCGGCGCGACGTTGTTGTTCGACAGCGATCCCGTTGCCGAAGAAAAAGAATGTCAGACTAAGGCTGCCGCGCTGTTTCAGGCGTTGCGCGGCGATCCGCCGAAGCCGCTGTCGGCGTTCGCGCCGGATTCGAGCGGCTCCGGCAAAAAGGTTCTCTTGATCGATCATGACGATTCATTCGTGCATATGCTGGCGGATTATTTCCGGCAGGTCGGCGCGGATGTCAGCGTGACGCGCCACACGCACGCGCTCGAACTGCTCGAGAAGAACAAATACGATCTGCTGGTATTGTCGCCGGGACCGGGACGCCCGGAGGATTTCGGCGTTTCGCGCTTTATCGACTCTGCTTTGGAAAAGAAACTGCCGGTGTTCGGCGTCTGCCTCGGTGTGCAGTCGATCGGCGAATATTTCGGCGGCAAGCTCGGTCAATTGCCGTTGCCGGCGCATGGCCGTCCTTCGCGCGTGCAGGTGCGCGGCGGCACCTTGATGGGCAACCTTCCCAATGAGGTGGTGATCGGCCGCTATCATTCGCTCTATGTCGAGCGCGACGGCATGCCGGATGTGTTGCAAGTGACGGCAAGCACCGAAGACGGGATTGCGATGGCGATCGAGCACAAAACATTGCCGGTCGGCGGCGTGCAGTTTCACCCCGAATCGCTGATGTCGCTTGAAGGAAATGTGGGACTGCGGATTGTGGAGAATGCGTTCCGCCTCGGACAGTCAGCGAATAATTGAGCTATAGAAACCCCGCCGGATTTTGAAAGCGAAGACGATGAACCTCGAAAACGATTTGAAAGCCTCTGTCCGCACGATTCCCGATTATCCGAAACCCGGCATCATGTTTCGCGACATCACGACGCTGCTTGGCAATGCGCGGGCGTTTCGCCGCGCGGTCGATGAGCTTGTGCAGCCTTGGGCAGGTTCTAAAATAGATAAGGTCGCGGGCATGGAAGCGCGCGGCTTCATTCTCGGCGGCGCGGTCGCGCATCAGGTCTCGGCCGGTTTCGTGCCGATCCGCAAGAAGGGCAAGCTGCCGCACACGACGGTGAAGATTGCCTATTCGCTGGAATACGGTATCGACGAGATGGAAGTCCACGCCGACGCCATCCAGAAGGGCGAGCGCGTCATTCTGATCGACGATCTGATCGCGACGGGCGGGACTGCGGAAGGCGCGGTGAAACTGCTGCGCCAGATCGGCGCGGATGTCATCGCGGCCTGCTTCATTGTCGATCTGCCGGAACTGGGCGGGGCAGCGAAACTGCGTGCGCTGAACGTGCCGGTGCGCACGCTGATGGCCTTCGAGGGCCACTAAGCCTTACATCTTATGCAGAATCAGGGTGAGTTCCAGTTCGCGGAAGCTCGTGTAGTTGGCGCGAATCCATTTGTGCAGTTCGGATGACTGGTCCTGCGTCGAGCGTAGATAGTCCGTGAACGAAAAATTCGTTCGCCCGATCACCGATTTCAGGAAAGCGGGAAGGGCTGCGATCTCAAGCGGGCGCGCATCGCCATAGGCGTCCGGCAGCGCGCTTCCGCGCAAAACAAATTCGTTTTCCACCGGCACGATCGGAACGCGCGGGAAATTCTTGTGCAGCATCGACCATGCGCGGATCGATGCGCGGTCGCTGCCGGCAAGAAACAGGAGAATCGGCTCGGTGCCCTTCCGTTCAGCTTCCTTCATGTAGCCGATTTCGGAAACAATCCTGAAAAAATCGTCGAAGGCGTGAAAACCGAGATCGACCACCTTGGCGACGCCGTCGTTCAGAACGATGCGATCCATCAGCGCCATCTGCCCGAACGTATCGGTAATCAGTGCGGTCTCGGTCAGTTCAGGGAGATAGTCGAGCAGCGATGGTTCGCGCAGATTGATGTCGAACGCCGTCACCGCGCCGTTCTGCAACAGCAGAAATTCCGTCAGAAGCCGCGCGAGAATGGTTTTGCCGACATCGGGGCGGGGCGAGCAGACGATGTAGACGGGCGTGCGGCGCATCGCGCTTTATCGGTCAGTTCTCGCCAATGATGCGCGGAATGCTCTTTTCCTTCGTGCCGATGATTTCCGGCAGCTTGATGCGATCGAACTCGGCCCAGACGTTGCCGAGCCAGTGACGCACATAGCCGCGCAGCACGAATGAGTAGTTCGCCGGCTCGTCACGCGTGCCCTTGTTGGCGACGAATTTAAGGAACGGCACCGAGGCGACTTCGACCTGCTCATAGGCCATTTCGTTGAGCTTCGGGATCGCGATTTCGGACGCATTCTTGATGCGCCGGAAATAGGAATTGTAGGTCGCCTGATCCCACTCGAAGAAGCTCGTGTTGTTGATGAAGTTCTTCACCAGAAAATACTTTGCGCCGTCCATGAAATTCGCGGTCTCGGCGATTTCATCGAGCGAGGCGATCGAGGGGCCGAGGATGTGAAAAACCGCGAAGGTGATCTGGCCCGATTTGGCGGCGTCGAGGAAACCGATGTCGCGCAGAGCGGCGAGGGTTGGGGACAGAAGTCCTGCGCGCACGTCGATCACGGTCACGGCATTGCCGGATGTGTTCAGCGTATCGAATATCTTCATCTGGTCGGACGTCGAATTCATATCGACGATCTCGGTGACGTCCGGATGAAATCGCTTCAGGGTTCCGCGCGGCGATTCCGTGTCGAAGGCACGCGCGGGGATATTGTTCGCGGTGAAATAATCGAGAACGGTGCGCGAGACGGTCGTTTTGCCGACCCCACCCTTGTCCGCACCCACCACGATGACTGCCGGCTTCGCCATAAACTTTCCTAACGCGCTACGCCACTCACGCCTGACGCGAACGATACGATACTATCGGAGCCCGATGTTGCCCGAAAAACGCCCTGCATGGCGCGCGTGCAGCACTGCTTTCAGTCGGAACATGGCAGAAACAAGGGAGAATTCAATTCCTTAGGTCTGCCTTAGGGTTAATCCTGCGGGTTTCGTTAACGCGCCAAATGAGGAATTTGGCCTTTGTTGCTTGGAAATGCCCGTCTCGCGCACGAAAAATCCCGCCTCTTGGAAGAGGCGGGATGGTCCGTCAGCAACCGATCTGCGGATCAGGGCTTGGCGAGATGCCAGGCGCCGTTCAGGAAACCGTCGCCGTTGACGTCGCCCGGAGCCATATCCTTCTTGAAGGTGTAGAGCGGCTTGCCCTTATAGGCCCACATCTTCTTTCCGTCGTCGCGCACGACGATGGACATGTCGGCCGCCGGTTTGGCATCGTCGGCGGCCGCGAGCACCGGCCAGTTTTCGGCGCATGGGCCGTTGCACATCGATTTGCCGCCGGCGTCCTTGTCGAACGTGTAGAGCGACATACCCTTCGCATCGACGAAGATCTTGCCCTTCGATGAGTCGGCCGTCTTGAGCGCCTGAGCCGAGGCGGCTGTTGTCAGAATCAAAGTCAAAGCCGCAACTGCGGCGAATGTGCGGGACATCGCGGTTCTACTCCTGATGGATGATTTTACGGACGCGAACGCGTCACTGAATCAAACCCGCGATCTAAAAATTATTCCGCTGTGAAGATTTTCTCCGGGATCGCATCGCCCCAATTTAATTTTCGCGCGATGGAATAATTCTGCTTGTCACGATGCGGAACATTTTTCGTTCCGGCGCCGCCAGCCGCGCAAACCTTCATCGTCACCGCAACTTTCGAGATTTTTGGCTGCGCCAGCACGCGCGACGGGCGCTCGCGAACGGGCATGCGTGACAACGCGACATAGCTGAATTTTTCGTCCTCGAAGGGTACGTCGGCACCTTTGATCTGCTTGTGGGCGCGCGACCGTGCGAGACGCTGCGAGAAGTGGCACCAATCGGGGGCTTCAAGCGGGCAAGCCAAATCATGCGGGCAGGGTGCCACGACATGCGCGCCTTTCGCGATCAGGTGCGCGCGCAGACCGATGATGCGCGCATAACCCGCCGGCGTGCCGGGTTCGACGATCAGCAGCGTGTCTTTGGTCCTCGACCACATCGCGTCGGCGAGATTTGTGCGCGTGGTGTCTCCGAGTTCGCCGGCGACGTAGCTTGCAACGACAAGATCGGCCGGTTGGGATGTCGCAAGAAGGGTGGCGGCGTCGCCTTTCATATAGTTTGGAGCGGCGATTGCCGAACTTGCATTAGCGAGCTCTAAGGCGAGCGCGCGCAATGAATCGTTGGAATCGATCAGCGCAAATTCTTCCAAGGACGAAAACGCTTTCGCGGCAGCCCACGTTGCCGTTCCCGGTCCCGCGCCGACATCGAGCAGCGAGTTGGGCGCGAATTCCGGGCGGGCTTCGGCAATCGCGTTCAGGCAGGCACTCAACGCGGCATAAGTAGCCGGCATCCGAACCAGCGCATAGGCGAGAGCGTCATCCTCTGATCTGATGCTTAAGGAGTTGCCGCCGCTGCGATAGACATCCGAAATCGAGCGGGCGCGGCGTGCGGCATCGCTGCGCGACAAGCCCTCGATTCTGCGTTCGAGAGCAGCCTTGAGTTCGGCGGGAAGTTCGGACATGGAAACCTCAGGCCGCGCTCGGCCCAAGGAACTATAAGGCGATTATGCCACGTTCTGGTCGAGAATTTTAACGGCGCTTTCCAGATCGACGGAGACGAGCTGCGACACGCCGCGCTCCGCCATGGTGACGCCAAACAGCCGGTTCATGCGCGCCATGGTGATCGGGTTGTGCGTGATGATGATGAAGCGCGTCTCGGTTGAGCGGGTCATTTCATGCAGCAGGTTGCAGAAGCGTTCGACATTGTGATCGTCGAGCGGGGCATCGACTTCGTCCAGCACGCAGATCGGCGCAGGGTTGGTAAGGAACACTGCGAAGATCAGTGCGAGCGCGGTCAGCGCCTGTTCGCCGCCGGACAGCAATGACAGCGTCTGTGGCTTCTTGCCGGGCGGCTTGGCGATGATTTCGAGACCTGCCTCGAGCGGATCGTCGCTCTCGATCAGATGCAGTTCGGCTTCGCCGCCGCCGAACAGTTCCTTGAACAGCCGCTTGAAGTGGCTGTTGACCACCTCAAACGACGCGAGGAGGCGTTCGCGAGCTTCCTTGTTGAGGCTCTGGATGCCGGTGCGCAGCTTTTTGATGGCTTCAACAAGATCGTCGCGCTCGGTGGTCAGCGTGAGATGCTGCGCCTCGACCTCGCGCAGTTCTTCCTCGGCGCGCAGATTGACCGCGCCAAGCCGTTCGCGGTCGCGCCGCATTTTTTCCAGATCGGCTTCGATGTCGGGAAGCGGCGGCAAGTCCACGCCCGGCGCGATTTCGGCGAGAGCCGCCACGCCCTGCGGTTCGACTTCCAACATGTCGCGGATTTCGCGCTCGATATCTTCGAGGCGGCGCCTGGTTCCGTCCATACGTTCTTCGGAGCGTGCGCAGGCTTCGCGCGAGGCCGACAACGCGTCGAGCGAAGTGCGCGCTGCTTTGTCGGTTTCGGCCATCAGAGTCTCGGCTTGCGCCAGCGCGTCGGCGGCCGTTTTGCGTCCGGCTTCAGCGGTCTCGATTTCGGTGATGAGCGCGCGGCGCTTTTCGGCGAATGCCGCAGGCGCGTTTTCCAGTTCGGCCCGCTCGGCCTTGACGTCCTGAATACGGGTTTCAATCGTCGAAATTTGCGAGCCTGCGCCTTCCTTGCGGGTCTGCCACTCCTTGCGCTCGGAAAGGATTGCCTGCACGCGGCGGTCGGCGATCTCGGCCTCGCGGGCGAGCGCCTGCGCCTCGGCGCGGATGTCGGCGGCGTTCTTGCGGTCGCCTTCCATGCTTCCGCGCGCCGTCGCAAGCTGCGTTTCGGTCGCAGCACTTGCCGGAAGTTCGCCGAGTGCGGACAGAAGATTACGATGCGTGCTGTCTGCCTCGGTGCGATCCGCTGTCAAACGTGCATGGGCCTCGTCGAGCGCCGAGCGTTTTGCGGCGTGCCGTCCGATTTCGCGCTCCGCCGCGACATGGCTTTCGCGTGCTGCATCTGCCTCACGCTGTGCGGAGCGTGCAGCCTCGCGTGCGGCAGCATCATTGCTTGCTGCAACTTTCAGAGCTTCTTCGGCGGCGTCCAGCGCCTGCTTCTTTGCGGTAGCGTCCTTACGCGCTTGCTCAATTTCCGCTTCGATGTCGTTAAGCCGAGCGCGCTCGGCAAGCCGTCGTGCAGCGCCGGTCGGCGCGTGAGCGCCGGCGACGAAACCGTCCCATCGCCACAGATCGCCTTCCTTGGAGACGAGACGTTGACCTGCTTTCAGCCGCGCAACGAGTTGAGGCCCGCGCTCCTTGCCGACCACTCCGATCTGAGCCAGGCGGCGCGCGAGTTCCGGCGGTGCCTTCACATGCGCTGAAAGTGCCTCAACGCCTTCGGGCAGCGATGGATCACCTTCGACGACGCCGACGCTCGACCATCGCATCGGCGCCGATGGATCGACCGGCGCGTCAAGATCGTCGCCGAGCGCCGCGCCGAGCGCCTTCTCGTAGCCTTTGCCGACGCTCACGCCGTCGATGATCGGCGGCCAGAGATTCTTCGTTTCACCGTGAACGAGTTTCGAGATCGTCTTTGCTTCGGTCTCAAGGCGCTGCAAACGCTTTTCCGCATCCGACAGCGGCGTGCGTGCAGCGTCGAGTTTTGCGCGCGCATCAACATGAGCGGCTTCGCCGGTCTGCGCGCGCGTCTGTGCCTGTTCCAGAGCCTTGTGCGCGGCGTCCATGGTTTTCGCCAGCGCGCCGAGATCGCCGAGCCCGGATGTTTCCGAGGTCAGCTTCTGAACATCGCCTGTGACGGCTGCGATCTCATGATCGAGCTTGGCGATGCGATCCTTGTGCGTGCGGATGTTGTTTTCGATCTGCGTCCGCTTGGCGGCCAAATCCGCGAGCGAGGTCGTCAGGTCGGAGAAGGTTCGCTCCGCCGTGGCTAGTTTTGACTCGGCCTCGGAGACGCGTGCGTCCATGCCGGTCCGCTTTTCGACCTGCGACTTGATCTCACCCTTGAGCGTGCCGTCTTCAGTGTCGAGGCGTGCCAGCGCCACATCGGCATCGGACAACTGCCGTTGTTCGCGTTCGATGTCGGCGGCGAATTGCGTCAGGCGGCGGTCGAGTTCGTTGACGCGCTCCTTCGCGCGCTCTTCTTCACGGTCGAGCAGTTCGCGGGCGTTGGTCAGGCGTTGAAGACCCGCAGCGGCCCGTGCCTCATTATCGCGAAGCCCCGGCAGTTCGGATGCGCGCACCGCCTGAATGCGTGCGGCTTCCGCCTGTTCGCGGGTTCGCTCGGCCTGTTCGCGGACATTGAGGTCGTGGGTTTTGCCTGCTTCCGCAACGTCGGCATGCGCCTGCACCCAGCGCAGATGAAACAGCATCGCCTCGGACTTGCGGACTTTTGCCGCCACTTCACGATAACGGATCGCCTGACGCGCCTGTTTTTTCAGACCGTCGATCTGGCCCGCGAGCTGGCCGATGACGTCTTCAACGCGAGTGAGATTGGTTTCAGCAGCCTTGAGCCGGAGTTCTGCCTCGTGGCGGCGTGCGTGCAACCCGGCGACGCCTGCTGCGTCTTCCAGAACGCGGCGGCGCTGATCCGGACGCGCCTGAATGATTTCGCCGATCTTGCCCTGGTGAACGAGTGCCGGCGAACGTGCGCCGGTGGCTGCGTCCGCGAACAGAATCTGCACGTCGCGCGCGCGAACATCCTTGCCGTTGATGCGATAGACAGAGCCTGCCTCGCGCTCGATCCGGCGCGAAATTTCCAGTGTCTCCTGATCGTTCAGGGCCGATGGCGCCGAGCGATCCGAATTGTCGATGGTCATCGCGACTTCGGCGTGGTTACGCGCCGGGCGATTGCCGGAGCCCGCGAAAATGACGGAATCCATGTCGGCGGCGCGAAGCGACTTGTGCGAGGTTTCGCCCATCGCCCAGCGCAGCGCCTCGACGAGGTTCGACTTGCCGCAGCCGTTCGGCCCCACCACGCCTGTGAGACCGGGTTCGATCAGGAAATCGGTCGGCTCGACAAAGGACTTGAATCCGTGGAGGCGAAGACGCGTCAGTTTCATGCGATTGGTACTCTTTGGGCGAAGGCTAAATTCCCTCGCCGGGACAAGGCTGTAGCGCGCCTATCCATCATAACTGAGTCGCGGGATGCGCCTCGAACCGCCAGACAATGGCGAGACGGACTGTGGAGAGCAACGGGCCGAAACGGCTTTTCCCAAGGGAAATCAATTGGAAATCGGATGTTGTTTCTCAAACGATTTCAGCGGGATCAAGGCCGGTTGGGAGGCAGGAAAATCGCCAGTTTCCCGGCCCGCAAGCCGTTTAGCTCTTCAACAGCGGCTTGATGAGTTTCTCGAATGCATCGAACGAGGTTTCGCCTTTCACCGGCGTGCCGTTGACGAAGAAGAACGGCGTCGAATTCACCTTCAAAGTCTCGTTGGCGTATTTGAGATCGTCGATGATCTTCTGCTTGGTCGATGGATCGTCGTCCACACAGGCCTTGATCTGCGCTTCGCTGAAACCGGCCTGCTTGCCGATACGGTTGATCGTCGTCAGCGGATCGTTCGCCAGTTCAAGCTGCTGCTTGAACATGATGTCGATCAGCGCGAAATATTTCGGCGCGTCGCCCTTGGCGATGCAGCGCGCGGCGGCGGAGGCGGCGAGCGCGATCTTGTCCAGCGGAAACTCGCGGAAGATGAAGCGCACCTTGCCGGTGTCGATATAGGTTTCTTTCAGTTTCGGAAAAACGTCCTTCGTGAACGCCGCGCAATGCGGGCAGGTCATCGAGGCATATTCCACGATTGTGACGCTTGCATCCTTCGGGCCGAGCGTCATGTCGCCGAGCATCACGGGCTTGGCGATTTCTTCCGCTGTTTGTGCGTGGGCCTCGCCGAACAGGCGCAGAGGCGAAATGCCGAACATGGCGGCAAGGCCGGTCAGCGTCAGGACGGCGGAAAATGCGCGGCGCGTGATATTCAACGGTCTGCTCCAGAGTTCGCAAACATGCACATTGGCGCGCCGTCTGCAGAGGTGTTCGCTATCTTGAAACCGGAAATGTGGCAATGGCGCGCCGGCGGCGCAATTGCGTCAATTTCGCTTGATCGCCGCGCCCAGCCGCGCCAGCGCGCTTCGCAGGCCGTCGTCGGTCACGCCGGTCAGGCTGGCCGCTTCCTTTGCGATGGCGGCGGCATCCGGACCTTTGGGTGCCACCCGAGACGATTTGCGCGTCAGCGGGGCCTGCCGCAAGGCGATGCGACCGACCGCATTCCAGCCGAGGAAGCGATTGACGCGCTCCAGAATGACATCCGACGTATGCTGGATTTCCAGCGCCATCGGGCCTTCGACGCGAAGGATCAAAGTCGCCGGTTCCGCCGGTTCGCCTTCGACCGGCCGCGGCCACTGGATTTTCAGCGGTTCGGAGTGGGCGGCAACATCCGCGCCTGCGATCTCGGCCCAGCGCGTCACCAGTTCGCGCGACGCAAATCCCTGCTTCTCGAAAGCCTCGCCGAAGACTTTTCCGAGAAGTGCGGACAACGGCTTTGCGCTGATGCGGTTGGACTTGTTCATCGTGAACGGCTTTGCGTACAACAGAGGCCATGAGCTTATCAGGCGCACTCGCGCGGCGAAACAAAGCCGCGCCGGAAAAATCGCCGGACGCGGGCGCTGATCGCGCAGCCTCATTGCTCGCCTGGTACGACCGGCATCGGCGCCGATTGCCGTGGCGCGCGCTCAAAGGCGAACGTTCCGACCCCTATCGCGTGTGGCTGTCGGAAATCATGTTGCAGCAAACGACCGTCAAAGCTGTGGGACCGTATTTCGAGAAATTCATTGCGCGCTGGCCGCGCGTCATGGACTTGGGCGCGGCCTCGCTCGACGACGTTCTACGCATGTGGGCGGGTCTGGGTTATTACTCGCGCGCGCGCAACCTGCATGCCTGCGCCGTCGCAGTGCTGCGCGAACATGGCGGCGCATTTCCGGATACGGAGGACGGGCTGCGCGCCTTGCCGGGCATCGGGCAATATACCGCCGCAGCCATAGCAGCCATTGCTTTCGATCGTCGGACCATGCCTGTCGATGGCAATATCGAGCGCGTGGTCTCGCGGCTGTTTGCCGTCGAAGAACAATTGCCGAAAGCGAAACCGCGGATTCAGGAATTAGCCGCGACATTGCTGGGGCCTTCCCGCGCGGGCGATTTAGCGCAGGCTCTAATGGATATGGGTGCCACGATCTGCACGCCGAAAAAGCCGGGGTGCGCGCTGTGTCCGTTCAATGAGAGTTGTGTCGCGCATACACGCGGCGATCAGGAAACGTTTCCGCGCAAGGCACCGAAGAAAACCGGTGCGCTACGCCGCGGCGCGGCGTTCGTCGTCACGCGCGGCGATGAACTTCTGGTCCGTAGCCGCCCTGAAAAAGGATTGCTCGGCGGCATGACGGAAGTTCCGACATCGGATTGGATTGCAGAACAGACGGACAAAGCTGCGTTGAGACAGGTGCCTGCGCTGAAAACAGTCTCGCGCTGGCATCGCAAGGCAGGCGTCGTGACTCATGTGTTCACGCATTTCCCGCTTGAGCTTGCCGTCTACACGGCGCGCGTTCCGCCGCGAACGAAGCCGCCGTCAGGAATGCGCTGGGTGAAGATCGCGACGTTGAAAGAGGAAGCCTTGCCGAACGTCATGCGCAAGGTGATCGCGCATGGACTGGGCGATTAGCCTGCGCTCGACATGATCGGCGCGTGCGGCGAGGGCACAATCGGCGGCTTGGCGTTGAGCGCATCGACCTGAAAGCCCGCCACGCGCTTGTAGTTGTTGGCGATGTCTTCCAGTTCCTGCTGCGACAGTACGTCGGTCACGATCTCAAAGCCGTTCGGCGCGCGTTCCTCGACCATCTGCATGACCTGTTCGGGTCCGTTGCGTCGATTGAGCATCACAAGATCGGTGGTCGCGGGACGGCGCTCGGCTTCATAGGCCTGCAATGCCGCAGGCGTTTCGCCATGATTGAGAATTTCGCGCGTGATGACGCGCGCATCGAGAATCGCCTGCGACGCGCCGTTCGAGCCGATCGGATACATCGGGTGCGCCGCATCGCCCATCAGCGTGACATTGCCGAACGTCCAGCGATCGACAGGGTCGCGGTCCACAAGCGGATATTCGTAAGAATGCGGGCAATTCCGGATCAGGCCCGCAACATCGAGCCAGCCGAATTTCCATTTCTCGAACCAGGGCAGAAACTCGTCGAGATTGGCGGTGCGGTTGTAATCCTCGCGGCGCCATTTGTAGTCCGGCGGCAGATGACGCTCGGCGACCCAGTTGACGAGATGCTTGCCGTTCGGCAGCGGCGCATTCGAGATCGGATAACAGACGAATTTCAGGATTTCGTGCCCGGCCATAATCATTGTGCGGCCGGACATGAATGCATCGGCTTCCGTGATGCCGCGCCAGAGGATGCGTCCGTTCCAGAGCGGCGGACCTTCCTGAGGATACAGCTTCTCGCGCACGGCGGAGTGGACGCCATCGGCCGCGATCAGAAGCGTGCCGTGATATGTACCTGCGTCCTTGCCGGTCGCCTTGTCGATGAACGTCGCGCTGACGCCATCCGGCGTGTCGGCGAAATTTGAAAGGTGATGGCTGGTGAGAACGCTGTCCTCGCCCAGCCGTTCTTTCACGGCATCCAGAAGAACCTGATGCAGGGTGCCGCGATGAATAGAAATCTGCGGCCATTTGTATCCGGCCTCGATGCCGCGCGGCTCGGTCCAGATCGGCTTGCCGTGTTTTGAGAAGTAGGACAGTTCTTTGGTGCGGACGCCTGCGGCGTCGAGCTTGTCCAGGAGGCCGAGATCGATCAGTTCGCGCACCGCATGCGGCAGCACATTGATACCGACGCCGAGAGGTTTGAGTTCGGCGACGCTCTCGAACACGCGGCAGTCAATGCCGATCTGATGAAGGCTCAGCGCGAGCGTCAGCCCGCCGATCCCGCCGCCTGCGATAAGAACAGTCATGCTGCGCCCCGGTTACTGGAGGCGTCATGACATGTGAATTTTGATTGGGCAACCGGGAGGCGACTAGCCCGCCGCCATCTCGCTGCGGATTTCGGCGCGCAACTCGTCGATCAGTTTGAGACCTTTTTTGGTCTCCACATGCCAGAACGTCCAGCCGTTGCAGGCTTCCGCGCCTTGCGCCAGCGCGCCCATCCGGTGGATGGAGCCCACCTTGTCGCCGAGCATGATCGCGCCGTCGGCGCGGACCAGCGCGCCATGTTTTTTCTTGGAATCGACGAGCTTGGTGCCGGGAGAAATCATGCCGCGCTCGACCAGTTCCGAAAATGCAACGCGCGGTGCGCCACGCGCCGTCATGAAGGGTGCGAGCGTTTCTTCCGCGAGCGGTTCGATCTCCGCGATGCGCTTTTCGGCAGCAGTCGCATAGGTGCGGTCGCGCTCGAAGCCGACATAATTGCGGCGCAGGCGCTTGGCGACGGCGCCTGTCGTGCCGGTGCCGTTGAAGGGATCGATGATGACATCGCCCGGTTTCGACGACGACAGCAGCACGCGCGCCAGCAAGCCTTCCGGCTTCTGCGTCGGGTGAACCTTCTTGCCGTCCTTGCCCTTGAGGCGTTCGTCGCCGGTGCAGAGCGGGATCAGCCAGTCCGAGCGCGCCTGCACGTCTTCGTTGGCGGCTTTCAACGCTTCGTAGTTGAAGGTGTAGCCCTTGGCGTTCTCGTCGCGCGCAGCCCAGATCATCGTCTCGTGCGCGTTGGTGAAACGGCGGCCGCGAAAATTCGGCATCGGATTCGTCTTGCGCCACACGATGTCATTGAGAACCCAGAATCCGAGATCCTGCATGATCGCGCCGACGCGGAAGATGTTGTGATAGGACCCGATCACCCAGATCGTGGCCGACGGCTTCATCAGGCGGCGGCAGGCGAGCAGCCAGGCGCGCGTGAATTCGTCATAGGCGGCGAAGGACGAGAACTTGTCCCAGTCGTTATTGACCGCATCGACGTGGGATTCGTCGGGGCGCTTGAGATCGCCCTTCAGTTGAAGATTATATGGCGGGTCTGCGAAGACCAGATCGACCGAACCGGCCGGAAGTTTCGACATTTCTGCGACGCAATCGCCCACGATGATGCGGGACGACAGCGGAGACTCGAAATTAGTGCGGGGCGCCTTTGCAGACGCCCCGCGACGCGACACAACCATGACTCAAACTCTGACTCAGGCGACGCAGCCGGCGACGCGGGACCAACAATCCGACTGTCATCACCATGAATGTCCAAGGTAAAAATGCGCTTAATCGGCGCTGGCTTTATCGCTAGGCAACAATTGCCTAGCGCGGTATGAATTATTAACTGAACGTTTCGCAGCGATGCTGCGTTGGTATTTTGAATTGCCGCCGATTGGGAGAATCCGATGCGTTACGATGATTTCCGCCGCAGCGATAATATCGACGATCGCCGCGACGACGATGGCGGCGGCATGGGCGGGGGCGGTTTCGGTCTGCCGATGGGCGGCGGAGGCGGCCTCGGCATCGGTACCGTCATCATCCTCGGCCTGATCGGATGGGCCGTCGGCATCGACCCGCGCATTCTGATCGGCGGCGCGGAAATTCTCACCGGCGGCGGCAGTCAGGCGCCGAGCTATCAGACCGATCGCAAGACGGGCCCTGCGAAAGCCGGCGCTCCGAGCGACGAAATGGGCAGCATGATCGCCGGCGTGCTCGGCGAAATCGACGACCGCTGGACGGAAATTTTCCAGGCCGACGGCAGATCGTATCGCGGGCCGCGTATTGTGCTGTTCAGAAACGCCACAAACGGCGGACGCTGCGGCATGGCGCAGTCGGCGATGGGTCCATTCTACTGTCCGCCGGACCAGCAGATTTTCCTCGACACCGGATTCTTCCGTGAGGTCGAAACGCGCTTCCATGGCTGCTCGGGCAACGCGTGCAAATTCACCGCCGCTTACATCATTGCGCACGAGGCGGGTCATCACATCCAGAATCTGCTCGGCATTCTGCCGAAGGCGACGGCGATGCAGCAGCGGGCCGGCAGCAAGGCGGAGGCGAACGCAATTCAGGTGAAGATCGAATTGCAGGCGGACTGCTTCTCCGGCGTGTGGGTGAACCGCGAAGCCAAGAAGCGTCCGGGCTTCCTTGAAGGGGGCGACATCGACGCGGCGTTGCAGACCGCAAGTGCCATCGGCGACGACACGCTTCAGCGTCAGGCAACAGGCCGCGTTGTGCCTGACTCGTTCACCCACGGCTCGGCTGCGCAACGCAAGCAGTGGTTCATGACCGGCTATCAGAACGGCACGGTCGCAGCCTGCAACACGTTCCAGTAAGCGAAGTGACCGCAGCGCCGGATACAAGGCCGTTCATCCCGCTCAATATCGCGGTGCTGACGATTTCCGACACGCGTTCGCTTGCCGACGATAAATCCGGCACGACGCTTGCGGATCGTTTGACGACCGCAGGCCACAAGCTCGCAGCGCGCGACATCGTCACCGACGATGTCGAAGCGATCCGTGCGAAAGTGAAGGCGTGGATTGCCGATCCGGACGTCGATGTCATTATCACCACGGGTGGCACAGGCTTTACTGGCCGCGACGTCACGCCGGAAGCCATCGAGCCGCTGTTCGAGAAGCGGATGGACGGCTTCTCGATCGCGTTTCACATGATGAGCCACGCCAAGATCGGGACATCGACAATTCAAAGCCGTGCTACCGCAGGTGTGGCCGGGGCGACATATATTTTCTGCCTTCCGGGATCGCCGGGCGCGTGCCGTGACGGATGGGACGGTATCCTCGCGCATCAGCTCGACTACCGGACGAAGCCCTGTAATTTCGTCGAGATCATGCCGCGCCTCGACGAGCATCTCAAACGCGGCAAGGCGAAAGCCTGAGTGGCTAGAGCGTAAGCTCCCACGTTTCGCCCACGAGATCGCGCCCGAAGCTGCGATGCGGCTTGCTCTCGATGCACATAAAACCTGCACTCTCGTAGATGCCGCGCGCGGCAAGCAGCATGCTCTGCGTCCACAGCGTGATCCTGCGATAACCGCGCGCGCGCGCGAATGAAGTGCACTCGTCGACCAGGCGTTTACCCAATCCCGTGCCGCGCGCCGCAGGATCGACGATGAGAAGCCGCAGCTTTGCAACCTCGTTCGTGTGCTTCACCAGAAATACCGATCCGGCTTGCTTGCCATCCATATCGGCGATCCAGCATCGCTCGCATTGCGGATCGAAGTCCTTGAGAAATTGCGCGACGATTTCCGCCACGAGTCCCTCGAACGAAATATCCCAGCCGAACTCTCGCGCATAGAGCGCGCCGTGCTGCTGTACCACCCAGCCCATGTCACCGGGACGATGATTACGCAATGTGATTTCGCGCCGGGGATTTTCGTTGTTGAGAAGCTGTTGAACGGTCGTTATTGCGCCGACAAGCCGCCGCTGCTCGCCGGCCTGAAGCCTGTCGAGCATGCGGCTTGTCATTTCATGCGAACGCTTGTCCAGGCGGGCGAACGCGGCGCGCCCTTTGGCTGTTAGTGACAGGACGAACTGCCTGCCGTCGTCGGGGCTGGGTTTCCGCGTCAGCAATCCCTGTTTCGCTAAAGCCTGAACGATGCGGCTCATATAGCCGGGATCGAGACCGAGATCGTCTCCGATGGCTTTCGCCGTCGTGCCTTCGCAATTCGCCAGTTCAAACAGGACGCGCGCTTCGGTCAGCGAAAACGGGCTTTCGAGCAGTTGCCGTTCCAGCACGCCGATTTCGCGCGTGTAGAAGCGATTGAATTGTCTCACCACAGCGACGCGGGAGTTGCGCTCGCTTTTGTTCTGAACGGCCACAGCCGGAAATCTCGCCGAAATTGCTTTCCGGCGATGTTGGCCAATTAGTTGACGGAGTCAAATAGTTTTAAGCAGCCACGAAAATTTTGGTCCGCAGCACCGAGCGCCCGGTCCGGCCGATCTTCGAGATCAGCTTGGCTTCGGCGCGCCGCTTGGCCGACGCATAGCCGCCGAGACGTTCATAGTGGTCACGGGAAATCAGCAGTCCCTGATCGAGCGACGGGCCGGAAATGAATCGCGTCAGACCCTGAAACCGGTCAAAAATTCTCGGGTCTTCGTAGGGCGAGCGCGCGTAACGGAAAACGCCTGCCCGCTGCCGTCCGCTGCCCGAAACGCGCTGGATAAATTGGGCGGCCTCGTCGATCCAGCCCGAATCGAGGACCGCACCGGCGGTGAGAAACATCAGCCAGGGCGAACGCGTGGAGTTTGCACCGGCGGCAAGGGCTGCGGCGCGGGGCCCGTCGAACTTGAGATAGTCGCAGCCTGCAAAGTCGGCGACCTGCTCGATGATGTCCGAACCCGGACGATCGACAAGAACGACATCGCGGACGATCCCCGAAGCAGCACCCGGAACCAGTGCCGCAAGCGTTGCGACGACCGGCTGTTCGATGCCTTCGGTGGGTATGACGACGCTTATCATGAAGGGTTGCGAGATTTGACGGACCTGCCGGGCGGCATCGTTATCACCTTGTCACATTCAGAACAGTGCTCGCTTCAAACAGTCGCGATTTATCTGCGCACATGGTTTGTGGACGGGCTCCAATTAGTTCTTGTTTTGTTCTCGTTCGATGTTATCTTGGTTGCATGAGCAGAGCATCCAATGCCCTCAAGCACCCGCCGGCCAAGGCGCCCTCCGACCCGGCGGGTGCGCCCCCTCCCTTTGCCCAGATCGAAGCTGCCGTCGAAAAGCAGCGCCGCCGGGGCCGCGGTGCGCAATCCAACGCCAGCGGGCGCTACGAGGCCGAGGCGCGGGTCGCCTTCGACGACGGCTGGCAGGGTCTTGAGGAGCTTCCTCCGTTCAAGACGACGGTTGCAATCGACACGTCGCGCAAAGTCATCACCCGCAACGATTCTCCGGACATCGGTTTCGATCGCTCCATCAATCCCTATCGCGGTTGTGAGCATGGCTGCGTCTATTGCTTCGCGAGGCCGACCCACGCCTATCTCGGGCTTTCGCCCGGTCTCGATTTTGAGACCAAACTGTTTGCGAAACCCGAAGCGCCGCAACTTCTCGAGAAGGAACTGGCAGCTCCCGGATACGAGCCGCGGATGATCGCGATCGGCACCAACACCGACCCGTATCAGCCGATCGAGCGCGAACGCAAAATCATGCGCGGCATTCTTGAGGTGCTCGACAGAACGTCGCATCCCGTCGGCATCGTCACCAAGTCGGCACTGGTTGCGCGCGACATCGATATTCTCGCCCGTATGGCCAAGCGCAATCTGGCGAAGGTTGCGATCTCGGTGACGACGATGGATGCAAAGCTCGCGCGCACGATGGAGCCGCGCGCGTCGACGCCGCCGAAGCGTCTTGAGGCGCTCAGGCAATTGTCCGATGCGGGCATTCCGACGACCGTGATGATTGCGCCCGTCATTCCCGCGCTCAACGATTCGGAGATCGAGCGGATTCTCGACGCGGCTGCCCATGCTGGCGTCAAGGAAGCCAGCTACGTTCTGCTGCGGCTGCCGCTCGAAGTGCGGGATCTTTTTCGCGAATGGCTGATGGCGAATTACCCCGACCGCTATCGCCATGTCTTCACGCTGATCCGCGACATGCGTGACGGGCGCGATTACGACTCGCAGTGGGGAACCCGGATGAAGGGAACCGGCCCGATGGCGTGGATGATCGGGCGGCGTTTCGAGATCGCCTGCGAAAAGCTCGGGCTCAACAAGCGGCGCTCGAAGCTGACGACAGAGCATTTCGTGCGTCCGCCGCGCGCCAACGAGCAGTTGGCTTTGTTCTGAGCCGCATGAATTGCGGGCACGACAATAATTCTTGCTTGCGGTGAAACGCTGCTGACACCAGCATCCCGGCGATGAGTCGGGAAAAATCAGCAGCAAAGCCAGGTTCGAGAGTGAAAGAGCGCGCAGTCATTTCTGCGCCTTCGTTCCGGCGCGAGCGCGCGCTGATGAAGAAGGGCATCTGGCCCGTTGCGGGTTGCGACGAAGCGGGACGGGGACCGTTGGCCGGACCTGTCGTCGCCGCAGCCGTCATTCTCGATCCGAAACGCATCCCGAAGGGTATCGACGATTCCAAGAAGCTGACGCGCGAGCGGCGCGAAGAAATTTTCGAGGACATCTGCGCGACTGCGCTGGTGTCCGTCGCCATAGCGCCGCCGTCGCGGATCGACCGCGACAACATTCTGCGCGCGTCATTGTGGGCGCTGGCCCGTGCCGTCAACGGCTTGCCCGATATGCCGAGGCATGTGTTCGTCGACGGCCGCGACAAAATTGCGGTAAGGGGAGAATGTGCTGCGGTCATCGGCGGTGACGGCATCGTTCTGTCGATTGCCGCAGCCTCGATCGTGGCGAAGGTTTCACGCGACAGGCTGATGTGCGCCCTCGCGCGCGACTGCCCCGGTTACGGCTTCGAGCAACACATGGGCTATGGCGTACCGGCGCATCTTGAAGCACTCGATCGGCTCGGTCCCAGCGCACACCACCGCCGGTTCTTTGCACCGGTCGCCGCGGCGAGGCGGAAACATCACGGGCCTGACCCCGATGAACTTTTGGGCGACGCCCAGCTGCCTTTGGATGCCCTCGCGGCCACCGCCTGAGCTACGCTCGGTTGCCTGATTGGCTGCTGGCCTTTATCAAGCGGGATCGGACATCTCTCGCTCAACCGGCGTCATGCGTTTCACATCCCTGATCGTTGAACTGGTACGTGCGCGGCCCCGGCTGGTGTTCTGGATCGTCGTGCTGCTTCAGGCCGCGATCTGGTTTGCTCTGCCGACGCTGTTTTACGACAGCCCGCCCGGCGATCTGGCAACCGTGGTTGCGTTCGGGCGCGAATATCAGGTGGGCAGTCACCTTGGGCCTCCGCTCGCGTTCTGGGCCGCCGACATCGCATTCCGGCTCGCGGGCAATCATATTTTCGGCGTCTATCTGCTGGCGCAGATTTGCTTTGTCGTGACGTTCTGGGCGCTGTTCGCCCTGAGCCGTGCCATCGTCGGCGGTCAGCAGGCGATCCTCGCCGTGCTGCTCACCGCGACGATCTGGGCCTTCACATTTCCCGGCGCCGAGTTCGGGCCGCTGGTTCTGGCGCGTCCGATCTGGGCGCTGATTCTGCTGCACGCCTGGCAGGTGATGGGGCAGCACAAACGCAATGCGTGGTTTGCGCTGTCGATCGAGATCGGGCTTCTGTTTCTCACGACCTATGCCGCCATGCCGCTGCTGGCGATGCTGATTGTATTTGCGCTTGCGACCCGGCAGGGGCGGCGGGCGATCCTGTCATTCGATTCGCTGTTCGCAATTCTGGTTGTTGCGGTGCTCGTGCTGCCTTACGGCGTCTGGCTGCTTCGCGCGAATGGCTTGGCAATCGGCGCGGTACCGGCACTTTCAAATCTTGCGGTCAAATTCACCAGCTGGGCCGAGCTTCTGAGCGCCCTGCTGTTTTCGCTTACGGGAATCGCGGTGCTGCTGGTCTTCAATTCGCGCAGATTGAATCGCCGGCCGGAAGAAGCGCCTGTGATCTATCGCCCGCCGGTCGGTTCTTTCGCCCGCCAGTTCGTTTACGTATTCGCGCTCGCGCCTTTGTTCGTTCTCAGTCTCATAGCTGCGCTCTATGGACGCGACAGGGCGATCGGCGGCGACGGCATCGCGTTGATGATGATGGGCCTTGCCGTCGTCGTTGCGGCGGGCGACCTCATTTATCTGCGCCGGCAGCAGGTGCTGCGAGCCGTCTGGCTTGTCATCATGGCCTTGCCGGTCGTTTTCTTTCTCGGGCTGAAATTCATTCAGCCGTGGATAAGCACGAGCGAACTGAAAACATCTTATCCAGCAGATGCGATCGGACAATTCTTCGAGGAGAGCTACGAGCGCCGTGTCGGCCGTCCGTTGCAGTCGGTCGCCGGCGATCCGCAACTCTCGACGCTGATCGGCTTCGCCTCGACAGCGCGGCCGCATGTGCTGTTCGATGCGGCGCCCGAGTTGACGCCGTGGCTTACGCCTGCGCGGTTCAGCGAGACGGGAGGCGTTGTTGTCTGGCGCGCCGCCGATACGGCAGGCACACCGCCGGATGAAATTATGAAACGGTTTCCCGGACTGGTGCCGGAAGTGCCGCGCGCCTTCGATCGCCTGATTAAGGGCCGCCAGGCCGTGTTGCGGATCGGCTGGGCCATCGTCCGCCCGGACAATGCGTCTGAGCCCGCGAAGTAGTGGCGGCTTCTAGTTTGCGTTCGTTTGCGAAAGCGCCTTCCTGATGGCGCGAAAATCCTGCCAGGCGAGACGCTTGTAAATCGGCTGCCGCAAAAGATAGGCGGGG
>BFBZ01000296.1_pt1 | contig 56724 bp, 63 predicted proteins | sample 1888401 | NCBI WGS metagenome assembly BFBZ01 (sample SAMD00112614, study PRJDB3348) | symbiont metagenome | host: Chara braunii
AAGGTGCCCAGCGCCCGCTTCGGCGAGCACCGCGTCTTCGAGAAGCTGGGCGTGCCCATCGTCGGCCTGGGCGACGGCTTCTCGTGGAAGAGCAAGGACCTGGAGCACTCCGCCGAACTGGCCCGCGAGGGCTGGGCGCGCGCCGAGGCCAGCATCCGCGGCGGCGAGCATTTCCTCGTCGTGCTCGACGAGATCATGTACCCGCTGCGCTACGGCTGGATCGCGCTGGACCAGGTGCTGGCCTGCCTGCGCGAGCGGCCCGCGCATGTGCACGTCGTGCTGACCGGCCGCGCCGCGCCGGCCGAACTGGTCGAGCTGGCCGACACGGTCACCGAGATGACGCTGGTCAAGCACCACTACCAGGCCGGCGTGCCGGCGCAGCGGGGGATCGAGGATTGAGCAGCCTTGATGCGGCAGTTGGGCGCGCCCGAGGGGCCGGCGAGGCGGGTTGCTGGCAAGGCGCGCCGACGCAGTGGGCTCGTGCCCACAAGGAGAAGCAACGCTGCCAGCGGCCCGAAGCGCCGGCCCAGCGGGCGTGCAGCGCCGTTCACCGAAGTGGTGAACATGGCGGTATCACCAAGGGCCTGAAAGCAAGGGACTTCGATGAATAGCGAGCGGTCAACTGCCGGATCAAGGCTAACCATCTGCACGACCTGCGCCGACGGCCAGGGCCAGGCGCTGCTGGAGGCCGTCGAGAACGAAGCCCTGGCGCGCGACTGCACGCTGCCCATCCGCGGCCAGGCCTGCATGGCGGCCTGTAGCCAGAGCTGCACGGCGGCGCTGCAAGGCCAGGGCAAGCACAGCTATCTGTTCGGCCAGCTCGCGCCCGACGCGGCCTGCGTCGATGCGCTGCTCGCCGTGGCCGCCCAGCATGCCGAGCCGGGCGACGGCCTGCTGGCCTGGGAGCGCCGGCCGGAGCGGCTCAAGCGCGGCCTCGTCGCGCGGCTGCCGCCGCTGCGCTGATGCAGGCCCTGCTGCCGTTGGCGATGGGGGTGGCCCTGCTGGTGGACCACCTCGGCGAGCCGCCGGCCTGGGCGCATCCCGTCGTCGGCATGGGCCGCTACCTCGGCCTGTTCCGGCTGGACAAGCTGCCGCCGGCGCCAGGCTTCATCGCCGGCGCACTGGCCTGGCTGGTCGGCGCCGCGGCGGTGGCCTTCATCGCGCTGTGGCTGCAGGGCCATCTGCTGCTGGCGCTGCGACCGTGGAGCTCGCCGCTGCGTCTGCTCGCCACGGCCGCGCTGACCGGCCTGTTGCTCAAGCCGCTGCTGGCCTGGCGCATGCTCGCCGACGAGGCCATGGCCGTGGAGACCGCGCTGGGCAAATCGCTGGACGCCGGCCGCGCGCGGCTGTCGCGCCTCGTCAGCCGCGACACCTCGGCCCTCAGCGAGACCGAGGTGCGCGAGGCCGCCATCGAGACCCTGGCCGAGAACCTGAACGACTCCGTCGTCGCGCCGCTGTTCTGGTTCGCCATCGCCGGCCTGCCCGGCGCGGCGGTCTACCGCTTCGCCAACACGGCGGACGCGATGTGGGGCTACCGCGACGAACGCGAGTGGTGCGGCAAGTGGGCCGCGCGCGCGGACGACCTGCTGTCCTGGCTGCCGGCGCGGCTGACGGCCCTGGTGCTGTTGCCGCCCTCGCTGCTCGGGGTCATGCGAGAGGCCCACCGCACGCCCTCGCCCAACAGCGGCTGGCCGATGGCGGCGATGGCGCTGCGGCTGGACCTCAGACTGTCCAAGCCCAGTGTCTACACGTTGCACGCCGCCGGCCGCAGCGCCACGGCCGCCGACCTGCCCGCCGCACGCGCCGTCGCGCAGCAGGCCGTCGTCGCGGGCACGGTTCTGGCGGCTGCGTTAGCCTGGGCCCTGAGGGGGACGACATGAACCCATTGCAAGCCGAACACGGTGGCCCGGACGGCGGCCAGCCCGTCGACCACGACTTCTCGACCAACGCCAGCCCGATGGGCCCGCCGCCCGCGCTGTGGCGCGCCGTGCAGGCGGCCGACCGGCAGGCCTACCCCGATCCGGCCTACCGCACGCTGCGCCGCCACCTCGCCGGCGCGGGCCAATGGGACCTGGTGCTGCCTACCGCCGGCGGCGCCGAGGGCATCCGCCGGCTGACGCTGGCCGCGATGCTGGCCGGCCGCCGCGAGGCCTGGGTGCCGCAGCCGGGCTTCGGCGACTACGCCCTCGCCGCCCAGGCCCTGGGCCTGGCGGTCAAGCCCTACGCCGAGCCGGCCGACATCCGCCCGACCGCGCCGGCCCTGGTGTGGATCTGCGAACCCTGCAACCCGACGGGCACGAGCGCCAAGACCCGGCCCGACCTGGGCGGCCACCTCGTCGCCGTGGACCACGCCTACGAGCCGCTGCGCCTGCAGGGTGACGCACCGGCGCTGCCGCCCGGCGCCTGGCAGCTCGTCTGCCCCAACAAGGCCCTCGGCCTGACCGGCGTGCGCGCCGGCTATCTCGTCGCGCCCGCGGCCGACGAGACCTGGGCGCGCGCGCTGTCGCTGGCGCCGAGCTGGGTGCTGTCGGCCGAGGGCGTCGCGATGCTGGAGCACTGGCCCTCGGCCGAGACCCGGGCCTGGCTGGCCGAGGCCCGCACCCAGCTGCGCGCCTGGACCGCATCGCAACGCGCACTGCTGGCCGGCGAGGGCTGGCTGCAGAACCCGAGCTGCACCAACTTCTGGCTGGCCCGCCCGCCGCGGCCCGACATCGCGCCCCGGCTGCGCGAGCGCGGCATCCGCCTGCGCGATGCGGCGTCCTTCGGGCTGGACGGCTGGGTGCGCGTGTCGGCCCAGCCGCCGCGCAGCCAGGCCGCGCTGCAGCAGGCGCTGGTCGAGATCGAGGGCGAGGATTCATGAGCCGGGGCAAGGCGGTGATGGTGCTGGGCACGACCAGCGGCGCTGGAAAAAGCTGGCTGGCCACGGCCCTGTGCCGCTGGTATGCCCGCCAGGGGCTGAAGGTCGCGCCCTTCAAGGCCCAGAACATGAGCAACAACGCGCGCGTCGTGCCGGGCTTGCCTGGCCCCTCGCTCCTGCGTACAGGAGCGGTCCCCCGCGGGGACGCCGCTGGGCTTGGGAGCGGCCCGGCGCCCAGCTACGGCCTGATGGGCGAGATCGGCAGCGCGCAGTATTTCCAGGCCCTGGCCGCGCGCCGCGTGCCCGAGGTGCGCATGAACCCCGTGCTGCTCAAGCCCGAGGCCGACACGCGGAGCCAGGTCGTCGTGCTGGGCGAGGTGGACGCGGCGCTGTCCCGCCTGCCCTGGCGCGAGCGCAGCGCGCTGCTCAGGCCGCGCGCGCGTGCCGCGCTGTTCGAGCTGATGAGCGAGAACGACGTCGTCGTCATCGAGGGCGCGGGCTCGCCGGCCGAGATCAACCTGGCGCCGTCCGACTACGTCAACCTCGGCACCGCGCGCGACTCGCGGGCGGCCTGCCTGCTCGTCACCGACATCGACCGCGGCGGCGCCTTCGCCCACCTCTACGGCACCCACCAGCTGATGCCCGAGGACGTGCGCGCCCAGGTCAGGGGCTTCGTGCTGAACCGCTTCCGCGGCGACGCCGGCCTGCTGTCGCCCGGCCCCGAGCTGCTGCAGCGCCTGACCGGCGTGCCCACCATCGCGACGCTGCCGATGTGGCGCGGCCACGGCCTGCCGGAGGAAGACGGCGTGTATGACGACTCGGCGACCGGCCATGGAGGCGGCGGCCTGCACATCGCCATCGTCGCCTACCCGCGCCTGTCCAACCTCGACGAGTTCCAGCCGCTGCGCCAGCTGCCCGGCGTGCGCCTGTCCTGGGCCCGCGAGCCGCGCGACCTGGCAGGGGCGGACTGGATCATCCTGCCCGGCTCCAAGGCCACGGCGGCCGACCTGGCCTGGCTACGCGCACAGAAGCTGGATGCCGCGATCAACAGCCACCGCGGCCGCGTGCTGGGCATCTGCGGCGGCCTGCAGATGCTGGGCGAGGCACTGATCGACACCCACGGCGTCGACGGCAACGCGCCGGGCCTGGGCCTGCTGCCGCTGGTGACCGCCTTCGAGCCCGAGAAGCTGCTGCAGAACACGGCCCTGGGCTTCGACGCCGCGCTGGACGCCCCCTGGGCCGCGCTGGCCGGCGTGCAGGCCCAGGGCTACGAGATCCGCCACGGCCGCACCCAGCCCCACCCCGGCCTGCCGGCGCCGCGCGTGGCGCTGCGCAACGCGGCCGGCGAGGCCATCGGCTGGCAGGCCGGGCGCGTGCTCGGCGTCTACGCCCACGGCCTGTTCGAGCAGCCCGCCGTGCTGCAGGCGCTGTTCGGCCAGTCGGGGCGCTCGCTGGATTCGGTGTTCGACGGGCTGGCGGATTTCGTGGACCTGCACTTCCAGCCCGGCAGCCTGGCCTCGCTGATCCGCTGACCGCGCGCGCCGCCATCGATACTCGCCATCAGATGCCCAAGACCACCACCCTCGCCCTGTCCCTGTGCTGCCTGCTCGGCGGCTGCGCCATGCCCAGGCTGCAGCGCCCGGCCGAGGCCTTCAACGAGTTGAGCAAGACCAACCAGGCGCAGCTGGAAGCGCAGTGCGGCAACGCCGGCCAGCAGGCCGTCGACTGCAGGCGGCGCGTCCGCGAGGAATTCGCGGCGCAGCGCCAGAAGAACGATCAGGCTGGCCGTTAGGCGAGTGCAGGATGCCGCTGCCGTCCTTCCGCATCGCCGTTTGACCGTCCCATGCGCCGCCTCCTTGCCGCCGCATTGACCGCACTGCCGCTGGCCGCCCAGGCCTGGGGTGCCGACGGCCACCAGACCGTCGCCGTCATCGCCGCCGGCCTCCTCAAGGGCACGCCGGCGGAGGCGCGCGTGGCGGCCCTGCTGGGCGACATGCCGCTGCCGCTGGCCGCCATCTGGGCCGATTGCGCCAAGGGCATCTCGCCCGGCCAGGGCTACGCCTACCCGGCACCCGGCAGATACCCGGCCTGCGCGCCGCTTGAGACGCCGGACCGCATCGCCGAGATGGCCGACTATGTGAGGCGCAATGACCGCCAATGCGCCCTCGGCCCGGAAGAGAGCAGCTGCCACGGCCAGACGCATTACGCCGACCTGGCCCTGCAGCGCAGCCGCTACCTGCCCGGCTTCACCGGCACGCGGCCCGACGACGTCGTCGGTGCGCTGCGCCAGGCCGTCCTCGTGCTGCAGGGCCGGCCGACGACGGGCCAGCCCAGCCTCAAGAGCCCGCGCGAGGCCTTGCTGGTGCTGGTGCATCTGGTGGGCGACATCCACCAGCCACTGCACGTCGCCGGGCCCTATCTCGACGCCCGGGGCCAGCGCATCGACCCCGATCAGACCGGGCTGGACCCGGCCAGCTTCACGGTCGGCGGCAACAGCTTCCCGCTGCCGCAGGCCGCGCCGACCGGGCCGAAGAATTTCCACGCCTACTGGGACGGCGTGCCCGCCGCCTTCAGGCCGCCCCGCGTCGACGCCGCCTGGCTGGCCGAGGCGCGCCGGGTCGATGTAGACGCGGGCGATGCGGTGGACTGGCCCGCCCGCTGGGCCACGCAGTCGCTGGAGCAGGCGGCCCTGGCCTACGAGGGCCTGCTGTTCTCGCCCCGCGAGGGCCAGCAGTGGAACGTCCGCCTGCCCCGCGGCTACGACGCGAGGGCGGATGCGATCAAGCAGCAGCAGCTGACGCGGGCGGGGGCAAGGCTGGCGTGGGTGTTGAAGGCGGTGTTTGCGAACTGACAGCTGGCAATTCACCTTCGAGCTGCGCAATAAGAGCGTTGAACCGCTCCTCCATTCGCTGCATTTGCCGACGCATCTGTCCTTCCAACTCGTCCAGTTCTCCATCCAATCCGAGATCGCGGCGGAGTTCAATCATCACAGGCAACTGCCGCGGAGCAAGGTCTCGAAGGTTGGCAAGGAGCGTACGCTGGAAAGCAATGTTGGTTTCGTTGAAGCGCGCCCAAGCATCGCTGCGCTCCGCAGCGAACTTATCGCTCTGCCCGGAATGAAATTTGAAACCAGCCTGAAGAGCGCGGAAGACTGCTGGATCAGGCTTCCCTGATTCATTGAGCTTCGCCATCTCGGCCAGGATTCGAGTGTTCTCTGCCTGCGCCAGCGTGTAGTGACGGTCGGCGATTTGAATGTCCGAGTTCGCGGCATGAACTGATCGCAACGCCCCGAACAGATCAAAGACCAACTCGACGTACTCACCAACCAACTTATTGACGAGCAGTGCCGTCTTCGACTCGGCCACCAACTGGAGACGCGCTGCAGCTGCGAAGAAACCTTGTAGACCATCGCCGATGTTGACCTTTGTGGGGTCAAGATTCGGGAGTCCAGCCAAATGTGAATTGGCTTTCGTGAGCTCCTCGATAGCGCGAAGGTACACGTCTCGCCGCAGTGCTGCTGTTCGCTCCTTGGCCTTCTCGGCTGCGTCATGTCGGAGCTGAATACGCAGGCGTGCGGTATTCCCGTGGTTGGAGAGAAAAACGCCACTCAGCGCAAGGATGGCACCAATGATCCCCGACCAAACAGTGGCGGGGATAGATGCCAAGAACGATGCAAAGGCTTGCATGGGAGACGACGAACCCGTTCCAGGGCGACATCCGCTGCTACCGCAATTGGCGCACCCCTCGGCATGTCCCTGTCTGCCTCCGACTATGCCAACAAACTCAGCACAGCAGACCCTATGCCCAGCCCCGAATCCGATCAAACGCACCCGCATGCGGCCACACCGCCGTCAGCGTCGTCGCATCCGCGCCGAACCACTTCGCCAGTTCGGCGTCGACCTGATCCGTTGCCGCCGTCGGCAGCCACACGCCCCGGCCGACGTCGTAAGGCCCGCCCAGCGTCAGGTCGGGCATGCGACCCAGGAGCTTGCCGACGTTCGCGCCGCGCCGCCGACGACAACGAAGTGATGGTTGCCCCAGCCATGGTCGGTGTCGCTGCCATTGCTGGCAAAGGTGCGGCCGCAGTCGCTGGCGTTGAACAGCGTGACGCTGTCGGCCAGACCCAGGCTGGCCATGGCGGCGTTTGCGGATTGACTGCGCACAGGCCAGGCATGCGCAAGCCGCAAGACGATCGCTATGCCGTCGCCGAGGTGAGGCGCTGGTATTTCTGCATCAGCGTCTCGCGGCTTTCGATATGGGCCGGGTTGATCGGGATGCAGGCCACGGGGCAGAGCATCACGCACTGCGGCTCGTCGAAGTGGCCGACGCACTCGGTGCATTTGGCCGGGTCGATCTTGTAGAACTCCTCGCCCATCGAGATCGCGTTGTTCGGGCAGGCGGGCTCGCAGACGTCGCAGTTGATGCACTCATCGGTAATCATCAAGGCCATCGTCAGCCCCCCTTCCTGCAGCGCTCGTTCAGGCGCGCCAGCACGCCGGGCGACACGAACTCGGCCACGTCGCCGCCCAGCGTCGCGATCTCGCGCACGAAGGTGCTGGACGTGTACTGGTGGTGCTCGCCGGGGGTCAGGAAGATGGTCTCGACCTCGGGCATGAGCTTGCGGTTCATGCCGGCCATCTGGAACTCGTATTCGAAGTCGCCGCCGGTGCGCAGGCCGCGCACGACGACGCGGCCCGCATGCGTGCGCACGAAGTCGCGCAGCAGGCCGTCGAAGGCGATGACCTCGACGTTGCCTTGCGGGCAGCACTGCGCCGCCACTTCCTGTGCCATCGCCAGCCGCTCATCGAGCGTGAACATGGTCTTCTTGTGATGGCCCACGGCCACCGCCAGCACCAGGCGCTCGAACATTCCGGCGGCGCGGCGCATCAGGTCTTCGTGGCCCAAGGTGATCGGGTCGAAGGTGCCGGGATAGATGGCCGTGATCTGCGTGCGGGAGGTCATCTCAGTGCCGCCCGGCCGCCCGAAGGCACTTAGGCGCCCCCTCGGGGGGCAGCGAGCGAAGCGAACGTGTGGGCGTGATCATGAAGCCGGATTGTCCTCGCGTCGCAGCAACTGGTAGTGCACGGCGCCGGCACGCCCCTGCCGCAGCACAAAGAATCCGGCCGGCGCCGGGATCTCGCGCGGCGCCTCGACGTAGATCAGGCCGCCCTCGCCCACCAGCGGCATCGCGGCGGCGAGCGCGGCGTCGAACAGGTCGGCGGCGAACGGCGGGTCCAGCATGACGAGGTCGAAGGCGCCACGCGGCGCGGCCTTCATCCAGACGAGCGCATCGGCCGCGTGCACGGTCAGCGTCGTCGCCTTCAGCCGCTGCACGCTGGCGCGCAGGCCGGCGACGAGCCTGGCGTCGCGCTCGACGAGCACGACCTCGGCGGCCTCGCGCGACGCGGCCTCGAAGCCCAGCGCGCCGCTGCCGGCAAAGGCGTCCAGCACGCGCCAGCCGGTCAGCGTCTGGCCCAGCCAGTTGAACAGCGTCTCGCGGATGCGGTCGGACGTGGGGCGCAGGCCGGGGGCGTCGGGCACGGGCAGCTTGGAGCGCTTCCATTGGCCGCCGATGATGCGGACTTCACCCATCAGATGCGGACTGGAATCCCGCGCGCGGCCATCAGGGCCTTGGCCTCTCCGACCGTGTGCTCGCCGAAGTGGAAGATGCTGGCGGCCAGCACCGCGTCGGCGCCGCCCTGAGTGATGCCGTCGGCCAGGTCGCTCAGCGAGCCGACGCCGCCCGACGCGATGACGGGCACGGGCACGGCGTCGCTGACGGCGCGGGTCAGTTCCAGGTCGAAGCCGCTCCTGGTGCCGTCGCGGTCCATGCTGGTCAGCAGGATCTCGCCGGCGCCGAACTCGGCCATCTGTTTCGCCCAGGCGACGGCATCGAGGCCGACGTTCTTGCGGCCGCCGTGGGTGTAGACGTCCCAGCCCGAGCCATCGGGGCGGCGCTTCGCGTCGATGGCGACGACGATGCACTGGGCGCCGTATCTGTCGCTGGCGGCACGAATCAGCCCGGGGTCGGCCACGGCCGCGGAGTTGAAGCTCACCTTGTCGGCGCCGGCATTCAGCAGCCGGCGCACGTCGGCCACCGAGCGCACGCCGCCGCCCACGGTCAGCGGGATGAAGACCTGGCTGGCCACCGACTCGATGATGTGCAGGATGAGGTCGCGGCCGTCGCTCGTCGCGGTAATGTCGAGGAAGGTGATCTCGTCGGCGCCCTGCTCGTTGTAGCGGGCGGCGATGTCCACCGGATCGCCCGCGTCACGCAGGCCGACGAAGTTGACGCCCTTGACGACGCGGCCGGCCGTGACGTCCAGGCAGGGGATGATGCGTTTGGCGAGCACTTGTCAGCGGCGCGTGGCCGTCCAGAGCCGCTGACGCGCCCCCGCGGGGGGCTGAGCCCGCACACGGAGCGCCCAGTGGGCGATTCGTGGCTGGCGAAGAACTGCGCCACTGGCGCAGTGCGGCCTGCAAGGCAGTGAACGGAGTGAGCGTGGGGGCTGCATGTCAGGCCTGCGCCGCCATCAGTGCGTCGGCGCGCACCTGGGCCGCGGTGAAGTCCAGCGCGCCGGTGTAGATCGAGCGGCCGCAGATGACGCCCTCCACGCCGTCGCCGAACACGGCGCACAGGCGCTCGATGTCGGCGATGTCCGAGAGGCCGCCCGAGGCGATGACGGGAATGGTCAGCGCCTGCGCCAGCTTGACGGTGGCCTCGATGTTGATGCCGGTCAGCATGCCGTCGCGGCCGATGTCGGTGTAGATGACGCCTTCGACGCCGTAGTCCTCGAACTTCTTGGCCAGGTCGACGACCTCGTGGCCGGTCAGCTTGCTCCAGCCGTCGGTGGCGACCTTGCCGTCCTTGGCATCCAGGCCGACGATGATGTGGCCGCCGAAGGCGCTGCAGGCGTCCTTCAGGAAGCCGGGGTTCTTGACCGCGGCCGTGCCGATGATGACGTAGCCGAGGCCGTCGTCCAGGTAGCGCTCGATGGTGTCGAGGTCGCGGATGCCGCCGCCGAGCTGGATGGGGATCTGGTCGCCCACCTCCTTGATGATGGCCTTGATGGCGGATTCGTTGACCGGCTTGCCCGCGAAGGCGCCGTTCAGGTCCACCAGGTGCAGGCGCCGCGCGCCGGCGTCGAGCCAGCGGCGCGCCATCGCGGCGGGGTCTTCGCCGAAGGTGGTGGAGTCGTTCATGTCGCCTTGCTTGAGGCGGACGCAGCGACCGTCTTTCAGGTCGATGGCAGGGATCAGCAGCATGGCCGAGGGCAGCGTGGGGAAGTGGGTGAGAAAGCGCGGACCGGCTTATGGTTTCCAGTGCAGGAAATTGCGGTAGAGGGCGAGGCCCAGCGCGGCACTTTTCTCGGGGTGGAATTGCGTCGCAAAAATGTTATCCCGCGCCACTGCGCAGGTAAAGCGCAGGCCGTAGTCGGTCTCGCCGGCGCTGTGTTCGGGCAGCGACGTGGTCGCGTAGAAGCTGTGCACGAAGTAGAACCAGCTCTGGTCCGGAATGCCGGCCCAGACCGGGTGGGGGCGCGGCTGGTGCACGCGGTTCCAGCCCATCTGCGGCACCTTGAAGCGGCTGCCGTCCTCCTGCAGCCGGCCCTCCAGCCGGAAGCGCTGCACGCGGCCCGGGATGAGCCCGAGGCCCGGCGTGTCCTGCTCCTCGCTGTGGTCCAGCAGCATCTGCATGCCGACGCAGACGCCGAGCAGCGGCTTGGTGGCGGCGGCCTCCAGCACGGCTTCCTTCACGCCGGAGTCGGCCAGCTCGCGCATGCAGTCGCGCATGGCGCCCTGGCCGGGCAGCACGACGCGTTCGGCAGCCCGCACGACCTCGGGGTCGCAGGTGATGGCGACGGCCAAGCCCTGGCCCTCGGCGGCATGGATGACGGCCTGCGACACCGAGCGCAGATTGCCCATGCCGTAGTCGACGACGGCCACAACGCGAGCCCCTCGTCGAACGGGTACGTTCGCCGATCCCCCGAGGGGATGCGGGCCGGCTTGGGGCGGCCCGGCGCTCGGCCCTTGGTCCGCGCTCACAGCGAACCCTTGGTCGACGGGATCACGCCGGCCGAGCGCGGGTCCGGCGTCGTGGCCATGCGCAGCGCGCGGCCGAAGGCCTTGAACATGGTCTCGGCCTGGTGGTGGGCGTTGTGCCCCTTCAGGTTGTCGATGTGCACGGTGGCCAGCGCATGGTTGACGAAGCCCTGGAAGAACTCGAAGGTCAGCTGGGTGTCGAAGGCCCCGATGCTGCCGGCCGTGAAACTGACGTCCATATGCAGGCCGGGGCGGCCGGACAGGTCGATGACGACGCGCGACAGCGCCTCGTCCAGCGGCACATAGCTGTGGCCGTAGCGCGTCAGGCCGGCCTTGTCGCCGACGGCCTTGGCCACGGCCAGGCCGAGCGTGATGCCGACGTCTTCCACCGTGTGGTGGCCGTCGATGTGCAGGTCGCCCTCGCAGTGGATGTCCAGGTCGATCAGGCCGTGGCGGGCGATCTGGTCCAGCATGTGGTCGAAGAAGCCGATGCCGGTGTGCAGCTTGGACTGGCCCGTGCCGTCGAGGTTGATGCGCACCGTGATGCGCGTCTCGCGGGTGTTGCGGGTGACTTCGGCGATGCGCGAAGTTGCGGTGGCGTTCAGTTCAGACATGCTTGGAGCGCTTGGAGCAGCAAGGTGTTTTCTTCGGGGGTCCCGACCGTGATGCGCAGGCAGTTCGCGAGCAGCGGGTGCATGGCCGAGACGTTCTTGATCAGCACGCCACGGGCCTTCAGCGCCGCGAAGGTGGCGGCCGCGTCCTGGACCCTGGCCAGGATCATATTGCCCTGGCTGGGCCAGGGCGCAATGCCGGGCATGGCCTGCAGGGCCGCCAGCAGGCGCTCGCGCTGCCGGCGCAGCTCGGCCGCCTGGGCGGCGTAGACCCCGGCATGCTCCAGCGCGAACAGCGCGGCCTCGGCGTTCAGCACGCTGATGTTGTAGGGCGGGCGCAGCTTCTCGACCTGCTCGACCAGCTCGGCCGCGCCGAGCAGATAGCCGATGCGCACGCCGGCGAGGCCGAACTTGCTCATCGTGCGCATGACCAGCACATTGGGCTGGCGGGCCATCAGCGCCAGGCTGTCGGCGCTCGCGAAGGGCTGGTAGGCCTCGTCCATGACGACCAGGCCCGGCGCAGCCTGGGCGATGCGCTCGATGACGGCGGCGTCCCACAACGTGCCGGTCGGGTTGTTCGGGTAGGCCAGATAGACCAGCGCCGGCTGGTGCTCGCGGATGGCGGCCAGCATTGCGGCCTCGTCGAGCTGGAAGTCGCTGGCCCGCAGCGGCACGCCGACGAAGTCCAGCCGCTGCTGGCGCGCCAGCGCCTCGTACATGACGAAGCCGGGCAGGGGCGCGAGCACCTTGGCGCCGGGCCTGGCGACGGCCAAAGTCAGCAGGCCGATCAGTTCGTCCGAGCCATTGCCGAGCGTGACGCCCACGGCGTCGCCCACGCCGGCATGGCGGGCCAGCGCCCGGGCCAGCTCGGCCGTGCGTTCGGCCGGATAGCGGTTCAGCGCGACCGCGCCGAGGCGCTCGCCCAGGGCCTGCTGCAGCTCGGGCGGCAGGCGGTAGGGGTTCTCCATCGCGTCCAGCTTCAGCAGGCCGGTGCTGGGCTGCACGATATAGGCATGGGCCACGCGCACGTCGGGGCGGATGCGGTCCAGGGCTCGTTGGAGCGGTTCGGTCATGGCGCGGCGACGAGGGGGTTGAGGACCTGCACGCTGTCGTAGGCGGCATCGTGAGGCAGGGCGAGGCTGAGCAGGCGGGTGCAGCCCTGGGCCTTGGCGCTGGCGACGACGAGGGCGTCGGCAAACGGCAGGCCGAAGCGGCTTTCCAGCGACCAGGCGGATTCGACCGTGGCCTGGTCGGTCTGCCAGGGCCGCCAGTGCTGGTAGCGGCGCACCTCGGCGCGCACGTCGCCCTGCGGCATGGCCGGGCCGACCTGGCGGGTGGCCAGCAGGTAGAAGTCGTTCAGCACCTGCACCGACACGCGGCCGGTGCGGGTGGACCACAGCATACGCAGCCAGGCGAGCACCTGCTCGCGCTCGGCCGGGCGCGCGCCGTCCTCGCTGAACAGCAGCACGGAGGTGTCGACGAAGACGGGTTCGGTGGCGCTCACAGCACACCCCGGCTCGGATAGGGCTGGCCGTCGGACGACCAGCTGCGCTCGCGGTGCAGCCAGTCCTGCAGCGCGCGCTCGTAGGCGTCGTCGTGCCGCATCTTCTCGGCCAGCAGCTCGCCGAGCAGGCGCGACACGCTGGTGTTGCGCCGTGCGGCCTCCAGCCGGGCCCACTCGGCCACGGCGTCGTCCATGGACACGGTGACGTTCTTCATGGGCCGCAGGGTATCACGAAGTTCGTGTTGCACGAACTTCGTGTCGCATCGAGGTCTAGCGCAGCCGCAGTTCCGCCGCCCGCGCGTGCGCCTGCAGGCCCTCGCCGTGGGCCAGCACGGACGCGATGCGGCCCAGGCCCTGGGCGCCCTCGGCGCTGACCTCGATGAGGCTGCTGCGCTTCTGGAAGTCGTAGACGCCCAGCGGCGACGAGAAGCGCGCGGTGCCGGCCGTGGGCAGCACATGGTTGGGGCCGGCGCAGTAGTCGCCCAGCGACTCGCTGGTGTAGGCGCCCAGGAAGATCGCGCCGGCGTGGCGCAGCAGCGGCTCCCAGCGCTGCGGCTCGGCGGCGCTGATCTCCAGGTGCTCCGGTGCGATGGCGTTGCTGATCTCGCAGGCCTCTTCCATCGAGCGCGTCAGGATCAGCGCACCGCGCCCCTCCAGCGATGCGCGGACGACGGCCTCGCGCGGCAAGGTCGGCAGCAGGCGCTCCATGCTGGCGCGCACGGCGTCGAGGTAGGCGGCGTCGGGGCTGAGCAGGATGCTCTGCGCCAGCTCGTCGTGCTCGGCCTGGCTGAACAGGTCCATGGCCACCCAGTCGGGCGGCGTCGTGCCGTCGGCGATGACGAGAATCTCGCTGGGGCCGGCGATCATGTCGATGCCGACCTGGCCGAACACATGCTTCTTGGCCGACGCGACATAGGCGTTGCCGGGACCGGTGATTTTGTCGACGCGCGGGATGGTGGCCGTGCCGAAGGCCAGCGCTGCCACGGCCTGGGCGCCGCCGATCGTGAACACGCGGTGCACGCCGGCCACGGCCGCGGCCGCCAGCACCAGCGGATTGCGCACGCCGTCCGGCGTGGGCACCACCATGACGATCTCCTGCACGCCGGCGACGTGGGCCGGGATGGCGTTCATCAGCACGCTGCTCGGGTAGGCCGCCTTGCCGCCGGGCACGTAGAGGCCGACGCGGTCCAGCGGCGTGACCTTCTGGCCGAGCAGGTTGCCGTCCTCGTCGCGGTAGCTCCAGGAGAGGCCGCAGGCTTCGAGCTGGCGCTCGTGATAGGCCCGCACGCGCTCGGCCGCGGCCTGCAGCGCATCGCGCTGGGCGGGCGTGATGGAAGCGAGCGCGGCCTGCAGTTCGGCCTGCGTGATTTCGAGCGCGGCGACGCTGTCGGCCGCCAGGCGGTCGAAGCGCTGCGTGTAGGCCAGCACGGCGGCGTCGCCGCGCCTTTGCACGTCGGCCAGGATCTCGGCGACGCGGTCTTCGATGGCCGCATCGGTCTCCGCCGACCAATGGCGCAGGCGCTCGAACTCGGCGGCGAAGTCGGCGGCGGCGGTCGAGAGTTGGCGGAGCTTCATGCGATGGCAGACGCGAAGGCGTCGATCAGCGGGCGCAGCGTGTCTCGCTTGAGCTTGAGCGCGGCCTGGTTGACGACGAGGCGGGAGGAGATGTCCATGATCTGCTCCACCTCCACCAGCTTGTTGGCGCGCAGCGTGCCGCCGGTGGAGACGAGGTCGACGATGGCATCGGCCAGGCCCGTCAGCGGCGCCAACTCCATCGAGCCGTAGAGCTTGATGAGGTCGACGTGCACGCCCTTGTCGGCAAAGTGCTGGCGTGCGATCTCGGTGTATTTGGTGGCCACGCGGATGCGCGAGCCCTGCTTCACGGCGGCGGCGTAGTCGAAGTCGGCGCGCGTGGCGACGCTCATGCGGCAGCGGGCGATCTTCAGGTCCAGCGGCTGGTAGAGGCCGTGCGAGCCGCCCTGGGCCAGCGCCTGCTCGTGCAGCACGTCGCGGCCGGCCACGCCGAGGTCGGCGCCGCCGTATTGCACATAGGTCGGCACGTCGCTGGCGCGCACCAGCACGACGCGCACGCCTTCGCGGTTGGTCGGCAGGATGAGCTTGCGCGAGGTTTCGGGGTCTTCCAGCACCTCGATGCCGGCGGCGCGCAGCAGCGGCAGCGTCTCCTCGAAGATGCGGCCCTTGGACAGGGCGAGGGTCAGGCCGCTCATTGCCGCCACTCCTCGGGCGTCAGCGTCTTCATCGACAGCGCATGGATTTCCTCGCGCATGCGTTCGCCCAGCGCCGCGTAGACGCGCTGGTGGCGCCTGATGCGCGTGAGGCCGGCGAACTCGCTTGAGACGATGGTGGCGAAGAAATGGCGGCCGTCGCCCTCGACTTCCAGATGCGCGCAGGGCAGGCCTGCGGCGATGAAGTCGCGCACTTGTTGCGGAGTCGGGTCGGCCATCACGGGGTCCTCGGTGGAAACCCCAGATTCTAAGAACGGATCTTGTAGCCCTTCTTCAGCAGCGACAAAGCCAGGCCCGCCGTGACCACGAAGCTGACTGCGACGACCACGAAACTCAGCCACGGCGACACGTCGCTGACGCCGAAGAAGCCGCGACGGAAGCCGTCGATCATGTAGAAGAAGGGGTTCAGGTGGCTGATGGCCTGCCAGAACCCGGGCAGCGAATGCACCGAATAGAACACGCCGGACAAAAAGGTCATCGGCATGACGATGAAGTTCTGGAAGGCCGCGAGCTGGTCGAACTTCTCGGCCCACAGGCCGGCGATCAGGCCCAGCGTGCCCATCAGCCCGGCGCCCAGCACCGTGAAGACCAGCACCCACAGCAGGTTGTCCAGGCCCGGCGGCGCGAACCAGGCCGTCACCAGCAGCACGCCCGCGCCCACGGCCAGGCCGCGCACGATGGCCGCGCCGACATAGGCGACGAACCAGGCCGCGGGCGACAGCGGCGTCAGCAGCAGGAAGACGAGGTTGCCGGTGATTTTGCTCTGGATCAGGCTGGACGAGCTGTTGGCGAACGCGTTCTGCAGCACGCTCATCATCACGAGGCCGGGGATCAGGAACTGCGTGTAGCCCACCGTGTCGTAGACCTTCACGTGGTTCTCCAGCGTGTGGCCGAACACCAGCAGGTACATCACCGCCGTCAGCACCGGCGCCGCGACGGTCTGGAAGCTGACCTTCCAGAAACGCAGCACTTCCTTCTTGAAAAGGGTGGAGGCGCCGCTGAATGTGTGCACCCTTCGCGCTTCGCGCTGTCCCGCCAAGCGGGAATGAGCCCCTTCGGGCGGCCGTGCGGGGCTCATGCCGCGGCTCCATTCATGATTTCCAGGAACACGTCCTCGAGGTCGGCGCGGCCGATCTCGAGGTCTTCGACCGGACAGCCGACCTTCCTCAGCTCGGCCAGCGTCGACTCCACCTCCGCGGCGTCATGCGCCGTGACCTGCACGATGCGGCCCGTCACGCGGGCACGCGCGGCAATGTCGGCCGGCAGCGGCGCATCGGTCTTGAAGCGCAGCATCGTCGAGTGCGTTCCGGCCAGCAGCTGAGAGGTGCGGTCCAGCGCGACGATGCGGCCGGCCTTCAGCATGCCGATGCGCTGGCACAGGGCCTCGGCCTCTTCGAGGTAATGCGTCGTCAGCAGCACCGTGTGGCCCTCCTTGTTCAGGCGGGCGATGAACTGCCACAGCGTCTGGCGCAGCTCCACGTCGACCCCGGCCGTCGGCTCGTCCAGCACGATGACCGGCGGGCGGTGCACCAGGGCCTGGGCCACCAGCACGCGGCGCTTCATGCCGCCGGAAAGCTGGCGCATGTTCGCGTTGGCCTTGTCGGCCAGGCCGAGGTGGTGCAGCAGCTCGTCGATCCAGTCGTCGTTGCCGTGCACGCCGAAATAGCCGCTCTGGATGCGCAGCGACTCGCGCACGCTGAAGAAGGGGTCGAAGACCAGCTCCTGCGGCACGACGCCCAGGGCCCTGCGCGCCGCGGCGTAGTCGTCGACGACGTCGTGGCCCATCACGCGCACCCGGCCTTCGGTGGCCTTGGCCAGGCCGGCCAGCACGCTGATCAGCGTGGTCTTGCCGGCACCGTTGGGACCGAGCAGGCCGAAGAATTCGCCGCAGGGGATGTCGAAGCTGACGCCCCCAAGGGCCTTGACCTGCCCTCCCCGATAGGTTTTCTTGACGTTCTCGAAGGAGATGGCGGGTGGCGATGAGGTCGGGCTCGGCATAAGCGCGCGATTCTAAAAGTCGCCCCTCCCTGCGCGCTGATCGCTGCCAGAATCTCCCGCGCATGCCTACGCCCAAACGCCCCCGCCGCACCGCCGAGCGCATCCTGGAGGTCACGCTGGATCTGTTCAACGCCTTCGGCGAGCCGAATGTGTCGACGACGCTGATCTCGGCCGAGCTGAAGATCAGCCCGGGCAACCTCTACTACCACTACCCGGCCAAGGACGAGCTGGTCAATGCCCTCTTTGGCCGCTACGAGGCCGAGCTGGGCGAGCTGCTGGCCGCGGCCGACAGCGTCCGCAATGTCGAGGACGCCTGGCTGTTCTTCCACATGCTGTTCGAGCTGATCTGGAAGCACCGCTTCCTCTACCGCGACCTGAACGACCTGCTGTTCAAGAACCGCCGGCTGGAGACCCATTTCCAGGCCCTGCTCGCCGCCAAGGAGCAGGCCATGCGCCAGGTGCTGTCGGGCCTGCACCTGGGCGGCGCGCTGAAGATGGAGCTGCGCGAGGCCGCGCCGACGGCCAACGCAATGGTCGTCGTCGTCAGCTACTGGCTGAGCTATGAATACGTGCGCGACCCGCGCCATGCGCTGGAGCCGGACCGCGCCGGCAGCGCGCTGATGCGCGGCGCCTTCCACACGCTGAGCCTGCTGCTACCCTATCTTGAGCCAGCATCGCGGGACCACCTCTTCAAGCTCGCCGGCAATTACCAACAAGGAGACAAGTGATGGCCAAGTGGAGCGCCTTCCCCTACGACAACAGCGCCTTCGTCTACACGCCGGCCACGCTGAAGAAGCACTGGGCCCGGCTGCACGCCGGCGACGCCGAGCCCTTCCCCAAGGACGCCGCCGTCCAGCAGGCCTGGGTCCATTTCCACGCCGGTGACTTCCAGGCCGCCCACGACGCCGGCCTGGCCGCGGGCGGCGCCGGCATCACGGTCGCCAACAAGGCCCAGGCCATCTACGCCAACTACCTCGAGAAGAAGGAGAAGCTGAAGCTGGAGATGTTCCTGGAGATCGCCGAGCGCGCCGAAGCCCGGCAGGCCGAGGAGCCCTCGGACGCCAACGCCTGGTACTGGCAGGCCTATGCGCTGGGCCGCTACGGCCAGGGCATCAGCGTGGCCAAGGCGCTGGCCCAGGGCCTGGGCAGCAAGGTCAAGAACGCGCTGGAGACGACGATCAAGCTCGCACCCAAGCATGCCGATGCCCACATCGCGCTGGGCGCCTTCCATGCCGAGGTCATCGACAAGGTCGGCAAGCTGCTGGGCAAGACCCAAGGCGCCGACACGGCCACCGGGCTGAAGATGTTCGAGCAGGCCCTGAAGCTCAACCCGGCCAGCGCCATCGCGATGATCGAGCGCGCCAACGGCCTCGTCATGCTGGAGGGCGACAAGCGCATGCAGGAGGCCGAGAAGCTCTACGCCGACGCGGCCGCCTGCGAGGCCATGGACGCGATGGAGCTGCTGGACATCGAGCTGGCGCGCGAGGAGCTGGAAGACTGAACAAGGACCGAGGACAGGGCCTGCGTCCTGTCCGACGCCTTGTGAAGGCCTTGCCGCATGCAGGCGGCAAGGCATGAGGTGCGAAACCGGTGGAAACCCGGAAGCCCTCGGCCATCCGTGATGGATGTCACGGCGCCGTCACCCGTGCTTCCGGGGATGCATGCCGGCACGCTGCGGCGTAAGCTGCGTCCCGTCGTCACCCCCTGAACGAGACCGCGCCATGAAGTTCCTGATCCCCGCCCTCGCTGCTTTCACGGCCTTCGCCGCCCAGGCCGCCAACAACGCGACGCCCGAGCAGGCCGAGCTGCGCGCCGAATGCGCGAAGAGCTACACCGACACGAGCAGCGTCGCCACGCCGGTCGCCGCCAACGAATACCAGTTCGTCTACGCCAACGGCAAGTACAAGGGCGAGGCCCGGCCGGGCAAGCTGCTGGCCTGCACCGAGCAGCAGTACGCCGCCTACCTGGACAAGGCCGACCCGGCCAAGGTGATGGCCGCCTACCCGACCGCCGCCGGCCGCCCGGCCGCCCCCAAGAAGAAGGCCGAGCCCTTCCGCCTCTGATCGGCCGACGGCTCCGCAAGCAGGGCGCTCCACGGAGCGCCTTTTGTTTGTCCGTCGCGCACGAAGGAAGTCCACAGAACTACCTAGCCGCCGGCCCGCAAGCCGTGGCGGCACGCGGGCCAGCCGCCTAATGTTTCCGCACCGGCGCCTTGACGCCGGAGCAGCGCCCGGCTCCGGGCGCTGCGGCAGTCACGCAAAGGGGGTTCCCATGAAGATCCGACTTCTGCTTTTCTCCGCCCTCGCCTTCACCTGCGGCCAGGCCCTGGCCCAACAGCCCGCCGCACCGGCGGCAAACGGCCAGCAGGGCAATGGCCGCCCGCCCTGCACGGCCTCGCACGACGCACCGGCCGCCACCGGCTGCGCCATGCCCGCCGACCCCGGCAAGATGATGGCGGATGAGCCCACGGCCGCCGGCCCGCGGACCGCGATGCCGACCCGCCAGCAGGTGGTCGCCGAGATCGACCGCGCCCGCCGTGCCGGCGAGATGGACTTCGCCGCCGCGGAGGTCAGCCTGGATTCGCCGCGCCACCGCTGAAGCCGCCCGGCCACTCCGCCGCAGGGGCGCGTCGAGCGCCTTTGCCTCCCGTCGCGCACGTGCATTTGCGGTTCGCCAGGCGTAATCTCACGCTCACCACCTTGCTGTATGGAGGTCAGCCATGAGAGCCGTCGCATTCGCATTTGCCGCTCTGCTTCCCATGCTGCCCGCCTCGGCCGCCGACACCCCCGCCGAGCGCGCCCAGGCCGAACTGCGCGAGGGCTGCGCGCAGAGCTATGCCAGCTACGTCGCCTACTACCCCGAAGGCAGCCAGGCGCCGGCCTTCAGCGGCGAGCGCTCCAAGGGCGACAACCGCTACTACAACGACGCCAAGCCCTGCAACGAGGCGCAGTACGCCGCCTATCTGCAGAAGGCCGACCTGGGCACCGTCGCGATGGCCTACCCCACGGCCGCAGGCAATCCCAAGGGCGGCAAGGCCAAGAAGCCCGCGGCCGGCGCATCGGCGCCCGCCAGGCCCTAGCCGTCAGCCCGCGTCGCGCTCCCAGGGCATCATCAGCGCCAGCAGCAGCAGCTTCTCGAACTCGGGCGCGAAGTTGGCGGTGATGGCCTCGGGGTCGGGGCACAGGCCGGTGTCGGTGATGAGGCCGAACTGCACGCGGCCGGCATAGGTCAGGATGCTTAGCCCCAAGCCGATGTCGCCGGACTGCGGCACCCAGAACATCAGCTTCTCGACCGTCGAGCCGCAGAACTTCAGCGCCTGGGCCGGGCCGGGCACATTGGTCATCACGGCCGTCGCCTTCTTCGCGAAGATGTTCAGCATCGCATGCTGCACCGGCTTGATGAGCAGGCCAGCCACCGACAGCAGCCCGAAGGCCATCACCGGCTGGAAGCTGCCCTTGAGCTCGTTCATGCGCGCGCGCACCGCGAACAGCCGCTCGACCGGGTTGGCGATGCCGATGGGCAGCACCAGCGGCACGAGGCCGAAGCGGTTGCCGAGCTGCCAGGCCTGCTCCAGCGGGCGCAGGTTCACCGGCACCATCGCGCGGATCTCCTTGCCCGCCGTGTCCTCGCCCTTGTCCGCCAGGTAGCGGCCGATGGCGCCGGCCGCGCAGGCCAGCAGCACGTCGTTGATCGACGCGCCCAGCGCCTTGCCGACGGCCTTGACCTCGGCAAGCAGAAGGCCGTCGTCCCAGGCCACGGTCTTCTTCGCGCCGGGCTTGCCCTTCAGCCGCGTGGGCGAGTCGTCCGGCATCAGCGCGAAGGCCGCCACGTCGGACACGGCCTGGTAGCCCAGGCGGGCCATCTCCAGCGACGAATCCATCGGCAAAGTCATTGGGTTGGTGCCGCTCATCACCGCGTCCACGCCCCTGGACATGCCCTTGCCCGTCAGCCCGATGGCCTTGACCGTCATGTTCGTCATCGGCCGCAGGAAGGCGTCCAGCAGCCAGTCCGCGTCGTGATGCGCCTCGGCCGGCGCGGGCTCGCGGCTGGGCGGCGCCTTGCCGCCATCGGTGATGGACAGCATCACCGCGATCAGCGCGATGCCGTCGGCGATGCAGTGGTGGATGCGGGCGATCAGCGCGCTGCTGCCGTCGCCCATGTCCTCGATGAGCTGGAACTGCCACAGCGGATGCGCCGGGTCCAGCGGCTGCGAGCACAGCTCGCCGACGCGCTCGCGCAGCACCTCGTCGCGGCCCTGGCCGCGCAGCGGCAGCGGCGCCTCGGCGACAACGTGGCGGGCGATGTCGAAGTCCCGGTCCGCCACCCACTGCGCGCCGACCAGCGAGTCCTCGACCACCTTCTGCCGAAAGCGCGGGTACTTCAGCAGCCGCTCGGCCACGCGCTCGCGCAGCGCCGCCAACGTGATGCCGGGGCGGATGGACCAGACGCCGACGATCATCATCAAGTTGGCCTCGGTGTCCATGCGCAGCCAGGCGGTATCCACCTTGGACATGCGTTCGCTGATCTGGCCCAAATCGGTCTCCTCGGAAGCGTCGTTCTTGCGGCCTAAACTCGTGGGCCTCGTTCGATCGATTGTCACCAAGTCGAACCCCTCGAATCAGCCTGGAGAACCCCGTGAGCCTGAAAGACCAATTCGAAGCCGCCGTCGCCGATTCGAAGAACCTGCCCGAGCGGCCCGACAACATGACGCTGCTGAAGATCTACGCCCTCTACAAGCAGGGCAGCGCCGGCGACGTCGACGGCAAGCGCCCCGGCTTCACCGACATGGTCGGCCGCGCCAAGTGGGATGCCTGGAACGAGCTCAAGGGCACGAGCAACGACGACGCGATGCAGCAGTACGTCGACCTGATCGAATCGCTGAAATAGTCGACCCCTCGCCCGCGGGCCGGCTTGGGAGCGGCCCGGCGCGCGGCCCGCGGTTTCAGGCAACCGGCCTCAGGCCGGTTTCTTTTTGGCCGGCGCCTTCTTCCTGCCGGCCGCCAGCAGCGTGTCGAGTTCCTTCTGGATCTCGCCCTCGATGCTCGCCTTGAACGCGCCGAGCAGGAAGCCCAGCTGGGCCACCAGCTCGAAGCGGTCGGCCGTGACGGTCAGCTCGCCCTTCACGCCAGAACGCGTGAACTCCACGGTGTCCTCGTCCTTGCCCTCGATCACCGTGCACTCCATGTCGAACCTCTGCTCGACATGCTCGGCCCAGGTCCAGGCAATTTCGCGGGCCTTCTTGAGCCCCAGGTCATGGTCTCGGTGGATGTGGATTTCGGCCACGGCGGCTCTCCTTGCTGTCGTGCGGCGCACTCTACGCGAGAAGCCCGTTTGCCCGCATACTTCGGCGCCGCAGAGCAGGGCCAGCCAAGCCCGCCGCCGCCCAGGGAGGAACCATGCGCCTTGTCGACCCGGACCCGCACAGCCTCGACCCGCTCGACGAGGGGCTGGCCCACTTCCGTGCGCCCGAGCCCGACCATGAGCAGGCCGTCTACTGGTTCCGCGTGTCGGCGGACTCGGGCAACACCGAGGGCCTGGCCATGATGGGCCTGTGCCAGCTCGAAGGCCTGGGCCTGCCGCGCGACCCCGTGCAGGCGCGCACGCGCCTGGAGCGCGCGTCCGCCGAAGGCAGCCTGACGGCCAAGTTCCACCTCGGCCGCATGCTCGTCGGCGGCTGGGGCGGCGACCCCGACGCGCCGCGCGGCGTGACCCTCTACACCGCCGCCGCCGCCCTCGGCCATGCCGACGCCACCTTCAACCTCGCCGGCTGCCTGGACGCCGGCTGGGGCTGCCAGCCCGACCGCCTCGCCGCCAAGGCCCTGTTCATGCGCGCGCGCAACCTCGGCAGCCGGATGAAGGCGCCGGGCCTGCGCATCCGCGAGCGCGAGCTGGACGCGGTGCGCGAGCTGGCGCGGCGCCTGGAGAGCGGCAGCGACCTGCCCCACCTCATCGAGGAACGCCAGCACGAGATCACGCTGATGCACGACCTCGCCCGCCACCCCGCCCGCAAGCCGCGCCTGAGCCGCCAGCAGCGCCGCCGGTTGCTGCGTCTGGCCAGCATCACCGCCATCGTCGCCGGCCTCGCCGCGGCCCTGGCCGGCCTGTTCGGCTGGCGCAGCAGCGGGCCGCTGGCGCATGATGCCGGCCCGAGCTCCATCGCATAACCCCAGCCTCATGGTCCGCCCCCTTCCGCTATTAGGTAGCAGGCGCCCCTAGAGCGCCTGTGCCCTGGCTCCTAACCTGGAGCCATGACTCAACCGACCGATTCTCTCCCTGGCGTTGAAGCCGACAGCAAGCCAAGCCGGCAAAAATCTAGCGCGGCCGCAGGCCATCGCATCACTTCATTGATCGGAGAGCTTCGTCAGCGCTCCCGGTATTCGGAAGCAGCGTCCAACGCACTGGCCTTCATGGAGCTCGTGGCGACCCACGGCAGCCTGCCCGAATCGCTTCAATCTTTCCGCCAGGCCTTGAATGCCGCGTTGTCACCCCGCCTGGGTGTGCGGCAACGTGCGGACCGGATCCGCAGCGCCGCGTCGCTGCTGGTTGGCCGCCCAAGGCGTGAAACCTGGGCTGTGGCTGTCGGGCTTCTCTTGCGCGAATACGCGGCGAGTCTGGATGCCCGGCCCGAGGAGCGCATGGAACTCATCCAGCTCTACTTCCGCGAGATGGACCAGGCACCGCTGGCCATCAATGCGGCGATTCCTCGCCTCGCCGTGCCGCCCAAGCAGTCCGTGCCGACCTTGGACGGGCTGACCGAGCTGATCGACGCCCAAGTTCAGGCCTTGTGCATGAGCGCATTGCACGAGGCTGCTGACCACGCACCAGTCGGCATCGGCCATCGTCATCCTGGACGAACTCGACAAGGCACACGACCATCAGCGCGATGGTGTCGGCATCCAGTCCTACCTGCTCGGGCTGGTGGAGCCGGAGACGGCAACGCGGCATCACGATGTCTTCCTGAAGACGGGATGCGACTTCTCCGGAGTTCTGTGGCTGGCAACGGCCAACAGGCTGAGCGACATTGCGCCGGCGCTGCGGACGCGCTTTAGGGTGCTGATGCTGCAGCAACCCAGTCCTGACCACCTTGAGGTGATCGCCCGGAACGCCATCGCCGACGTAGCGGACCGCTGGGGCGTCGAGCGGCAGGTGCTGCCGGACCTGGGAGATCTGGATCTGCCGCTGGATCGGCTGGGCAGCGCGAGACAAGTGCGGCTGGCGACCGAAGGGGCGATCACGCGGTGGGCGCGAGAGTTACAGCGGCATTGAGAGCGGTCGCGCGATGTCTCGGGATCTCTCAAGGCGACCAGCGCTTTAAGGAAGCTGGCTATGAAGAAAAGAGGAGCACTTGATGCGTGGGAATAGATGTCCAAATCGAAAAGGCGTGGCTGGCGCAACGCCGGGCCGATCAGCCGCTTCGAAACCAAGATCAACAAGTGGCGGCATGCACCGCTTCCACCGGGCTTCGAGCCGGTGCGCCTTGGGCAGCGGCTGTACTTTGTCGGCGAGCCGGGCAGGGTAACGGTACAGGAGTTTCCGAGGGTTTCAGTCAGCGGCCGTCTGTATTCCTGTCAAGTCAGGCGGATGACTTTGACGCTCGCGCGTTTTTGGCCGAGGACTCGGGGTAGTCAGCAATAGTGCGGACGCAGGTCAATTCAACTAGGTGGAGGCCGACCCTAAAAACTTCCAATGCGGTTCTTCTCGACCATCCGTGGATTTGACAGGCGATAACTGCATTCCTTGTCGAAGTGACTTCGAGTGAAGTATCTCCCGCCGGCGAAGGCAATCTTCCAGCCAGTCCAAGCATCGCGGTCACCTTTGATCTCGAGCGTCCCCACGTTGGCGTGGTTGGCAAGCTGGCGCAGTCCGTGCCACAGCGCCCAATCGTTCTCAAAGGTCTGCCCCAGGTGATTTAGCAGCTTGACCTCCTTCTCGAAGGACATGCCGCTGAAGAGCACCGCGAATTTAAGGCGCGCCCGCGTACCTTGAACGAAGAACTCTGAATCGGTATAGCTGACGGTCTGCCAGAGCGCGCGTGAAGCCTTTTGCGAGAAGCCCTCGCCGGGATCCAAGTGCTTGACCTCGATGCCGAAGTAGTCGTCGCGAAAGCCCAGGGCAATCAAATGCTGCTTGGGGTATGCCAAAAAGTCGACCTGATTAGTAATGTGCCTCAGCCCCGCCCCGAATCTCGCTGATGCGATGCGGCGAACAGCGTGCCGTGTCGACGATCAGCCGTGCGACGAGGCTGCGCAGATCGAAGCGGCGGTTGAAGCGGTAGGCGAAGGCGGCGAGGTAGGTGTCGGCATGCTGGGCCCAGCCCAGCGTGAACTGGCCCCCGAAAAACGGACGCCACGAGGTCTGCTATTTTTGACCTTGTGGAGGTCTTATGAAGACAGGACCCAATCGGAAGTACACGGCCGAGTTTCGGGCCGCGGCGGTGAGCCAGGTGCTCGAGGGTGGACGGTCGATGGCGGCCGTCGCGCGCTCGCTGGAGATGTCGAGCAAGTCGCTGGCGAACTGGATCTACAAGGCTCGCAGGGGCGAGCCTGCAGTCAAGCGTGAGCCGACACGGCCGGTGTCGGAGCTGGAGGCCGAGGTGAGCCGGCTGCGGCAAGAGAACGCGAAGCTGAAGATGGAAAAGGAAGTGCTAAAAAAAGCGGCAGCGTACTTTGCGCGCGAGTCGCTGTGAAGTACGCGTGGATCGAAGCGAACCGGTCCCGGTTTCCGACGGTGATGATGTGCGAGTTGCTGTCGGTGTCGCGCAGCGGGCTGGACGCCGCGCGCAAGCGGCTGCCGTCGAAGCGGGCGATCGATGACGCGATGCTTCTCAATCAAATTCGACAGGCCCAACGGCATCATCGCGGGCGGTATGGCCGGCGGCGGATGACGGCGGAGATCAGCGCAGCGCGGGGTCGCCCGGTCAATCACAAGCGCATTGCACGCGTGATGCGCGAGCACGGACTGCAAAGCCACAGGCGGCGCGCTTTCCGCGTGGTCACGACGGATTCCAAGCACGACCACCCGGTGGCGCCGAACGTGCTCGAGCGCGACTTCAAGGCCACGGCGCCGAACCAGAAGTGGCTGGCCGACATCACCTACGTGCCCACCGACGAGGGCTGGCTGTATCTGGCGCTGGTGCTCGACCTGTTCGCGCGCGAGCTCGTGGGCTGGGCGATGAGCGAGACGATGCCCCAGGAACTGACGCTGTGCGCGCTGGACGTTGCGCTCGGCCTGCGCGATCCGCAAGGGGCGCTCATCCATCACTCCGATCGCGGGTCGCAGTACGCGGCCAAGGACTACCGGGCCAAGCTCAAGGCAAGGGGCATCCAGGTGTCGATGAGCCGCAAGGGCGACTGCTGGGACAACGCCCCCATGGAGTCCGTCAACGGCACGCTGAAGGTCGAATGCGTGAACCGCGTGCGGATGACTTCAGCGTCAGTGCGTGGCTTCCGCCCCCGCCGCTCTCCGCCCCCTTGATGGCTGTCTTCGCTGCTCACGCCGCCGGTGCTCTCCGTGCCGAGCCTGAGGCGGCGGCTGATTCATGAAATTTGAATTTCTTGAATCATAGGCAGCTTTCCAAAAACCACCTTGTACTTTGGGCTGAAGGGGGACGCGTGCGCCGATTTTTGAGAGGAGCCCGGCGCGCCTCCCCCGAAAACTCGTCAGCCCGATCGGGCTGTGCAACAGCAGTTCAGTACAGGGGGCCGTCAATGACCTAGCAGCGCAAGCCTGAGGATTTCAGCGCACGCAAAAAGCACGAAGCCAGCAGCCCTTTGCAGAGGGGTGCTGGCTTCACTGGTGTGCAACCTGCCGGACGGGTAGGCGCAATCAGTATGTGCCACGGACTATGAGCTGTCAAGGCTCAGGGGGCTGCTCATCCTCAGCCGCCCCAGAACCCGGTGCGCTTCGTAGCGACCTCTCAACCGGTCGCTCCGCATCACTCGCACCAAGGGGTTCGGATGGCACAGCATTTTCTACTTTCGGCCGAGTGCCGAAACTTCTCCAGGCGACAACTCGAAAGCCTCAGTGATGAGCAGCACATTGCGCTGCTGGCGCGCTTGCGATGGGGCAGCGAAACCTGCCAAGTCTGCCCAGCATGTGGCCATATCGCCAAGCACTACTGGCGCACCAACCGTCAGCAGTGGCGCTGCAGAAGTTGTGAGCGCGACTTCAGCGTGACCTCGGGGACTGCGTTCCACGGCCACAAGCTATCAATCCGGGACATCCTCACCGCCCTCTACACGTTTATCAACAGCGCCAAAAGCGTTTCGGCAACGGAGCTGGCGCGGGAGCTGGGCTGCCAGTGGAAGACCGCGTGGCTGCTGACGCAGAAGCTGCGGGAGGCCATTCTCAAGAGCAACCGCTACACGCCAGTCGAGGACATTGCGCAGATGGACGGCGGCTACTTTTGCGGCAAGCGTCGCTCGCCCAACAGGCATGGGCAGCAGCGCGACGAGCGCGCCATCGCCGACAAGATCGAGGCATCGCGTTCTATGCGGAACAAGCGTCGGCTCCAACTGTCCGCCGGCGGTCGCGCCAATGCCAAGCGGAAGAAGAAACGACGGTGCGTCTGCGTTCTGCGTGAGGTCTCTCCCACCAGGGGCGAAGGCGCCCGCCGGACGCTCGTCTACATCGCGCGCAACGAGAATCAGGTAGACATGACCCAGTTCGCCACGTTGTATGCCGCGCAAGGTACCGTCATGATGACCGACGAGAGCAGCGCGTTCGCCGAGCTGCCACGATGGTTCGACCATTGCACGGTCGTGCATTCGCAGGAGTGGGTCAAAGCTGACGGTACGAACGACAACCAGGCCGAGTCGTACTTCTCCCGCCTGCGCCGAGCAGAGTACGGGGTCTTCCATGGCTTCCGGCCGATGTACCTCATCGACTACGCGAGCGAGTTTGCCTGGCGGGAAGACAACCGCGGTCGCACCATGCGCGAGCTCTTCGATGAGCTGCTACGCCTAGTGCTCAAGAACGGCCATTCGACCTGGTTCGCCAAGTACTACCAGGGCAACCGGCGCAGGGAGGAAATCATGGGGCCCGCCGATGGTAGGCGCTTCGCCCGGAAAGTCGCCGTCATGCAATAGGTCGTCCGGTCGGCCCCTTCGGGTGGCTCACGGGGCCAAACGTGCTTTCCCAAGGGATAGTTGGCGAGCTCGCGGACACCGGGTGACCTGCGGGCTGCCCGGTCGTCGGCCCCTTTGCGACGCCCGCATCCCGCCAGAGCCCCTCGGTATTGCTGTAAGGGGCGTGCAGCCGTGCGGCCCTGCCTTCTTTGACGAGGACCTTCAGGCGGTGTCGCACTCGATAGCGGATGTCCGCATACTCCTCTGCGTTGGGATGCAGATCGCAGCTCATGCACACTGCGGAGACGACGGCATACGTCGTCATCGCATGGGGCCGTGCTTGCGCCAGGGCGGCCAGAATGGCCCTGGTCATGGTTCCATGTTCAGTCAGGCGGGGAGAAAGCTGTACCCGTGTCGAGCCGAGCTTGGTGGTGTCGATCAGGATTTCGTGCAACCCGATCGTCTGGTCCAGGGCGGCGAGATCCCGCTGCAGCGCAGCGATCTCCGCGTCGTGTTGCTGCTGAAGCTTCTCATGCGCCGCTTGGCGTTGCTCGCGGCGTTTCATGGCCACGTTGAGAAGTCCGGCGACGGCGCGGCGGCGTTTGACGAGCCAGGCCAGAGAGGGGGGATGCGTGAAGACATGGGACGAAGGGTATGGAGCCCTTCGCCCATCATCTAGGGGCGTCTGCTACCTAATAGCGCCCCCTTCCCCTCCACGCCCACCTCATCGACGTCGGCCCCCTCGTCTACGGCTGCATGGCCCTGGGCGGCGACTGGGGCGACAGCCCCATCTCCGAGGCCGACATCGCCCAGGCCCACGCGGCCGTCGAGGCGGCGCTGGACATCGGCATCAAGCTCTTCGACCACGCCGACATCTACCGCCGCGGCAAGGCCGAGGCCGTGTTCGGCGAACTGCTCAAGCGCGACGCCGGCCTGCGCGGCCGGATCAGGCTGCAGAGCAAATGCGGCATCCGCTTCGCCGATGACGCCAACGTGGGTCGTTATGACCTCAGCGCCACCCACATCGAACGCAGCGTCGACGGCATCCTGAAGCGCCTCTCGGTCGAACGCCTCGACATCCTGCTGCTGCACCGCCCCGACGCGCTGATGGAGCCCGCCGAGATCGCTCACGCCTTCGGCCGGCTGAAGGCCGCGGGCAAGGTGGGCCATCTGGGTGTGTCCAATATGCATGCCGGCCAGATGCGCTGGCTGCAGACGGCCTTGAACGAACCCCTGGTCGTGAACCAGCTGGAGCTGAGCCTGGCCAAGCTGGACGCCATCGACGTCGGCACCACCTTCAACGACCCGCAGGCCGCCACGCGCCCCGGCGGCATCGCCTGGGCCGGCACGCTGGAATATGCGCAGCAGCACGGCGTGCAGCTGCAGGCCTGGGGCGCGCTGGCGCAGGGCCGCTTCAACGACCCGGCCGCGTCGGCCGCGGCCCAGGCCGTGCACGAGATCGCCGAGGCCCACCGCACGACGGCCAACGCCGTGCTGCTGGCCTGGCTGCTGAGGCATCCGGCGGGCATCCAGCCGGTCATCGGCAGCGGCAATGCGGAGCGGATTCGCGCCTGCGGCGATGCGGTGAGGATTCAGCTGAGCCGGGACGAGTGGTATCGGCTGTATGTGGCGGCGCGGGGGCAGGCCTTGCCGTGAATACGAATCCTCAGTCGCCTGCACCCCGCACCATCGGCTGCCTCGGATGCAGCCTCGCCATCGCCAGCACATCCTCGTAGACGCCGTTGCGCAGCCCATAGGCCTTGAGCCGCCCTTCGGGGGCGAAGCCGTGGCGCTCGTAGAGACGGATCGCGCGCTGGTTGTCGTGATAGACGGTCAGCTCGATGCGCAGGATCTGCGCCCAGTTGTCGGCGTAGTCGATCAGCGCGGCCATCAGCGCGTTGCCGACGCCCTGGCCCTGGCTGGCCTTGGCGACCGTGATGCCCAGCGACATCGCGTGGCGGCGGCGCACCGCCGGGCCGACGGGGTGCAGGCCGGCCAGGCCGACGGCCTTGTCGTCCAGCACGGCGGCCAGCACCATCTCGTTGGAACCGGCCGCGGGCGGGTTCATGCCGGCGATGCGTTGGGCCCAGAGCTCCTCGCTCGGGTAGGGCAGTTGCAGCGTGCCGCCGAACACATCGGGGTCGGCGAACTGCTCGGCAATCGCGGCGGCGTCAGCGGGTTTGACGCGACGAAGAACCAGACTCATGGGGGCCTCCTTGGCCCCGCAAGTTAGCACGGCGCTCCTCGCGCGACAGCGGCTTCAGCCGCTCGACGGCCGCGTGGAACTTCRCCCAGTCCCGCCCCTCGCGCTCGAACAGCCTGATGAAGGCCGGCACCAGTTCGTCGTAGGCCGACAGGATGGCGAAGCTGGCGTTGTTGGCGCGCTGGAACCAGGCCTCGTAGCCGGGCGCCTCGTCCGGTGCGCGGGCGCGCAGCTCGGCCGTGACGGCGGCCTTGCCTTCAGCGCGCTGCGCGGCGGGGCCGGCGTAGACGGCGGCCAGGCGTTCGCGGCCCTGCCGGGCCAGTGCGAGGAAGCGCTCGCGCCGGGCGCGGCCATCCTCGAAGGCGGCCAGCGCCTCGGGCTTGGCCGCCAGCCATTCGCGCGCGCCGAGCAGCTCGACCGCGCTGGCATAGGCCTCGTTGAAGCCGGTGTCGTCGGCCACGTAGACGCGCTGGTGGGCCAGTTCGTGGAAGAGCATGGCCGCCAGCTCGCCCTCGGGGTAGCGGATGAAGGTGTTCAGCAGCGGGTCGCCGCCGAGGACGCGGCTCCAGCCCAGGCTGGAATAGGCGGGGATGGCCTGCACCTGCACCTCCCAGCCCTCGGCCTGCAGCGCATCGGCATGGGCCTGGGCCTCGTCGCGGCTGAACCAGCCCTGGTAGCCGGCGCATCCCATGACGGGGTAGCACCAGGTCTTCAGCTCGAAGCCGAACTCCGGCGCCGCGACGACGTTCCAGACCGCGGCCGGCCGATGCAGGTCGGCATAGCGGCGGTAGCTGTTGTTGTCGGGCAGCGCGAGGCGGCGGGTGGCGAAGTCGCGCATCTGCTGCGACAGCCGCAGGCGCTCGGCGAGGTCGGGCGCCGTGGCCGGGTCGGCCAGCCAGTCGTCCACCGGCCTGGCGGCACGCATCAGCGCCAGATGACCACCGGCGGCCTGGCTCCAGTGGCTGACGGCGCTGCAGCCACTCAGCGAAAGCGCCGCGACGGCGACGAGCAGCGCCCGGCGGATCAAGCGGGTTCCACCTCGACCAGGCAGTCGTAGAAGGCCGGCGCATTGCCCATGTCCGTCAGGCGCTGGTGGGTCACCTCGTTGACGTTGCTGCCCTGCACGCCGAGCTTACGCCACCACACGCCCAGGCCGTTGACGACGCCGGGCCGCGCGCGCGGGCTGACCTTGAGCTTGGCGACGTAGCGGCCGCGGTCGTTGAAGGCGGCCACCAGCGCGCCGTCGGCCAGGCTGCGCGCGGCGGCGTCGTCGGCGTGCATCTCGATGACCGGCTCGCCTTCGATGTCGCGCAGGCTTTTCACGTTGACGAAGCTGCTGTTCAGGAAGTTGCGCGCCGGCGGCGAGATCATGGCCAGCGGGTAGCGAGCGGCCAGCTCGGGTGCGCTGGCGGCGCTCTCGTAGTTGGGCACGAAGTCCGCACCGGCCGCCTGGGCGCGACCGTTGGGCGTGCGGAAGCCGCCGTTGGCGAACGGCGCCTCGGCCACGGGCAGGGGCTGCCAGCCCTGGCTGCGCAGCAACGCCAGGTCGATGTCGGCCGTGAAGGCCTGGGCGGCCAGCTCCTCGTCGGTCTCGCGCAGGGCCGGGTCGGTCAGGCCCAGGGCCGCGGCCAGCTCGCGGAAGATCTGCGTGTTGGTCTTGGCCTCGCCCAGCGGCGCGATGGCCGGCTGGTTCATCAGCACGTCGGTGTGGCCGTAGCTGGTGTGCACGTCCAGGTGCTCCAGCTGCGTCGTGGCCGGCAGCACATAGTCGGCGAGGTCGGCCGTGTCGGTCATGAAGTGTTCGAGCACGACGGTGAACAGGTCTTCGCGCTGGAAGCCCTTGACCACCTTGGGCGACTCCGGCGCCACGGCCACCGGGTTGCTGTTGTAGACGACCAGGGCCTCGATGCGCGGCCCGAACTCGGGCGAGGCCTCGGCCAGCAGCGCGTCGCCGATGGTGCTCATGTTGACCGTGCGTGGCTGCCGGCCGGCGAGCAGGTCGGGCCGCTCCAGCGCCGGGTTCTTGTAGGGCGCGAACCAGCCCGAGGCCGACAGCAGCACGCCGCCGCTCGGGTGGCGCCAGGCGCCGGTCAGGCAGGGCAGCAGCGCGATCAGCCGCACCGCATTGCCGCCGCCGCGCACGCGCTGCAGGCCGTAGTTCATGCGGATGGCGGCGGGCGCCGCCAGGACATCCCTGTCCGCGTAGTCGCGGGCCAGGCCGCGCACCTCGTCGGCCGTGATGCCGCAGGTCGCGGCGACGCGCTCCGGCGGCCAGGCCAGGGCCTTGTCGCGCAGTTCGTCCCAGCCGTCGACATGGCGCTGGATGTAGTCGTGGTCCAGCCAGTCGTGGGCGATCAGCTCGTGCATCAGGCCCAGGGCCAGCGCGCCGTCGGTGCCGGGCAGCAGCGCGATGTGCTGGTGGCATTTGTCGGCGGTCTCGGTCCTGCGCGGGTCGATGCAGATGAGCTTGGCGCCGTCGCGCTTGGCCTGGTTGGCATAGGTCCAGAAATGCAGATTGGACGTGATGCTGTTGCTGCCCCAGATGACGATGAACTTGGCACCGGCGAAGTGGCGCGTGTGCATGCCCAGCTTGTGGCCATAGGTGGCGGCCAGCCCGGCGCCGCCGGCCGAGGCGCAGATGGTGCGGTCCAGGCGTGCGGCGCCCAGCGCGTTCCAAAGCCGCCCGGCCATGGCCTCGCCCTGGATCAGGCCCATGGTGCCGGCATAACTGTAGGGCTGGATGGTCTGCGGGTCGCGGGCGGCGATGGCCTTGAGCCGGGCCGCGATGTCGGCGAGGGCCTCGGCCCAGCTGACCTGCACGAAGCGCGGCGCCTCGGTCTTCTTGCTGACGCGCTTGAGCGGGTGCAGCAGGCGCTCGGCGTGGTAGGTTCGCTCGGGGTAGCGCGAGACCTTGGTGCATAGCGCGCCGTGGGTGCTGGGGTGCTCGGCGCGGCCCTGCACCTTGACGACGCGTTCGTTCTCGACGGTGACCTGCAGCGCGCAGGTGTCGGGGCAGTCGTGGGGGCAGGCGCCAAAGACGGTGCGGGTGGACATGGCGGTCAGGCAATCGCAGAGCTGGGACAACGCCGCGATTGTCGCCACTCCGGGTGACCGCTCAGCGGCGGTTCAGGAAGTCCACCAGACGCGGAATGGTTTGCGCCGGAGCCTCCTCCATCAGCCAATGGCCCGAGCCCTTGACGACGACACCTTCGACCTTGCCGTCCACCAGCCGGGCCTGCTCGATCAGGAAGTTGCCCGAGGCCTTCTCACCGGTCAGCACCAGCATGGGCTGCTTCAGCGGCGTCCTAGCAAAGCCGGCGAAGTCGGCCGCATCCTGCTCGAAGGCCTTGAAGTAGCCGAAGCCCGCCTTCATGCCGCCCGGCTGGGCATAGGCCGCCGTGTAGAACTGCCGGTCGGCCTCGGACAGCGAGTGCGTGCGGTCGGCGGCGAAGTCGTTCCAGAAGTGCTCGAAGTAGATGCGCTCCCGGCCTTGCACCAGCTGCAGTGCGGTCTGGCCGTGGAAGTGGAAGTGCCACAGGTCGCGCAGCAGCCAGACGCTCTTCCAGTCGCCCACGCCAGGCAGGAAGGCGTCCATCAGCACGATTCTCTCGACCTCGTCCGGGTACTGTGCCGCGTAGGCATAGGCCACCATCAGGCCGATGTCGTGGCCGACGATCTTGACCTTGCGGTGGCCCAGGCCCTTGACCAACGCGTGCACGTCCTGGGCCAGCGTCTTCTTGTCGTAGACGCCGTCCGGCTTCGCGGAGCCGCCGGCGCCGCGCAGGTCGGGCGCGATGACGACGCGGCGGTCGGCGAGCTGGTCCATCAGCGGCAGCCACATGTGGCTGGTCTCGGCGTAGCCGTGCAGCAGCACGACGGGCGTGTCACTGCCGGCGCCGGCCTGCAGGTAATGCAGCTGCACGCCGTTGGCGGTGGCGCTGTGGTCTTCAATCGTGGCCGCCTGCACGCCGACGGCGAGCAGCAGCGCGGCCAGGGCGGAGATGAGTCGCTTCATGGTCGTGCTCCTCAAAGTTGACTCATGCCGCCGTCGACGATGATTTCCGTGCCGACGATGAAGGCCGATTCCGGCGCGCTGAGGTGCAGCACGGTGGAGGCGATCTCCTCGGGCGTGCCAAAGCGGCCCAGCGGGATCTGGCCCTGGATCTGCGTGGCGACCTGCTTCAGCGTGTCGGCATCGAAGCCCAGCTTGCCGTAAAGCGGCGTGGTCACCGGGCCGGGGCTGACGACGTTGACGCGCGCGCCCTGCGGCAGCAGTTCGGCCGACAACGTCTTGGCCAGCGAGATCAGCGCGGCCTTGCTGGCGGCATAGATGGCCGAGTTGGGCATGCCGATGCGCGCGTTGATGGAGCCGTTCAGCACGATGGACGCGCCCTGGGCCAGCACCGGGCGCAGCGCCTGGATCAGGAAGAAGGCACCGCGGGCATTGGTGCCGAAGGTGCGGTCCCAGAGATCTTCGGTCGCATCGGTCAGCGAGGCGAACTCGGCGATGCCGGCGTTGACGAACACGGCGTCGAGCTTGCGGCCGGCGGCAGCCAGGTGGGCGCCCAGCGCGCGGGCGCCGATCACGTCGGCCGCGTCCAGCGGCACCAGTTCGAAGCCGTCGTCGGCCTCGACCTTGCGGCCCGGGCGGGCCGTGACGATGACGTGGGCGCCCTCGGCGGCGAAGGCGCGGGCCGTGGCCAGGCCGATGCCGGAGGTGCCACCGGTGACGAGGACGGTCTTGTTTGCGAAGCGGGACATGATGGTTTCCTTGCTGGGGATGCGGCGGGTGTGCCGTGGACTCGATACTCGGATCGCGCATCCCTTTTGACGTCCGGCCCCGTTGGCCGACTCGTGCAAGGCTTTCGAACATGCTCAGCGACGACGAGATCCAGTTGATGGAAGCCATCCTCGACAGCGGCAGCCTCTCGCGCGCCGCGGCCAGCCTGGGCAAGGCACCGTCCACCGTGTCGTACACGCTGCGCCAGATCGAGGGCCGCTTCGACGCCCTGCTCTTCGACCGCCGCCGCTACCGGCTGCAGCTCACACCCGCCGGCGCGCTGCTGGTGCGCGAGGCGACAAGGCTGCGCGACGACATGCAGCGCCTCACGCGCCGCGTCACGCAGGTGGCCAAGGGCTGGGAGGACCGGCTGTGGATCGTCACCGACGAGATCATCGAGTTCGACTCGCTGCTGCCCCTCATCCAGGACTTCGACAAGCTGGACTCGGGCGTGAGCCTGCGCGTCACGCACGAGGTGCTGGGCGGCACCTGGGAGGCCCTGGCCGAGGGCCGCGGCGACCTCGTCATCGGCGCGACCAACGAGCCGCCGGCCGGCCTGGGCGTGCAGTGGCGCGAGCTGGGCGAGATGCGCTGGGTCTATGCCGTCGCGCCGCGCCACCCGCTGGCCAAGGCCAAGGGGTCGCTGACGGCCGAGCAGATGCGGGCCCACCGCGCCGTCGTCGTGGCCGACACCTCGCGACGCGGCGATGGCCGTGCCTATGGCCACGGCGCCGGCCAGGCCCGGCTGGCCGTGCCCAGCATGGCCGCCAAGATCGCCGCCCAGCGCGCTGGCCTGGGCGTGGGTTGGCTGCCCGAGGTGCGCGTGGCCTCGCTGCTCCTGCGCGGCGAACTGGTTGCCAAGGCGGTGGCCGTGCCGCGCGAGCCCAACACGCTCTATGTCGGATGGCGGGCCGGCGACGGCCGGGCCCTGGCCTGGTGGCTGGAGCGGTTGGCCGAGCCGCGACTGTGCGCGCGGCTCGTCGACGGCGTGGACCGCTACGCCTGAATCATTGCTCCACCGGCAGCGCCTTGCGGAAGCCGATGGCGAAGCGGTTCCAGGCGTTGATGGTCGTGATGGCCAGCGTCAGGTTCACCAGCTCGGCGTCGCTGAACTCGCTGCGGGCGAGGTCGTAGTCGGCGTCCGGCGCATGGCCTTGGGTCACCAGGGTCAGCGCCTCGGTCCAGGCCAGCGCGGCCTGCTCGCGGCGGCTGAACAGCCCGGTCTCGCGCCAGGCCGGCAGCACATGAAGGCGCCGCTCGCTCTCGCCGGCCTTGCGCGCGTCGCGGGCATGCATGTCCAGGCAGAAGGCGCAGCCGTTGATCTGCGAGGCGCGCATCTTCACCAGCTCCAGCAGGCTGTGCTCCAGGCCCAGGTTGTTGACGGCGGCGGACATGGACAGCATGGCCTTCATGGCGGCGGGAGAGGCGGCGTGGTAGTCGATGCGGGGCGTGCTCATAGGATGCGTGCGGACAGAAGGTTGGGGTGAACGAATGGTGTGTCCGGCCACACCATCGCCGCCAGTCCAATCCAGCGCATTTCGACCAAGCCAATGGATCTCCACATCGTCATCGACCCCGGCCAGCCGCGCGGCGAGCAGCTGCTGCGCCAGCTGCGCAGCCTGATCCGCAGCGGGCGCCTGGCCGCCGACACGCAGCTGCCGCCCACGCGGCTGCTGGCCGAACAGCTGGGCCTGGCCCGCCAGACGGTGGCCGAGGCCTACGAGCGGCTGGCGCTGGAGCAGCTCATCGACGCGCGGCGCGGGCGCGGCAGCTTCGTGCGGGCGCTGCCGGCGCCGGCCGACGACACGCCGCCGCCCGCCGCGCCGCCGCCGCGCCTGGCCAGCGTCGAACGCATCACCGCCTTCCAGGCCCTGCCGCTGCCGTTCCTGCGCATGGCCGGCAGCCCGCTGGCGCGCTACGACTTCGTCGGCGGCTCACCCGAGCCGGCGCTGTTCCCGCACGCCGACTGGCGGCGCCATCTGCACGCGGCCCAGCGCCAGCTCGGCCAGGGCGGCGCGCATGCGCCGCCGGCCGGCTTGGCCGGGCTGCGCGAGGCGATCGCCGAACATGTCGCCTTCGCCCGCGGCGTGCGCTGCTCGGCGGCCGACGTCATCGTGACGCAGGGAGCGCAGCAGGCCTTCGACCTGCTCGTGCGCGTGCTCGCGGGCCCGGGCGACGTGGCGGCGCTGGAGTCGCCGGGCTACCCGCCGCTGCTGGCGATGCTGCAGGCCCAGGGCGCCCGCGCGGCGCATGTGCCGGTGGACGGCGAGGGCCTGGTCACCGATGCGCTGCCGGCCGACGCCCGCCTCGTCTACACGACGCCGGCCCACCAGTTCCCGCTCGGCGTCGCGATGAGCGCCTCACGACGGCAGGCCTTGCTGGCCTGGGCCTCGCGCAGCGGCGCCGTCGTCATCGAGGACGACTACGACAGCGAATTCCGCTTCGAGGGCCAGCCGCGCGACAGCCTGCAGGGGCTGGACGCCGAAGGCCGGGTCGCCTTCGTCGGCAGCTTCTCCAAGACGCTGGCGCCGTCGCTGCGGCTGGGCTATGTCGTCACGCCGCCCGGCCTGCCCGCGTTGCGCGAGGCCCTGCTGAACGCCAAGCACCTGGCCGACGTGCACGGCCCCAGCCTGCTGCAGAACGCGCTGGCCCGCTTCATGGCCGAGGGCGCCTACCGCAAGCATCTGCGCCGCTGCGTGGCCGAGTACGCGCAGCGGCGCGAGCGGCTGATGGCCGGCTTCGGCACGCGGCTGGCGCCATGGCTGACGCTGCTGCCCGCGGAGGCCGGCTTCCATCAGGCGGCCCTGCTGAAGCCGGGCCTGGCCGTCGACGCCACGCGGCTGGCGGCGCTGGCCCGGCGCGTGGACGTGGGGCTCTACCCGCTGCAGCGCTTCGGCGCGGCCCTGGACGGCCTGCTGATGGGTTTCGGCCGCATCGCGCCGGACGACATAGCCACGGCGCTCGGCCGGATGGGCGAGCTGCTGGAAGCTGCGGCTTAGTTCATCAAAGGCAAGGTCAGCCGCGCAATGCAGCCCCGCGGCGCGGCGGGCAGCAGCTCGGCGCTGCCGCCGTGGCGCTCGGCGATCTCGCGAGCTATGGCCAGGCCCAGGCCGCAGCCCTCGCCGTTCGGCGCGCCGCGCACGAAGCGCTCGAAGGCGCGCTCGCGCAGCGCCGGCGCCAGGCCGGGGCCGTCGTCCTCGACGTCGATCCACACGTCGTCGCCCGCGCGCCTCAGCCTCACGGTGACGGTGGCGCCCGGGCCGGCGTAGCGCAGCGCGTTGTCGACGAGGTTGGCCAGCGCCTCGCGCAGCAGCAGCTCGACGCCCTGCACGGCCAGGCCCTCGTGGGCGACTTCGACGCCCAGGTCGCAGCCGGCTGCCCGCGCACGCGGCACCCCCTCGGCCGTGACCTCGCGCACGAGACGGGCGCAGTCCACCGCCGCCCAGCCCTGGGCCGCCATGGCCTCGGGGTCGGTGCGGGCCAGCACCAGCAGCTGCGACACGAGGCGGGCGCCGCGCACGGCGCTCTCATGCACGCGCGCCAGGCGCTGGCGCAGCGCGGGGTCCGAGGTGGCATCCACCGCTGCGAGCGCGAGCTCGGTCTGGCTCTTCAGGCCGGCCAGCGGCGTGCGCAGCTGGTGGGCCGCGTCGCTGATGAAGCGGCGCTGCACGGCCAGGCTCTGCTGCACCTGGCCCAGCAGCTCGTTGACGGCGCCTGCCAGCGCGCCCACCTCGGGCGGCGCGGACCGCAGCTGCACCGGGTCCAGCGCGTCGGCGCGGCGGCCCTGCATCTGCCGCTGCAGCTCGGCCAAGGGCTTCAGGCCCTTGCGGATCCCGGCCCACACGCCCATGCTCATCAGCGCGATCAGCAGCGACAGCGGCAGGGCCGTGTCCAGCAGCATGCGCCGCGCCAGCAGCTCGCGCGGCGCGCTGGAGCGGGCCACCTGCACGCGCAGCGTCGAATCCGCCGCGCCGGCCGCGCCCAGGTGCAGGTCCAGCGAGACCAGGCGCAGGCGCTCGCCCTTCAGCACCGCGTCGAAGAACACCGGCTCGTCGAGCCGCGGCCGGCCGGGTGGCGGCGGCAGGCGGAAGTCGCCCAGCAGCAGCGCGCCCGGCGGCGAGCCGACGAGGTAGAGCACGCGGTCGTCGGGGTCGGCGGCCAGGATGTCCTGGGCCGAGCGCGGCAGGTCCACGAACAGGCCGCTGGCCGTGGGCTTGATCTGCCGCGCCAGCGCCCGGGCCGACTGCAGCAGGCTGGCGTCGATCAGCTCGTCCGCATGTCGCGTGGCCAGCCGGTAGGCCCCGAAGGCCGCCACCAGCCACAGCACGATCTGCGGCAGCAGCAGCCAGAGCAGCAGTTGCCGGTGCAGGGACCGGCCGGCCGGGGCGGTCACGACGCGGTCGCTTCGAGCAGATAGCCCAGGCCGCGCACGGTGCGCACGGCCAGGCCCGAGCCTTCGAGCTTCTTGCGCAGGCGATGGATGTAGACCTCGATGGAGCCGCCCTCGTCGACCCCCCAGGCCTCGACGATCTGCGCCTTGGTGACGACGCGGTCGCGCTCGGTCAGCAGCAGGTCCAGCAGCGTCCATTCGCGCGGGCTCAGCTCCAGCGGCTGGCCGGCCACGCTGGCGCGGCGCGCGCCGCGGTCCAGGCTCAGGCCGCGCAGCTGCACGGCGGCGCCCGCGGGCCGGCTGCGCCGCAGCAGCGCATGCAGGCGGGCCTCCAGCTCGGGGAAGTCGAAGGGCTTGGTCAGGTAGTCGTCCGCGCCCGCCTGCAGGCCGGCCACGCGGTGCTCCAGCGCGTCCAGCGCGGTCAGCACGAGGATGGGCAGCGTGCGGCCGGCCTCGCGCACGCGCTTGAGCACGGTCAGGCCGTCCACCATGGGCAGGCCCAGGTCCAGCACGGCGACGTCGAAGTCCTGCTTGCGCAGCAGGTATTCGGCCACGGCGCCGTTCTCGGCCCATTCGACCTTGAACGCGGCGTTCATCAACTGCTGCTGCAAGGCATCGGCCAGCAGGGTGTCGTCTTCGGCGAGCAGCAGGTTCATCGTGGGCCGACTGTAGCCGCGCCGGCCCTCATGGTTAATACGATATTAAGTTCATTAATTTCAAGTAATCATGCCGGACCCATGAGGAGACCGTCTTGACCCGCGTTCACATCCAGGACCTTGGCATCCGTTTCGGCAAGCACGAGGTCATCCAGGGCCTCGACCTCGACGTCCACAGCGGCGAGTTCCTGGTGCTGCTCGGCCCCTCGGGCTGCGGCAAGTCCACGCTGCTGCACACCATCGCCGGGCTGAACCCGGTCAGCGCCGGCAGCATCCACATCGGCGGGCAGGACATGACCCACGCCGAGCCCAGCCGGCGCGGCGTGGGCATGGTGTTCCAGAGCTATGCCCTCTATCCGACGATGACGGTGAAGGAGAACCTGGCCTTCCCGCTGAAGATGGCCAAGACGCCCAAGGCCGAGCTCGAGAAGCGCGTGGCCGCCGCGGCCGGGATGTTGCAGCTGACCGCGCTGCTGGACCGCCGGCCCGGCCAGCTCTCCGGCGGCCAGCGCCAGCGCGTGGCCATCGGCCGCGCCGTCGTGCGCGAGGCCAAGGTGCTGCTGCTGGACGAGCCGCTGTCCAACCTCGACGCCAAGCTGCGCACCGACCTGCGCCGCGAGCTCAAGACCCTGCACGGCCGCCTGGGCAACACGATGATCTACGTGACGCACGACCAGGTCGAGGCCATGACGCTGGCCACGCGCATCGTCGTCATGCACCAGGGCGTCATCCAGCAGGTCGGCACGCCGGCCGAGGTCTACGACCGGCCGAAGAACCTGCGCGTGGCCGGCTTCGTCGGCTCGCCGGCCATCAACCGCATCGACGGCCGGGTGGGCGAAGCCGGGCAGTTCGTGTCGCCGGCCCTCGCGCTGCCGCTGCCGGCCGCGCTGGCCTCGCGCCAGCCGGGCGAGGCGCTGACGCTGGCCGTGCGGCCGGAACACCTGCGCCTGGGCGCGGACCAGCCCTTCGCGGCCGAGATCCAGCTCGTCGAGCCGCTGGGCAACCAGCATGTGGTGTGGCTGGGCAGCGCCGGCGCCACGCTGTCGGCCGTGCTGCCGGGGCAGCCGGCAGTGGCGGAGGGTGCCGCGCTGCGCTTCGGCTTCGATGCAGCGAAGGCGCTGTGGTTCGACGCGGCCGGGGAACGGATCGAGGCCTCCGCTCAGTTTTCCTTGTAGACCCTCACCCAGTCCACCTGCATCTGCGCCGGGAAGACCGTCGCCGCGTCGGGCGAGCCGGGCCAGTCGCCGCCGATGGCGAGATTGAGGATGATGAACATCGGCTTCTCGAAGACCCAGCTGCCGCCAGCCGGCAGCGACGTGGGCGTGATGCGGTGGTACTGGGCGCCATCCACCAGCCAGATCACCTCGTTGGGCCGCTTGATCAGCGTGTAGGTGTGGAAGTCGCCGGCCACCGGGCCGCTGAAGCCATAGGGCTTGCCGATGCCGTTCGCGCCCGAGTAGCCGGGGCCGTGGGCCGTGCCGTAGACGGTGTTGGGCGTCTTGCCGACGAATTCCATGATGTCGAGTTCGCCGGAGGCCGGCCAGCCAACACTGGCGAGGTCGGCGCCCAGCGCCCAGAAGGCCGGCCAGATGCCCTGGCCGGCCGGCAGCTTCATGCGCGCCTCGACCTTGCCGTAGGTGAAGCCAACCTTGCCGTTGGTGTGGATGCGGGCCGAGGTGTAGCCGCAGGGGCTGCCGTTCCAGCAGGGGCCGGGGTTGACGGCCTTGTCGGCGGTGATGACGAGGTGGCCGTTGCCGTCGGTCTGCGCATTGCGCGCGCTGGACGTGTAGTACTCCAGCTCGTGGTTGCCCCAGCCGCTGGCCTCGGCGTTGCCGAGGTCGTAGCTCCAGTTGGCGGGGTTGGGCAGGGTGCCGGCCGCATCGTTGAACTCGTCGCTCCAGACCAGGGTCCAGCTGCCGGACGGCGCAGGCGCGGGGGCGGGTGCCGGCGCGGGTGCCGGGGCCGCGGTGGCCGAACCACCACCGCCGCCGCAGGCCGTCAACACGGCGGCAAGGGCGGGCAGCAGGCCGCGCAAGGGGCTGGGTGGGCGGGTGATGGCGTTCATGGATTGGTCTCCGGGGTGGTCTTGTGAAGTGTCCAGCCGCGCCAGGCGGCGAGGAAGTCGCGGTACCACTCGGCGCTGGCCTTGGGCGTGCGCGCCTGGGTGGCGTAGTCGACGTGCACGATGCCGAAGCGCTTCAGGTAGCCGCTGGCCCATTCGAAGTTGTCCAGCAGGCTCCAGACCATATAGCCGGCCATGGGCACGCCCTGGCGCATGGCGCTGGCGACGGCGGCGATGTGGTCGCGCAGATAGGCGATGCGGTCGTCGTCCTGCACGCGGCCCTGGGCCAGCTTGCCGTCCTTGAAGGCGCCGCCGTTCTCGGTCACGTAGACGGGCGGCAGGCCGGGGTAGTCGCGGTGCAGCAGCAAGAGCAGGTCGGTCAGGCCGGGGGCGTAGACCTCCCAGCCCATGTCGGTGACGGGCAGGCCGCGCTCCTTGGCGTCCCACTCCTGGCCGCCGGCCGACACGACGGTGCGGGTGTAGTAGTTGACACCGAAGTAGTCCATGGGCTGGGCGATCAAGCCCATGTCGCCGGCCTGCACGACGGGCGCGTCGGCGCCGAGCTCGGCCAGCACCTCCTCGGGATAGCTGCCCTTGAACAGGGGGTCGGCATACCAGCGCCGGCCGCGGGCGTCGGCCAGGGCCGCGGCGGCGATGTCCTCGGGCATGGCCGTGGCCGGCACGCAGGAGGACAGGTTGAGCACGATGCCGAGCCGGCTCCTGGCGCCGTCGGCGCGCAGGGCCTGCAGGGCCAGGCCGTGGCTGAGCAGCAGGTGGTGGCAGACCTGGGCCGCGATCCTGCGGCTCTTGATGCCGGGCGCGAAGCTGCCCTGCTCGTGGCCCAGCACGGCGACGACCCAGGGTTCGTTGTGCGTGGTGATGCCGTCCAGCCGGTCGCCCAGGCGGGCCTGCACATGGCGGGCGTAGTCGACGAAGCGGTGCACGGTGTCGCGGTCGTTCCAGCCGCCGCGGTCCTGCAGGCCCTGCGGCAGGTCCCAGTGGTTCAGCGTCGCGAAGGCCCGGATGCCGCGCGCCTTCAGGCCATCCACCAGGCGCTCGTAGAAGTCCAGGCCCTTGGGGTTGAACTCGCCGTAGCCCTGGGCCTGTACGCGCGGCCAGGCGATGGAGAAGCGGTAGCAGTTGACGCCCAGGGACGCGATCAGGTCGAGGTCGCTCTCCAGGCGGTGGAAGTGGTCGCAGGCCACGTCGCCGTTGCTGGCGTCGGCGATGGCGCCGGGCTGCCTGCAAAAGGCGTCCCAGATGGACTCGCCCTTGCCGTCTTCATGCGCGGCGCCCTCGATCTGGAAGCTGCTGGTGGCCACGCCCCAGACGAAGTCGGGCGGGAACTGTCGGTGCAGGGGGGCTTGGGTCATGGGTTTCACTTGACGGCACCGGCGGTCAGGCCCGCGATCAGTTGGCGCGACGAGACGACGAAGAGGACGAGCAGGGGCAGCGTGGCTATTGCCGACCCCGCCATCAGCGCGCCCCACTCGGTGCTGGTGGTGCTGAACAGGCTGCGCAGGGCCAGCGGCAGCGTGTAGTTGTCGGCGCTGCGCAGCACGATGAGCGGGCTCATGAAGTTGTTCCATGAGCCGATGAAGGTGATGAGGCCCAGCGTGCCCAGCGCCGGCTTCATCAGCGGCAGTGCGATGCGCCAGTAGATGCCGAGCTCGCTGCAGCCGTCGATGCGGGCGGCGCTGAGCAGTTCCCTGGGCACGGTGCTGGCCGCGAACTGGCGCATCAGGAAGATGCCGAAGGCGCTGGCCGCGCCGGGCAGGTAGAGGGCGCGGTGGGTGTCGATCCAGCCCAGCGCGTCCATGACCATGAAGCTGGGGATCATGTTCATGAAGGCCGGCACCATCAGCGTGCCCATGACGAGTGCGAACAGCGCCCGCTTGAAGCGGAACTCCAGCATCGCGAAGGCATAGCCGGCCATGGAGCAGAACAGCAGCGTCAGCGCCGTGGACATCAGGCCGACGTAGAGGCTCCAGCCGACGTTCTTCCAGAACGGCAGCCGGGTGGTGAGCAGCCTGATGTTGTCCAGCAGCTCGCCGCCGAACCCCAGCGGCGGCGGCACGTTGAAGATGTCGGTGCGCGACTGCGTCGCGAACACGAACATGAAGTAGAAGGGCGCGAGCATGATGAACGCGCCGACGAGGACGATGGCATAGGCCGCGTACTTCGGGATCGTCCTCATGGCTGCGCCCGCCGGTCCCCGAAGGCCTTGTTGGTCAGCCAGGTCAGTAGCGCGATGAGGCCGAACATGATCCAGGCCAGCGCGCTGGCGCCGCCGAAGTCGCTGAAGTCGAAGGCCAGGCGGTAGAGGTAGATGGCCACCGTCATCGCCGCCTGGTCGGCACCGCCCTTGCCGTTGGTCAGGATGAAGGGCTCCTCGAAGAGCTGCATGCCGCCGATGACGGACAGCGTCACGCCGAACAGGATCATGGGCTTGAGGCCGGGCAGCGTGATGCGCAGGAACTGCTGCCAGGGGCCGGCGCCGTCGAGCTTGGCGGCCTGGTAGAGGTCGTGCGGCAGCGTCTGCAGCGCGGCGAGGTAGAGCACCAGATTGAAGCCGACATAGCGCCAGAACACGATGATGGCCACGGCCGGCTTGATGGCCTGCGGCGAGCGCATCCAGTTGATGTGCTCGGTGCCGAAGAGGGCGTGCAGGGCCTGGTTGACGAGGCCGTAGTCGGTCGAGAACAGCGAGCCGAACAGCATCGCGATGGCGACCGTGGACGTGATGTAGGGCAGGAAATAGGCGCCCGAGAACAGGCCGCGCCAGCGCCCGAAGGCCTGGTGCAGGAAGACGGCCAGCGGCAGCGCGACGAGGTGCTGGGGCAGGCCCGCCGCGACGGCCAGCCACAGCGTGTTGCGCAGCGCCTTCCAGAACCAGCCGTCGGTCAGCGCGAAGACGAAGTTCTCGAGGCCAACGAACTTCATCGACTCGATGCCGCTCGTGGGCTCCCAGGACTGGAAGGCCAGCCACAGCGAGAACAGCAGCGGGAACAGGCCGAAGACGGCAAACAGGATCAGGAAGGGGCTGACCAGGATATAGGGCGCCCAGGCGGCGGGGATGCGCCCTCTCATCGGTTCGCTCGGTGGACCAGCAGGGCCTGGGCGTCTTCCAGCGCCTGCGGGATGGGCTTGCCGTACTCGAGCACGTTGTCGAGCTCGGCGTTGACGACCTCGTCGGCGAACTTGTGCTGCCTGTGCATCCGCACGACCGGGATGCGGTGCGCCGCCTCGCGCCACAGCTGGCGCGCCTTCTGGCCGCCGAGGAAGGGCAGCGGCACGTCGAAGAACGGCCCCTCCTGCGCGGCCAGCAGCGCCGGGAAGGCGTCCTGGGACTTGAAGGCGTCCAGCTGGCGCTGGCGGTCCAGCGTCAGCTCCTGGATCAGCTGCCAGGCGAGCTGCTTGCGCTCCGGTGCCGAGCGGCGCGGGATGGCGTAGTAGGTGCCGCCGTAGGAGCAGTAGGCGTTCTCGGGCAGCTGGGCCACGCGCCATTTGCCGGCCGTGCCGGGCGCCACCCAGTTGGCCATCTGGCCGGCCATCCAGCCGCCCGACATCTCGGTGGCCAGCCGGCCGCGCTTGAGCATCTCGGCCCAGTCGTTGAACCAGACCTCGACGCGCGCGTCCAGGCCCAGCCGCCGCACCTTGCGCGCCAGCTCGAAGGCGCGCAGGAAGCGCGGCGACGTGAGCTGCGCCCGCCCCTGACCATCGAAGAACTGGCCCTCGCCCGGCGGCGTGCCGGCGCGCACGACGATGTCCTTCAGCAGCCGCACGTCGCCGATCAGGTAGGCGCCGGTCCTGGCCTTCAGCTCGGCGCCGGCCTCGACGTAGGCGTCCCAGGAGCGCGTCAGGTCCGCCTCCTTCAGCCCGGCCCGGGCCAGCAGGTCGGCGCGGTAGAACAGCGAGCCCGGCCCGATGTCGGTCGGCATCGCGACGACGTGGCCGTCGCGGTTGCGCGCCGTCTCGATGGCGAAGGACACGAAGCGCTCCTTGAAGCGCTCGGCGCCGAAGGTCGGGGCCGACAGGTCCTCCAGGCCCGAGCCCAGCGAGAAGCGGCCGAGATAGCTCGTCTCCAGCGCGATGACGTCGGGCAGATGGCCCGACGTCGATAGCGCTGTCGTCATCGCCGTGTGATGGTCGTCGTACTGGCGGCTGATGACCTCGGTGCGGATTTCGGGGTGACGTTGGCTCCAGCCCTTGAGCACGTCCTTGGCGATGACGTCGACCAAGGGGAAGGCGGCGACCGACAGCGGCGACTGCTCCTTCGCATGGCCCAGGCCGGCGGCCCCGCCGAGGGCGGCCGCGAGCAGGTGGCGACGGGGAAGGGAAAGCTTGTCTCGCATAGTTCTGAAAGCGCTTTCAAGATTGTGCCGCGCGACGCCCGGGCACCCCAGCCGCACAAACCCTAGGACGCCGGCCGGAGCCTCCACCGCAACGGGCGCGACCGGCCCCTACACTCGCGGCACTGCCCGCCCGCCCATGACCGACAAGCCGCCCCCCGCCAAGAAAGCGCCTTCAATCGCCCGCCCGGACGGCGTGGTGACGCTGGAGCAGGTGGCCGAACTGGCCGGCGTGTCGCCGAGCACGGTGTCGCGCATCCTGAACGGCACCGCGGCCGTCAGCCAGGCCAAGAAGGACGCGGTGCAGGCCGCCATCCAGGAGCTGGGATTCCGCCCCAACCCGGTGGCGCGCGGCCTGGCCGGCGGGCGCACGCTGTCCATCGGCGTCGTCACGCAGATCATCTCCAGCCCCTTCTACGGCGAGGCCCTGCTCGGCATCGAGCGCGAACTGGAACGCGCCGGCTATGTGCCGCTGTTCGTGTCGGGCAACTGGCACGAGGACGACGAGCGCAAGGCCATCGAGACGCTGCTGTCGCGGCGCGTCGACGGCGTCATCGTGCTGGCCGGCCGGCTCTCCGACGGCGAGCTGGCCAAGGTGGCCGACAGCCTGCCCGTGGTCGTCGTCGGCCGCCAGCTCGGCGGGCCGCAGCTCTACAGCTTCAGCTTCGACAACCGGGCCGGCGCGCGCGCGGCCACCCAGCACCTCGTCGACCTGGGCCACCGGCGCATCGCCTTCATCGCCGGCGACCTGCTGCACGACGATGCCGTCGAGCGCCAGAACGGCTATCTGGACGCGCTGACCGCGGCCGGCATCCCGGCCGACCCCGGCCTCATCGTGCAGAGCGACTACACCGAGGCCGGCGGCCTGCTGGCCGTCAGCCGCCTGCTGGAGCGGGACAGCCACTTCACGGCGCTGTTCGCATCCAACGACCAGATGGCCATCGGCGCCTGCCTGGGCCTGCACCGGCGCAATCTGCGCGTGCCCGACGACGTGTCGCTGGTGGGCTTCGACGACCTCATCATGGCGCGCTACGCCATGCCGCCGCTGACGACCATCCGCCAGTCCGTCTACGAGATCGGCAGCGAGGCCGCGACCGCCATGCTCGAGATGCTGCGCGGCGGCAGGCCCAGGGCCCAGCTGCCCGAGCCCGAGCTGGTTTTGCGCGAGAGCACGCGGCGCATGCCGCGCTGAGCCGCCGCCAGCTCCTCCGCTCCCGTCGCGGCCATGCCGCCGGCCAGACGGCCGTTGCACGGCGCGGGTAAACCATGTGGCCGATCCCTGAGCCGAAGCGCATCATCATTTGAAAGCGCTTTCAAAAGCCTCATCGGATTGCCGCTTTTCAACCCCGCAAGCGCCGGCTCCACCCATCGCAGCTTTCCTCACTGGGAAGACTGCGGAGGCGCTGGCGACGCGCGGCCCCTGCACTCGCGGTCCGGCGTCGCGACGGCGCCGCAGACCAAGGGTGTTGCCTAGTTTGAAAGCGCTGCCAATGACGTATTGTTGAAAGCGCTTTCAGTTTTCGCGCCACAAGACCTACTCTGGAGACAACTGAATGAGAAAGCCACGCCCCGCCCTTCGCCTCACCAGCCTGGCCGCTGCCAGCGGCCTGCTGTTCGCCGGCGCCGCCGCCCATGCGCAGGCCACCGCACCGGCCGCCGCGGCCAGTGCGCCGCAGGCCCAGCAGCTCGAAACCGTCGTCGTCACCGGCATCCGCAAGAGCCTGGAGACCTCGGTCAACCTGAAGCGCTCGGCCGCCGGCCTGGTCGACGGCATCGTGGCCGAAGACATCGGCAAGTTCCCCGACACCAACCTCGCCGAGGCCATGCAGCGCATCAGCGGCGTGTCCATCGACCGCAGCAACGGCGAAGGCACCAAGGTCACCGTGCGCGGCATGGGGCCGGACTTCAACCTGGTGCTGCTCAACGGCCGCCAGATGCCCGGCTCCAACATCGACGGCAGCGCGCCCAGCTCGCGCTCCTTCGACTTCTCCAACCTGGCCTCCGAAGGCGTGTCGGCGCTGGAGGTCTACAAGACCAGCAAGGCCAGCACGCCGACCGGCGGCATGGGCGCGACGATCAACATCCGCACGCCCCGCCCCTTCGACAGCCGGGAGACCGTCGCCAGCGTCGGCGTGAAGATGGTGCGCGACAGCACCGCGCGGAACCTGCCCGCCGAGGAGCAGGGCAAGCAGCTGACGCCCGAGCTGTCGGGCATCTACAGCACCCAGTTCGCCGACGGCATGTTCGGCATCGCGCTGATCGGCAGCTACCAGGTGCGCGACTCGGGCTACAACCAGGCCGCCGTCACCAGCGGCTGGCACACCTTCAAGGGCAGCGACAGCGGCTGGGGCCCGCTGCCCAACCCGGCACCCGAGGTCAAGAACCGCCCGGGGCCGAACGACATCTACAACGTCCCGCAGAACCTGAACTACGCCTTCACCGGCATCCACCGCGAGCGCAGCAACGGCCAGCTGGTGTTCCAGTTCCGGCCCGTGAAGGACCTGGTCGGCACGCTGGACTACACGATGTCGGAGCAGAAGTTCCGCCAGAAGCGCAACGACATTTCCGCCTGGTTCAATTTCGGCGGCCAGTTCGGCGAGTACACGCCCGGCCCCATCGCGACGCCGCTGGTCTACGGCGAGCACATCCCCACCGGCAACGCCGACGTCGCCATGGGCACGTCGCGCACGTCGACCAGCAACAGGAACAGGTCCGTGGGCCTGAACCTGAAGTGGAAGGCGACGGACGCGCTGAACTTCGACTTCGACGCCCACCACTCCACCGCCACCTCGGGCGCGGACGACCCGCTGGGCACCAGCGTGACGCTGGGCACGGCCTCCTTCAACCGCGGCGACACGGCGGCCGACTTCAGCAACAAGTTCCCGGTGCTGAGCATCGCCAACGCGCCTTTGGACCCGACGCTGCAGGAACTGGAGGGCTCGGTGTTCGGCAACAGCTACCAGCGCAACGAGATCAACCAGGCCCAGGCCAGCGGCAAATGGAAGATCGACGCCGACAGCAGCCTGGACTTCGGCATCAGCCTGACCGACGTGAAGAACCGCTCGGCCTACACCAACGTCCAGCGCAACACCTGGGGCCACAACGCCGGCTCGGCGGGCGGCCCCGCCGACATGCCCGACAACATCTGGCACGCCGACTCCATCGGCAAATACTTCGGCGGCGTGCCGGGCCACGACAGCAGCAAGCTCTACAACCAGTTCTTCTATTTCAATTTCGACGACGTGCGCAATGCCGCCATCAAGGCGGTGGGCAGCAACCTGCCCTATCTGGCGTCCTTCGACTTCGACAACTCGCAGAACTACGCGGCCAAGCTGGCCGGCCTGCCCAACGTCGGCTACAGCTTCCAGGACATGCGCACGACCGAGAAGACCCGGTCGCTCTATCTGCAATACAACCGGGCCTGGGAATGGGGCATCCCCTTCGACGCCTCGGTCGGCGCACGCTACGAGAAGACCGACGTGACCTCGCCGACCCGCCAGTCCATCCCGCAGTCCGTGCAGTGGGCGTCGACGAACGAGCTGTCCATCGTGTCGGGCGACGTCACGTCCTTCTCGCTGTCGGGCAAGTACAGCTATCTGCTGCCCTCCATCGACCTCAGCGCCGACGTGACGCCCGACACCAAGCTGCGCCTGAGCTACGGCGAAACCATCGGCCGCCCCGGCTGGGCCAACCTGCAGGGCGGCATCACGCTGAACAACCCGGGCCGCATCGCCGGCAACGTCGGCAGCGTCGGCAACCCCGACCTGAAGCCGCTCAAGTCCAGGAACTTCGACTTCTCGGCCGAGCACTACTACGACAAGGGCAGCTACATCAGCGCCAGCTATTTCCGCAAGGACCTGAGCGACTACATCGAGCCCGTGTCCGTCGCCCAGACGCCGTTCAACCTGCACACGCCGGCCGGCAGCGCGATGTTCAACGAGGCCATCGGCAAGGGCGGCTGCGGCGCCACCGCCTCGGACTGCATCCGCCAATACATCTTCAAGAACTACCCGACGGCGCCGGGCGTGAACGTGGCGACGCAGACCATCACGGGCCAGCCCGGCGACCCGCTGATGGTCTTCCAGATGGCCACGCAGGCCAACAGCTCGCGCAAGGCCAGCCTCAACGGCATCGAGCTGAACGCCCAGCACAGCTTCCGCAACGGCCTGGGCTTCTCGGCCAACTTCACGCGGGTGCGCTCCAGCGCCGCCTACCAGGACGGCGTGGTGGGCCAGGAGTTCGCGATCGACGGCCTGGGCGACTCGGGCAACCTGGTCGGCTTCTACGAAGACACGAGCTACAGCGCCCGCCTGGCCTACAACTGGCGCGGCCGCTACCTGATCACGCACTTCGGCGGCACCGACGGCGCCCAGCCGCTGTACGTGGAACCACGCGGCCAACTGGACCTGAGCCTGGGCTACAACCTCAACAAGCAACTCTCGCTGCAGCTCGAAGCCATCAACCTGAACGACGCCATCGTCCGCACCTATATGCGGGCGCAGCAGCAGGTCGGCTCGGTCACCCAGCTGGGGCGTCGCTACATGATCGGAGCCCGCTACAAGTTCTGAGCTCCGAGGCAAAGCCTGGTACGGCGGTGCTCGCGCCCTGGGGCGCCGCCCTTGTTCGCCGATTGGCGAGGCCGCGCGAGCGGCCCTTTTTGTCTGAACTCGGGAATGGCAGTGGACGACAGACTTCGCGACGTGGCGGTACTCGGCGGCGGCTCGGCCGGCTGGCTGGTCGCCGCGCTGCTGGCGGCCGTGCACGGCGGGCCGCGCGGCGGCCTGCGCGTCACGCTGGTCGAATCCAGCGAGGCGCCGCCCATCGGCGTCGGCGAGGGCAGCTGGCCGAGCATGCGCGACACGCTGCGCCGCATCGGCCTGGCCGAGGCCGACTTCGTGCGCCGCTGCCAGGTGAGCTTCAAGCAGGGCTCGCGCTTCGACCGCTGGCGGCAGGGAGGCGGCCCGGATGACCGCTACTACCACCCCTTCATGCTGCCGGTCGGTTTCGGCGACGCCGACCTCGTGCCGGCCTGGCTGGCCACGCAAGGCCAGCGCGCCTTTGCCGACGTCGTCAGCCCCAGCGTGCAGGTCTGCGAGGCCGGCCTCGCCCCCAAGCAGGTGCAGACGCCCGAGTTCGGCGCCGTCGCCAACTACGCCTATCACTTCGATGCCGGCCTGTTCGGCCAGGTGCTGCGCGAGCACGCCATCGCCCGTCTCGGCGTGCGCCACGTCGTCGCCCATGTCGACGCCGTGCTGGCCCGCGACGACGGCGACCTCGCCGCGCTGCAGACCCGCGGCCAGGGCCGCATCGAGGCCGACCTCTTCATCGACTGCTCCGGCCTCGCGTCGCGCCTGATCGGCCAGCACTTCGGCGTGCCGCTCAGGAGCGAGCGCGACGTGCTGTTCAACGACGCGGCGCTGGCCGTGCAGCTGCCCTACGACCGGCCGGATGCGCCGCTGGCCTCCTGCACCATCGCCACCGCCTGGGCCAAGGGCTGGATCTGGGACATCGCGCTGCCGTCGCGGCGCGGCGTCGGCTGCGTCTACTCGCGCGCCCATGCCGGCGACGACGAGGCCCAGGCCGCCCTGCTGGCCTATCTGGACGACACCGGCACGCCGGCCGAGCGCCCCGCGCCCCGGCCCATCCGCTTCGAGCCCGGCTATCGCGAGCGTTTCTGGGTGCGCAACTGCGTGGCCATCGGCCTGGCTTCGGGCTTCATCGAGCCGCTGGAGGCCTCGGCCCTGGCCCTGGTGGAGCTGTCCGCCGCGCGGCTGTGCGACGAACTGCCGATGACCCGCGCGACGATGGACGGCGTGGCGCGCCGCTTCAACGACGACTTCGGCTACCGCTGGGCCCGCGTGATCGACTTCCTGAAGCTGCACTATGCGCTGAGCGAACGCGACGACAGCGGCTACTGGCGCGCCCACCGCGACCCCGCCACCTGGCCTGAACGCCTGCGCGAGCTGCTGCCCGCCTGGCGGCTGCGCCCGCCGGCGCGGCACGACTTCGGCCGCATCGACGAAGTCTTCCCCGCGGCCAGCTACCAGTACATCCTCTACGGCATGGGCTTCCGCCCCGAGGCCCAGCCGCTCTCCGCCCGCCGGCTGCAGGCCGCCCAGGCCTGCTTCGACGAGGCGGCCCGCCAGGCCCGCCGCTTCCTCTCCGGGCTGCCGGGTCACCGCAGCCTGATCGACCATCTGCAAGCGCCATGACCCGCCCCGCCCTGCTCGACAACGTCACCCACCGCCACCTGCGCCTGCACACCGGCCGCTCCGCCGCCCTGGGCGATGCGCGCCAGTCGGCGCTGGCCCTGCCGGCCGAATTCCGCCAGCTGCAGGCCCACTTCCCCATCGTCTTCCAGCGGGTCGACGGCCAGGACGGCGGCAGCGCCTTCCAGCCCATCGCGCTGTTCGGCCTGGAGGAGGGGCAGAACCTCTTTCTGAGCGACGCCGGCTGGGACGCGCCCGTCGTGCCGATGGCCCTGCAGCGCGACCCCTTCATGATCGGCCGCAATGGCGACACCCTGCAGCTGCACATCGACCTCGACAGCCCGCGCATCGTCGGGCCCGGGCAGGGCGAGGTCGGCACCGCCGTCTTCCTGCCCCACGGCGGCCACAGCGAATACCTGGACCATGTCGTCAGCCTGCTCGAACACCTGCACGCCCATGCCCAGCAGCTGCCCGCCTTCATCGCCGCGCTGACCCAGCACCAGCTGCTGGAGCCCTTCGTTCTGGACGTGGAACTGGCGGACGGCAGCCAGAGCCGGCTGTCGGGCCTGTACACCGTGCACGAAGAGCGCCTGGCCGCGCTGCCCGGCGCCGCGCTGCAGGCACTGGCCCGCGACAACCACCTGCTGCCCATCTACATGCAGCTGGCCTCGCTGTCGCAGCTGCCCGGTCTCATCGAGCGCCACAACCGGCTCCACGCGATCGGCTGAGCATGCGCGCCGTCCCCGACTGGCCAGCCGCCTGCGATCCCGAGGCCCTGCCCGAGGCGCTGCTGACGGCGGACCGGCCCTACGTCATCCGCGGCGCCTTTGCGCACTGGCCGGTCGTGCAGGCGGCCCGCCAATCCGGCGAGGCCCTGGCCCGCTACCTGATGGGCCTGTACAACGGTGTGCACGTCGGCCTCTTCCAGCTGCCGCCCGAGGCCCGCGGCCGCGCCTTCTATGCGGACGTGGGCCTGAGCCGCTTCAACTTCAGGCGCCACATCGCGACGCTGGATCAGGTGCTCACCGGCCTGCTCGGACTCGCCGGCACGGCCGAGCCGCCGGCCCTGTATGTCGGCAGCACGACCGTGGAAGCCGTGCTGCCCGGCTTCATGGCCGCGAACCGCCTGGGCCTGGGCGCGCGCGATTCGCTGGCCAGCCTGTGGCTGGGCAACCGCAGCCGCGTCGCGGCCCACTACGACCTGCCGGACAACCTCGCCATCGCCGCCGCCGGCCGGCGCCGCTTCACGCTGTTCGCGCCCGGGCAGATCCACAACCTCTACATGGGCCCGCTGGACCCGACGCCCGCCGGCCAGCCCATCAGCCTGGTGGACTTCGCCGCGCCGGACTTCGAGCGCTTCCCGCGCTTCGCGCAGGCGCTGCAGGCCGGCGAGGTCGCCGAGCTCGACCCCGGCGACGCGATCTTCATCCCCAGCATGTGGTTCCACCACGTCGAAGGCCTGGAGCCGATCAACCTGCTCATCAACGCCTGGTGGCGCCAGACGCCCGAGTACATGGACTCGCCCGTCAGCGCCCTGCACCTCGCGCTAATGACCCTGCGCAAGCTGCCCGAGAAGGAACGCCGCATCTGGCAGCAGCACTTCCAGCACTTCGTCTTCGACGCCGACGCCAGCACCTGGGCCCACATCCCGCCCGCCGCCCGCGGCCTGCTCGACGGCGCCGACGACACCACCTCGCGCCAGGCCCGCGCGCAACTGCTGAGTCAATTGAAACGATGAACACGCCCACGACCCAACCCGTACGCCGCGTCGTCATCGCCGGCGGCGGCACCGCAGGCTGGATGATGGCCGCGCTGATGAGCAAGCTGCTCGGCAGGCAGCTCGACATCAAGCTCGTCGAGTCCGAGGAGATCGGCACCGTCGGCGTCGGCGAGGCCACCATCCCGGCCCTGCACACCTTTCACAACCTGCTCGGCATCAACGAGGCCGAGTTCATGGCCGCGACCAACGCGACCTTCAAGCTCGGCATCCATTTCGAGGGCTGGAAGGACATCGGCGAGGACTATTTCCACTCTTTCGGCTCGACCGGCAACGACCACTGGAGCGCCGGCTTCCAGCATTTCTGGCTCAAGGGCGTGGCGGAGGGCCTGGCCAGGCCCTACACCGACTACAACCCCGAGACGGTGGCGGCCTTTGCCAACCGCTTCGCCCACCTGCCGCGCAACGGGCTGAACTACGCCTACCACCTGGACGCCGGCCGCTACGCCCGATACCTGCGCGCGATGAGCGAGGCCCACGGCGTGCAGCGCATCGAAGGCAGGATCGCCGCCGTGCTGCAGGACGGCCCGCAGGGCCGGGCGGGCGACATCACCGCGCTGCAGATGCAGGACGGCACGCGCATAGCCGGCGAGCTCTTCATCGACTGCACCGGCTTTCGCTCCCTGCTGCTGGGCGAGACGCTGGGCGTGGGCTACGAGGACTGGTCCTGCTGGCTGCCCTGCGACCGCGCGGTGGCCGTGCAGACCGCCTCGGTGCGCGAGGCCTGGCCCTACACGCGGGCCATCTGCCACCCCTTCGGCTGGCAATGGCGCATCCCGCTGCAGAACCGCGTCGGCAACGGCCTGGTCTACAGCAGCAGGGAGCTCAGCGACGCCGACGCGCCCGAGGTGCTGAAGCAGCACGTCGAGGGCGAGCTGCTGATCCCGCCGCGCCTGCTGAAGTTCACCCCCGGCCAGCGCGCCAAGGCGTGGGAGCGCAACTGCATCGCCGTCGGCCTCGCCAGCGGCTTCGTCGAGCCGCTGGAATCCACCAGCATCCACCTGATCCAGCGTTCCGCCATCCGGCTGATGCAGCTCTTCCCGGGCGGCGGCATCAAGCCGGCCGACATCGAGGAATACAACCAGCAGTCCAGACGCGAGCTGGAGCACATCCGCGACTTCATCGTGCTGCACTACCACGTCAACGCGCGCACCGACTCCCGGCTCTGGCGCGATGTGCGCGACATGGAGCTGCCGGCCACGCTGCGCCACCGCATCGAACTCTTCCGCGCCAGCGCCCGCGTCTTCCGCCCCAGCGACGAGCTGTTCGCCGAGAACTCCTGGATCCAGGTCATGCTCGGCCAGGGCATCGCGCCGCAGGCCTACCACCCGGTGGCCGACCTGATGGGCCGGCCGGAACTGAGCAACTTCCTCGGCGACATCCAGCTCAAGGTCTCGCGCACCGTGGCCGGCCTGCCCGGCCACCAGGCCTATGTCGAGCAGCTGTGCGCGCCCTACCGCAGCGCGTCGACGGCCCAGCTGGCCGCCACGCCGCTGCGGGCTTGAAATCCCCACGGCCGGCCCGACATTTCAGCCCGACGGACAATTCCATCCAACATGAAGCTCAACCCCACGACCCAAGCCCGCCTCGACACCTAAGGCGTCTTCGACCGTGTTCGGAAGGCGCAAGGCCTTCCGGTTCAGCACTCAACCCCGGCAGGCCCGCAGCTCCCGGGGTTTTGTTTTTCCAACTGGGTTCAACCGTGTTCAACCGCACCTTCGACAAGCTGATCGCCACGATTCCCGAGCGCCGGAGCGCGGCTTCGCTGCGCCTGCGCTTCGGCGTGCTGCCCACGCGCTAGCCCGGTGGTTCCACTCCGGGCTGGCATGCCAACCCGAATCAGGAACCACCATGAACTCGAACAACCTCCGCAATCTGCGCAACATCGGCGTCATCGCCCACGTCGACGCCGGCAAGACCACGACCACCGAACGCATCCTGTTCTACACGGGCGAGAACCATCGCATCGG
>BFBZ01000011.1_pt4 | contig 56628 bp, 52 predicted proteins | sample 1888401 | NCBI WGS metagenome assembly BFBZ01 (sample SAMD00112614, study PRJDB3348) | symbiont metagenome | host: Chara braunii
GCCGCCGGTCACGAGCACCGGTCCGCTCACGCGGGCGGCGCCTCCCGGGCGACCATCGCGCGGACCTCGGCGGCGCCCTCCATGCCCATGGCGCGGTCGGCGAGCGCCTCCGCCGCGTCCACGTCGAGCCCGCGCACCTGCGCCTTCACCAGCGGCACCCGCCGCGGCGCGACGCTCAGCTCGTGGACGCCCAGCCCCACCAGCAGCGGCACCGCCGCGGGGTCGGACGCCGCCTCGCCGCACACCGCCACCCGCGCGCCGCCGGCGCGGCCGGCCCGCGCGACGCGGGCGATCAGCCGGAGCACGGCGGGGTGGACGGGGTCGGACAGGCGGGCCACCCCGGCGTTGCCGCGCTCGGCGGCCATCACGTACTGGACCAGGTCGTTGGTGCCCACCGACAGGAAGTCGGCCTCGGCCGCGAGCTCCTCCGCCATCACCGCCGCGGCGGGGACCTCGACCATCGCGCCCACCTCGACCGCCGGGACGTCGACGCCCTCGCCGGCGAGGGCGTCGCGGGCCTCGTCGAGCGCCGCGCGGGCGCGGCGCAGCTCGTCCACCTCGCTGACCATGGGGAACATGATGCCGATCGGGCCCGCCGACGCGGCGCGGAGCGCCGCCCGCAGCTGGGTGCGGAAGGTGTCCGGGTGCGCGAACGCCAGCCGCAGGCCGCGCACGCCCAGGAACGGGTTGGCCTCGGCGGCGGGGGCGAGGTAGCGCAGCGGCTTGTCCGCGCCCGCGTCGAGCGTGCGCAGCACCACGCGCCGGCCGCCGAACGCCGATGCCGCCGCCGCGTACGCCGCGAACTGCTCGTCCTCCGAGGGCGGCTCGGCCCGGTCCAGGAACAGGAACTCGGTGCGCAGGAGCCCCACGCCGTCGGCTCCGGCGGCCACGGCCGCCTCCAGGTCTCCGGGGGCCCCGATGTTGGCCGCCACCTCGACGTGGCGGCCGTCGGACGTCACCGCCGGCTCCCTCGACCGCTCCCGGGCCGCCGCCTCCCGGGCGGCGTCCTCCCGGGCGCGCGCCTCGTGCGCGGCGACGGCCTCCGCCGCCGGGGCCACGTCGACCGTCCCGGCGTCGCCGTCCACGATCAGGGACGACCCCTCGGGGATCGCCAGCACCGCCGGTCCCAGCCCGGCCACGGCGGGGATGCCGAGGCCGCGGGCGATGATCGACGCGTGGGAGGTCGGGCCGCCGGCCGCCGTGGCGAGCGCGCGGACGCGGGCCGGGTCGAGCTCGGCGACCTCGGCGGCGCCGAGGTCCTGGGCCACGAGCACGGCGGGCCCGCCGTCGTCGCCACCCGTCCCCTCGCCGAGCCGGGCGACCACCCGCCGTCCCAGGTCGCGCAGGTCGGCGCTGCGGGCGCGCAGGTAGTCGTCGGAGAGCCCGTCGTAGCCGGCCGCCGCCGCCTCCACGGCGTCGTGCCACGCCCGGGCGGCGGAGCGGCCGCCGTCGATCGCCCGCTCCGCGGCCCCCACCAGCTCGTCGTCGCGCAGCGTGAGCAGCTGCGCGTCGAGGATGTCGGCCGTCTCGGGCGCCGCGCTCCCCCGCAGGGCGGCCAGGTCGTCGCCGACAGCGGCGAGCGCGCCGGCCAGCCCGGCCCGCTCCTGCTCGGCGCTCCCGGCGGCCTCCGCCGGGGGCGCGCCGCTCCCGAGCAGGCGGGCGGGGCCGATCGCGCTGCCGGGGGCCGCGGCCACACCGGCCAGCCGGCTGCCGGGCTCGGGCGGCGTCGCCGCGGGAGCCGCCGGCGCCGGCGCCGCGCCCTCGTCCGCCGTGCCGATCAGCGCCGCGATCGCCGCCGCCGTCTCCGCCGCGCCGTCGCCGCGGGCCTCGACCCGCACGCGGTGGCCCTCCAGCGCGCCGAGGGCGCCCAGCGCGGTGAGGCTCCGGGCCGACGCGGGGCCCGCCCCGGTGGTGAGGTTGCGGACGCGCACCTCGGCCCCCGCGTCGGCGGCGGCCCGCACCACCGCCGCGGCGGGGCGGGCGTGGAGGCCGTGCGCGCCGGCGACAGAGGCCTCGGCGGCCTCCCAGCCCCCGTCGTCCTCCCCGGAGGCGGCTGCCGGCGCGGCCGCGGGCTCCGGGCCGCCGAGGTGGGCGATCTTCCCGGCCAGGCCGTTGCGCGCCTCGGCGGCCGCCTCCTCCAGCGAGGCCCCCGCCCTGGCGGCGGCCGCCGCCGCGACCGCCCCCTCCACCAGGGGCGCCTCGCAGAGCAGCACCTTCGCCCGGGTCTCGTCGTCCAGGAAGTCGAGCGCCGTCTCCGCGGAGAGCACCGCCGACCCCAGGTCCATCAGCACCAGGACGCCGTCGCCGCCCGCCGCCTCGATCGCCGCCATCACCTTCACGGCGTCGGTGCCGAGCGCCCCGGGCTCGTCGATGCCGCCCGCCGCCTCGATGGGCACGTCGTCGCCGGCCATGCCGCGCGCCAGCGCCACCACGCCCTCGGCCAGGGCGGCGCTGTGCGAGACGACGACGATCCCGATCATTCCAACGGCAGGCGGTACGACCGCCGCAGCAGCTCGACGGGGTGCACAGACGGGCGGTCGGTCGCCTCCGAGATCCACCAGCGGCAGGTCTCCGAGTCGCACGCCGACAGCTCGGCGCCGCTGTCGCGGACGCCGGCGAACACCGCGGCCCCCACGGCCCGCGCGATGTCGTACTTCTCGCGCTTCAGGCCGTACGTGCCGGCGACGCCGCAGCAGGTGGCGTCGATCTGGCGGGGCCTCAGCTGCGGGATGAGCGCCATGATCCGCATCGCCGGGGTGCCGATTAGATGTGTATAAGAGACAGTACTTCTCGCGCTTCAGGCCGTACGTGCCGGCGACGCCGCAGCAGGTGGCGTCGATCTGGCGGGGCCTCAGCTGCGGGATGAGCGCCATGATCCGCATCGCCGGGGTGCCGATTCCGTGGCCGCGCTGCTGGCAGGGGGCGTGGTACGGCACGTCCAGGTCGACCGGCTCCATGTCGTCGGTCTTCAGCTCGCCGCGCTCGTGGAGCATCGCCAGGTACTCCATGACGTCGTACGTCCGCTCGCCGACGACGCGCAGGTCGTCGTCGTCGACGCCCAGGATCTCGTGCGCCTCGCGCTTCAGCATGAGGCCGCAGCTGGTGGAGCTGGACACGATGTCGTGCCCGGCCCGGGCGTACGGGGCGAGCCGGCCCGCCAGGCGGCGGACGTAGCCGCGGGCGTCGTCGAACAGGCCGTTGCTCTGCAGCGGCAGCCCGCAGCAGCCCTGCTTCGGGACGATCACCTCGAGGCCCTGGTGCTCCAGCACCGCCACCGTCGCCCGGGCGGCCTCGTGCTCGTAGTAGTCGACGCCGCAGCCGTGGAAGTACACGACCGTGCGGTTCGCCCGCGCCGGGTCGGGCCTCCCCTTGCGGCCGTTGCGGCGGGCCCAGCGGTTGAACCGCCCGCCCTGCCACGCCGGCATCGGCGCGTCGCGGTGGATGCCGAGCGTCTTCTCCATCACCACCCGCACCGGCCGCACGCGCAGGCTCCAGTTCGCGACCGGCGCGACGGGCGACCCGAGGCGCCCGGCGAGGGTGGGCCGCGCGATGAGCCGGTCGCGCAGCGGGACGCCGTGCTCCTCCTTGAGCCGGGCGCGGGCCTGGCTGTTGATCTCCGCGATCTTCACGCCCTGCGGGCACGCCTGCGTGCAGATGCCGCATCCCGAGCAGTAGTCGAGCGAGACGTCCGGCGACGGGCCGTCGGGCGGGCGGTAGCGCTCGGCCTGCGGGCCCACGTACTTCGGGCCGGGGAAGAGGGGCGTCGCCGCGGCCACCGGGCAGTGCGTCTCGCAGATGGTGCACTTGACGCAGTGGTCGAGCGAGTCGCGCATCAGCGCGTCGAGCGTGTGGCTCATCGTCCCTCCATGATCGCGGTCGCCGCCCGGTACCCGCCGGCGATGGCGATGCCCTCGCCGCTCTTCTCGCGCCACGGCTCGGCGCCCGCCACCAGGGCGCCGACGGCGTGGAGGTTCGACCAGAGCGGCGCGCCGCCCGGGTCGAGGGGCCGCATGGCGTCGTCGACGACCAGGCCGGCGCGCATCAGCGGCTGGGGGTCGAGCGCCTTCGGCGACAGGCCCGGGTCGCCCGCCGGCGGGCCGGCGACCGGGAGCCCCGCGACGGTCTCGCGGAGGTGGCCGCGCGAGTCGAGGTCGATGCCGCCCGACGCGAACCCGCCGGTGGCGAGCACCACGGCGTCGGCGGGGACGGCGCGGGTGCGCGCCGCCTGGTGCACGCGCACGCCGGTGGCGCGGCCGCGGCCGCCCTCGATCCCGACGGCGTCGGGGCCCAGCACCAGCTCGCCGCCGCGGGGCACCGCACCGGCCAAGAAGAGGCCCTCCATGCGGATGCCCGGGACCGACGGCGGGATGGTCGGCACCTCCGCGACCGGCGCGCCGAGGCGCTCCTGGAGGTCGTCCCACGCCTCCGCCGGCCGCGCCAGCCCCACCACCGCCGGGAGCAGGACGGTCTCGCCGGGCTCCATCATCGGCCGCAGCTCGTCGGCCAGCAGGCCCCGCTCGGCGGGGACGTCCAGCGCCCGGGCGTGGACGAGGGTCGAGACATCCGCCCAGCCGGGGCGTCCCGACCACGACAGCGTGAGCGGACGCGCCTCGACCGGGTGGCCCAGGCCCGCCCGCGAAAGGTTGTCGGCCAGGAGCGCCGGGAAGAAGTCGCGCAGCGACCGCAGGCCGACGACCGCGAAACGGGCGGGGCCGTCCAGGCGCCCCGCCGCGATCGCCGCGGGCGCGAGCGCCGTGGGCCGGGCGACGCCCACCGCCGTGGGCAGCAGCATGTTGCGCCGGCCGTCGCCCTCGGGCCGCAGGGCGGCGACCGCCTCGCGGAACCACCCGAGGGCCTCGTCCAGGACGCCCGCGAGCCGCGCGTAGGGGTGCTCGGGGCGCTCCCGGCCCACCCGCGCGACCGCCGCGGCGACGTCCTCGACGCGGCCGGGGGCGTACCCGAGCACGTCCACGGTGCCCGTCGAGAGGCGCAGCCCGCCGGACCCCTTCGACACCACGCTCACCTGCGCCCCGAGCTGGGCCAGGCGCAGGCCCGCGACGAGCCCGGCGAGGCCGGCCCCCACCACCACGACCCGGGTCATACCGGCCGCTCGGGGGCCGCCGCGGGAAGGTGCTCGATGTCCAGGGTGCCCTGGAAGATCCAGTCGTCGAGCACGGCCTGGCGCATCTGGTCGCCGTAGAGGATCGGCTCGAGGCCCTGCCAGCGGTGCTGCAGGAACATCTGGAGGAGGCCGTCGGCGCGCTCCCAGTCGGCGTCGCCGGCGTCGTGGAGGATCCCGGCCGCGCGATACGTGCAGAAGCCGCCCTGGCAGGGGCCCATCCCGAGCCGGAGGGTGCGGCGGACGTCGTCGAGGTTCATGCCGGGGCGCGCCGCGGCCGCCTCCTCGATCGCCCGGCGCGACACGAGCTCGCACTCGCAGACGATCTCCTCCTCGCCCAGCTCCCGCTCCCGCGCCGCGAGCCGGTCGCCGATCCAGAGGTGGTCGCCCGACTCCGAGCCGGGGAGCACCTCGCCCGCGGTGCGGCACGGCCGGTCCTCGCCGAGCTGGCGGCACATGGCGTCGACCACGATCTCCGCCATCAGGCGGTAGGTGGTCAGCTTGCCACCGGTGATCGTGAGGAAGCCGGAGACCCCGTCGCGCTTCAGGTGGTCCACCACCGCCAGGCCGCGGCTCATGTGGCGCGTGTCCTGCTCGTCGTCCGAGGCGCGCTCGTCGTGGAACAGCGGCCGCGAGCCGGTCCACGCGTGCAGCGCGCGCGCCTGGCGGAAGCCCGGCACGATCACCTCGCCGGCGTCGAGCATCTGCTGCACCTGGTCGCGCCCGATCGACAGGTCGTCGGGGCTGTCGGCGTGGACGTCGGTGGTGCCGATCACGCACACCGTGCGGACGGGGACGAGGATGTCGCCGTCGCCGGGCGGGTCGCAGCGGTTGACCACGGTGTGCACCAGCCGGTGGTTCATCGCGATCATGATCCCCTTGCCGGGGACCACCCGGACGCCGGGGCAGCCGGCCAGGTCGGCCAGCTCGCCGGCCCAGACGCCGCCGGCGTTGATGGTGAAGCCGGCCTCGATCCGGGTCTCGCCGCCGCCGCGGTCGTCGCGGGCCACCGCGCCCGCCACCCGGTCGCCGTCGCGCAGGATCTCGGTGACCCAGTGGTACGTGAGGATCTCGGCGCCGTACGCGGTCGCCGAGCGGGCGTTGCCCCACAGCAGCTTCCACGCGTCGATCGAGGCGTCGCTCACCTCGAACGCCCGGGAGATCCCGGGGTTGATGCGCGGCTCGCGGCGGAGGGCCTCGGCGACGGGGATCTCCTCGACCGGGACGCGGGTGTCGACGCAGCCGGCCAGGAAGCGGTCGGCGTAGCCGGGGTCGTCGGCGGGGGTGGTCACGAAGAAGCCGCCGGTGTCCTCGACGGCTTCTGCGGCGATGCGGCGGACGGTGGCGTTCTCGTCCGCGCACTCCGTCGCGGAGCGAGGGTCGGACGTCACATACCGGCCGCCCGAGTGGAGCAGCCCGTGGAAACGCCCGGTCGTGCCCTGCCCGAGGTCCACCCGCTCGAGCAGGACCGCCCGGAAGCCCCGCATGGCGGCGTCGCGGACGACCCCGAGGCCGGTCGCGCCGCCGCCGATGACGAGGACGTCACATTCGAGGGTCCGTCCTATTACGCGTCCTCCTTCTCCACCCAGTCGAACGACTTGGTGACCGCCCGCTTCCAGTGACGGTACTCGCGCTCGCGCTGCTCCGCGTCCATGGACGGCGACCAGCGCTTGTCCTCCACCCAATTCTCGCGCAGGTCCTCCTGCTCGGGCCACATGCCCGTCGCGAGGCCGGCCGCGTAGGCGGCGCCGAGGGCGGTCGTCTCGGCCACGGCGGGCCGGATGACGTCCACGTCGAGCAGGTCGGCCTGGAACTGCATGAGCAGGTCGTTGGCCACCATGCCGCCGTCCACCTTCAGCGACTCGAGGTCCACGCCGGAGTCGGCGTTCATGGCCTCCACTACCTCGCGGCTCTGGTAGGCCGTGGCCTCGAGGGTGGCGCGGGCGATGTGCCCGGCGTTGACGTAGCGGGTGAGGCCCGCGATGACGCCGCGCGCGTCCGAGCGCCAGTAGGGCGCGAACAGGCCGGAGAACGCCGGGACGAAGTACACGCCGCCGTTGTTCTCGACGGTCATCGCCAGCTCCTCGACCTCGGGAGCGGCCTTGATCATCTTCAGGTTGTCGCGCAGCCACTGGACGAGGGCGCCGGTGATGGCGATGGAGCCCTCGAGCGCGAACACCGTGGGCTGGTCGCCGATCCTGTAGCCGGCGGTGGTGATCAGCCCGTTCTTGGACGGGACGGCCTCGGTGCCGGTGTTGAGCAGCAGGAAGTTGCCGGTGCCGTACGTGTTCTTCGCCTCGCCGACCGCGAAGCAGGTCTGGCCGAAGAGCGCCGCCTGCTGGTCGCCGAGGTCGCCGGCCACCGGGACGCCCGCCACGGCGCCGAGCGTCGCCTCGCCGTAGACCTCGCTGGACCCGCGGACCTCGGGGAGCATCGACCGGGGCACGCCGATCGCGTCGAGCAGCTCCTGGTCCCAGTCCTGGGTCGCCAGGTCCATCAGCATCGTGCGGCTGGCGTTGCTGACGTCGGTGATGTGGAGGCCGCCGTCGGTGCCGCCCGTGAGGTTCCAGATCACCCAGGTGTCCATGTTCCCGAACATCAGGTCGCCGGCGTCGGCCTTCGCCTGGGCGCCGTCGACGTTGTCCAGGATCCACCGGACCTTGGGCCCGGAGAAGTACGTGGCGATCGGCAGTCCCGTCTTCGGTCGGAAGCGGTCCTGGCCCCCGTCCTTCATCAACGTGTCGCAGATCTTGTCCGTGCGGGTGTCCTGCCAGACGATCGCGTTGTGGACGGGCTCACCGGTGTTGCGGTCCCACACCACCGCCGTCTCGCGCTGGTTGGTGATCCCGATGCCGGAGAGGTCGCCCTTGTCGATGCCCGCGTCCTTCAGGGCGCCGGCGACGACCTCCTCGGTGCGGCTCCACACCTCCATCGGGTCGTGCTCGACCCACCCCGGCTTGGGGTAGATCTGCTCGTGCTCCTTCTGGGAGATCGAGACGACGCGACCGCCGTGATCGAAGATCATGAATCGCGTGCTCGTGGTGCCCTGGTCGATCGCTCCCGCGTACTGGTCCGCCATCTCGTCCTCCCCCTTCGTGGTCAGTCCGTCCAGGTCCGGGCCGCGCAGCGCACCAGCAGCGCGCTGGACGTGGCGCCGGGGTCCTGGTGGCCCGCGCTCCGCTCACCCAGGTAGCTCGCGCGTCCCTTGCGGGCGACGAGCGGGATGGTGGCGCGGGCGCCCTCCTCGGCGGCGTCGGCGGCGGCGGCGATGGCCGCGCCGAACTCCGACCCGTCAGCCAGCGCCGCCCTGAGGGCGTCGCCGGCCGGGATGAGGGCGTCGAGCATGGTCTTGTCGCCGGGCTCCGCCTTCCCCCTCGACTGCACGCCGGCGACGGCGGCGTCGAGGCAGGCGGCGAAGTCGTCGGGCGTCATCGCGTCCGGCGGGGCGGCCTGCCCGAACTGGAGGAACAGGGTCCCGTAGAGCGGGCCGCCGGCGCCGCCGACCTTGGAGATCAGCGTCATCCCGACGGACTTCATCAGGGACGGCACGTCATCCGGCTGGTCCCCGTCGAGCTTCTGGACCACGGCCTGCATGCCGCGGTCCATGTTGATGCCGTGGTCGGCGTCGCCGATCGCCGAGTCCAGCGCGGTCAGCTCGTCCTTGGCCTCCGCGACGGCGGCGGCGAAGCCGCGGACCCAGTCCGCGACCCCGCCCGCCGTGATCTCCGCGCCGCTCACGCGCCCCAGCGCAGCCCCGGCGTGTGCACCGGTGCGTCCCAGAGGCGGATCATCTCGTCGTCCATCCGCAGCAGCGTGATCGAGCAGCCCGCCATCTCGAGCGAGGTGATGTACGGACCGATGAGGCTCCGCGCCACCTCGACTCCGTGCCCGGCGAGCACGTCGCGCAGCTCGTTGTAGACGAGGTACAGCTCCAGCTCGGGCGTCCCGCCCATGCCGTTGACGAAGGCCAGCACCCGGTCGCCGGAGGCGAACGGGAGGTCCTCGAGGATGGGCTCGGCGAGGCGCCGCACGATGTCGCGCGCCGGCTCGAGCTTCATGCGCTCGCGGCCCGGCTCGCCGTGGATGCCGATACCGATCTCCATCTCGTCGTCGCCCAGCTCGAACGTGGGCTTCCCGGCCGCCGGCACCGTGCAGGAGGTGAGCGCCATGCCCATGCTCCGGCCCTCGGCGTTGACGCGGCGGCAGAGCTCCGTGCAGGCGGCCAGGTCCTTGCCCTCCTCGGCGGCCGCCCCGACGATCTTCTCGGCCAGGACGGTGACCCCCACACCGCGGCGGCCCGCGGTGTAGAGGCTGTCCTGGACGGCCACGTCGTCGTCCGTGACGACGGCCTCCACCTGGATGCCCTCGCCCTTGGCCAGGTCCGCGGCCATCTCGAAGTTGAGGATGTCACCGGTGTAGTTCTTGACGATGTGGAGGACGCCGGCGCCGCCGTCGACGGCCTTCGTCGCCTCGTACATCTGGTCGGGGGTGGGGGAGGTGAACACCTCCCCCGGGCACGCCGCGTCGAGCATGCCCCGGCCCACGAAGCCGCCGTGCATCGGCTCGTGGCCGGACCCCCCGCCGGAGAGGACCGCGACCTTGCCCTGCACGGGGGCGTCGGCGCGGACGACGTATTTCGGGTCGTAGTTGACCCGTACGAGGTCCGGGTAGGCGGCGGCGAAGCCGTGGAGGGCCTCGTCGACGACCGCACCCGGATCGTTGATGAGCTTCTTCATCATTCGTCCTCGACGGTCTCGCCGCGAGAGACCACGCCAGACGCGTCAGGCCTCATGCGCGCCTTCAACGTGTCGCTGATCACGAATCTGTAGAACGCGGCTCCGATCAATCCTCCGATGATCGGGGCGACCACCGGCACCCACCAGTACGCGTCGAGGTTGCCCTGCTTGCCCGGGAAGGCCGCGTCGCCCCAGCCCATGAAGAGGGCGAGGAGCCGCGGGCCGAAGTCGCGGGCGGGGTTGATGGCGTACCCGGAGTTGGCGCCGAACGAGTTGCCGATGGCGAAGACGGCCAGGCCGATGACGACCGGGGCCAGGTTCGCCTTGGGCGGCAGGTTCATGAGGTCGACGACCGCGAAGACGAAGAGCAGCAGGAACGCGGTCCCGACGACCTCGGTGAGGAACGGTCCCCAGTAGTCGCCGAAGTACCCCGCTGGTCCTGTCACGAATATCCCGATGCTGCCCGCGCCTCCGTCCCGGGCGATGTCGTTGGTCGACTCGTAGGCCTGGATGGAGTCCCGGTAGACCGCGTAGACGAGCGCGGCCCCGGCGACGCCGCCGAGGACCTGGGCCACGATGTAGCCCGGCACCTTCTTCCAGGCGAACCCACCGAACACCGCGAACGCGATGGTCACGGCCGGGTTGATGTGCGCTCCGGTGATCCCACCGGCCACGTAGATCGCGAATGTGACCGCCATCGCCCAGCCCCAGGTGATGAGCAGCCAGTCTCCATTGGAGATGCCGCCGTCGCCGCGGCCTGAGCCGGGCAGGCCGGCGACCGCCATCGCGACGACGCCGCATCCGAACGCGATCAGGATGAAGACGCCGAAGAACTCCGCGACGTAGTCGCCGATGTCACCGCGCCTCCATGCTTGGCCCTCTGGCGCCGCAGTGGTCGTTGCCGCCACGCCTCCCCCTTCCGACGTTGTGCCGATCGACACAATCCTCTCTCCGGCAGCCGTCGGGCGTAAACCCCTCATGGGGGTGAGACTCGCCAGAACCTTGCGGACAAACCGTCACATCGGCGGCCGGAGCCGGTCAGGCGCGGCGCGCCCTCCCCAGCTGGATCCGTGACTCCTCGCGGCGGGCGAGCCGTCTGAGGTTGCCGCGGTGCAGCACGAGCACCGCGAGCGATCCGAGCCCGGTGAAAACCACCGTGGACCAGGGGTAGCTCATGACGATGGTGAGTGGGGTCGCCACGACGGCGGCGATGATGCTGGCAAGGGAGGAGAAGCGTGTCGTGAGCAGCACGACGAGCCAGACCCCGATGAGGATGAGGGCCGCGAGGGGGGCGAGCCCGAACATCGCGCCGGCGCCCACGGCGACGCCCTTGCCCCCCTTGAAGCGCAGCCACACCGGGTACACGTGGCCGGCCATGGCTGCGCCGGCGGCGACCGCGGGCCACGGGTCGTCCGAGATGGCGCGGGCGATGACGACGGCGACGACGCCCTTGCCGATGTCCGCCGCCATGACCCCGATGCCCCAGCCGCGGCCGAGGTTGCGGAACACGTTGGCGGCGCCGAGGTTGCCGCTCCCCACCGTCCGGAGGTCCACCCCGTTGGCGCGTCCGGCGAGGTACGCGAACGGGATCGAGCCGAGCAGGTAGGCGATGGCGATGGCGAGGACGGCGCTCACGGCTCGCTGACCGCGTCGGGGCTGGCCTTCTTCGCGGCCGTCCCGGAGAACAGCCGCCAGCGGGCGACGATGAAGTAGTGGGCGCCGCTGATCACGGTCAGGGCGAGGGCGATGTAGAGCAGGGTGTCCTCGATCCCGGTGGGGACCGTGTCGAGCATGATGACGGCGAGGGCGACGTTCTGGCTGAAGGCCTTCGCCTTCCCGAGCCGGCCGGCGGACATGATCACGTCCTCCGCCGCGGCCACGAGCCGGAGCCCGGTGACGGCGAACTCGCGGGCGATGATCACCATCGCCGCCCAGGCCGCCACCTCGCCCGTCTCCACGAGGCAGACGAGCACGGCGGAGATGAGGAGCTTGTCGGCGAGGGGGTCGAGGAACGCCCCCATGACCGTCACGAGCCCGCGCGACCGGGCGAGCCATCCGTCGATCGAGTCGGTCAGGCAGGCGAGCACGAACAGCGCGAACGCCCACCACCGGCCACCCCCGGGGACGTCGTCGACGAGGAGCAGCACCATCAGCGGCGGGATCGCCGCGATGCGCGCGAACGTGAACCAGAGCGGCGTGTTCATGACTCCGGGGGACACGCGGGCGAGTGTATCCGCGGCCCCTCGGGTGGCGGGCGACCGCCGCCTGCATGGTCCTCGGTCTCGGCGCCCGGGCGATCGGCTTCGCCATGCTCCGCTCGGGCGGGATCTTCTGACGCCCTGACGGGAGCCCCGCTGGCCCCTCGGTTCCGGGTCGTTCAATCGATCCCCGGTCGACGTTCACTTCTTGACGGAGGCTCGGTCGCGGCGCCCCCCCAATGAAGGGTTCGGACGGAACCGTCCGGGACCGCGCCGGCCAATGCTCAGGCCGGCTCCGCCGTCACGCTCACTTGCGATCGCCGGCGTTCAATTGAACCCGCCGGTGCCGCGGGCCGGGATCTCCTCGCCGCGCCCTTCGCCGACCCGTCATCGAGGGGTTGGGCAGATCCGCCCTGGACGGCGCCGGCCGGCGCCCAGGCCGGCTCGGCCAGGACGTTCATTCGAGTTCCCGCGACGTTCATTGAACGACCCGCGGCTGACCCGCGGCGCCGTCAGGCGTGGGCGGCGGCGTGGAGTGCGTCGTCCGCCGTGACCGGGTACCAGCAGGCGGCCTGGTGGCCGCCGCCGACGTCGGCGAGCGGGGGCATCTCGGTGCGGCAGTTCTCGGGGACGCCGCCGTCGCCGCCGATCATCCGGGCCTTCGGGCACCGGGGGTGGAACGGGCAGCCGGGCGGCGGGTCGGCGGGCGAGGGGACGTCGCCCGTCAGGATGATCCGCTCCCGGCCGTGGCCCTGGTGGCCCTTCGGGACGGCAGAGAGGAGGGCGGCCGTGTACGGGTGCTTCGGGTCCTCGTACAGGTCGTCCGCGGCGGCGACCTCCACCACGTGGCCGAGGTACATCACCGCGATCCGGTCCGACACGTGGCGGACCACCCCCAGGTCGTGGGAGATGAAGAGGTACGTCAGGTCCCGCTCGTCCTGGAGGTCCTTCAGCAGGTTCAGGATCTGCGCCTGGATCGACACGTCCAGCGCCGACACCGGCTCGTCCGCCACGATCAGCCGCGGGTTCAGCGCCAGGGCACGGGCCACGCCGATGCGCTGCCGCTGGCCGCCGGAGAACTCGTGCGGGTACCGGTTGTAGTGCTCCGGGTTCAGGCCGACGCGGCCCATCAGCTCCTGCACCGTCTGCTTGCGGTTCCCCGGGATCCGGTGGATCTGGAGCGGCTCCCCGATGATCGAGCCGACCGGGTGGCGCGGGTTCAGCGACGCGTACGGGTCCTGGAAGATCATCTGCATCTCGCGCCGCAGCGTCCGCAGCTGGCCGCCGCCGAGGTTGGTGATGTCGCGCCCCTCGAACTTGATCGTGCCGGCGGTCGGCTCCAGCAGGCGCATCACCAGGCGGGCGGTCGTCGACTTGCCGCACCCCGACTCGCCCACCAGGCCCAGCGTCTCGCCGTGGCGGAGCGTGAACGAGATGTCCTCGACCGCCCGCACCTCGCCGATGCGCTTCTGGAAGATGATCCCCTGCGTGATCGGGAAGTGCTTGACGAGGTTCTCGACCTCGATGAACGGGGTGCCGTCGGCCGGCCGCCCGTCCGGGACCGGCGACGGCCCGTTCATCTCCGGCGGCGGGTTGGTGCTCACGCGGCGGCGTCCTCCAGCCGGGCGCGGCGCTCCGCCCACAGGCGCACCTTGTCCTCCATCGGCAGGTGGCACGCGTCGAGGTGGCCTGCGTCGCCCACCAGGTCGGGCCTGTCCGTGTCGCACGGCGCGAAGCGGTGCGGGCAGCGCGGGTGGAAGGGGCAGCCGGGCGGCACGTGGATCAGCGACGGCGGCGCCCCCGCGATCGGCGTGAGCCGCTCCACCCGCACGTCCGGCCGCGGGATCGACTCGAGCAGCCCCCACGCGTAGGGGTGCTGCGGCTGGTCGAAGAAGGCGTCGCGCGACGCGATCTCCACCGGCCGGCCCGCGTACATGATCATCACGCGCTGGGCGACGTCCGCGATCACGCCGAGGTTGTGGCTGATCAGCACCACGCCGATCCCGAGGCGCTCCTTCAGCTCCGCGATGAGCTCCAGGATCTGCGCCTGCACCGTCACGTCCAGGGCGGTGGTCGGCTCGTCCGCGATCAGCAGCTCGGGCTCCAGCACGATGCCCATCGCGATCATCGCCCGCTGCCGCATGCCGCCGGAGAACTCGTAGGGGTACTGGCGGGCGCGCTGCTCGGGCGCGGGGATCCCCACGCGACGCAGCGCATCGACCGCCATCTTCCCGGCGACCTCCTTCGACACGTCGCGGTGCGCCAGCACGCCCTCGGCGATCTGGTCGCCCACCCGAAGCATCGGGTGCAGCGAGGTCATCGGGTCCTGGAACACCATCCCGATCCGCTCGCCGCGGATGCGCCGCAGCAGCTTGTCGGGGATCTCCAGCAGGTTGACGCCGTCGAACAGCACCTCGCCGCTGACCTGCGCCGACTTGCGGTTGATCAGGCCCATCACCGTCATGAAGGTGACGCTCTTGCCCGACCCCGACTCGCCCACCACGCCCAGGGTCTCGCCCTTGTCGACCGTCAGGCTCACGCCGTCCACGGCCTTCACCAGGCCGTCCTCGGTGGGGAAGTGGACGCGGAGGTCGCGCACCTCGAGCAGGGCTGGGCTCATCTCAGGCGGATCCGCGGGTCGAGGAGGGCATGGATGACGTCGGCCACGAGGGCCAGGAAGGCCACGGCGAACGACGCGATCACCACCACCGCCAGCACGGCAGGCAGGTCGCCGGCGTCCGTCGAGACCAGGATGTAGTTGCCGAGCCCGGGCATGTTGAACACGGTCTCGGTCACGACCGTGTTGCCGATGAGGAGGGCCAGGTCGATGCCCAGCAGCGTGATGATCGGCGACAGGCCGGCCCGCATCGCATGCTTGGTCACCACCTGCCGTTCACCGATGCCCTTGGCCCGCGCGGTCCGGATGTAGTCCTCGCTCATCGTGTCGATCATGTTGCCGCGCACCACCCGTGCATAGACCGCCGCGAACAGCAGGGCCAGCACGGACCACGGCAGGATCATGTGCAGGAACCACTCCTTGGGGCTGTCCGAGAACGAGACGTACCCCGTCCCCGGCAGCAGCTCCCATTTCTGCCAGAAGAGATAGAGGGCGACCAGGCCCAGCCAGAAGACCGGCGCGGACACGCCGAACAGCGCGAACGTCATCGCGGCGCGGTCCCACCACGTCCGCCGTTTCAGGGCCGAGAGCATGCCGACGGCGACCCCCAGGATCATCCAGAGGATGGCCCCTCCGATCGCGATCTGGAGCGTGATCGACAATCGTTTGGATATCTCGTCCTTGATGGGCGCTCTCGTGTGGTACGAGAAGCCGAGCCCCGGCCACCCGAACTCGTCGCCGGTGACGAGCCGCTTGACGTAGAGGCCGTATTGCACGGGCACGGGCTTGTCGAGCCCCAGGTCCTTGCGGATCTGCTCCACCACCTCGGGCGTCGGGTTGCGGCCGGCGAACGCGACCGCGGGGTCCTGCGACGGCAGGACGAAGAAGATGACGAAGGCGAGCAGCGTGACGGCGAGCACCACCACCACCACGTAGAGCAATCGCCTGACGATGTACCGGCCCATCGGGGTGAGTGCCGTGCGGCCGGGGCGCGAGGCCCCGGCCGCGTGGCGTCAGCTCCTTCCTACTTCTGGAGGCTCGGGTCGACCGCCACGTGGGCGAGGGCCATCTCCGTGCCGAACTGGTCGAACCCGTACCGGGTGACGGCCGGGCCGAGCAGGTCGATCGCCGTGGCGTCCATCAGCGGGACCCACGGAACGACCTCCGAGGTGATCTTCTTGTCGAGCGCGGTCCAGCAGTCGGTCCGCTCCTGGCCGCCGAGGGCGGCGCAGGCGTCGATGTCGGCGTCCACGCTGGGCGGCGGGCCGCCCGCGGGGATGTCGGCGCCGACGTCCTTGGCCTTCGCGGCGGTCAGGCCGACGAGCGCCTGGGCCGAGTTGCCCTCGGGCAGGATGTTCCGGCCGTCGAACAGCACCATGAAGGTCGACGGGTCGGCGTAGTCCTTGCCCCAGCCGGTGCCCGAGCTGGACTGAAGCTTGCGCTTCGGCTCGCCCGTGGCGATCTGGATGGCCGAGCGGGACAGCTCACGCGTCGTCAGCTGGATCCCGATCTGCGAGGCGGACTGCTCGATGATCGGCGACATGTTGGACCAGGGGGCGAAGTTCCGGTTGCCGTTGATGACGCCCTTGCACTCCGGGGCGTCGCACGTGCCGTCCTTGTTGGTGTCGTACTTCGACTGCGCCATCTCGGCCTTCGCGGCCTCGATGTTGCCGGCGAAGGGCGGCTGCTGGAACGGGTAGTAGTCGTCCAGCCGGATCATCGACTGCGGCAGCACGTGGGTCGGCGTGGTGCCCTGCACCGGGCCGCCCCAGGACCGCTGGATGCCCTCGAGGTCCATCGCGAGGTTCATCGCCTTCCGCACGTGCACGTCGTCGAACGGCGGCGTCGTGAGGTTCATGTACATGTACCAGATGCGGTCACCCGAGTTGACCCGCAGGCGCTCGCGGTTGTCCGGGTCCTGCAGGTACTGCCGCAGCGTCGCGTTCGGGGGCGTCTCGAACGAGCCCTCGAGCTCACCGCGCTCGATCTTCGCGAAGATGTTGTCGAGGTTGGTGTTGACGCCGATGTCGAACTCGTCCGGGTAGGACTGACGGATGTCGGTGTTGTCCGTGGCCGGGTCGTAGTTCGGGTTGCGCACCAGCTTGATGCCGCTGTTCGGGTTGAAGCCGGAGATCGGCTTCTGGGAGGCGCAGCTCGAGATGTCGAGCTTGTCCGCGCCCTGCGTCATGTACGGGCCCGTCGAGATGACGTAGCGGCCGTACTCGCCGCGCTGGGTGTGGCACTTGGCCACCTCCTGCGGGATCGGCGCGGTGGCCGGCATGGCGAGGCGGTACGCGAAGTCACCGGTCGGCGCCTTCAGCTTGAAGACGATGGTCTGGTCGTCCGGCGTCGTGATGCCGCTCGCGGTGTTGGCCTTCCCGGCCTCCATGTCCTCGATGCCGATGATCGGCCGGTAGTAGTTCGCGTACGAGCCGAGGGCGCCCTTGTTGACCGCCGTGCGCTCGATCGCGTACTTGATGTCCTTCGTGGTGATCGCGCGGTTCACCGGCGGGCCGAACTTGATCCCGTCCTTGATCTTGAACGTCCAGGTCTTGCCGCCGTCCGTGGGCTCCGGGATCTCCGTCGCCAGGTCGGGGACGAGGTCGTTCCCACCCTCCTCGGCGGAGGAGAAGTTGTACGAGACGAGCGTCCGCAGCATCAGGTTGGAGTAGATCGTCCAGTCGCTGCCGAAGTACTCGCCGGTCGGATCGAACGCGTCGAAGACGGCGAAGTCCGTGTTCTCGATCCGGAAGGTGCCGCCCGTCGCGGGCGTGCCGAAGTCCTTCGTGCCGCCGAGGGCCGCGACCACCGCCGCGACGTCGTCCGCGGCGGCTCCGCCGCCGCTCGTCGAGGTGTCTGCGGAGTCGTCGTCGCCGCCGCACGCGGCGACGGCGAGGGCGGCCGCGCAGCCGAGCGCGAGGAGCGCCGACCGGGTCAGCCATCGTCGTCTCATGTGGTCCTCCGATGTCGGGGGCTGTGCATCACCATCACCGGTTGGCGCGTGGGTCGAGCGCGTCGCGCAGGCCGTCGCCGAGCAGGTTGAATGCCAGCACCGTGAAGAGCAGGAAGAGGCCTGGGAAGAACCAGAGCCACCATGTCGTGTCGAAGCTGGAGAGGGAGTCGCTGATCAGGCTCCCCCAGGACGGCTGGTTGTCGGGAACGCCCAGCCCCAGGAACGACAGGTACGCCTCGAACAGGATGTTCGCGGGCACGAGCAGGGAGGCGTAGACGATCAGCGGGGACAGCAGGTTGGGCAGGATCTGACGGAACATGATCCTGGTGTTGCTGGCCCCCACCGAGCGGCTCGCCTCCACGAACTCCCGCTCGCGGAGCGACAGGGTGTTGCCGCGTACGAGCCGGGCCACGTACGGCCACGTGAAGAGGGAGATGATGAGGATCACGAGCTCCAGCCCCGGCTTGAGGGTCCCGTTGAGGCACCCGGTCTTGGAGGTGGAGCACGCGGCGACGATCCCGATCGCGAAGAGCAGGAGCGGGATCGACAGGATGATGTCGGTGGTGCGGGACACGAGCGTGTCGAGCCAGCCGCCGAAGAAGCCGGCCAGCACGCCGAGCACCACACCGATCAGCACCGAGATTCCGGTCGCCACGACGCCGACCACGAGCGAGACCCGGATGCCGTAGATCGTCCGGATGAAGACGTCCCGTCCGCTGTTGTCGGCGCCGAACCAGAAGCCGCTCTGCGGCCCCTCCGGGATCCCGAAGATGTCCGTCGTCTGACGTTGATAGAGGTCGTTCGGGCCGTGGCCCACCAGGGCGGCGATCGCCGGGGCGAACAGCGCCAGGAGGATCAGCAGCAGCACGAACGCCGCTCCCGCCAACGCGAACTTGTCCTGCTTGAACCGCGACCAGAAGAGCTGCCGGGGCGAGCGACCGGCGATGACGTCGCCGCCCTCGGGGGGCGGCGCGCCTGCCGGGCCTACGGTCTCACCGACGGCGGTGGTCACGGGGTCATCTCAGCCCTTTCGGGCGTCATCGGGGATGTCCGGAGCGTCTGGAATCGCGCGACCATACTCCCGCATGTGACGGAATGCACTAGTGGTGTGTCCGATTCCGCCGAGTTTCAAAACGTGAGAAATCCCCCGCGTTTCGAAGAAATCTGCGGGGTGGCGCTAGCGGCGCGGCCGCCGATGACGCGTGATACCCCACACGATGAGGATCAGCACACCGATCCCGACCGCCGCGGACCAGCGCACGGCCGATGGCCGCTGGTCGCTCAGCAGCGTCACGGCCGCGACGATGGCGAGGAGGATGGCCGTCGCGGCCTGGATGCGCCGCAGCGGGCGCGGGTCGGGATAGGGGTCGGGCCCCTCCGGAGGCTCCCGCGGCGGGCGGTCGGGGTCCGGATCCACGGGCCCAGCGTACCCCGCACCGGGCGGGCGGCCGACCGCTCAAGGCGGGTTCGGTCCGACCGATGGAAGCACTGCTCTCCCGAACCCCACGGCGTCGTCCAAGGACTGTCTCTTATACACATCTAGATGTGTATAAGAGACAGGCTGGGTGTTGTCGCCGATGATCGCACCGGCGACCGCGCCGCCAACGCCACCGACCACCGCACCTACAGGCCCCCCGACCACTGCGCCGCCGACCTGGCCGCCGCGCTCGACGCGATGGCCCACGGTGACACGACCAAGGTCGTCGTCCCGGTCACGACGCTGATCGAGGAGCGCTCCGGCGACCCGGCGGTGGACGCGCTGGCCGAGAAGATGAACGCGCTGGCCGTGAAGATCCAGGGGTGCGTCGCCGCCTACAACGGCTTCCGCGAGGAGTTCGCGACGGTCGTCGGCGACCAGTCGAGCCTCCAGGCCGTGCAGACGCGGCTGGACTCGCTCACCGACAATTGCCTCACCGGCCTGACGGTGGGCCTCGGCAAGCTGGCGGAGGGCGACCTGACCCACGACGTCGTGCCGGTCACCACCCCCGTGACCACCGAGCCGGGCAGCCAGCTGGGGTCGCTCGCCACCACGTTCAACACGACGCTCGACAAGATGCAGAGCTCGATCGTGGACTACAACCGCATGCGCGGGGAGCTCGGCGGCGTGATGGACGAGATCCGCGGCATGGCGGGCAGCCTCGCCGCCGCGTCGCAGGAGATGTCGGCGACCGCCGAGGAGACCGGGTCCTCCGTGGACGGCATCGCGCAGCTCATGGTGGGCGTCGCAGAGGGTGCGGGCCGGCAGGACGAGATGATCGACAACGCGTCGAAGGTGGGCGACGAGGCCGTGAACCTGGCCACCGAGGCCCGCGGCGTCGCCGAGCGCGGCGTGCAGCTGACGGTCGAGATCGCGTCGATCGCCGACCAGACCAACCTCCTGGCCCTGAACGCGGCCATCGAGGCCGCCCGCGCCGGCGAGCAGGGCCGCGGCTTCGCCGTCGTCGCCGACGAGGTGCGCAAGCTGGCCGAGTCGGCCGCCGCCGCCTCCACCCAGACGCGCGAGGCGTTCACCGAGCTGGCGGGGAGCATCGAGCGCACCTCCGGGTGCGTGGACCAGCTGGCCGGCGCCACCCGCGAGGTGTCCGCGGTCACCCGCGAGACCCGCGCCGCCGCCGAGCAGGTGTCCACCGCGACGCAGCAGACCAGCGCCGCCTCGGAGGAGGTCGCCGCCTCGTCCGAGCAGCTCGCCCGCACCGCCGAGCGGCTGTCCGAGGCCGTCGAGCGGTTCGTCACCGGCTAGCGCCGGGCCACAACCTCTCCTCCAACCGAGGGCCCGCTCCGGCGGGCCCTCGGCCGTCGACGGCGGGACGTCGTCAGTCGAAGCTGATGACCAGCTGGTCCAGCGGCATCGCCCCGCGGACCACGCGCGGGGCGGCGAACGGCGTGACCGGCAGCACCACGCCGTCGGCCTCCGCCCGGTCGAACGCGTCGGTCCCGGCGGTGCGGCCCGTCACCGTGAACCGGTCGATCCCGTAGGGGACGCCGTTCGCCACGATGGGCGACGGGCCGCTCGTGACGTGGACGTGCAGGTGGGGCGCCAGCGAGTTGCCGGAGTTCCCCACCAGGCCCAGGACGTCGCCGCGCCGGAGCCGCTGGCCGGGCGACACGCGGATGCTCCCGGGCTGCATGTGGGCGAAGAGCACGAAGTTCCGGCCCCCAACGTCGAGGACGACGTTGTTGCCGTCGGCGTCAGGGAGGTCGATCCCCTCGGGGAACTCGCCGGGGACCCCGTCCGGGAGGCCGTCGACCACCGACGCGACGGTGGCGTCGGCGACGGCGTGCACCGGCTCGCCGTAGATGGCGTAGCTGCGGTTGTCGAGCTTCGGGCCGGAGTAGATGCGGCCGCTCGCGTCGAGCTGCTCCCAGTCGACCGCGAAGCGCTGGGCGAGCGTGATCCGGCCGTTCACCGGCAGCGCCGCGCGCGTGTGGCGCGTCGCGTCGCAGCAGGAATCGGCCGAGACGTAGCCCGAGCCGCGCAGCGGCGGGCCGAAGCGCACGACGGGACGCCGGTGCACCGTGACCGCGCCGCCGGTGTCGGTGAGCAGGTTCCGTCCGGGCGGCGCGCCGGGGAACCGCGCGACGATCCGGTGCACGAGGCGGGCCGGCGCGGACGCCCCCGCGGGCAGGCGCACGTGCACGAACAGGAGCGACTCGGCGCCCGCCGGCAGCGCCGCGGTGGCGTCGCGCCGGCCCGCCGGCTGGAGGCGGCCGGCGATCGCCTTCGCGCCCATGGTGTGGAGCACGCGCCCCGAGGGGGTGCGCACCTGCAAACTCCGGACGATCGCGTCCACGCTCGTGAAGTTGAGGACGTGGAGCTCGTAGACCAGGTGGGTGCGGCCGTCGGATCCGCGGAACGGGACCGGCGCCTGGGGCACGGACAGCAGGAGGGGCGTGATGCGGGGCGCCGGGGCGGCCGCCGCCGGGCCCGCGACCGCGCACGCGGCGAGCGCGGCCAGGCATGCGATCACGAACCTCGAGGGCATGGCGTCTCCTTCGCGGCGCGGCGGGCCGCGAGCGTACCCCGCCGGGCAGAATCCGACCGTGCCGGGATCCCCCCGTCCCCGGGCGCGCCCCACCCGCGAGGAGCTCGAGGCCGCCCGCGACCTGACCGTCCCGGACGTCGTGGCCGACGACCTGCGCCTGCTCATCGCCGGGATCAACCCGGGCCTGTGGACGGCGTGGGCGGGCCACCACTTCGCGCGGCCGGGCAACCGCTTCTGGTCGGCGCTCCACGCCGGCGGCCTCACCGACCGGGTGCTCGATCCGTCGGAGGAGCGGCTCCTGCTGGAGCGCGGGATCGGGATCACGAACATGGTGCCGCGCACGACCGCCGCGGCGGCGGAGCTCACGAACGACGAGATCCGGGCGGGCGGCGAGCGCCTGGCCGCGCTGGTCGCCCGCCACCGGGTCCGCACCGTCGCGATCCTGGGGATGGGCGCCTATCGCACCGCGTTCGGCCGCCCGCGCGCCGGGATGGGCCTCCAGCCCGAGCCCCTCGCCGGCGCGGCGGTGTGGGTGGTGCCGAACCCGAGCGGCCTCCAGGCGCGCTACGGGGTGGAGGAGATCGGCACGTTGCTGCGCGAGGCGTGGGCCAGCAGCGTCACGCCGGGCACCGTGAGCCCGCCCTCCGGGTCGGCGTAGCGGGCGACGGCGGCCAGCGCGTCGGCGCGGGCGGCCGCGATCCGGTCGGCCGGAAGGGACGCGAGCCGGCGCGCCACCGGGCCGCCCATCGCGATCCCGCGTGTCCACCAGGCCTCGGCCGACGGTGCCCGGAGCGGCACCGCGATCTCCTCGACCCGCACGTCGCCGAAGCCGGCGCCGGCGAGCAGATCCGTCAGCAGCCCGTCGGCCGAGAGGGAGAACGGCCCGGGCACCCCGGGGGGCGGGATGGTCTCGCCGAGTTGGTCGCCCACCGCGTCCATCAGCGCGCCGAGCCACGGGTTGCGCGCGCGCGGCCCCCACACCGCGGCCGCGAGGCGGCCGCCCGGCCGCAGGACCCGGGCGGCCTCGGCGCACGCCCGCGCGGGATCGATCGCGAACATCAGGCCCTCGCGGCACAGGACGACGTCGAACGCCCCGTCGGGCTCGTCGATCTCCTCGAAGTCGATGCGCCGCAGGCGCACGTTCCCCAGGCCCGCGTCCGCGGCCCGCGCGCCGGCGATGGCGAGCATCTCCTCGGAGACGTCCGACAGCGTCACCTCGCCCGTCCCGCCGACCCGCCGGGCGGCCGCGATGCCGAGGCCGCCGGGGCCGCACGCGAGCTCCAGCACCCGGTCGCCGGGCCCGGGCGCGGCGACCTCGAGCATCCGCCCCGCCACGGCCGCCCCGCGGGCGTCCACGTCGTCGGCGTGGTCGCGCCACGCCGGCGCCACCGACGACCACATCCCGTGCACCCGCTCCCGCACCGTCGACATCCCCGCCTCCATTTGAATACACGTCACGTGTAATGAATCGTGTGCCAGAGTATCCGAATGGCCGCCCGCGACGTCAAGCCCCCCCGCCGCTACGAGTCGCCGCGGCGCCGGGCGCAGGCGGAGGCCACGCGCGCCGAGATCCTGCGGGCCGCCCAGCGGCTCCTCGAGCGCGACGGCTACGCCGCCACCACGATGGCGGCGGTCGCGGCCGAGGCGGGCGTCGCCCTGAAGACGGTCTACGTCGCGTTCGCGACCAAGAGCGGGCTGCTGCGGGCGCTGTGGAACGTGCTGCTGCGCGGCGACGCCGACGACGTGCCGATGGGCGGGCGGCCGTGGTACCGGGAGATGCTCGCCGACCCCGACCCGGGCGCCCGCCTGGACCGGATGGCCCGCCAGTCCCGTGCGGTGAAGGATCGGGCCGGGACGATGATGGTGGTGATCCGCGACGGGGCGGCCGCCGACGCCGACGTCGCCGCGCTGTGGGACCGGATCGAGGCGCAGTTCCGCGAGCTGCTCGATCCGCTGGCGCGGACGTTCGCGGCGGAGGGGTCGCTGCGGCCGGGCCTGGACGCCGGGAGGGCGGCGGACGTGCTGTGGGCGCTGAACCATCCGGACGTGTGGCGCCTCCTCGTCCGGGTGCGCGGCTGGTCGCCCGGCGAGTACGAGATCTGGCTGGCGGGGGCGTTCCGCCGGGAGCTGCTCCGGGGGTAGCCTGGCTCCGTGACCGACGCGATGGGCACGTCGACGGGGGCCGGGTGAGCGCCGAGATCGGGTCGCTGGCGCTCGGGCTGCTCATCGGGATGGCGCTGAGCCTTGGCTCGCGGTGGGCGGGCGGGCGCCGGGAGCGGCGCTCGCGGGACGCGGCGCTGCTGCTGGACCGCCTCGCGCGGACGGAGCGGGAGCTGGGCCGCGCGATGGCCCTGCGCGAGGCGCTGCTCCTCCGCGCGGGTGCGTCGGGCGAGTGGTGGCGGCCGGCCGTCGAGCTCGCGGCGGGCCTGCGCGACGCGGCCGAGGTCTGCGGCGACCCCCGCCTCGCGGAGCTCCCGGACCCGGTCCCGGTGGAGGAGGTCATCCGCGCCGCCGCCCGCTCGCGGGAGGCGCTGAGCGCCGAGGTCCTCCCGCCGCCGCCCCCACCGCCGGAGGGGATCGTGCTGGTCCAGCGGTCGGCGGGACCGTCGACGACGAAGGCGCGCGGGCGGCGCGCTTCCTGAGCGGGAGCCCGGAGTCGGCCCCGCGGCTCCCCGGTCGACGGCCGTTCCGCCGATCGCCGCTGGGTCTGACGCGTCCTCGGCCTGAAAGGCCCTTGTAACGCAGGGGCCTTACAAGGACCTCCGAGGTCGTCGTATGTTCCGCCCAGCCTCAGGGGGATGTGCAGGTGCAAGTGAGCGACGACCCACGGGTCGGCAGCGAGCTCGCCGGTTACCGGATCGACGCGCTCCTGGGCTGGGGCGGGATGAGCGTCGTCTACCTGGCCGAGGATCTGCGGCTCAAGCGGAGGGTTGCGCTCAAGCTGCTCTCCGCGGAGCTCGCCGGAGACGCGTCGTTCCGTGACCGCTTCATCCGCGAGTCGGAGCTCGCGGCGTCGCTCGACCATCCGAACATCATCCCGATCTACGACGCCGGGACGACCGGGGACCTCCTCTACATCGCCATGCGCTATGTCGAGGGGTGCGACCTGAGAGCGCGCCTCCGCCGCGGCCGTCTGGACCCGGTCGACGCGATCGGCATCCTCGCGCAGGTGGCCAGCGCACTGGATGCGGCCCACGCGCACGGCCTCGTTCATCGCGACGTGAAGCCCTCCAACGTGCTGCTCGACACGGGCGCCCGCCCCGACGGGTCCGACCACGTCTACCTGGCGGACTTCGGACTCACGAAGCGGGTGTCCGAGGAGCCCGGCGTCGCCGATCAGGGCCACCTGATGGGCACCATCGACTACGTCGCCCCAGAGCAGATCGCCGGGAGGCGGTCCGACGGGCGCGCGGACGTCTATTCGCTCGGGTGCATGCTCTACGAGTGCCTCGTCGGGCGGCCGCCATTCCGGAGCGGTTCGGACCTCGCGGCGGTGTTCGCCCACCTCGAAGCGGAGCCGCCGGCGCCGAGCGCGCAGCGGCCGGAGCTGCCGGCGGCGCTCGACGCGGTCATCGCCAGGGCGCTGGCGAAGGACCCGGACCATCGCCACCCGAGCTGCCAGGCGCTCGCCCGCGACGCGCTGGCGGTCGCGGTCGACGAGGCCGGCCGCCTGCTCGCCGACGTCGCCTCCCGTGCCGCTGCGGGGCGGAGCGACCAGAGCGATGTCGAGGCCGAGCTGGCAGACACGGTGTTCGGCCTCCAGCTCGTGCGGGAACAGGCCCGGGTGCTCTCGGGGCAGACCGCCCCGCCCCGGGTGCCCACCGAGGAGGTCTGCCCGTTCCGGGGCTTGGCGAGCTTCGAGCCCGTCGATGCCGAGTTCTTCTTTGGGCGCGAGCGGCTCGTGGCCGAGCTCGTCGCCCGCATCGTCGGCGCCGGCCTCCTCGGCATCGTGGGCCCGACGGGCATCGGCAAGTCGTCCGTCCTCAGGGCCGGGCTCCTCCCCACCCTCGCCGCGGGAGGGCTGCCGGGCAGCGGTGGATGGCGGAGCGTGCTGTTGCGTCCCGGTGAGCGGCCGCTCGAGGAGCTTCGCCGCGCCCTCGCGACGGGAGCGGAACACCCCGTGGACGAGGCACTCGACGCGCTGCCCGCAGGGTCGCGCCTGCTCCTCGCCGTCGACCAGCTCGAGGAGCTCTTCACCGCCTGCCGCTCCGCGGCCGAGCGCGCCGCATTCGCGGACGCGCTCACCCGCGCGGCCGCTGATCCGGAGGGTCGCGCCGTGGTGGTCGTCGCGCTGCGCGCCGACTTCTACGGACGGTTCGCCGCCTACCCGGGCCTTGCCGCGCTGATGGGTGCGAACCACGTGCTGGTCGGACCGATGCAGGCCTCCGAGCTCCGGCGCGCCGTCGAGCTGCCCGCCGGCCGAGTGGGGCTGCGGGTGGAGCCGCAGGTGGCCGACGCGCTGGTCGATGACGTGGAGGGCGAGCCGGGCGCGCTGCCGTTGCTGTCCACCGCCCTGCTCGAGCTGTGGCAGACGAGGGACGACGACGTGCTCACCCTGGCCGCCTACCGCGACGCGGCCGGCGTCCACGGCGCCGTCGCGCGGCTGGCCGAGGGCACCTACGTCCGCATCCCCGACCGGAGCAGGCCACTGGTGCGCGCCGTCCTGCTCCGCCTGGTCGGCGAGGGCGAGGGCGACTCGCCCGTGCGTCGCCGCGCGCCGCTCGCCGAGCTCGACCTGGAGCGCAACGACGATGTGGCCGACGTGCTCGCGACCCTGGCCGACGGCCGCCTCGTCACCGTCGGCGAGGACTTCGTCGAGGTCGCCCATGAGGCGTTGCTGCGCGAATGGCCCCGCCTGCGCGAGTGGATCGCAGAGGACGCCGAGGGGCGACGGCTCCGCCGTCACATCACCCAGGCCGCGACCGAATGGGACGCGGGACGACGCGATCAGGGCGAGCTCTACCGTGGCGCCCGCCTCGCCGCCGCGCTCGAGTGGAGCACCGACAACGCCTTCGAGCTCAATGAACTCGAGCGCGCGTTCGTCACCGAGAGTCGCGAGGCGTCCGAGCGGGAGTCGATACGCGTCAGGCGCACCAACCGCCGCCTGCGCGGCCTGCTCGTCGGAGTCGCCGTGCTCCTCGCCGCCGCGGTCGCCGGCGGGATCTTCGCGGCGATCAAGCGTGGCGAGGCACGCGATGCCGAGACGGCCCAGCTCGCCCAGCGCCTCGGCGCGCAGGCGCTCGTCGACGAGGACCTCGACCGTTCGCTCCTGCTCGCCCGCCAGGCGGTCGCGATCGACGACTCGCCCCAGACCCGCGGCTACCTGCTCTCCGACCTCATGCGCGCCCCCGCGGTCGCGGGCATCATGCACGGCCAGGACGAGCATGACGTCCTCCGCGCGATCGCGGTCAGCCCCGATGGGACGACGCTCGCGGCCGGGGACTTCTACGCCGGGCTCCTCTTCTTCGACGCCGGGACGTACGAGCGGATCGGCGAGCCGCTGGCGGTGCCGGACGGGGTGGAGAGCCTCGCGTACAGCCCCGACGGGCGGACCCTCGCGTACGGCGGCGAGGGCTACGTGCGCCTGATCGACGCGCGTACCCGACGGCAACTGGCGGTCGCACGCGTCTCAGAGCCTCATTTCTCCGGCGATGTCGGCCTCGTGAGCCGGCTCGCGTTCACAAACGACGGATCGCGACTGCTCGCCGTCGTGAAGGGCGAGTCCGGCACCTCGTCGATCAGCATCCGGCACGCCGCCACCCTGGGGGAGGTGGGCCCCCGGATCGACCCCGCCGGATTCGGCGGCGCCTACGTCGGGGCGTATTGGGCATCGCCCGGCGTTGCGCTCACGCCCGACGGCCGCTCGATCGTCATCGCGTCGGACGAACACCAGCTCGTCTGGTGGGACATGCGGACCCGCACGGCGACCAGGCGCGTGACGACCGGCGCGGGTCGTCATGCGCTCGCGCTAAGCCCGGACGGGCGCACTGCAGCGGTCGGCGTGACGCGCGGCATACAGCTGGTCGACACGCGGACAGGAGCTGTCCGGACGACCCCGGGCGCCCTCGCTGGGGCCCCGAACTGGCTGCTCTTCAGCCCGGACGGGCGGACGGTGGTCTCGACGAGCCTCGACGGGACGGTCGCGCTCTGGGACGCGAGATCGGCGACCCTTCGCGAGACGCTGCGCGGCCACTCGCGCACCGTCCAGCAGCCGGCCTTCAGCCCCGATGGGGAGACCCTCTACACGGCGAGCCACGATGGGACGGTGGTCGCCTGGGACGTTCCGCCCCACGGTGGCGTGGACGGTGTCGTCACGGGCGGCCGGGGACTGGGGCGGCGGTTCACCTTCACGTCCGATCGCGCTCCCGACGCCGCCGGCTTCGACGGGCGCCCCGGGAGCTTCAGCCCCGACGGGCGGCTGATCGCGGTCGGTCTCGAGGGGCGGGGGATCCGGCTCTGGGATGCGACGGACCTCACCCCGGTCGGCCCGCCGCTCGCGACGACGGGCGGCTCCGTGTGGGCCCTCGCCTTCGCCCCGGACGGGCGGACGCTGGCCGCCGTGACCATCGAGGGTCAGGCGACGCTGTGGGACGTCGAGCGCCGATCACTCCTCCGGGGACCGTTCCGGATCGCCGAGGGTGCGACGGGGGTCAGCTTCAGCCCGGACGGCACGATGCTCGCCACGGCCGGCGGTTCGCACGGCGTGACGCTCTGGGATGCCACGACGGGGGCTCGCGTCGGCCAGGTCGGCGGGGACGTCTCGGCAGGGGCCGTGGCGTTCAGTCCGGTCGGTCCGACCGTCGCGTTCGTCCACGACGAGGGAGGGAGCGTGGAGGTCTGGGACGTCGTCCGGCACGCGCGGATCGCGATGCTGCCGGTGGACGGTGAGTCGTACTACTCCGCGATCGCGTTCAGCCCGGACGGACGAACCCTCGCGACGGGCGGGTTGGACGACCCGATCGTGCGCATCTGGGACGTCGGGGCGGGCAAGCTCGTCCGCGAACTCGACCAGGGGAGCGCCGCCACGATGACGCTCGACTTCAGTCCCGACGGCGGCATCCTCGCCGTCTCCGGCTTCGAGCCGGTCGCGTCGCTCTGGGACGTCGCCACCGGAGCGCGGATCGGACCGACGCTCACGGCCGGGAGCCGCCGGGCGCAGATCGACCTGTCTCCCGACGGACGCCGGCTGTTGCTGACCCACGGAGACGGCCGTGGCGCCGTCTGGGACGTCGACCCGCAGTCCTGGGCGCAGCGCTCCTGCACCCTGGCGAACCGCACGCTGACGCCTGAGGAATGGCAGGAGTTCCTTCCCGGGCGCCCATACGAGCCGGCCTGCCGGATCTAGTCTCGATCAGGGGCGAATCGACCAGGTGAAGCGGGTGAGGGCGGGCGGCGGAGCGAGGCCGCCGGGGCGCAGACCGCGACGGACCAACAGCGTGGCCGGGGTGGCCTCCCTGGCGAGCCTGAGGCGAGTGGGGCCGAGTCCCTCCCGGTGCCACCTCGTCGACAACCCCACGACGAGCAGACCGGCGTCGCGGCTCGCCTCCAGCATCCCCTCCTCACCCGGTGGTGTCAGCAGCGGCTCGGCCGAGATGCCCAGGACGCGCTGCACCGCCAGCGCTCCGTGCGAGAGCAGCCGGCTCGCATCGCGCCGGCCCTGCTGCGGCATCGCGGCGACACCCGCGAGCCGAAGGGCCGCACGCTCGGCGTGCGCGAACCACGCGCCGAGCTCGACCGCCGCCCAGTCGTGCTCGGCGCCCCCGAACGGGACGAGGACGGGCCCCCCGGGGGTCGCGCCCCGGGCGACGAGCAGCGCCACGTCGCAGGGCGTGTCCGCGAGGACGGCAGTGAGCTGATCGTCGGGGGTCCCCTCGGCCAGAAGCGCGTCGGGGGCGTCGGTGAGCAGGAGATCGACGTCGAGTTCGGCCGCGAGCCGGGCCAGGTCCTCCCCCGGTGCCGTCGACGTGAACGAGGCGGCGCGGGACGCCATGCCCCGCGCCTCGAGCGCGGACCGGCGTTCCTCGAGCCAGGCCGACGTGGATCGGAGATATGCCGCGTCCCGCACGAGTCTGGCGAGGATCAGGACGCGAGGTGGGTGGCGCACGAGCGGCTCGGCCACCGCCAGCAGCGCGTCGACGCCCGCCTCCTGCGTGATCGCGACGAGGATCGACCGCTCCGCGACGTCCACGACGCCGGCCGGTGTCCTCGCGTCGACGTCCAGCGCGGGGTCCTGCCGGAGGATCGCCCGCTCCAACTCACGCAGCGCGGGGCTCGGATCGATCCCGAGCTCGTCGACGAGGGCCCGGCGCGCATCCTGGTAGGTCTCCAGCGCCTCCGCCTGCCGGCCCGACCGGTACAGCGCCGTCATCAGACACCTCCGGAGGCGCTCGCGCAGCGGATGCTCCGTCACGAGCGCCTCGAGCTCCCCGTTCAGCTCGTCGTGGCGCCCGAGTGTGAGGTCGGCCTCGATCCGTAGCTCCACCGCCGCCAGCCTGATCTCCTCGAGCCGGGCGATGGCGGTCTGGGCGAAGCGCTCGTAGGCGAAGTCCGCCAGCGCCGGGCCGCGCCAGAGCGACAGCCCGTCGCGCAGCCGCTGCGACGCGTCGGTCGCGAGGCCGCGGGCGAGCAAGCCCCTCCCCTCGTCGACCAACCGCTCGAACCGGTGGAGGTCGAGCTCGTCGGGCTCGACGCGGATGAGGTAGCCCGGCGATCTGGTCGTCAGCACGTCCCGCGCGAGCGCCGTCCGAAGTCGCGAGACGGTGACCCGCAGCGCTCCCTCGGCGCCGTCCGGCGAGTCCTCGCCCCAGAGCTCGTCGATCAGCCGGCCGGCGGGAACGACCTCGTTCGGATGGAGGAGCAGGACGGCCAGCAGCGCACGCGGCTTGGGCCCACCCAGGGAGACCTCGGCGCCTGCGTCCCACACCTCGAGCGGTCCCAGGACCCGGAACTCCATCTGGCCGGCCTCCACGCCCGGACGCCTCGAGTGTCTCGCATCTGAAACGGATCTGAAATGCGCTGCGCCGACCATCGGATCCGACAGATCGGCAGACGGTCACCACGATGCCCGCGCATCCACTCCACCGCCTCCTCGCCGTCGGCCTCATGGTGACGGGGGGCTCGCGGCGGCCGCTGCGGCGTCGTCCGCGCCGGTGACTGAGCATCGCCGTGCCACAGCCGCCGCGCAAGCGAGCTCGCGGATCGCCGTCATCAGCAGCCCCCGTCCCGGCGGTCCGCCCGTGAACCATGAGCTCTACGCCGTGAACGCCGACGGGACCGGACAGCGGACGCTGGCGCACAGCGTGTCCTTCGAAACCGCCGGCGTGGTCGCCGGACGGGCGCAGGATCGCCTTCCTGAGCCGGTACGACCTTGACCTCGCCCATCCCGCCGACCCCGGTCACCGCGGTTACCGGTACGTCTACGTCATGAACGCTGACGGGAGCGGGCAGCAGAGGCTGACGCGAACCCGGCCGGGCACCTGCGTGGCGAGCTTCGCCTGGTCGCCCGCGGCGAGCGGTTCGCGACACCGGGTGGAGGAGGTGATCCGCAGCGGTCGGCGGGACCATCGACAGCGAAGGCCACGCCGCCCACCCCCCGAGCCGCGCCCATAGGCTGCGGGTGGTCCATGGCGCCACGCCGAGGTGCTGCGGACCAGACGCTGAGAGAACGCAGGGGGGTGGAGATGCGAGTGGGCTACGTCCGGATGTACAACGACCCCGACGGGGAGTCGCACTTCGAGGATCTGACGGTGGGACTGGCGGAGCGGGACTTCGCACCACCGGCCGCGCCCGCCCACGTGGCGCCGTTCCTGGAGGCGTCGGGCACGCTGTTCTTCGGCGTCCACCCCGGTTGGGAGGGTGAGGCTCCGCACCCCGCACCCCAGCGACAGTTGTTCTCCATCCTTCGCGGCACCGTCGAGGTGACCGTGAGCGACGGCGAGCGCCGGCGGTTCGGACCGGGCGATCTCCTGCTCCTCGACGACATCCAGGGCACGGGGCACTCCAGCCATGTCGTGGGGCGCGACGAGCTGGTCATCTTCGGTGCGGTCCTCGCCGACCAGCGGGCGCACCCGGGACCGAGCTGACGAGCCCGGGCGGAGGCGGCCCGCCCGCGCTGAGGGCTAGTCGGTGATGTCCTCGACGCCGGCGGCGCGCTCGTGCTTGGCACGGGCGAGCACCTCATCGACGCGCTGACGTGACACTCCGAGCGCACGGGCGAGCTCGGCTTTGTTGGCCCCTGCCTCGTGGGCGGTGAGCAGGGTGCTGCGGAAGGTGCGCCGGGCGCGGTCGAGGCGCTGAAGCGCGTCGAGTGCCTTCTGGTAGGCGCGCGTCACAGCTTTGAGTTCGGCGTCGTGTGCCATGCGGCGCACCATACCAGGCAGCGGCAACCTCCCCCTGCGCGCAAGGGTAACTTGCGCTTGCACAAGAATTCGCCTACTCTGCGTCGCGCGGCTTCCCCACCGCGAGGCGACAACAGCAACAGAGAGGCAGCGATCGCCAAGTGACCACCCACACCGCCAACCTCCCGCCCCGGGCGAGCGCACCGGAGCGGACGCCCGTCGAGGGCCACTCCAAGAAGGCCAACTGGGCCCTCGGCCTGGCAATCGCCGGCTTCGTGATCCCGTTCGCACAGATCGTCGGTCTGGTCATGGCCATCCAGGCCCACCGCCGTGACAAGCAGGCGGGTCGTCCCTACGGCCGCGCCAAGGCCGCCTGGATCATCGTGGCCGCCACCTGGGCGCTGTCGATCCCGATCGCCATCGCGATCGCGGTCGGCTCCGGCGGCGGCGAGGCCGTCACCGTGACCCCGACCCCAGCTGCGGCCATCGAGAAGGCCGCGGCCCCGTCCCCTACGCCGGCCCCCAAGGCCGCCCCGGCCCCGGCCCCGGCCCCCGCGCCGACGCCTGAGCCCGTCGAGACCGTCTCGCAGCAGAACGCGGTCGAGAGCGCGGCGTCCTACCTGGACATGAGCGGCTTCTCGCGCAAGGGCCTGATCGACCAGCTCAAGTTCGAGGGCTACTCGACCGCCGACGCCACCTACGGCGTGGACGCCCAAGGCGCGTCCTGGAACGCCGAGGCCGCCGAGTCGGCTCGGAGCTACCTCGACATGAGCTCGTTCTCGCGTCAGGGCCTCATCGACCAGTTGGAGTTCGAAGGCTTCACCACCTCGCAGGCGACCTACGGGGTGACCCAGGCCGGGTTCTAGCGCCGGCCGATGCGAACGCCCGCCGACCCGTCGTGCACGCGGTTCACGCTGGTCGGGGCGGGCCACCAGGGCTCGACGGGGCGACGGATCGCCCATCGAGCCTTCCGCGGCCCCCGGTCCTCTCCACGCCAGATGGGACCGCGGGGCCGCACTCATTTCCGGGGTCGGTGGACGGCGGGTCCTGGGCGAGAGCACTTCCCGACAACGCGAAAACCCCGCCGGAAGCGACACGGCAGCGCCAGGCGGGGTCGCGAGCGGTGCCCCGCGACACCATTGATCGGCAGGCGCCCAGCCCTTCGGGCCGCGCTGCGCAGAGATCGCCGGCGTCTGCACGCTGGACCGGGATCGATCCCGTCCAGCCAGTCCGTGAATCGAGCAGGAGACTAACGATCCGTCGATCCATCCTCGTCGGGGCCGCCGTCGCGGCCCTGACCCTCACCCCCGCGCTGGCGCACGCGGCGCCCGCGAAGCACCGCACCGTCCCCCAGGTCTATGTCGGGGCCGCCGCGTGTCTGACCGGCCTGGGCTGGACCGTCGAGCGGGACCCCGGAAAACGGTGGCTGAACGCGTATACCCCGCGGGTCGTGGACCCGGGGGGGGCCCAGCCCAACGCCACCGCGTACCTGTACCAGCGCGGGGAGGGCTACCCCGGCGCCCGCGTGGTCCAGTGGTCCCTCTTCACGTACGCGCTGACGTACCAGGAGGGCCGGGACGTCCGGGCCTGTCTGAAGAGGGCCCGGTGATCGCCACCCCCGCAGGGGGCTGGTACGTGGGTGTCACCTACCCCGACGCCAGCCCGCCCGTGCTGGTGGTAGTGGCCTCCAGCCCGGGTCACCCGCTCCAGGCGGGCGACCGGATTACCCCCCCTCCGACGACAGACGAAAGTGAGGCATTGTGAAGACTACCGGCCGACTCCTGATCCCCGTCCTGGCCACCGCCGCCATCGCGGGTGGCGCCATGGCCGCCACCGCCGACCAGGCCACCGCCGCCAGCGGGTGCCAGCTCACCTATCTCCCGTGCCCGGGGGCGTACCAGGCGCCCGCCCCGTCGTCCCACGTCCGGCTGATCATCGGCCCGAACGGGCGGCGGAAGGTCTGCCTCTACACCCGCCACGTCACGTTGTGCCGGTGGGTCGCCCCGCCCCGGCGGCGGTAACCTCCACCCGCCTAGCAGCAGTCGCACCCGCGGCCCCCGGAAGGTGGCCGCGGTCGTTCCCGGGGTCAGCGGACCGTCGGGACCTTCGGACAGGCCTCCCCAGTGACAAAGGGGGTCGGTCCGGCTCACCTCACCGACAGGATCCGGCCCGGGTGGGCTGAGTGCCGGATCGAGCCGATGCCTTCGCGCAGCTCCAGCTTCCGGATGTCGCGCAGCTCCCGGGTCTCCACCCGGTGGGCGTCCGTATCGTGGACGGTGACCGGGTCGGACGGGCGTCGGGTGCGGGTGGGCGACGGCGGCCCGCTCCACCAGTCCGGCGTGGCGCTGGGGGAGCCGCCAGGTGCGGTGGTCGCGGAGGTCCCCGTCGTGGAAGGTGACGGGCTCCAGGAGGATCTGGGCGGGGCTGGGGGTGAGGGCGACGGCGTCCAGCTCTAGGTCGATGCCGTCGCGCCGCTCCGTCCACTCCGGGCTGAAGTAGAGCGGCCCGTCCGGGGTGGAACCGTGGACCTCGCCGACGGCCCACAGGCTGCCGTCGGCGGCCAGCTCCAGGTGGGTGACGTGGCCGATGGTCCGGTCGTGGTCGTGGCGGAGGTTCACCCCGATCCACGACGGCTGGATCGTCCGGACCTCCAGCGCGGCGATGGCGAAGTGCCGGCGGCGCAGCTCGACGGGGCGGGCGCGGTAGGTCAGCGACCCCACCCGCTCGGGCTCGGACTGGTGGAGGTAGTCCTGGCGGGCGTGGCCGTCGGCGGTGATGACCTGGCCGATGATCGTCGTCACTGAGTGCCCCTCGCGTCGGGGAGGCCGGTCGGGTGGGGGTTCCACCTGGACACGCCTCGAATTGTCGCACGTCCGGGGGTTGCCGGTACCCTCTCGGCGACGCCCATCTCTGGGCGTCGCTGGTCCTCCTGGGGGTAACGGGTCCTCACTCCCGGCCCCCACCGTCCCGGCCTCATATCGACCGCCCGGGCGGTGGGGGTTCGGGTATCGGGCCGCCGTGATCTCGGCCCACTCGTCATCGCTGTAGCCCATGACGGGTCGGTTCGGCGACGGGGCCGCTGGTCCTCCGGTGGCGTGGGCCGGATGGCGACGTACCCTGGGCCGGTGGACGCCCTCGACGGGATTGCCGCGGACGGCCGCCAGGCAGCGTGGCTGGGGCGGCCCCTCACCGACTGCCCACCCCGTCTAGGTGACGATGAGCGGCGGGCGTGGCGGGCGGGCTGGCTCCACGGCGCCGACCAGCTCGACCGCAATCGGGCGGTCTACGAGGCCGGGGTGCGGGCCTTCGGCCGCGGCGCGGGATCGTGCCTAGGTAGAAGAACGGGCGGGGTCCCACCCCGGTCGGGGCCCGGTCACATCGGGCTCGTGTGGACACCCTTGTGGACACCCTGGCCCCCAGCAACTTCCCCGACAACGCGAAAACCCCGCCGGAAGCGGGGTCTCAGGGACGGGAGTGACGGGACTCGAACCCGCGGCCTCCGGATTGACAGTCCGGTGCTCTAACCAATCTGAGCTACACCCCCAGCGGGCCCCGCGGCGAGGGGCKGGAGTGGGCGGTGACGGATTTGAACCGCCGGCCACCTGCGTGTAAAGCAGGCGCTCTACCGCTGAGCTAACCGCCCGAACCGCGTTCGGCTCTCGGGGACGATACCAGCCCCAACGGGGAGACGGCGCCGAAGCCCTCCGACGCCGTCTCGTGTGACCGTTGCCCATTCGGCCACCGGGTATGAGGAGCGACTCGAGGGAGGTGAGTGGCTCGTTGTGAAATGAGTATCGCCCCCGTCCGGGCCCAGGTCACGGGTCTCTAGAGGGGATGCCCATGCCCTCTGCGGAGGGGCTGCGGGCGTGCGAGCATCGCCCCGTGGAACGGGCCGACCTCGAGCGCTGGATCCGGGCCTACGAGGCGGCGTGGCGGGCCCCCGGCACCGTCGCCGCGGCCGCGCTCTTCACCGACGACGCCACCTACCTGACGCACCCGTACGCGGAGCCGGTCACGGGGCGCGACGCGATCCTGCGCCTCTGGGACGACGAGCGGGAGCCCGGCGAGGCCTTCGCCATGGCGTGGGAGGTCGTCGCCGCCGACGGCGACACCGGCGTCGCCCGGATCGAGGTGCGCTACCACCCCCCGGAGGAGGCCGCGTTCCGCGACCTCTGGATCGTCCGCCTCGACGCCGACGGACGCTGCCGGCACTTCGAGGAGTGGCCCTTCGCGCCCGTCCGCTCAGTCGGCTGAGGGCGCCCCCGCGGGCAGGCCGAGCTCGGCGGAGATTGGCTGCAGGGCGGCGACGACGTTCGCGATGTGCTCGTCCAGCTCCAGGCCCAGCAGCTCGGCGCCGGCGTAGACCTCGTCGCGGTGGACGCCGGCCGCGAACGACGGCTGCTTCAGCTTCTTCTTCACCGACTTCGGGGTGAGGCCCTCGAGGCCCTGCGGCCGCACCAGGCCGCAGGCGTGGACGAAGCCGGAGAGCTCGTCGCAGGCGAACAGGGTCTTCTCCAGCGGGGTGTCCCGCGACAGCCCGAGGTGCTCCGCGTGCGACAGGACCGCCCGGATCAGCTCCTCCGGGTAGCCCTCCTCGCGGAGGATCGGCGCGCCGTCCTGGGGGTGCTCGTCCAGCGTCGGGTGGATCTCGTAGTCGAAGTCGTGGAGCAGCGCGGTGCAGCCCCAGAACTCCTCGTCCGCGCCGTCCAGGCGGGCGTAGTACCGCACCGACGCCTCCACCGCCATCGCGTGCCGCAGCAGCGACTCGCTGGTGGTGTACCGGGTCAGCGTGGCCCAGGCGCGCTCGCGGGTGACCGGCTCGCTCACGCCGATGAGCCTACCGGCGCGGCCGCGGCCGCCGCCGCCAGGAGGGCCGCCAGGTCGCCGCGGGGCGCCACCCGCACCGACGCCAGGCCCAGCCAGCCGGCCATGAGCGCGAGCTCGGCGGCCAGGGCCTCGGCGGTCGCGGCCGTCGCCTCACCCGGCTCGGCGTGGGCGGCCTGCACCAGCAGCGCGCCCGCGGCGCGGTCGGCCTTCAGGTCCACCCGCGCCACCAGCCGGTCGCCCAGCAGGAACGGCAGCACGTAGTAGCCGTGCACCCGCTTGTGGGCCGGCGTGTAGATCTCCAGCCGGTAGCGGAAGCCGAACAGCCGCTCCGTCCGCGGCCGGAACCAGATCAGGGAGTCGAACGGCGACAGCAGCGCCCGGCCGCGCGCGACCCGCGGCATCGCCGCGCCCGGATGCAGGTACGCCGGGCGGTCCCAGCCCTCCACCGTCACCGGGACCAAGTGCCCCTCCGCGGCGAGCGCGGTCACCAGCGGCCGGGCCCGCGGGACGTTGATGCGGTGGTAGTCGCACAGGTCCTGGAGGGTCGCGACGCCGAGCGACCGGGCCGCCAGCAGCAGCAACTCGCGCTTCGCCTCATCCTCGTCCGGCGCGGGGAGCCCCCGCACCCCGGCGGGCACGACCCGCTCGGTGAGGTCGTACACCCGCGCGAAGTCCGACGGCCGGCGCCGCGCGGTCACGGCGCCGCTCCAGAACAGGTACTCGAGCGCGCGCTTGCCCTGGCTCCAGCCCCACATCGACGACGACCGCCGTCCCTGCTCCGGCAGGTCGCCCACCGTGAGGGGGCCGTGCTCCGCCACGAACGCCAGCACCTCGTCCACCAGCCCGGGCGCCTCGCGCCCGATGGCGTACACGCCCTTCCACACCCCGTCGGGGCTCTGCATCCGCCACCGCATGAGCGGCCACGCGGCGATCGGCAGCAGCGACGCCTCGTGGCACCAGTACTCGATCACCTCGACGTCGCCGGCCATCCTCGGCAGCAGGTCGCGCGGGTGCGGGCCGAGGCGGGCGAAGAGCGGCAGCTCCTGCGAGCGCACCAGCACGTTGACCGAGTCGATCTGGATGAGGCCGACCCGGTCGAGCACCCGGCGCACGTGGCGCCGGTCGACCCTCCCGGCGGGCCGGGCGCCGGCGAGCCCCTGCGCGCCGAGCGCGATCCGTCGCGCCTGCGCCGCCGACAGGTCGGCGCCGCCCCCTCTGCGTCGGGTGCTCACGGCGCCGATCCTGCCAGGTGGTCAGGCCTCGTCGTCGAGCAGGAAGGAGCCGGTCCGGGGCTCGCCCGCAAGGGTGTACGTCGAGCGGATCACGCCGCTGGGGAACACCTCGGCGTCCTGCAGCTCCAGGCCCGCGGGGCGCGTCCCCGTACCGAACAGCCGCTTGCCCTCGCCGAGCAGCACGGGGAACGTCCACACGTGGAGCGCGTCGACCAGGCCCTCCGCAAGCAGCGACTGCAGCAGGTCGGAGCTGCCGATCACCAGCAGGTCGCCCTCGGCCTCGTCGGCCGCGCGGCGCAGCGCCGCGGTGTCGGGCACCACCGTCGTCGGCGCCCAGTCGCCCGACGCGCGCGTGCGCGACACCAGGTACTTCGGGGCGCTGTTCAGCTTCGCGGCCAAGGGGTTCCCCTCGTCCGGCACCCGCGGCCAGTGCGACCCGAGCAGGCCGTAGCTGCGGGAGCCGAGCACGAAGCCGTCGGCCTCCAAGTGCACCCGCGCCACCGCCTCGCCGCCCGCCTCGTCCATGTGGGGGACGAGCCAGCCCCCGAACGCGAAGCCCGCGTCCACGTCCTCGCCGGGACCCCCCGGCGCCTGCATCACGCCGTCCAGCGAGACGAACGTCGTCACCGTCAGCCTGCCCATCACGGTCCTCCTCCGTCGCGCCCCGCCGCCGTCGGCGGAGCCGGTCTCACCCACGCGTCGAACGGTGGACCGCGGAATCGACACGGACTCATCGTGTCCGGTCGCGCCCACCCGGTTTGACGCCCCATCAAGGGACGGAATAGGCCGGTTCCGCCACACAACCTGACAGGAGGTGGCGATCATGAGAGGACGGGCGAGGCTGGCGGTCGCCGGCGCCCTGGCCACCGCGGCGGCGGCGTCCGCCGCCGTCGCGATCGCGGGAGGGGGAGGTGGCGACCCGTCGGTCCACGAGCGCCTGAGCGGCTATCAGGAGGACCCGGCGGCGATCTCGACGACCGGCACGGGCACGTTCGACGCCGCTCTCCAGTCGAAGGACGACGCCATCACGTACACGCTCAGCTACTCGGCCCTGGCGGGCGACGTGACCCAGGCGCACATCCACCTGGGCACCCGCCACCAGAGCGGCGGCATCGCGGTGTTCCTGTGCTCGAACCTGGGCAACGGGCCCACCGGCACGCAGGCGTGCCCACCGGCGCCCGCGACCGTCACCGGCACCATCCGGGCGGCCGACGTGATCGGCCCGGACGCCCAGGGCCTCGCGCCCGGGGAGTTCGGCGAGCTGCTGGACGCGGCCCGGGCAGGAGCGACGTACGTCAACGTGCACAGCTCGAAGTTCCCGGGCGGGGAGATCCGCGCGCAGCTGCGGATCCTCCGGCACTGAGGGCCCGGTCGCGCCCGCGCGTGCCCGCGGGCGCCCGGCCTCAGCCCTCCGCGGTCTCCTCCTCGGCGACGTAGCCCCGGCGGGTCCACCAGATCATCGACTCGCGGATCGCCTCGAGCCATTCGTCGAGCGTCCGGCCCGCGGGGAGGACGTCGATGTGACCCTCCTCGTGGCGGTGGATCCGCATCCGCGGCGCCTGGCCGTTGGCGGGCAGGTCGTCCGGCGACGCGGGCCGGCGCTCCAGCCGCTTGATGTCCGCGAAGGCCACCACCCGCTTGCGGGCGAACAGGAGCCGCTCCATCGGGTTCGGCTCGAATTCGATCCGGTCGTGGTAGAGCCGCAGGAGCCCGCCGCGGGCGAGCCATCCGTTGTTGATGCTCACCAGGCCGCGCTTCCGGACGCCGCTCTCGGGACCGAAGAAGTGGCCGTCGCGCAGGCCCACCCACAGCCGGTCCCAGTCGGAGCGGTCGGCGTCCTTGTCGCTCCAGTCCCAGTCCTTCATGCCCATGGCGATGCCTCCCTGTGCGCCACCGCGACCATCCCACCACCGCCCCGGCCGAGCAAGCGGTTCAGCGGCGGTGGAGCGCCTTGGCGAGGGAGGTCGCGCGGCGGAGGGCGGCCTGTGCGATCCGCTCGGCCCGCTGCACCTGGCGCGGCGTGGCGGGGGTGCGGCTGCTGCCGACGAGCGCCAGCTGCGCGGCCGGGACCGCGACCTGCCGACCGAGCAGGCGGCTCGAGAGGGCCGCGTGCAGCTTCAGTGCGGAGACCGAGATGCGGAACGTGATGCGCAGCTGCCGGTACGTCGCCTGCACCGCGTCCTGGGTGCCGGCGCACACGCGCGGCGGCCGTCGGCCGTCGGCGCGCGCCTCGATGCGGCGCAGCTGGCGCAGGGCGAGCTGGGCGACGCGCTGGCTCTTGGCGACCCGGCGGGCGAGGGGGCCGGGCTTGCCCGCCTTCGCCTTGGCCTTGGCCTTGCCGGCGGCGGTGGGCCGCGGGCAGGCCGCGGGCCGCGCCGGTCGCGGGTTCGCGGGGGTGGCCCCGCCGCCGCCGGCCGACGCCGGCGGCACGATCCGCAGGATCCGGTCGTCGTCGGCGACCGGGCTGCCCCGCCCGTCGCGGTTGCTGGTGGAGACCCAGATCGACCCGTCGGGCGCCTCGGTCACGGCGCGGAGCCGGCCGTACTGGTTGACGTACAGCGGCTGGTCGTCGGTCACGGTCGTGCCCGAGAACGTCAGCAGGCGGAGCTGCTTGCCGAACAACGCGGTCACCAGCGCCTTGCCGGTCCACGTCGAGCCGGGCTGCGTGATGAACGCGATGTCCGCCGGCGCGATGGTGCTCACCCACAGCTTCACCGGCCCGAGGAAGCCGCCGGGGTCGGTCCCGCGGGCGAGCGGCCAGCCGTAGTTGCCGCCCTGCACGATCGCGTTGAGCTCGTCGTTGCCGCTGGCGCCGTCGAACCCGCTGGCGCCGTGGTCGGTGGCGAACAGCTGGCCGGTGCCCGGCTGCCAGGCGAGGCCCTGGGGGTGGCGGAGGCCCATCGCCACGACCTCGGGCGTCTGCGTGCCGCCGCGGAACTGGCCGGCCCGGATGCGCAGGATGCGCCCGTTCAGTGAGCCGGCCTGCTGCGCGCGGCTCCCGACGCGGTCGTCCCCCGTCCCGGTGTAGAGGGCGCCGTCGGGGCCGAACCGGACGCGGCTGGAGACGTGCACCGACGCGTCGGCGGGCACGCCGCCCAGCGGCGTCCCGTCGTAGGTGAGGGTGTTGCCGGCGAGGCGCCAGCGCTGCACCTGGTACTGCCCGGCCGCGTCGAGCGACAGGTACACGAACGGCTGGGCCGCCGAGAACTGCGGGTCGATCGCGACGCCCAGCAGGCCGCCCTCGCCGCCGCCGGTCACGCTGATCGTGGCCGCGGGCGCGGGGAGCAGGTGGCCGTCCGCGGTGATGATGCGGACGCGGCCGGGGCGCTCGGTGACCAGGGCCCGCCCGTCCGGCAGGAACGCGATGTCCCAGGGAACCGTGAGGCCCTTGGCGATGACCGAGATCTGGGGGCCGCCGTCTGCGCGGACGGGCGCGGCCTGCGCCTGCGCGACGGCGATGAGGCACGCGACGACCAGCGCCGCGGCCAGCGATGCCAGAGCGCGGCGGATGGGTTGTGAGGCGGCGATCACGGGATCATGGCGACCGGGCGGACGGGTTGCACGGGACCGCGTCAGCCGGTGGGGCTGCGCCGCATCTCCCGCACCAGGGGGACGCTCGCCAGGAGCAGGGCCCCGGCGACCAGCCACAGCGCGGAGTACGGGGCGGTCCCGAGCGGGTCGTCCAGGCTGCGCTGGGCCTGGATCGCGGCCCCCGCGAGCAGGGGTCCCAGGACGATGCCGGCTCCCCGGCTCATGCTGTAGAGCCCGGTCAGCAGGCCGTGGCCCGCCCGGGGCATCATCGGGATGAGCATCGCGTAGGGCAGGGCCATCATGATCCCGGCGCTCGCCGAGATGACCGGGATCATCGGGACGAGCAGCGCCGGGTCGTCGGAGAGGAACGGGACGACCATCGGGGCGCCGTACGCGACCGCCGTCCACCGCACCCCGCCGACGACCTCGTCTCGCTCGGCCAGGACGCCCGCGACGGCCGCGCCCAGCAGCACGCACACCCCCGCCCGCACACCCCCGCCGCGCCCACCACCCCCGCCGTCGCGACCAGGCTCAGCCCCAGGCCGGCCGTGACCCACAGGACCACGAACGTGCGGATCGCGCCGAGGGCCGCCTCCCACAGCGCGTTCGCCACGAAGAACGCCCGCAGCGCCGGGCGGCGGACCAGGAGCCGGCCGACCCTCCGGAACGCCTCGGTCGCCCCCAGCACATCGCCCGGCTCCTGCTGGAGGGGCTCGTCGCGGCGCAGCAGCGCCCAGACGAACGCGCCCACCGTGGCAAGCAGGATCCCCGCCGCCGTCACGAACGGCACCGGCTCGGCGATCGCCAGGAGCAGCCCGCCGCCCACCAGCGCGAGCGCGGTGCCCACCCCGCGGGCGACGGCCTGGGCGCTCTGCGACCGGCCCGCGTCGCGCTCCGGCACCAGGTCGGGGTAGAGCGTGCGGTACGGCTCGTAGGCGACGTAGTACGCCCCGAACAGGACGATCACGACGGCCAGGGCCGGGAGGATCTCGTCCTGGAAGCCCACGATCATCAGCGCCGCCGCCATGACCGGCACCCCGCCGAGCACGAACGGCAGCCGCCCGCCGATCGGCGTGACCAGGCGGTCCGAGCGGGCGCCGATGAGCACCGGCAGGAACAGGGCCATGATCCCCTCCACCGCGATCAGCGCCGCGATGGCGGTCGGGGAGCCGTCGCCCTGCGCCACGATGACGGGCAGGTACGTCCCCACCGTCGTCGCCGCCAGCGAGAACCCGAGCGTCGGGACGGCCAGCAGGACGTGGTTCCCACCGGGCGTGCGTCGTGCGCTGCGGTCCACGGGCTCCCGGTGTCGGGTCACGGCGGCCCGGGGAGCGTATTCGGACGCCCGGCGCTCAGCCCGCCGCCACGAGCGGCATCACCCCGCCGGCGAAGCGCTCCAGCTGCTCGCGCTCGTCACCGAGTGGCCAGATGAACAGGCGCTGGGCGCCCGCGTCGCGGAACGCGGCGACCCGTTCCGCGCACCGCTCGGCCGGCCCGATCGGCAGCGCCAGGGCCGCGAGCTCCTCGGCGGGACGGCCCAGGAGGGGCGCCAGCACCTCGCGCAGGATCCGCTCCTCGGTGGCCCGGTCCTCGGTGACGTACGTCCACGCGGTCGCCAGCCCGTTCGCGAACCCGTCCGGGTCGCCGCCCCGGGCGGCGACGTGGGCGCGGACCTTCGACCACGACTCGGCGAAGCCCGCGGGGGTCGTGTTGTAGGCCGACGCGAGCCACCCGTCCCCGAGCTCCGCGGCCCGGCGCAGCCCCCGGGGCCGGCCCCAGCCCGCCATCCAGATCGGCGGGCGGCCGGGAGGGGGCGAGGGCTCCAGGCTGACCCCGGCGGTGGAGTAGGCGAGGCCCTCGAACGGCCCGGGATCGCGCCGCAACAGGACGCGGAGCGCCCGGACCGCCTCGTCGAACCGGTCGAAGCGGCCCCGGCCGTCCACGCCGGCGACCCTGTCTCTTATACACATCTAGATGTGTATAAGAGACAGCCCGAGAGCAGGTCGAGCGCCGTGAACGCCTTCGCGGTCGGCACCGGGCCGCGGACCGCGGGCAGGCAGACCGTGGTCGCCAGGCCCATCCCGCCCGACGCGTCGATCACCGACGCCAGCGCCGTGAGCCCGTCGATCCACGGGCGGCGGAACACCAGGTGGTCGTTGGCGGTCAGCCAGCGGTACCCCAGCCCGGCCGCCGCCGCCGCGTAGTCGCGGAGGGCCGCCGGTGAGGGCGGCCCGGGCGACAGCGGGATCAGGGGGAGGTGGGCGCCGATCTCCATGGCGCGATCATCAGGCCGTCCCCCACGGGTTGTCGATCACGAATCGCCACGTGCCGTCGGCCTGGCGGCGCAGGACGTCGGCGTTGTCGGCGCTCAGGCGGACCGGCTCGCCGTCCGGCCCGGTGCCCTCGAACGTCCAGGTGCCGACGACCAGCGCGAGGTCGTCGACCTCCAGGACGCGCGTGACCCGCAGGTCCAGCTCGCCCTTCAGGGCGATGAAGCCGGCAAGCGACTCGCGGATGCCGGTGGCGCCGTGGGCGAGGGTCCCGGGCTGCGCGGCGAACGCCGCGTCGCGCTCGTAGAGGCCGAGGAGTGCGTCGAGGTCGCCGGAGTTGATCCCGTCGACGATCGTGGCGAGGACCCGCTCGGGGGTGGCCGTGGAGGGGGCGGTCCGGGTGGTGGTCATGGCGTGCTCCTTCCGCTGGATTTCTGCGACACACCACTGTGTCGCGGAAGCGACGCTACCCCCGGGCGCCGTCGTGTGTCAATATCCACGACACAGCGATGAGTCGTGAAACTGCACCCAAGCGGAAGTACGAGCTGCGGAAGCGCGCCGAGCAGGTGGCCGACACGCATCTGCGGATCACCGAGGCGGCCATCGAGCTGCACGGGACCGTCGGCCCGGCCCGCACGACGCTGAGCGCCGTGGCCGAGCGCGCCGGCGTGGAGCGCCGCACCCTCTACCGCCACTTCCCCACCGAGGCGGAGCTGTTCGGCGCGTGCTCGGCCCACTGGTTCGCCGCCAACCCGTGGCCGGACCTGGCCGCGTGGCGCGCGATCCGCGACCCCGATGAGCGCCTCGCCCTGGCCCTGGACGAGCTCTACGCCTACTACGAGCGCACCGCGCCGATGTACAGCAACGTCCTGCGCGACGCCGAGCTCGTCGACTACGCGCGCGACGCCGTGGCCCCGCTCGACGCGTACCTGGACGCGGCCGCGGAGGCGCTCGCCGCCGGGCGCGGCGCCCGGGGACGCCACCGCCGCCTGCTGCTCGTGGCGCTGCGCCACGCGGTGGCGTTCTCGACGTGGCAGTCGCTCACGGCGTCGGGCGCCGGCCGGGCCGACGCCGCGGCACTCGTGACGGCGCTGGTCGACGCCGCGTGACGCCGGCGCCCGCGTCGGCCGCGCAGCTCGCCGCCGACGCGGTCGCCCGGGTGCGCGACGACCCGGCGGGGCGGCTCCGCACCATGCGCGGGCTCTACCAGAGCCGGGCGCCCGGCCGGCCGCACCTGCCGTACCGCCGCGCGATCACCGCGTTCATGACGTGGCAGCTCAAGCGCGGCCTGCTGGAGCCGCCCGGCGCGCCGCGGCCGGGGAGCCCGTGGTGGCGGGCGATCAACGACGCCCTGCTGCGCGACACGGCCGAGGCCCGCCACCTGTCGCTGGGAGCGCCGGGCGAGCCCTCGTCACCGGCGGTGCGGGCGTGCCTGGACTTCGCGCTGCGGCCGTCGGCGCGCGGGTGGTACCGGGCGCACAACGTGTCGATCGCGAGCGCCTACCTGGCGAACCGCGGCCTGGCGGAGCGCGAGGGCCGCGTCGAGCGCTTCTTCCTGAACGTGGTGTTCCTGCGGGTCCTGTTCGCACACGCGCTGGTGGCGCAGCCCCGCCTGGCGCTCGGGTGGCTCTGGCCGGTGGCGCCGGCGCTCGGCGACCCTCGGGTCGGCACCACCGGCATCTTCCTGTCGCTGTCGCGGGTGCTGCCGAACCGATATCCCCTGGGCGACGACGTGGCCCCGTTCGTCGCCGGCGAGAACGGGTTCGGGCGGCTCCTGGACTACGGGATCGTCCAGCCGCGCCTGCGGGCGTTGTACGACTGGTCGGCGCGTGAGCTGGACGTGCCCGAGGTGGCCGGCCTGCTGGTGGGCCAGGTCCCCGCCTATGCGTGGGACCCCGCGGAGGCCGCCGACTGGATGCTGCCGCCCCGCCGGCTCGCCCGGCTCGCGAGGCGGCTGGTCCCGGCCGCTTGACCGGGGGCGGAACGCCGTCCGAGACTACCCGCCGGTAACGCTTTTCCGGTAACCGGGGTGGGCACGACGCGGCGCCTGATCCGTCCGCGGGCGGGCAGGCTTCGGACCCTGCGTGCGTGCGCGTGACGCGCCTCCTCCGTCGAACAGAGCGAGGCCTCGCACATGGTCATCACGACGCACCCCACCACCGACCCCGCACCCCTCGAGATCCTCCCGGCCGGCGGCCGCGTGCACGTCGTCGGGGCGGGGCCGGTGGGGCTCCTACTGGCGGCGCTGCTGCAACCGCTCGACGGGTTCTCGGTGAGCCTCTACGAGAAGCGCGACGTCTACACCCGGAAGCGCATGGTCCAGCTCGCGTCCTACCTCGTGGCGGACACCGTGGAGAGCTACCGCACCGATGCGATCGACGCCGACAGCATCGAGGCGATCTTCGACCCGGCGGAGCTCGACCAGGGCCTGGCGTTCCGGCAGTCGATCCCCCCGGACCTGGCGGGACTCCTGCGCGACTGGGCCCGCGGGTTCGTCCCGCTCAACGCCATCGAGCAGTCCATCAGCGACCTGATCGACCGGCGGGCCGACACCCCGATCCAGCGCACCGCCGCGACGGTCACGGCGGAGGACGTGGTCGAGCTGCTCGCGCCGGGGGACGTCCTGATCGACTGCACCGGCGCCCGGTCGCTGCTGCGCGACCAGCTGACGCCCGGCGCGGTCGAGATGGGGGGCGAGGCGAACACCCTGAAGGTGCGGCTCGAGTACGCGCTGGTCATCACGTTCCTCTACGGCCAACCGTACGACTGCAACGAGTACTGCAAGTACTACAAGAACGCCGAGAACCCCTACTACAAGTTCATCCCGATGGTGAACCGGACGCACTACGACGGCTCCGTCAGCCACGTCTGCGGCATCGTGAACATCACCGCCGAGGACTACGAGGCGATGCCCTCCAAGTTCGACGGCGAGTGGCTGCGCGAGAACTTCCCGAGGGTCGCCGAGTCGATGGACCGCTTCATCGGCAAGATCAAGGAGGAGACGGGCGGCGAGATCCTGGGCAGCCTCGACGTCGTCCGGATCCCCCTCGACCTCTACCGCGCCCGCAACGCGACGAACCGGCGGTGGATCGCGAGCGGGCCGGCCGACCACCCCTTCGCGACGTCACCGGTGTTCCTGGTGGGCGACTCCGCCATCGGCTCCCCGTACTTCCAGTCGATCTCGCTCGGCTTCGAGTGCGCCATGTACCTGACGGGGCTCCTGGCGCAGCGGGACCGCATGCCGCTCGGGGAGATGCAGGACCGCTACGAGCTGTTCATCTACAAGCAGTGGCTCCGGGTCTACATGCGCAGCAAGATGATCAAGCACAACAAGGACCTGTTCGAGACCATCGACGACCCGTTCAAGCTGCTGGAGAAGCTCCACATCTACTAGCGGGACCCGTCTCCCGGCGCGGCCGCGTACCGGCCGCGCCGGTGGTGCCCCGGTGCCAGCACGGCTCGGAGGGCCGCGCCGCCGCGCCCGACGTCTCCAGCGCGAGCACCAGGGCCGCGAGGAGCGCTGCTCCCGTCGTCCGCATCATGGGGACACCATGGCAGGGGCCGGTGCCGGGCGCCCCGGCCGGTGTACCGTCGCCCGGTGTCCTGGTGGGACCGCAACGTCGTGGAGCCGGAGAAGCTGCCACTGCTCCTGCTGCTGGCGGCGTTCATCGTGACGTTCCTCGTGACCCGGACGATCACCCGCTCCATCCGGGCGGGGCGGGGGCCGTTCCGCGACATGGACCCGCACGGGGTGCACCTGCACCACTCCATCCCCGGCCTGGTGCTGCTGACGGTCGGCGCGATCGTCGCGGTGGCGGTGCCGCCCGGCGTCCCGGGCCGCGCCGCGGCGGCGATCGCGATCGGCATCGGGGCGTCGCTGGTGTTCGACGAGTTCGCGATGCTGCTCCACCTCGACGACGACTACTGGGAGGCGGAGGGGCGCGAGTCCGTCCAGGCGGTGGGGCTCGTGTCGGCCTGCCTGGTGCTCGCGGTCGTGGGGTTCGTCCCGTTCGGGGTGGACGACGTGGGGCCCCGCGAGCTCGGGGTCCGTTGGGGGGTCGTCGGCGTCGAGGCGCTGACGGTGTGCGCCGTCCTCGGGTGCGCCCTGAAGGGGAAGTATCGCCTCGCGATGATCGCCGTGTTCCTGCCGGTGGTGGCCGTGGTCGGCGCGGTCCGGCTGGCGCGCCCGGGATCGTGGTGGGCGCGGCACCGCTACGCCGGCTCGCCCGCCACCCTGGCGCGGGCCCAGGGCCGGGCGGACGCGTTCGACCGGCGCTGGGACCCGATGTGGCGGCGGATCGGCAACGTGCTGGCGGGCGCGCCGGACGCCTGACGCGCCGGACGGTCCCGGGCGGGACCGTCCGGCGCGCGCGCAGCCCTACGGCTTGACGTTCTGCGAGGCGATCCCGCCGGGCGCGATCGCGTCCTGCGTGAGCCCCGCCTGGAGGCTCGCGATGTTCAGGTTGGCGCGACGCACCGCCACCTGGGAGATCCGCTGGTTGATGAGGAGCTGCTGGGCCGAGAGCGTCACGTTCGCGCCCGATCCGTTGTTCGGGCTCGGCACCGTGATCGGCGTCCCGGGGCTGTTCGCGCCCAGGGTGCCGAACGTGAGGCCGGGCAGGAGGTTGGCGCTCGTGAAGACGCCGGCGCCGATCTGCGCCGCCGTGAGGCCCTGGCTCAGCCGGTCGCGGACCGCGTTGGAGCGGAGCACCGCCGCCTGCGAGATGCGCTGGTTGATGAGGAGCTGCTGCGTGGTCAGCTCCACGTCCCCGCCGCCGCCGGTCTTCTTCGGGATCGCCACGACGTAGTTCAGCCCCTTGGACGGCGTGCCGGGCGTGGCGGTGCCGAGCAGCGGCACGCTCGTGCCGAACGCCGTGGCGCCGAAGGCGGTGGTGCGGAACGCCGTCGCGGGGAGGCCCGCGTCGAGGGCGTTCAGCGCGCCGTTGGAGCGGAGCACCGCGGCCTGCGAGATGCGCTGGTTCGTGAGGAGCTGGCCGGTCGACAGGGTCACCTCGCCGCCCGCGCCCGCGGGCCGCGTCGAGGCGAACACGCTCCCGAGGCCGGAGCCCGGCGCGCTCGCCCACACGGCCGTCCCGAGGCTGTTCTGGTCGAGGCCGGCGCCGATCACGGTGCGGGTGCCCGTACCGGGCAGCGACTCGATGTTGCCGAGCGTGCTCGAGGTCAGCGTGGAGCCCCACGAGGACGTGAGGGTGCCGCCGTTCTGCTGGAGCACCAGGGTGTCGCCCGCCGGCGCGACGGCCAGCCCGGCCGTGCCCCCCGGCCCGAGGGCCTGCGACGGGCTGTAGGCGCCGCTGGCGACGTTGCGGACCGAGTAGCCCGATCCGATCAGCGCGGCGTTGCCGACGAGGTCGAACGCGATCGCGCTCGGCGCGCCGGCGGGGACGTTCGTGGGCGAACGCCAGCCGTTGTCGAGGTTCGACCGGTAGACCGACTGCGGCTGCGCGCCGCCGGTATACGTGGCCAGCGCGTTGCCGGAGCCGTCGACACCGATCGCCGCGAGGGCGGACGGCGCGGTGCCCACCGTTTCGGGGGCTGTCCACGCGGCCCCGTTGTTGCCCGAGTACGACGCGAACGCCTGCGTCTGGCTGGCCACGCCGGTCTGGAGGGTCCAGCCGGCGACGTACTGGCCGGCCCCGTTGCCCGCGAGGGTGAAGCCCTGGAAGCCGTTGTAGGGCGGCGCGAGCGTGTAGAGCGTCGTCGGCGCCGAGAAGGCGGTGGCGCCCGGCGGCAGGACGGAGGCGTAGAGCTTCTGGTCCGTGGGCGAGTTCGCGATCGACGAGACCGCGACCACCGTGCCGTCGGGGCCCACCGCGACGTGGGAGTTGTCGGCCTTGAGCGGCGCCGGCACGATCGTCCACGTCGGCGACGCGGGCGTGATCCGCGCGACCACGTTGCTGTTGGCGACGCTCGGGAGCCAGGTGGAGACCGCCGCCGTGCCGTCGGCGCCGATCGCCGCGCGCACGAACTCGGGCTTGCCTCCGGTGGCGACCGTGAAGAGCGGGCCGAACTCGTCGGCGTTGGGCGCGCGGTAGGCGGCGACCGTCGCCTTGTTCCCGTGCCACGCGGCCACCGCGGCGCCGTTCGGCGCCTCGGCGAAGCTGACCAGGCCGTCGGCCTCGGTGCAGTTCGCGCAGACGGTCTGCGGCGCCGCCCACTCGGCGTTGGCGACGGCCGGGGCGACGGCGGCCACCGCCAGGGCGGCGGCGCCCGCGGTCAGGAGCGCGCCGCGGCGGCGGCGCCGACTCGGGGGACGGTGAACGTTCATCTTGGAGCGCCTCTCGTCCGGGGTCGAGGTCCCGGCGAGGGTATTACGGAATCCGCCCGGCGCGCTTCGTCCCCGGGGATGAGGGGCGGCTACCCGGCCGCTCCGCGATCCGCCGAGGGCAGCACCGCGATGACCACGAGCGCGATGATCGGGAGGACGAAGCCGAGCACCGCCCAGATGACCGGATCGTGGCCCTTGCGCAGCGCGATCTTCGCGCACACCCAGGCGCACGCGACGGCGACGACGAAGCAGATGAGGAACAGGACGAACAGGTCCACGGTGCCTCCCGGCGGCAGGGCGTCATGCCAACGGTAGTCGAACCGCGTCCCGGGGCGGGGGGCCGGGCATCGTCCGTTCGGGTGACGGCGGTCACCCGATCGCGCGAGCGCCGCGCCGGTGCCCGCGCGGGCGGCGCCGATGCCGACGCGGCCCTGGTTCCCGTCCCGGCGGACGGCGCGCGGGCGGTGGTTCGCATGAACCGGGCCTGCCGGGGGCGCGCCGGCCCCGGCTAGCGTCGGCCGGACGGCTGCCGGACACGCGAGGAGGGCCATGCGACGCGACGACACCCCACGCCCGGGCGAGGCGGGCGACATGCAGGAGGGGACGGGGCTCCGGCGAGCGACGTTCCTGAAGGCGGCCGCCGCCGCGGTGGTCGCGCCGTCGCTGCTCGCCGAGCGGGCCGCCGCCGGGGGCCTGGCCGTCGGGCCGAAGGCGGTGCGCGACGCGTGGCCCCAGGCGGCGCACGACCTCGCGGCCACGCGCGCCACGCCGGAGCCGCCGTCGGGCCTGGCCGTGCGCTGGCGCCGGCCCATCGCCGGCGGGATGACCGGCCCGCCGGCGATCGTCCACGGACGCGTGGTCGCGGCGTCCCTCGGCGGCGAGGTCGCGGCGTTCGACCTCGCCGATGGCCGCGAGCGCTGGCGGCGCCGCTTCGACCCCGCGGTGTACGGCTCGGGCGACGGCGCCGTCGCGCTCGGCTTCTTCGGTGGGTGCGCCGTGCACGGCGGCCGCGTGGTCGTGGCGTCCGACCGCCTCCGCTGTCTGCGACTGGGCGACGGGGCACTGCTCTGGGAGGCCGAGGCGCTGCGGCCGCCGGATGGCGACGACTACTTCTGGGGTGCGCCGGTCATCGCCGCCGGGCTCGTGCTCGCGGGATCCGGTGCCGGCAGTGAGTCGACCGACACCCGGGGCCGCGTCTCGGCCTACCGCCTCGCCGACGGCGAGCGGCGATGGAGCACCCCCATGGTCCCGGAGGGCGGCAACGGGGGCGGGGTGCTCAGCCCCGTGACCGTCGACCCGGCCCGACGCGCCGTGTTCGCCGGGACGGGCGCGGCGTACCTGCCCGTGCCCGGCCCGAACCCGGGGACCTCCTCGGTCGTGGAGCTGGCGCTCGACGACGGGCGGCTGCGCTGGAGCGACCAGCTCCACCCCGGCGACCGGCTCGGCCTGGACGTCAACTCGGCGCCGGTCCTGACGCGGCACACGATCGCGGTGACGGCCAAGGACGGCGTCTGGGCGTGGGACCGCGCCTCGCGGACGCGCCTCTGGCGGCGTGGCCTCACCCCGGCGACGCCGGCGGAGGGCGGGCCGGCGGGCCCGGTCAACGGGCCGGAGGGCGGCCCCATCGCCACGGACGGCCGGAGCGTCCACGTGCTCTCCAACGACGGCGACGCCGGCCACGCCGTCGCAGCGGCGCTGGACGCCCGCACCGGGGAGGTGCGCTGGCGGAGCGACCTCGGCGGGCTCGCGTTCGCGGCGCCGGCGCTGGCCGGCGACGTCCTGTGCGCCACCACCGCCTCCGGCGACCTGGAGGTGCTCGCTGCCCGCGACGGCCGGCCGGTGGCCCGGGTCCCGCTCGGCGGCCCGAGCGCGGGGGCGGTCGCCGCCGCGCACGGGCGGATCGTTTTCGGGGTCGGAGCCGAGCCCTTCCTCCCGGGGGGAGAGCTGGTCTGCGTCGGCTGAGGGGCGTGCCGGGCGGGAGGGCCCCCGACCGCCTCGTATCATCCTCGCGTGTGGCGCGCCGTCCTGTTCGCCGCGGTGGGAGCGGCGCTCTTCGTTCACTGGGTGCTCGCCGATCCCGGCTTCGACGCCAGCGAGTCCCAGGATGAGTGGCCCAGCGTGCTGTTGTTCAGCGCGGCCGTCGCCGGCCTCGCGGTCGGGCTTCCGGTCTTCGCCCGGCTCGTCGGCGGGACCGGTCTGTTCCGCGCCTCGCTGGTCGCGGCCTCCGGTGCGCTCGTCAGCAGCGTCGCCAACATCGTGGAGGACGGCCTGCATCAGGAGTGGGCCTTCTGGGTCTTCGTGCTCGGCTCGGCGGTCCTCCTCGCCGGCCTCCTGGCGATGGCGGTCCTCCTCCTGAGGCGCGGGTGCGTCCCGGCGAGACTCCCAGCGATCGTCCCGCTCGGGACGGCCGCCGGGCTGGTCCTCTACGTGGTCGCAGGCGGACCCATCATGCTGGGCACCTGGCTCGCGGCGGCGGCGTTCGCGCTCGCCCGCCGGACGCCCGGCGAGGCGGGCGTGCCCCCAACGGGACTCGAACCCGTGCCGCCGCCGTGAAAGGGAGTAACAGGAGTCCCGCCGGCGGGCCCGGCCGCCGGCGGGAGCTCGGCGGGCCCCCTACCGCACCGGTGCGAGGCTGACCGCGTCGAGCTGGAAGCTGTTGCCCGACCTCGCGCGGTCCTGGACCACCGAGATCTCCATCCGGTCGCCCGCGTGGCGGGACCTCAGCGAGGCGCCGACCGGGATGAAGTCCAACCCCAGCTTGACGGTCCGGCCGCGCACCTCCTGGACCAGCGCGCCTGACGGGCTGCGCTCGCGCAGGTAGACGGTGACCGGCTTGCCGATGCTGTTGCGCGATCCGGCGCTCACCCAGGCGCGGGCGGAATAGCGCGCGCCGGCGGAGGTGGTGACGCGCTTCGGGGCGGACCGCGTCACGGCGTACGTCGCCGCCGTCCCCGTGAACGTGATCTGGGCGATGTTCCTGCCGTGCGGGGCTCCGTGGGCGGCGCGGCGGCGCAACGATCCCCGCCAGCCCGACCACGGCACCAGGACGCGCCGCTCGAACGAAGGGTTCGTGAGCAGGTTCCCGCGCAGGAGCGCCGCGAGCTGCCTGCGCTTCGCGGGCGCCGCGGCACCCCCCGGTGCGGTCGCCGGCAGGCTGGCCACGCCCGGCAGCATGCTGAACGGGAGCAGCGGGTCGGCCGGCCCGCCGTAGCTCGACTGGGCGGTGACATGGGTGACGCCCGGGATCTTGGCCCACGCGTGGGCGTCGGCGGTCGACGTCGCGATGACGATGTGACGCGCGGGGGTCGCCCAGTCCGTGCGGTTGAGCATCCCGGCCCAGCTCGGGGCCGACGAGACCGGGTGGTGCTCGATGGTGATCCCGTTGAGGTCGGGGTTGCCCTGCGTCCACACGTTGTTCGCGATCAGGATCGCGCGCGGCCCCAGCGCCACCCGCAGGCGGTGCACGAAGTCGCGGTTGCCAGCCGCCCAGGCGGCCTTCTCATCGGCGCTCATCTGCCCCCACGCATCGGTCCACAGGCGCTCGCCGACCACGTCGAGGAACAGGCCCTTGGCGTGCGTGGTCGGGAACCAGCGGCTGATGTGATCGACCGCATGCAGCACCCACGGGGAGCCGGGGCGCATGTCGGTCAACGGCGTGCCGGGCCAGTTCGAGCGGGTCGGCTTCATGAGGTAGGCCGGGTCGGTGTGCGCGCCGCCGTAGAGGGCGGCCTGGTCACCGGTGGCGCTCGAGCTGGTCCAGAAGCCGTCGATGACGTCCACGTACTGGTAGACCTCCCCGCCGCCGGCCTGGATCTGATCGACCAGCGCCGGGTTGAAGAAGTTCCGCCCCACGACCACCGCCCCGGTCGGCCGCGCGTAGGCCTGCAGATTGGTGGAGTTCGAGTAGTTGAACGTCACCGGATTGGCCGCGGGGAGCGCGGGGTCGGGGAGCGCGAGGGCCGCGAGGGCGAGTCCGGCCAACGGGGCGACGCATCTGAGGGCACGCGCGACGGAGCGGGCACGGTCGGGCACGAGGATGAGTCCTTTCCGGCCACCCTGGGCACGGGCGACCAGTGGTTCGTGGGCACACCGGGGAACCGCCCGGTTTCGCTGATGCAGACGACGGCGCGCGACGCGGACATCGTCCGCCGTGGTCATCCACACCAGCGCGAACTCACGGTGGAGACGGCCTGAGGAACGCCTCGGCACTGGCCGGCCCACCGATCAGGGACAAGTCCTACCAGCCGGTCCCCGACCATCGACCCGGCAATTCACATTCCTCTTACATGCGCCCCGCGAGGGACGCTCGTCACTCGCGGCCCCGGCCGGAGCCGCGCTTCGCGGTTCGCACGGGATGCCCCCAACGGGATTCGAACCCGTGCTACCGCCTTGAAAGGGCGGCGTCCTGGGCCGCTAGACGATGGGGGCGGGGCCGGACAGAAAGCGGGCCCGGGACGGAGTGCGCCGTCCCGGGCCCCGGTGGCAGAAGAGGTTTGGCCGAGGGGCGTCGAATGACTCCCCCTCGCTGCAGCTGCGCGTCGGGGGGACGCCCCTAGCTACTGCCACCTCCACAGTCACTATGCAATAGGACCACCTCCTTTCCGTGGTGAACGAACTGTAGCCAAGCGCCCGGCCGTCGGCCAAGCGGGTGCGGAGGCCAGGGCGCGGCACAGGTGCCCGGTGGCACGATGACCGCCGGATCCCGAGGAGGAGGGACGGTCATGCCGAAGGCCATCTGGAACGGCGAGGTCATCGCCGAGAGCGACGACACCGTCGTCGTCGAGGGCAACCACTACTTCCCCGTGGACGCCCTCCGCGCGGACGTCGTCGCCGCGAGCGACGAGCACACGTACTGCCCCTGGAAGGGCACCGCCAGCTACTTCGACCTGGTGATCGACGGGGAGCGGAACGCCGGGGCCGTCTGGTACTACCCCGACCCCAAGCCCGAGGCCGAGATGGTGACGGACCGGGTCGCCTTCTGGCGCGGCGTGACGGTCGAGCCCTAGGGGCCGTTCCACGGGGGTAGGTTTCCCGCCGTGGCCGACGTCGACCTGATCGTCATCGGGGCCGGGATGGCCGGCATGAACGCCGCCGCCCGGGCCGCCGAGGCCGAGGCGAGCGTCGCGGTGATCGAGCGCGACCGGGTCGGCGGGACCTGCCCCATCCGCGGGTGCATCCCCAGCAAGGCGCTCATCCGGAGCGCCGAGATCGCCCACGAGGCACGCCACGCCGCCGAGTACGGCATCCACGTGGACGGGGTCCGGGTGGACATGGGCGCCGTCATCGACCGCGTCCAGGGCATCGTCGACCGGGGCGCGAACGGCGCCCGCGCGTACCTCGAGTCGCTCCCGGGCCTGCGGCTCGTGATGGGCGAGGCGACGTTCGAGGAGCCCGGCGTCGTCGTCGTGGACGGCGAGCGCATCCGCGCGCCCCGCGTGATCGTCGCCACCGGCAACACCCCGGCGCCGCCGCCCATCCCCGGCCTGGACGAGACGCCCCACCTCACCAGCAGCGACGTCCTGGTGCGGCGGGAGCTGCCGGAGCGGCTCGTGGTGATCGGCGCCGGCCCCGTCGGCCTGGAACTCGGCCAGGCGCTCTCCCGGCTCGGCGCCCGCGTCACGATGGTCGACATCGCGCCCCGCCTGCTCATGGCCGCCGACCCGGAGATGGGGGACGAGCTCGCGACGCTGCTGCGGGACGAGGGCATCGAGATCCTGCTCGGCGCGACCGTCGAGCGGACCGCCCGGCGCGGCGAGGGCGTCCGCGTGACCGTCACCGCCGACGGGGCCACCCGCGACATCGACGCCGACGCCCTCCTGGTCGTCGCCGGGTGGTCGTCGGACGTCGGCGCCCTCCACCTGGACCGCGCCGGGGTGGACGGCGGCCCGAGGGGCGTCCCCGTCGACGCGCGCCTGCGGACCAGCCAGGGCGGGCACTACGCCGCCGGCGACGTCCTGGGCCCGCCGTTCGGCGCCTACACCCACACCGCCCGGGCCCTCGGCCGCGGCGCCGCGTCGAACGCGCTCGACCACGACCCGCACGACGTGAGCCCCGACCACGGCCCCGCCGCGATCTTCACCGACCCCGAGTTCGTGTCCATCGGGCTCACCGAGGCGGCGGCGCGGGAGCGGGGCCTGGACATCGGCGTCGCCACCTCCGGGTTCTCCGGCGGCAAGGCCCGCGCGTGGGGCCAGGAGCGCGGCCTCGTGAAGGCCGTCGTCGACCGGGCGACCCACCGGATCCTGGGCGCCCAGGTCCTGGCGTACCACGCGGCCGACCTGATCCACCCGGTGGTCGTCGCGATCCAGGCGGGCTCGGCCGAGCCGCTGACCAACGCGTTCCACATCCACCCGACCCTCGGGGAGCCGGTGCAGGGCGCCGTGCGGAGCGCCCTGGCCTCCTAGAGTTCCGCCACCACCGCCACGAGCAGGGCGACCAGCTCGGCCGGCCGCTCCTGCATCGGGAAGTGCCCGCCCGGCAGCTCGGCGTAGCGGGCGCCGAGGACGTGCTCCGCCGCCCAGCGCTGGGCGGCGGGCGGG
>BFBZ01000298.1_pt1 | contig 56497 bp, 58 predicted proteins | sample 1888401 | NCBI WGS metagenome assembly BFBZ01 (sample SAMD00112614, study PRJDB3348) | symbiont metagenome | host: Chara braunii
GATGCTGACGCATCAGGCGCAGGATTCCGGGATGACACAGACCCAGTTCAAGCAGGATCTGTGCAATCGCGTTGCCGTTCTGATGTCCTGCGCGAACCTGTATGTGGACGTGAAGTCCTATTCGTCGTTCTCGACGGTTTCGATTGCCGATCCGATCAGCAACTGCACCTTCGTCAATAACTTCACCTATCAGTCGTCGAATCCCGGCGATACGGTCGTGGTGCGCGCGTTCTATCAATGGCCGCTGTTCGTCACCAAGCTCGGCTACAACATCACCAATATCGGCTGCGGCACCAGCAATACCTATCGTCTGCTTGCTTCAACCGCTGCCTTCCAGGTTGAACCATGAAGTGCGTCTTGACATCGATTATAAATTTGAGCTTCCGGCTTCAGAGGCAACTGACGGAGCTCAAGCGCGATACCGGCGGCATGGCCGCCATCGAGTTCGTCTTCATCGTGCCGCTGATGCTGGTGATCTTCTTCGGCACCATCGAATTGTCCAACGGCGTTGCTGCCGACCGCAAGGTGACGATCACCGCGCGCACGCTGTCCGACCTTGTGTCGCAGAATACGAATGTCACCAACCAGCAGATGACGAATTTCTTCAAGATGGGCACGGCGATCATGACGCCGTATTCCGGCACGCCGATGACACTGCGGGTGTCCGCCGTGAACATCAACGGATCGGGACAGGCGACGATAGCCTGGAGCGACGGGCAGGGCATCGCCGCGCGGACCGTGGGATCGACAGTAACCGTGCCGTCCGGCCTGATCGTCAACAATACCCAACTGATCTGGAGCGAGATCGCCTACACCTACACGCCGGCGGTGGGCTATGTGATGAAGACGGCAGTGACCCTGACAGATGTCTGTTACACGCGCCCCCGGCAATCAACCACGGTGACGCGCAGCGCGACGTGATTTTTCCAAATGTATGAAATGAAAAAAGGCCGCGCATGCGCGGCCTTTTCAATTTGGTCGGAAGAACTCCGAGGCTTGTGCCTCGAAATTCCCAATCAGCCGGCGGCGCGGAGGTTATCCGCCGACGACTTGCCCGAACGGCGATCCGCTACGATTTCGTAGGAGACCTTCTGGCCTTCGCGCAGGGTGCCCAGACCAGCGCGCTCGACGGCGCTGATGTGAACGAACACATCGTTTCCGCCGTCGTCCGGCTGAATGAAGCCGTAGCCCTTGGTCGCGTTAAACCACTTCACAGTTCCCATGCTCACGTGGGTAGTCCTTCTTAAGTAGATATGTCGTAGCCCATCCCGGATTGGTGAGATGAGCCGGTGAGATCGAAATTTGGAAGAGGTCGTCAGCGTTAAACCGGCTGTACCGGTGGAGTGCTAATGTCGTCCGGCCGAAGATCGATATTTCAATATTACGTGAACTGACGCCTCAAAACAATCCTGAGACGCAGCGTTTTTGGTGCGGGCGGACAGCGGCGATCCGATGAAATTGCGCGGTGCGTTCACCGCGCAATTCCGGTCGCCGCGATCCGGCGCTTATCGGCGGCGGAACTGTCCGCGCGGAGGAGCGCCGCGCGCCGGAGCCGCCCCGCTCGGGCGTTCGTCCTTGTGACGGAAAATCAGCCGCCCCTTTTCAAGATCGTAAGGCGACATTTCGATAGTCACGCGATCGCCCGCCAGCGTCTTGATGCGGTTTTTCTTCATCTTGCCCGCCGTGTAGGCCACGATTTCGTGGCCGGCGTCGAGCTGAACGCGGTAGCGCGCGTCGGGAAGAATTTCAGTCACAAGTCCTTCGAACTGGATCAGTTCTTCTTTGGCCATAAGGGTCCCAAGTCCTCTCTTTGCGTCTCTTATATCCGATTACGAACGGTGTGGGCGGCGATTGCGCTTCTGCTGATGCTGAGCCGGACGGCTCTCACGATGCAGGAATGCGACCCCTTGAATGCCGTCGCCCTGTTTGTTCGCGGGGCGGGGGGCGTCATGGCGGTTGCCTTCGTGGCGCTGCGTCTGAACCATACCGTTTCCACCGCCCGGACGGCGACGGCGGCGTTTGCCGTGCGCGCCCGGCGCTGCATCGTTGCCACGCGGCGAATGGCCGTGACCATGCGGACGGGGGCCGCGATGCTGCGCGGGAGCAGCCTGAGCAGGGCGCTGACCGCCCGGCGTGCGGCGGTCTTCCTTAGGCAGGTTGATGCGGATCAGCTTTTCGATGTCGCGCAGATAGCCGAGTTCTTCTCCGCCTGCGACCAGCGAAATCGCCGTGCCGTCGGCTCCGGCGCGCGCGGTGCGGCCGATGCGATGGACGTAGGTTTCGGGAACATTCGTAAGATCGTAGTTGATGACGTGGCTGATGCCGTCGACATCGATACCGCGTGCGGCGATGTCGGTTGCCACCAGCGTGCGGATGTCGCCGGTGCGGAACGCGGCGAGCACGCGCTCGCGGTGGTTCTGCGACTTGTTGCCGTGGATCGCTTCGGCGTGAATTCCAGCCTTCACGAGGCCTTTCACGACTTTGTCGGCGCCATGTTTGGTGCGGGTGAACACCAGCGCACGGTTGACCTGTTCAGTTGTCAGGAGTTGCGCGAGAATTGCGGGCTTCGCCGAATGATCGACCTGCAAGACCTTCTGCGTAATGCGTTCGACGGTCGAGGCGACCGGCGTCACGGCAACGCGCGCCGGATTTTGCAGCATGCGGTCGGCAAGATCGGCGATGTCCTTCGGCATCGTGGCCGAGAAGAACAGCGTCTGGCGCTTGGCGGGCAGCTTCGCGACGATTTTGCGGATGTCGTTGATGAAGCCCATGTCGAGCATGCGGTCGGCTTCGTCGAGCACGAGAAACTCGACCTGACCGAGCTTGAGCGCATTGCCCTGAACCATGTCCAGCAGGCGGCCCGGTGTTGCCACCATCACATCGACACCCTGCATCACGGAACGGACCTGACGGCCCATCGGCACGCCGCCGATTGCCAGAGCGGATGTGAGTTTAATATGCCGGCCATAGGCATTGAAGCTGTCGAGAATCTGACCCGACAATTCGCGTGTCGGGCTGAGCACCAGAACACGGCAGGTCTTCGGCTGCGGCTTGATGCGATTTTCCAGAAGGCGATGCAGGATCGGAAGCGCGAAGGACGCGGTCTTTCCGGTGCCGGTTTGCGCGATGCCGATGACGTCGCGGCCGGTCATTGCGATCGGAATGGTCTGGGCCTGAATGGGAGTGGGCGTGACGTAATTTTCTTCTTTAAGTGCACGCGAGATGGGCTCGGCGAGGCCGAAATCCTGAAAGGAGGTCAAAGGTTGTCTTTCTATGAGTCATGGCGCGCGCCCGGCCGATGCCGGGTGCGAACGGGTGTCTTGGTGACACCCGCGTGTTAGGGCGTCGGCTTTAGTTAGCTGGATGAGGCAAGCCAGAAACCGCTTCGCGGATCAGAACACGCGGCTTGCAAAGACCCGATGATTCTCAAGGTCTTGACGGTGATATGGAACAGGAACGCGGCACTTTCAAGGTTGAATCGCCGCTGCGCATCCACCGCATCCACCGCGTTTGACGTGGAACCCCCGTGAAACTGCAAAATCTTTTTGCATTCAAGATTTTTTGCTTATTAATTATGCAACTTGCGTGAAATGTATTCAGAAGATGTGCCTTATTTCTGAGCGTCCCCGACAGCCGGTGCTGCTCAGAATCAAAAATATATCATTAGAAGCAATAGCTTAATGACGATGCTTCCCGTGGCATGGTTCTTGCGATTCCGTTAACGCAGGCGGCGTTGGGGCCGCCGCAAGTTTCATGTCTGCGTCAGGGAGATTTCAGCGCATGTTCAAGCAATCCGTAACTACAGTGGCGCCGCCGCTCAGCCGCCGTAAATGGCTAGCCGCGACCGCCGGTCTTTTTCTCGGTCTCGCCAGCATCGGCGGGGCGAAGGCTGCCGACGACACCATCAAGGTCGGCGTTCTTCACTCGCTCTCGGGCACCATGGCCATCAGCGAAACCACGCTGAAGGATACGATCCTGTTCCTCATCGATGAGCAGAACAAGAAGGGCGGCGTCAACGGCAAGAAGCTCGAAGCCGTCGTCGTCGATCCGGCCTCGAACTGGCCGCTGTTCGCCGAAAAGGCACGCGAACTGATTACCAAGAACAAGGTTGCCGTCGTATTCGGCTGCTGGACCTCGGTGTCGCGCAAGTCCGTGCTGCCGGTGTTCAAGGAACTCAACAACATCCTCTTCTATCCCGTGCAGTACGAGGGCGAAGAGTCCGAGCGTAACGTGTTCTACACGGGCGCTGCTCCGAACCAGCAGGCCATTCCTGCCGTCGACTATCTGATGTCGAAGGACGGCGGCTCGGTGAAGCGTTGGGTGCTCGCGGGCACCGACTACGTTTATCCGCGCACGACCAACAAGATTCTTGAAGCCTACCTGAAGTCGAAGGGTGTGGCTCAGGAAGACATCATGATCAACTACACGCCATTCGGTCATAGTGACTGGCAGACGATCGTGTCGGACATCAAGAAGTTCGGCTCGGCCGGCAAGAAGACTGCGGTGGTCTCGACCATCAACGGCGATGCCAACGTTCCTTTCTACAAGGAACTCGGCAACCAGGGCATCAAGGCGAAGGACATTCCGGTCGTCGCATTCTCGGTGGGTGAAGAAGAACTCGCCGGCATCGACACCAAGCCTCTCGTCGGCCATCTCGCCGCGTGGAACTACTTCGAGTCGATCAAGACGCCTGCCAACGAGAAGTTCATCAAGGACTGGCAGGCCTACACCAAGAACCCGAAACGCACCACCAATGACCCGATGGAAGCTCACGTGATCGGCTTCAACATGTGGGTTAAGGCGGTCGAGAAGGTGAAGTCAACCGATGCCGACAAGGTCATCGATGCGCTTCCGGGCATCGAGACGCCGAACCTGACGGGTGGCGTATCGAAGATGCTGCCGAACCACCACATCACCAAGCCCGTGTTCATCGGCGAAATCAAAGGCGATGGACAGTTCGCGGTTGTGTGGAAGACGCCTGGCCTCGTACCGGGCGATGCATGGTCGAAGGAGCTTGACGGCTCCAAGGATCTCATCGGCGACTGGGTTGGCAAGAAGTGCGGTAACTTCAACGTCAAGACCAACAAGTGCGGCGGTCAGAGCTCCTGATCCCGTAATGCCTGAAAGACCGGAAGGCGGCGGCTGTCGCCGCCTTCCTTTTCTCTCCGCCGGGGTCGTAACGTGTTCGCTCGTTCCAATTCGTCTAGCCTCGTTGCGCGTGGCCGCTACGTCCTCGCCGCGCTGTTTCTGATCGTTGTCTCGGGGTTGCCCGCTTTCGCCGGCCCCTTTGAAGACTCGGTCGCGAAATTCGCCAACGATTCATTTTCCGACACGCAGGAGGCCGTGGGCGAGATCGCCACCAGTGGCGATCCGCGCGCGTTCGCCATCATCAACGCGCTTCAGGACGAGCGGCTCTACGCCGATCCCGGAAGCAAGAAAGTTTTCATCAAGGGCACCGACGACAAGATTACGGATGCACTGACAGGCACGGCGGTGGCCGAAATGCCTTCGACTGCCGACGGCGTGCGCCTGAACAATCGGTTGCGCGGTGTTGTCGAAGCCGCGCTCGGCGGATTGAATCTTCTCGCAACCGATCTCGATACGCGCATCGGCGCGGCCCAGTCCGTCTTCAAGGCGCCCGATGAAGCATTGCTGCCCGTTGTCGAGGGCGCACTCAAGAAGGAAACAAATTCCACCGCGAAACGCGCGCTGGCGGAAGCCAAGGCTGCGATTGTCCTTTCAAAGGCTGACGCAAGCGACGCCGACAAGATCGACGCGATCAATGTCATCCGCGCGCGCGGCGATCAGGAGGCGCTGGCGCTGTTGAGCAATCTTCCGCCGGATCAGCCGCCAACCGTCGCGCGAACGATCACGGCTGCCATCGGTTCGATCAACAACACGCTAGCGCTGTGGTCCGTCGCGCAGAATGCGTGGTACGGACTTTCGCTCGGCTCGGTATTGCTGCTTGCGGCGATCGGTCTGGCTATCACCTTCGGTGTGATGGGCGTCATCAACATGGCGCATGGCGAGATGGTGATGATCGGCGCTTACGTCACCTTCGTCGTGCAGGAACTGATCCGCACGAGTTACCCGGCACTGTTCGATTATTCGCTTTTGATTGCGGTGCCGCTGGCATTTCTTGTCGCCGGACTGATCGGCGTGTTGATCGAGCGCACCATCATTCGTTTTCTGTATGGGCGGCCGCTGGAAACGCTGCTCGCGACATGGGGACTGTCGCTCATCATTCAGCAGGCGGTTCGCACGGTCTTCGGTTCGACCAACCGCGAAGTCGGCAACCCGTCATGGATGAGCGGCGCGTTCGACCTCGGCCAGATGACGATCACCTACAATCGACTTTGGATCGTCGTCTTCACAATTGCGGTGTTTTTCATTTTGCAGGCGATGTTGCGTTTCACGAGCCTCGGGCTTGAGATGCGCGCTGTTACGCAGAACCGGCGCATGGCGGCGTCGATGGGCATTCCGACCTCGCGCGTCGATGCACTCACCTTCGGTCTTGGTTCAGGAATCGCTGGCATCGCCGGCGTTGCGCTGTCGCAAATCGATAACGTCAGCCCCAATCTGGGTCAGAGCTACATCATCGACTCGTTCATGGTCGTGGTGTTCGGCGGCGTCGGCAATCTCTGGGGCACGCTGATCGGCGCATTGTCGCTCGGCATGGCCAACAAATTCCTTGAGCCGGTGGCGGGCGCGGTGCTGGCGAAGATCGCGATTCTGGTTCTCATCATTCTGTTCATTCAGAAGCGCCCGCGCGGCCTGTTCGCACTCAAGGGCCGGGCGATTGAGGCATGATGCCGTATCTGCTCACTCGCTCGCTCAACAGGAGCGCGACCGTATTCCTGCTGGTCGTTGCCGCAGTCGGCATTCTCGTGCCGTTGTCGAATCTGCTGCTGCCGGAATCCTCGCCGTTCCAGATTCCGACATATCTTGTTGCGCTGTTCGGAAAATATCTCTGCTACGCAATTCTCGCGCTCTCCATCGATTTGATCTGGGGCTATTGCGGTATTCTCTCGCTCGGCCACGGCGCGTTTTTCGCGCTCGGTGGCTACGCGATGGGCATGTACCTGATGCGGCAGATCGGATCGCGCGGCGTTTACGGCAATCCGATTCTGCCGGATTTCATGGTGTTCCTGAATTATCCGAAACTGCCGTGGTACTGGCACGGCTTCGACATGTTCTGGTTCGCCGCATTGATGGTGCTAATAGTGCCGGGGCTGCTCGCATTCTGCTTCGGCTGGCTCGCATTCCGCTCGCGCGTCACCGGCGTATATCTGTCGATCATCACGCAGGCGATGACCTACGCGATGTTGCTCGCATTCTTCCGCAACGATTTCGGCTTCGGCGGCAACAACGGCCTCACCGACTTTAAAGACGTCCTGGGTTTTAACGTACAGGCGCAAGGGACGCGCGCTGCGCTGTTTGTGCTGTCGTGTCTCGCGCTCGCGGTTGCTTTTCTGATCTGCCGCGCCATTGTCACGTCCAAACTCGGCAAGGTGCTGATCGCCATCCGCGATGCTGAATCGCGCACGCGTTTTCTCGGCTACCGCGTCGAGAATTACAAACTGTTCGTGTTCACGCTGTCGGCGTGCATGGCCGGCGTCGCCGGCGCGCTTTATGTGCCGCAGGTCGGCATCATCAATCCGGGCGAATTCGCGCCCGGCAATTCCATCGAGGCCGTGATCTGGGTTGCGGTCGGCGGACGCGGCACGCTGGTGGGTGCCGCGCTCGGCGCCATCGTCGTCAACTACGCAAAAACGGTTTTCACCTCGGGACCGCTCGCGCCTTATTGGCTGTTCATGCTCGGTACTTTGTTCGTCCTTGTCACCCTGCTGCTGCCGAAGGGCATCGTCGGTACCGTGAAGGGCTGGTGGGAGCCGTGGAAGGAAAAACGGGCGCTTGCAGCAAATAGCATCAGCGCCGAAAAGGAAGACGGCATCACCGAAACACGCGGAGCGGCGTCATGAACGTGATGGATGATCGCGCCACTTCCGCAATGCTGTATCTCGACGGTGTGCATGTGTCGTTCGACGGCTTTCATGCCATTAACAATCTGTCGCTGACGATTGCGACGGGCGAAATGCGCGCGATCATCGGGCCGAACGGTGCCGGCAAGACGACGATGATGGACATCATCACCGGCAAGACCAGGCCGGACGAGGGCGACGTGCTGTTCGACGGCATTGTCGATCTGACGCGTCTCGATGAGACACAGATCGCCGAACTCGGCATCGGCCGCAAATTCCAGAAGCCGACAGTCTTCGAGAGCCAGACGCTGGAGGAGAATCTCCAGCTCGCGCTCAAGACGAGTCACAACGTCAACAAAACCTTGTTCTGGCGTGAGACACCTGAAGAGCGCGAGCGCATCGACAAGGTGCTGGAGACGATTCGTCTGATGGATTCGCGCAATCGCCTCGCAGGCAATCTGTCTCACGGACAGAAGCAGTGGCTCGAGATCGGCATGCTGCTGGCGCAGGATCCGAAGCTGATGCTGGTGGACGAGCCGGTCGCGGGCATGACCGATGTCGAAACGCATCAGACCGCCGAACTGCTCAAAGAGATCAACAAGGAAAAGACCGTTGTCGTCGTCGAGCATGACATGACATTCGTGCGCGAACTCGGCGTGCGGGTGACGTGTCTGCACGAAGGTTCGGTACTCGCAGAAGGCTCGCTCGACGAAGTGTCGAACAACGAGCGCGTCATCGAAGTGTATCTGGGGCGCTAGCGCATGATTCTGAAAAGTGAACACCGGTTCTCGGACAAGATCATGCGTAAGGAATAATGCTATGCTGGATGTGAAAGACATCACCCTTTATTATGGCGCGGCGCAGGCGCTTCGCGGCGTATCGCTTACGGCCGAACCGGGCAAGGTGACATGCGTGCTCGGCCGCAACGGTGTCGGCAAGACAAGTTTGCTGCGCGCGCTGGTCGGGCAATATCCGATCCGTGAGGGTTCGATTACATTCGACGGCGCAGACATGAAGCCGCTGAAGCCCTATGAGCGCGCGCGCAAGGGCATCGGTTTCGTGCCGCAGGGGCGCGAGATTTTCCCGCTGCTGACGGTTGAGGAAAATCTCAAGACCGGCTTCGGCCCGCTCAAGCGCGACCAGCGCAATATCCCGAACGACGTGTTCTCGCTGTTTCCGGCGTTGCAGATGATGCTGGGCCGCCGCGGCGGCGATCTGTCCGGCGGTCAACAGCAGCAATTGGCGATTGGCCGCGCGCTGGTGATGCGGCCCAAACTGCTTCTGCTCGACGAGCCGACCGAAGGCATCCAGCCGTCGATCATCAAGGACATCGGCCGCGCGATTTCCTATCTGCGAAGTCTTGGCACCATCGCCATCGTTCTGGTCGAGCAGTATCTCGACTTTGCCTGCGAGTTGGGGGACAATTTTGCCGTGATGGATCGGGGCGCGGTCAAATACACCTGCGACCGCAGCAATCTCGATCCCTCTGAAATCAGCCGGCAGATGGCGCTCTGACGCACGACAAAAATCTGCGCAGGCGAATGCGGGGGCAAATGCGAGGCGCGGTTACAGCATCGGCGGATACTTTCGCGCAAAATCGCGCGCGAGGTGCTGTGGCTTTCGACGTGCACGTCAAAGATGGCATGACGCGCCGCCGCGAACTTCACGAATCCGGATCGCTGCGCGTCCGCTTTCCTTCGCCGGAGCAGCGGGGTCTGTCGGCGGTTTTCGTCAATACGGCGGGGGGCATCGCGGGTGGAGATATTTTCGATATCAACATTGCGACGGGTGAGGGGTCGCGGCTGACAGCGACGACGGCGGCTGCGGAAAAAATCTACCGCTCGCACGGGCCGGATTCGCAGATCAATGTGACGCTGCGCGCAGAAGCGAATTCTCAAATTTCTTGGCTGCCGCAGGAAACGATCCTGTTCGATCAGGTGCGTGCTGTTCGTCGTTTCGACATCGATCTGCATGAGACGGCGACATTGCTGTTGTCCGAAATCGTGGTCTTCGGCCGCACGGCGATGAACGAGACGATCACGCGCGGCAGCTTTACGGATCGCTGGCGGCTAAGGCGCGGCGGAAAGCTGGTTTTCGCCGATACAGTGAAGCTCGACGGCGATTTCGCCGGTAAGCTCACGAGCGGTGCGATTGCCAACGGCGGTGTCGCAATCGGCACGGCGCTGGTCGTGCCGGGCGATGAATCGCTCGTTGAAAAAATTCGCGATGCGTCGAGCAATTTCAGTTCGGAGTTCGGCGTATCGGCGTGGAACGGGTTTGCGCTCATGCGTCTCTGCGGACGCGATGCTGCTCGCCTGCGCGCCGACATGATGGCGGCGCTCGCCTGCATCAGTCCCGCCGGGCTGCCGCGGCTTTGGCTTAACTGATTTCAGAACAACCGGGTACGACGACATGAATCTCTCACCGCGCGAAAAAGACAAGCTCCTGATCTCGATGGCCGCAATCGTGGCGCGCAAGCGTCTTGAGCGCGGCGTGAAGCTCAATCATCCGGAAGCCGTCGCGATCATTTCGGATTTCATAGTGGAGGGCGCACGCGATGGCCGAACGGTTGCCGAATTGATGAAATCGGGTGCGGAAGTCATCAGGCGCAGCCAGTGCATGGATGGCATCGCGGAAATGATCCACGACATTCAGGTAGAGGCGACGTTCCCCGATGGAACGAAGCTCGTCACCGTTCACGAACCTATTCGCTAGGGCATGATCCCGAAAAGTGGGCACCGGTTTTCGGACAAGATCATGCCCAAGATATAAAGGTACGCAGAAATGATTCCCGGCGAACTCTTCATCAAGAACGGCGACATCGAACTGAATGCGGGCCGCAAAACCGTGACGCTGTCGGTCGCGAACACGGGCGACCGGCCGATTCAGGTCGGTTCGCATTATCATTTCTTAGAGACGAACCCGGCATTGAAATTCGACCGCAAGAAAGCACGGGGCATGCGCCTCAACATCGTGGCGGGCACGGCGGTGCGATTCGAACCCGGACAGACACGCGAAGTGACACTCGTCGCGCTCGCAGGCAAGAAAACGATCTACGGTTTCCGTGGCGACGTGATGGGGAAGCTGTGATGCCCACAAAAATTTCCCGCTCCGTCTATGCCGACATGTTCGGTCCCACGACCGGCGACCGCGTGCGGCTTGCCGACACCGATCTCATCATTCAGGTCGAGAAAGATTTCACGACCTACGGCGAGGAAGTGAAATTCGGCGGCGGCAAGGTGATCCGCGACGGCATGGGCCAGTCGCAGGTGACGAACAAGCAGGGCGCGGCGGATACCGTTATCACCAATGCTTTGATCGTCGATCACTGGGGTATCGTCAAAGCCGACGTTGCGATCAAGGAAGGCTACATCTCCGCCATCGGCAAGGCCGGCAATCCCGACATCCAACCCGGCGTCAACATCATCATCGGGCCCGGCACCGACATCATCGCTGGCGAAGGAAAAATTCTCACCGCCGGCGGTTTCGACGCGCATATTCATTTCATCTGTCCGCAGCAGATCGAGCACGCACTGATGAGCGGCGTCACCTCGATGCTCGGCGGCGGCACGGGCCCGTCGCACGGCACGTTCGCGACCACCTGCACGCCGGGTCCGTGGCATATCGCGCGGATGATCCAGTCGTTCGATGCGTTTCCGGTCAACCTCGGTATCTCCGGAAAAGGCAACGCCTCGCGTCCCGCGGCGCTTGTCGAAATGGTGAAGGCCGGAGCGTGTTCGCTCAAGCTGCATGAGGATTGGGGCACGACGCCTGCGGCGATCGATACATGTTTGAGCGTTGCGGACGATTACGACGTACAGGTGATGCTGCACTCAGACACACTGAACGAGTCGGGATTCGTCGAGGACACGATCAAGGCGTTCAAGGGCCGCACCATTCACGCCTTTCACACCGAAGGCGCAGGCGGCGGTCACGCGCCTGACATCATCAAGGTCGCAGGCCTGAAGAACGTGCTGCCGTCCTCGACCAACCCGACGCGGCCCTTCACGCGCAACACCATCGACGAGCATCTCGACATGCTGATGGTCTGCCATCATCTCGATCCGTCGATTGCGGAAGACCTGGCCTTCGCCGAAAGCCGCATTCGCAAGGAAACGATTGCGGCGGAGGACATTCTTCACGATCTCGGCGCGCTGTCGATGCTGTCGTCGGATTCGCAGGCGATGGGCCGTCTCGGCGAAGTCATCATTCGTACATGGCAGACCGCCGACAAGATGAAGAAGCAGCGCGGTTCGCTGCCCGAGGACAAGGGCAAGGACAACGACAATTTCCGCGTCAAGCGTTACATCGCCAAATACACCATCAACCCCGCCATCGCACACGGCGTCTCGAAACTCATCGGCTCGGTCGAAAAAGGAAAGCTCGCCGATCTCGTGCTGTGGTCGCCTGCCTTCTTCGGCGTGAAGCCGGATCTTGTCGTGAAGGGCGGTTCGATTGTCGCGGCACCCATGGGCGATCCGAACGCGTCGATCCCCACGCCGCAGCCGGTGCACTATCAGCCGATGTTTGCGGCGTTCGGAAAATCGCTGACCGCATCGTCGGTGGTGTTTACGTCGAAAGCTGCCGCGTCGTCAGGGCTTGCGAAGAAGCTCGGTATCGCAAAGACGCTGTATCCGGTGAAGAACACCCGCGGCGGCATCTCGAAAAAGAGCATGATCCACAACGGCGCGACACCGAATATCGAGGTCGATCCCGAAACCTACGAGGTCAGGGCCGACGGAGAATTGCTGACCTGCGCGCCGGCCGAGGTTCTGCCCATGGCGCAACGCTATTTCATGTATTAGCGTCCCGCCGGCAAAACGAGAAAAGCCGGAGGAATTCATGATCTACGTCGTCGCCACGCTGACCATCAAGCCGGAGACCCGCGCCGCGTTGATAGCAGGTGCGAAAACCTGCATCGACATCACGCGCAAGGAGAAGGGCTGTATCCTGTACGATCTGCATGAAAGCACAACCGATCCGGCGCGGTTTGTTTTCGTCGAACAATGGGAGACGATGGAAGATCTGATGGCGCATGGCGGCAACGCGCACATGAAGCCGTGGCGCGCCATCGTGAAAGAATGCATGAGCGCGCCGACCAAGATCGAAATCATCAAGCCTGAGAAAGTCGACATCCGTTGATCCGCGCAACGAAAATCCACCCGCAACACAAGTGGACGAAGGCTGCTGCCGACACCGTCGTGCTCGATTACGACGACCGGCATCGCCGCCGCATGGCGATGACCGGGACGCGGGGTCTGGAATTTCTGCTCGATCTCGAAGAAGCGTTCGCGCTGCGTGGCGGCGATGCGCTGGTGCTGGAAGACGGACGCTTGGTCGAAGTCGTGGCCGCGCCCGAACCGCTGATCGAAATTCGCGGTGCCGATCCGCATCATCTTGTGCGCATCGCATGGCATTTGGGCAATCGTCATTTGCCGACGCAGATCGTCGGCAGGGGCCTTCGCATCCGGCGCGACCATGTGATCGAGGACATGGTGAAGGGTCTCGGCGCGCGCGTCATCGAAATCGAAGCACCGTTCGATCCGGAAGGGGGTGCCTACGCCGGTGGCGGGCACGATCATGCCGCGCACGGCCACGCGCATCGCGACCATTCGCACGATCATGGCCACGTTCATGACGAGCATTGCGGTCACGATCACGACCATCACCACGGTCACTCCCATGCTCATGACCACAAACACTGACGGCCTCGCGCTCGAAGCCTCGGAACAGGCCGCGCTGTTCCGGCTGATGACATGGCTGTCGCCGTCGTTTCCGGTCGGTTCGTTTTCATATTCGAGCGGCATCGAATGGGCGGTCGAAGCCGGCGACATCAAGGACATGACGACGCTTCAAGAATGGCTCGCCGCGATGCTGGTCGATGGCGCGGGATTTTGCGACGGAACGTTTCTTTGTCACGCGCATCGCGCGGCATCGGAAAGCGATGCCAAGTCGCTCACCGGAATTTCCGAACTCGCCGCCGCCTTCACGTCATCTCGCGAAAGGCATCTGGAAACAGTCGCGCAGGGCCGGGCGTTCGTCGAAATCGCGCGCTCGGCGTGGAATTGCGATGCACTTGATTTGCTGCCGCAGGATCGTGCCGCAGAGATTGCCTATCCTGTCGCGGTCGGCGTGCTTGCTGCGGGCCATCGCATTCCGCTGCGCCCGGCGCTGCATGCGTTTCTGCATGCAGTGACATCGAACTGGATTTCAGCCGGCGTGCGGCTCATTCCGCTCGGGCAAACAGACAGTCAGCGCGCGCTGGCCGCGCTAGAGTCCGTGATCGCTCTTGCTGCGGAAAAATCTGAACGTGCTTCACTTGACGACCTTGGAAGCGCAACCTTTCGCGCCGACCTGGCTAGCATGCGGCACGAAACTCAATACACAAGGCTATTCCGCTCATGAGCCTTATCGCGTTTGCGATCTTTATCTTTCTCACTTTCGTCGCGCTGTTTCATGTGCTGTGGGGCTCAGGCGTTCGCTGGCCGTTCAAGAGCGAGATCGAATTGGTTTCGGCTGTTGTCGGCTACCGGAAGGAGACGATGCCGCCGCCGAACCATTGCTATCTCGCAGCACTGGCAATTTATGTCCCCGGCACCATCGCGTTGATGCTCGCAGGCCTGATCGATGCATCCGTGACGGCATCGACGCTTCCGCTCGCCGGTACGGCATGTGTGCTGGTTTTTCTCGGGCGAGGCATCGCAGGATATGTACCGGCGTGGCGCGAGCGATTTCCGCGCGAGCCGTTCGCGACATACGACCGGCTCTATTATTCGCCGCTGTGTCTGCTGCTTGCAGCGGGATTTGCATATCTTCTCATCAACGGACCGAGGACCTGACATGGCGCGCTTCAACGGACCTTTACGCGTCGGTATCGGCGGGCCGGTCGGGTCGGGCAAGACCGCGCTGATGGATCTGCTCTGCAAGACCATGCGCGAGCGTTACGACATCGCAGCCATCACCAATGACATCTACACGAAATGGGATGCGGAGTTCCTCGTGCGTTCCGGTTCGCTGACGCCGGATCGTATTGCGGGCGTGGAGACGGGCGGCTGCCCGCACACTGCAATCCGCGAGGATGCATCGATGAATCTCGCCGCTGTCGCCGATATGCGGGCGAAGTTTCCCGATCTCGATCTGGTGCTGATCGAATCCGGCGGCGACAATCTGGCGGCGACGTTCTCGCCGGAATTGGCCGACCTGACGATTTACGTGATCGACGTCGCGGCCGGCGACAAGATTCCCTCCAAAGGCGGCCCCGGCATTACGCGGTCCGATCTCCTCGTGATTAACAAGATCGACCTCGCGCCCCATGTCGGCGCCTCGCTGGAAAAGATGGATACCGACGCCAAGCGCATGCGAGGCGAGCGGCCGTTTGTGATGACCAATCTCAAGCAAAGCGCGGGGCTCGACAAAATCGTCGGCTTTATCGAAGCCAAAGGCGGCCTGAAGGCTGCGGCTTAGGCGCCCTCGTTCCGGTAGCCCAGTTATAACGTTGATCGGCAACGTAATTCAGGAACCGGCGGCGGGTTTGCCGGTTAGTTGTCATCATGAGTAAACAACATGCGCCGACACGGGATTACAGCAGCCTGTTTCTGGGCGTTATCCTCGCCGGGTTGGCGGCGATCGTGTTCTTTTTGATGATCGCGGTGGCGCAATCGCGGGTCCGCGCCGGTTCTATCCGGCCTGTGGCCGAGCGGATGGAGCGAATGGCCCCCGCGCCGGATTCAGGATTAACGCCAATTATTTATTTCGATTCCGGCGGAACGATTTGAGCAGCGATAGATTGTTCCGTGATTCCCGCCAATTGGGGTGGGCCGATCCCGGCGAACGGACGCCTGTAAGTGTTCATGATCTTTCGCATCACATCGGCAAGCGGGCATGAGACCTGCGCGGTGTTGTTCTTGCGGGAAAGACTGCTTTTGAACGTGCTGCTTTCCATCGAGTAATCGCGTGTTTCGTCTCGTCATCACCATCATCCTTATGGCCATCGTCGGCGCTCTGGCGTCGGGCCTGGCGGCTTTCAAGATTTATGAGCAGGAAGAGTCGCTCGGGCGAATTGCCTTGGCGCGTGCCGTGGATTCGCACGCCGCACTTGTGCAGGAACGTTTGAGCGAGCGCGAACTTCTGACGCGCGTGGCTGTCGGACTGTTCCGTTCGCCTGCGAGCGACAAGGCCAACGCGCTCGTTCCGTTAAGGTCGTCAATTTACGCGTTCAAGACGGATTTCGTTGTCGTCGGGTGGATCCCTCGTGTTCCGCTCAGCGAACTGGCGCAGGTCCAATCTGATCTGAAGGCTGCCGGATTTCCCAATCCCGTGCTTCGCAACGCGGACGATTCACCGCTCGATCAATCCAAGCTGAAGCCGCCCGCCGTCGTGCTGATGGATGTCGAGCCGCAGAACGACCAGTCGAGAGCATTTGTCGGCCGAGTTTTCAACAATTCAGCGTCGCTCGCTCCGCTGTTCGAGCGGGTGATTTCGGAAGGAAAGCCGGTTTCTTCCGATCCCCTGCATCTTCTGAGGCCCGATGGGCCAATGGGTATCGTTCTCGCGGCGCCAGTCAGGCAGGGCAACGACATCGTCGGCTTCATGACGATCTCCTACAAGCTGCTGCCGCTGATGCTGGCCAGCGACGAAGCTGCGCCTTTCGCCGTTGCGCTGCGCGATCCTCGCGACGCGGCGAACAACCTGAAGGCCGATGAAAACAACGAGGTGGTTGATACGCCGCTCCAGCTCAGCAGCGAGAATCCGCCGCTTCTCCGGATCGTCAATTTCGGCGAACGCGAATGGAATTTGATCTATTTCCCCAAGACAAGTTCGATAGCGCGCGCTCAGGAGATTGCGACCATTGTGCTTGCGATCGGCATGGCAATCACCGCCGTGCTTTGTGGGCTGTTCGGATATGTGTCCTACAATAACATCCGGCTCAGCCGTGAAGTTCAGATGCGGATCGGCTTCGAGCGCCGCCTGACTGCGGTTATCGACGAGCTCAATCATCGCGTGAAGAATATTCTTGCTGTCATCCAGTCTATCGTCACGCGCACGATGAGACATGGTTCCGACATCGATACCGCGCGCGAGCTTCTGATCGGCCGGATTCACGCGATGTCGCACGTTGTCTCGCTTCTGAGCGAAAGCCAGTGGCAGGGCGTCAAGCTCAAGGGGTTGTTCGAGTCGCGCGCCATTCCGCACGGCGACCGTATCGCGCTGAACGGACCCGACATCGTGGTGAGCGCCCGCGCTGCGCAAAGCCTGTCGCTGCTGTTTTTCGAGCTGGCATCGCACGCCGACGAGGGCCATTCGCTCGTCGGCAAGCCGCCGCAGATTGTCGCCGAATGGAACGTGAGCGGCAAAGAACCGAATGCGATATTCGATTTCCGATGGGAGGAATTCAATACAAGTGCTGCGACCCGCCGCGCCGACAGCGAATTCGGTCTGGTATTGCTCGACCGCGTCGTGCCGGAAGCACTCGGCGGCACATCCAAACGCTATTTCACCGATGTCAGTTATGTCTACGAATTGAACGCGCCGATGGCGACCGTGGTGGACGAAAAGGAAATGAGCCGCACCGGCAAACTCGGCGCGCCTGCAAGACGCAAGTGAATCTAGCGGGAACAAAAGCTCCTGCGGTGAATTGACGGCGGCAATATTCACAACGCTGGAGAGAAATCCGATGGGACGGTATCTTCTCTTGTGGTTGCTCGGTGTGCCGTTGCCGATTCTGGTCCTGATCTATGCCTTCGGCGGATTGCACTAAGGAAACTGCAAATAAAAAGCGGCCACATCCGGTGGCCGCTTTTTTTGTTTCTGTTGCGGAAGACTAGCCTCCGCCGCCGCCGATCACGGCACGCACCGTGTCGTCCGGTCCGAAATCTTCCGCGCCATCGACATAGAGTATCGAGCTCAACTTGGAGCGCGCGCGGTTGACGCGGCTCTTGATGGTGCCGACCGCGCATCCGCAGATCGCAGCGGCATCTTCGTAGGAGAAGCCTGACGCACCGACCAGAATGAGCGCCTCACGCTGGTCCTGCGGCAGTTTCTCGAGTGCCGAGCGAAACTCCTCGAACTCAAGATGCGCGTTTTGCGCAGGTTGCGATTTCAGAGTCTTGGCGTAGTTGCCTTCGGCGTCCTCGACCTCGCGCCGGCGTTTGCGATAATCCGAGCGAAACAGGTTGCGCAGAATCGTAAACAGCCATGCCGGCAGATTGGAGCCAGGCTGGAACGAGTCGATATGGGCAAGCGCGCGCAGCAGCGTTTCCTGGACGAGATCGTCCGCCCGGTCGCCATTGCCGCTGAGTGAAATTGCGAACGCACGAAGGCTCGGCACGGTCGCCAGAATGTCGTCGCGAAGCTGATCTGTGAGCGGCATTAATCGCTCCCATCTTTTTTAGCCCCAGCTTCCACCTGCGCTGCCGCAGTGGGCGAATCGAGCTGACGGATCAGCTCTGCGAAACGATCCGGCACGCCCTGCCGCACCACGTCGTCGTACATGGCGCGCAACTGGTGTCCGATCCTCGATTGGATTTCGGCATTCAGCCCGCCCTGCTTCGGCTTTGCGTCTTTCATGGCCCTACCCGTTTTCCCCCGGAGGGGTATCTATTTGAAAAATTAGTGTTTTTCGTCCGGTTGAAGCCTTTTGGCCCCCGCCTATGTAGTGCCTAATGCCTCCGGGTCCAGAAAGTTCCAAAAATCGGGAACTTTTCTGGGCCCAAAGAGTAGATAGTCCGAAGTTTGGCGGACCGGGGTTTTGCTTTCTGACGGGACAGCGATGCCGAAGGTCCGAAACGCCACTGAAATCGATTGGAGGGGGTATGTCTCGTTCTCAGCTCGTTGCTGAACATTTGCCGCTGCTGCGCCGTTATGCGCGCGCGCTGACTGGCAACCAGGCGTCGGGCGATGCCTACGTTGCCGCTATGCTTGAGGCTCTTCTCCAGGACCCTACGCTGCTCGACGAAAAGCGCGGTGCACGCACCGGCCTCTTTCGTCTGTTCACACAGATCTGGAATTCGGTGTCGGTGAACGAAAACAAGGATGAGCCGATGAGTCAGGCTGCGTCCGAACGGCGCCTGTCCAATATCACGCCGCTCGCGCGGCAGGCGTTTCTGCTGCTGTCGCTCGAAGGCTTTTCGGAAGAGGAAGTCGCCCACATTCTCGACAAGGACGTCGGCGAGGTGCGCGAACTCACAGGTGTCGCGGGCCGCGAGCTTGCATCGGAAATCGCGACCGACGTTCTCATCATCGAGGACGAGACGTTCATCGCGATGGACCTCGAAAGCCTTGTGAAGAATCTCGGCCACAACGTTATCGGCGTTGCGCGCACCCACACCGATGCGATCGCGCTGGCGAAGACCAAGAAGCCCGGTCTGATCCTGGCCGACATTCAGTTGGCTGACGGCAGTTCTGGCCTTGAAGCAGTCAATGAGTTGCTCAAGACGTTCGAGGTGCCGGTGGTGTTTATCACCGCGTATCCGGAGCGGTTCCTGACCGGCGAGCGTCCGGAACCGGCATTCCTGATCTCGAAGCCGTTCCAGCCCGCGATGGTGTCGGCGGTGGTGTCGCAGGCGCTGTTCTTCCAGCGGAACTCGCGTAACCGCACGCCGAGAGCGGCTGCTTCGTAGTCTCATTCGAGGGCTCAAGCGAAAGCCGGGGGTGGATCGTCCATCGCCCGGCTTTTTCGTGTCCGTCTGCAATCGCGCAAAAAGAAAGGAAGGGTGCAGCCGGCATCACCACAGCTGCACCCCATAAGACCGGTCGTATAGGGGCAGGGGGATGACCGGTCGCCATGATGACGCGCAACCGCCCAAGCCGTTCCGGTTCCGCCAATGTTTTTTCGCATCCAACGCCTCTGCACGGAACGATGACCTTGCCCGCTCGTTATTCGGGAAGTCGCGGACGGCAGTTTCCCAATGCCTGCGCAGTGAACTCGAAGCGTAGAGGCGTCACATGTCCCATATGGCTTCTGGAATTCTCGGAACGGTCGCAGCGGCTTTGGCCTTGGGTGCGGTTCACCTTGAAGTCGCCTCCGGTAACGATCTGCCCGGTCACGCGCAGCGCGGCGATGCGAGCCTGTCCAACACCACGCCCGATGTGAATCGGGCCGTCAAAGGCGATCGCCTGGCGTCCGGCAAATCGAATGAAGGCGTGACGATTTCATTCAAGGTGCCGGGAGCTACGGATTCGTCGGTGGCGCTTCGCGTTCCGACTGGCGAGGCCAGCGCCGACAAGCGTGCACCGGACTCAGCGAACAACGCGTCGACGCGCCGCCAGCAGATTGCGTGCGAGTCGACGGTGAGCCAGATGACGGCGGTTGCAAAGCAGCTTCAGCCGGGACGTTGTCTGACCTGATCTGACGTCAAGTCAGCAAAGAAAAAGGGCGCTCAAATAAGCGCCCTTTTCAATGCATCCAAATTTGAGAATTACTCGGCTGGTTCTGCTTCCGCCTCATGCGAACGGCGGCTGGCCATCAAGCCCAGAGCGATTCCACCGACCGCAAGCAGCGGGACCAGCCGCGACACGCCGACGGTGCGGACGATTTGCAACGCGGCAGCGACCATCATCGGATCGCTCAGGGCCGTCTGAAGTGTCGATTTGGCTTCCTTGGCGGCCTCGACAGGCGCGTGTTTAATCTGATGCTTGCGCACTGCGTAGCAGATCGCAGCCAGCATGGTGGCGACGAAGAAGACGCCGGCGCCGGCAAGGCAGGCGTACATCAGGCCGTACCGTTCGAGAACGAACACGAACGCTGCCGCGCACAGAAACCCAGTCGTGACGAACAACAACACCGCAACGGCCGCCGCAAGCGACGTCAGCCGCAATGCGGTGCCCGTGCTTTCTCGAAAATCGTCCAGCAATTTATGAAACATCGATCACCTTTGGAAATAGCGGAGGTTAGGCTTATCGCCGCCAGGTGACGCCGATCAGAAAGCCGAGGCCGAGCGCAAGGCCGACAGCCGCCAGCGGCTTCTGAACGATTGCATCCTCCAGCGACTCTTCGAGCGAGCTGGCATAGTCCTGCGCTGCGTCGAGCGCGTCGTTGCCGTATTTCGAGAAATCCGACACGGCATCGCCGACATTGGCGCGCGCGGTCTTGTAGGTGCGGCGCGCCTGCTTGCGGGCTTCGCCGGTGAACTGGTTGAGGGCGTCGTTGATCTGGTCCGAGAGTGCGCTGATATCGTGTTTCACAGCATCTACATCCTTTTGCAGGCGGTCATAGGTTGTCTTGTCGGTCATGTTTCTGATCGCGGTTTCGCCGTCGGTGCTCGACATCGAGAGCTCCTGAATGTGTTGGGATATGTGCTGCACAAACGCGCGGTTCCCCCGAAGGTTCCGCCGCTACGGACTAGTCCGCAGGCAATACGCCGTCATTGATGGGGATCAAATGCTCTCGAACACAGTTAAGTCCATGCCGGAAAGCGCCATGAAGCCGACACCTGTTAACGCTATCGTCTGGCCGGCGCGTTCACTACAAAACGTCAAATTGTCCGGATTGTATTGAGCAAATTGACGCAAGGTGCGAGCTAAGGGAACGCGAAGAGGCCGATGATGAAAAACTTCAAACGCAATGCAGCCGCAGCTTCCGCCGCGATCATCCTCGCTGCGGCATTGACCGGCGAGGCCGCGCAGGCCCGTGACTTTTTCTCGAATTTCATGAGCGCCTTCACCGGCAGCAATTCGCGTGCGACGCCTGAGCCGTCTATCTCATTGCCGTTCGCCAATGAAGGCGACCCGAATGCGCAGCCCGAGCAGCCGAAGTTTTCGCAGAGCGCGTCTGCATACTGCGTCCGGACCTGCGACGGCCGCTATTTCCCGATCTCGTCGGCCGGCGGCGACCGCGTGAAAACCTGCAACAGCCTGTGTCCGTCTGCGGAGACCAAGGTCGTGTATGGCGGCGGCATCGATCGTGCCTACACGGACAAGGGCCAGCCCTACTCGGCGCTGCCGAATGCATTTCGGTATCGCAACGAGACGGTCGCCGGTTGCACATGCAACGGCCAGACCAACGGCGGTCTCGCCAAGATCGACATCAAGGACGATCCGACCGTTCGCCGCGGCGATCAGGTTGCCAATGCGGACGGCAAGCTGACCGCGGCACCGAAGACGCTGGCGTCGGCAACGAACTATTCGCCCCGTCCGCGCGTCGAACGCTCCAGCTTCCCGTTCTTTCCGGCCTTTGCCGCTCAATAAGGTTCCTGACGTGGAACCAAAGCTGAGCTAGCCTGTTGAAGGATGACAGCGTGGCGATTGGCCGCGCCGGTCCGAAACGACAGGGGGCTCAATGTCTATGCTCATCAGTATTCTGATTACATTCCTCGTCATCATTCTGGTGCTGTATCTGGTCAACATGCTGCCGGTCGACGGCCGCGCCAAGCAGATCATCCGCATCATCGTCATCATCATCGGCGTGCTGTCGATGCTGAAGTATCTTGCGGTGTTCTGATTTCGATTTGATCGTAACGAAAAAGCCCCGGCGCGATGCCGGGGCTTTTTTTGTTTGCGATGTTACTGAGTATCAGCCCGCAGCCTTCGCTTCGCGGCGGCGCTGCGTGAGAATGAACTCGGTATAGCCGTTCGGCTGCTCGCGGCCCTTGAATACGAGATCGCACGCCGCCTTGAACGCGATGCCGTCGAACTTCGGCGCCATCGGCCTGTAGAGCGGATCGCCCGCGTTCTGCTTGTCGACGACGACCGCCATGCGCTTCAGAGCTTCCATCACCTGATCTCTGGTAACGACGCCCTGATGCAGCCAGTTGGCGAGATGCTGCGCGGAAATGCGGAGCGTTGCGCGGTCTTCCATCAGGCCGACATCGTGAATGTCCGGCACTTTCGAGCAGCCGACGCCCTGATCGATCCAGCGCACGACGTAGCCGAGAATGCCCTGACAGTTGTTGTCGATCTCCTGCTTCACGTCGTCCGGCGCCCAATTCGATTGCGACACCGGAATGGTGAGGATGTCGGAGAGCTTCGCCTTCGGACGCGACTTCAATTCTTTCTGACGCGCGCCGACATCGACCTGATGATAGTGAAGCGCGTGCAGCGTTGCGGCGGTCGGCGATGGCACCCATGCGGTCGAAGCGCCGGCTTCCGGATGCGCGATCTTCTGCGCCAGCATGTCCGCCATTTTATCCGGCGCGGCCCACATGCCCTTGCCGACCTGCGCGTGACCCGGAAGGCCGTTCGCCAATCCGATGTCGACGTTCCAGTTTTCGTAGGCCTTGATCCAGGGCTGCGCCTTCATATCGTTCTTGCGGATCATCGGGCCTGCTTCCATCGACGTGTGAATTTCGTCGCCGGTACGGTCGAGGAAACCGGTGTTGATGAAGCAGATGCGCTGCGAGGCATTCTGGATGCACTGCGCGAGGTTCACCGTTGTGCGGCGCTCCTCGTCCATGATTCCGACTTTCATCGTATTGGCTGCGAGTGACAGCATCTTCTCGACGCGGCCGAAAATCTCGACAGTGAGTGCGACTTCGTCCGGGCCGTGCATTTTCGGCTTGACGATATAGACCGAACCCTTGCGGCTATTCTTGAGCTTGGACTTGCCCTTGACGTCGTGCATCGCGAGCAGGCCGGAGACAGCCGCATCGAGAAGGCCTTCAGGGATCTCGTTGCCTTTGTCGTCAAGCACCGCGTCCGTATACATGTGATGGCCGACATTGCGGATCAGCATCATGCTGCGGCCGTGCAGCGTGACTTTGCCCTTGCCGTCCGGCGAGGTGTAAACACGATCCGCATTCAGCGCGCGGGTCATCGTCTTGCCGCCCTTCTCGAAATCGGCGGAGAGCGTGCCGTTCATGATGCCGAGCACGTTGCGATAGACCAGAACCTTGTCTTCGGCGTCCACCGCAGCAACGGAATCTTCCATGTCGAGAATGGTGGAGACGGCAGCTTCCAGAATCATGTCCGACACGCCGGCCGGATCGTCCTTGCCGATGGTACTCTTGCGGTCGATCTGCACATCGATGTGCAGACCATGATTGACCAGCAAAATCGAGGTCGGCGCGGAGGCGTCGCCCTGATAGCCGGCGAACTGCTTCGGGTCTTTAAGACCGGTCTGATTGCCGCTCTTGAGTTTGACCGCGAGCTGCCCGCTTTCGATCAAATATGAAGTGACGTCGCTGTGATTGCCGGTCGCAAGCGGCACCGCCTGATCGAGAAACGTCTTTGCCTTTGCGATCACCTTGTCGCCGCGCGCCTTGTCGTAGCCCTTGGTCTGCGTTGGTTCCTGCGGAATCGCATCGGTTCCGTAGAACGCATCGTAAAGCGAACCCCAGCGCGCATTGGCGGCGTTGAGCGAGTAGCGCGCATTGGTCAGCGGCACGACAAGCTGCGGGCCGAACATGGTCGCGAGTTCTTCGTCGACATTCGCGGTCTGCACTTCTTTCGGTGCGGGCTCGGAGACGAGATAGCCGATCTCTTTCAGGAATGCGGTGTAGGCATTCATGTCGAACGCCTTGCCCTTGTGCGCCTTGTGCCAGTCGTCGATCTTGGCCTGCAACGCATCGCGCGTTTTGAGGAGCGCGGCGTTCTTCGGCGCGAGATCCTTCACGATGCCGGCGACCCCGGCCCAGAATGCGTCCGGCGTAATTCCGGTGCCGGGCGTGGCTTCCTTGGCGATGAAATCGAACAGGGCAGGAGCGACCTTCAGGCCGTGGGCATCGATGCGTTTCATATGAAATCTCACGGAAAACAGCCGCTTTCGGCTGTTCTGGCTGCGGAAAATGGGGCTTGGAGGCCGCGAGGGGCGCGGCACAGGCCGGGTGTTTTACCCAAAGCGGCGCAAAAGAGAAGGGCTTCTATCGTCCGATAGGCCACAGGCATCGGCAGGCAAACGGCTGCTTTGCCCGCGCCCAATGCCGGGTCTCAAAGATCAGATGTTGGCGGCGAAGTCGGTCATCTCGCCGAACAGGACGCCGCTATCCGCGAGCATGCGCTCGACGTCTTCGGCGGCGTCTGAAACCGAACGTTGCGAGGTATCGAGCGTCAGTTCGGCATTTGCCGGCGCCTGATAGTCGCGGCCGATGCCGGTGAAGCTCGGCAGATTGCCTGCGCGGGCCTTCGCATAATGACCTTTGGGGTCGCGGCTTTCGCAAACCTCGGCAGGCGTGGAGACGTAAACCTCGCGGAACAGCGCGTCGGCAATGCGGCGTGCGTTGGCACGGTCTTCGATTGCGGGCGAGACGGCGGCAACGATGGCGATGTGGCCATTGCGTGCAAGATGCGTCGCGGTCTCGGCGAGGCGGCGGATATTTTCCGCGCGATCCTGCGGCGAGAAACCGAGATCGCTGTTGAGGCCCGCCCTCACAGTGTCGCCGTCGAGAAGAATTGGAGAGCCGCCGCGCGAAAACAGTTTGCGCTCAAGCGCGCGGGCGATTGTCGATTTGCCGGAACCCGGCAGACCCGTGAGCCAGATCACTGCGCCGCCGTGGCCGTAGCGCGCGGAACGTTCATCGGGTCGCAGCGCGGATTCGACCGGCACGATATCGACCGGAATGGCGCGATGGCCCGCATCGACGCTCAGCACCAGCCCGCCGCCCGCGATGCGGCCGTTGATCTCAATGACAAGACGTCCGGTACGCGGATTGTCGGTGTAGGCGTCGGCAGCGACCGGCTTTGCCAGCGCGATGTCGATTTCGCCGACGTGGTTGCGTCCGATCTGCGACGTTTCCACGCTTGCGAGTTCGCCGGGATCGACCGCCTTGTCGATGGTGACAATCGTTGCGCGCGATTCCATCGTGCCGAGGCGGACGAGGATCGAAGCACCGGCCTTCAGCGGTGCATCGTGCAGCCAGAAAATGCGTGCGCGCAAACGTCGCGTATCGCGAGGAGCCGTCTTCGCATGCGCGATGATGTCGCCGCGCTCCAGAAACAATTCGCGGTCGAGCGTGATGCCGACCGAGCGTCCCGCGCCGCGACGGAACGACGGCGCGCCTTCGGGCCAGTTCTCGACGGATTTGACCCTGGCGATCTTGCCCGCAGGCATGATGATGATTTCGTCGCCCGCGCCGAGGTGGCCGGATTCGATGCGGCCCGCAACAATGCGGCGGTCGTCGAATTTGTAGATCGCCTGAACCGGCAGCCTCAATGAAAGTGAGTCCAGTGCGCGGGCAGGCGTTAGCTGATCGAGCGCCTCCACGACGGTCGGGCCGTTGTACCAGCCGATGCGGGCGGTGCGTTCGGCCACGCCGTCGCCATCGCGGGCGGAAATGGGAATGATCGCGGTTGGCGTGACGCCGAGGCCAATCAGATGCGTCGAGATTTCATCGCTGATCTCGTTGAAACGCGTCTCGCTGAAATCGACGCGGTCCATTTTGTTGACGACAATCGCGACCTGCTTGATGCCAAGAAGATGCAGCAGATAGCCGTGGCGGCGGGTCTGGTCGCGCACGCCTTCCAGCGCGTCGATAATGAGTACCGCGCCATCGGCCTGCGATGCGCCCGTAATCATGTTGCGGAGGAATTCGGCGTGGCCCGGCGCGTCGATCAATACGACGTCGCGCGATTTGGTGCGGAAACGAATCTGCGTGGTGTCGATGGTGATGCCCTGGTCGCGCTCGGTCTGCAACGCATCGAGCAGAAACGACCACTCGAACGGCATGCCGCGCCGCGCGCTGACAGCTTGCAGCATTTCCAGTTTGCCGTCCGGAAGACTGCCGGTTTCATGCAGCAGGCGGCCGACCAGCGTGGACTTGCCGTGATCGACATGGCCGACAATGACGATACGCACTTGCGGGCGTGTCGTGCCGTTTGGCGTGGTGAGGGCCGCGGCATGGGGAAGAATCATGTTCATCGCGGTGCTCACGTCATTTTCGCTTAGAGATAACCGGCGACACGAAGCCGCTCGAAGGCGTCCTCGGTCTCGTGATCGAGCGCGCGCCCGGCGCGCTCCGGAATTTTCGTCTCGTTCAGCTCGCGCAGAATCTCGTCGATGTTCGACGCATTCGACTCGACAGGATTCGTGATGTCCTGATCGCCGAGCGAACGATAGCGTTTGCCGTTGTTCGACAGATAGAGAGGAATGATCGGAATGCCTTCGCGCTGGGTATAGGCCCAGATGTCGGCCTCGGTCCAATGCAGGATCGGATGCACGCGCAGATGCGCGCCCTGCGGCACCGAGGCGTTGAAGTGATCCCAGAATTCCGGTGGCTGATCGCGCACGTCCCATCCGCCCTCAAGCCCTCGCGGCGAGAACACGCGCTCCTTTGCGCGCGTGGCTTCCTCGTCGCGGCGAATGCCGGCGATCAATCCGTCGAAGCCATACTTTGCCAGTGCGAGCTTGAGTCCTTCGGTTTTGCGCGCAGCCGAGCGTGCGGCGGGCGGCAAAGTCGGGTCGACTGCTTCCACCGGCGGGCAATAATCGACGCGCAGATCGAGACCCCACTCTTTCGAATAGCGATCGCGAAAGGCGTACATCTCGGGAAATTTCTTCTGCGTATCGACGTGTAGTGCAGGGAACGGCACCTTGCCGAAGAACGCCTTGCGCGCCAGCCAGATCATCACGTTGGAGTCTTTGCCGAGCGACCAGAGCAGCGCGAGCTTTTTCAATCGCGCGAACGCCTCGCGGAAGATGTAGATGCTCTGTGCCTCAAGCTCGTCGAGGTGATCCATCGACGGCTGGAAATTCGCCTGTACGTCGGGCTGCAATGGCGCGTTCACGGCTCACCCCGCTTCCGGCGCGAGCGTCAGCTTCATGCCGTCCATTTCCGGCGTGACCAGAATCTGGCAGGCGAGGCGCGAGTTGGATTCGACGAAGAACGCGCCGTCGAGGCGGTCGATTTCTTCATCGGTGGGCGGCGCGAGGCGCGTAATCCATTTGTCGTCGACGTAAACGTGGCAGGTCGCGCAGGAACACGCTCCGCCGCATTCGGCTTTGATGGGAAGGCCCCAGTCGCGGATGACTTCCATCACGCGCCAGCCTTCGAGGGCCTCGAGCTGATGCTCGCGCCCGTCATGATCGGTTACGAGAAGATGCATCTCTTTAACTTGCATTTTGTGGTACCAATTTCCACCGCTGCACCGCAAAAGAGAAAGAATATTTTTCTCTTTCTTGACTATATGCGATACATATATAGAAAATAATTCCAGTCAACCCTGAATTCAGGGCTCCGGAGTTTCGGTATGCGATTTCTGCCTGTCTTTCTCGATCTCCAAGCCGGACCGATCATTCTGGTCGGGCAGGGCGAGCTTGCGCAGGCGAAATTGCGATTGCTGCTGGCAGCCGGCGCGCGCGTGCGATGGTTTGCGACGGACGGCAATCACGATCTGAAAAATTTTTCCGCCGATGAAACGGCGCGTGTCGAACGCGCAAGCGGCGATCCGCTGACTGCCGAGCTTTCAAATGCGATCGCGGTTCTGTGCGCGGGCGCGGGCGACATCGGCCACGCGATGGCATTGCGCGCGAAGGCCGCAGGCATTCCCGTCAACGTGATGGACGAAGTTTCTCACTCGACTTTCATTTTCCCCGCCATCGTCGATCGCGGCGATGTCGTCGTTGCCATCGGCACCGGAGGATCGGCGCCAGTTCTGGCGCGGCGCATTCGCGAAAGTATCGAAAAGGTTTTGCCGGTCCGCATCGGTGAGCTTGCCAATTTGATTGGCGAATGGCGCGAGCGCGTGAAAACAAAATTGCCCAACATGGCCTCGCGCCGGAAATTCTGGGAACGTGTTGTCGATGGCCCCATCGGCACATTAGTGCTCGCCGGAAAATCGGATGACGCCGAGCGTCTGCTCCACAACATTTCGGATCATGAGGCGTTCGCATCCTCGAACGGCGAAGGATTCGTCACGCTGGTCGGTGCGGGTCCGGGCGATCCTGATTTGCTGACGATCAAGGCGCTACGCGCGCTACAGGACGCGGATGTTATTTTCTACGACGATCTTGTCTCGGCGGAAATTCTCGACCGTGCTCGGCGAGATGCAGCGCGAGTGTCTGTCGGCCGCCGCATCGGCAAACCGGGAATCGGTCAGGACGCGACCAATGCGCTGATGATCGAGGCCGCGCGCGACGGCAAGCGCGTGGTTCGCCTGAAGGGCGGCGATCCGTTCGTGTTCGGGCGCGGCGGCGAAGAGGTCGCGGCGCTGCGCGAAGCCGGTATTCCCTACGCGATCATTCCCGGCATCACCGCCGGCGTCGGTGCTGCCGCCGAATTTGAAGTGCCGCTGACATTCCGCAAGCAGGCGCTGCGCATCACGTTTCTCACGGCGCACAAGGCCGAAGATGCCGGCAATGTCGACTGGACGGCGCTGACCGATACCGGGATGACGGTTGTCGTCTACATGGGCATCAGCGCGGCTTCAGCCATTCGCGGCGGCCTGCTCAAAGCAGGGCGCTCGCCGCAAACGCCGGTCGGGGTGTTCGCGCGCGTCTCGCGGCCGGACTCGAAAGCTGTCGTCGGAACGCTCGACGATCTGCCGTCGCTCGTGACCCAGATCGACAACGGCCCGGCGATTCTTGTGATCGGCGATGTGGTGGCGCATTCGCTACCCTGGAGAAATTCAAACCCGCAACAATTCCTCACTCAACTCATGATGGCTGCCGAATGACATCCCCTCTGCAACAGAAAATCAAAATCACCGGTCCCTCCGTCGTCACCGCCAATCGCACGCGCGATGGCATTGTGATCTGGCGCACGGCGCGCGGCTGGTCCGGCAATATCTCGGACGCAAAGGTCGTCAGCACCGCCGACGACGCGCGCAAGCTGCTGGCGGAAGCCGTCGCTGACGATCTTGGCGCGGTCGGCGCCTATATCGCGCCGGTGCGCGTCAATGGAAGTGTCATTGCCCCCGGCAATCTGCGCGAGGAAATCCGCGTCAAGGGCACGAGCTTCCCGCTTCCGCTCTCCGCTTAAGACAAAGAAAAAAGCAGTACCATGTACGCCTACGACGAACTCGACCGCACCATTGTCAACGAACGTGTCACGGAATTTCGCGATCAGGTCGCCCGCCGTCTGTCGGGCGAACTGACCGAGGACGAATTCAAGTCGTTACGATTGATGAACGGCGTCTATCTTCAGTTGCATGCCTACATGCTGCGGATCGCCATTCCCTACGGCACGATGTCGTCGAAGCAGATGCGCGCGCTGGCGCATGTCGCGCGCAAATACGACCGTGGCTACGGCCATTTCACCACGCGTCAGAACATCCAGTTCAACTGGATCAAGCTCGCCGAATTGCCGGACGCGCTCGCCGATCTTGCCGAGGTCGGCATCCACGCCATGCAGACGAGCGGCAACTGCATCCGCAACATCACCGCCGATCAGTGGGCGGGCGTTGCGCCGGGCGAAGTCGAAGACCCACGCATCTGGGCGGAAATTCTGCGGCAGTATTCAACGCTGCATCCGGAATTTACGTTCCTGCCGCGCAAGTTCAAATTCGCGATCACCGCGTCCGAGCACGATCGCGCCGCGATCAAGGTGCACGACATCGGCCTGCGCATTCACAAGAACGCTGCGGGTGAGACCGGATTTGAAGTGCTGGTCGGCGGCGGGCTGGGCCGCACGCCGTTCATCGGCAAGACAATCAGCGAGTTTGTGTCCCACCGCGACATCCTCAGTTATGTCGAGGCGATTCTGCGCGTCTACAATCAGTACGGCCGCCGCGACAATATCTACAAGGCGCGGATCAAGATTCTCGTCCACGAACTCGGCATCGAGAAATTCAAACAGGAAGTCGAAGAAGAATGGGCGCAGATGCGCGATGGCGCGCTCACGCTCGACGACGCGGAGATCGAGGATATCCGCTCGCGTTTCTCCTATCCGGCCTACGAGACAAATCTGCCGAACCTGCCGGACGAATTGAAGAAGGCCGCGCACGATCCGAAATTCGAGGCGTGGCGCAAGAATTCGACCTTCGCCCATAAAGTGCCGGGCTATGCCATCGTTACGCTGTCGCTCAAGCCGACCGGCGCACCTCCGGGCGACGCGACCGCCGAGCAGATGGACGCGATTGCCGATCTCGCCGAGAAATATTCCTTCGGTGAAATCCGTGTCGGCCATGAACAAAATCTGGCGTTCCCGAACGTCGCAAAGCGCGATCTGCCTGCGTTGTGGCGCGAACTCGACAAGATCGGCGTTGCCACACCGAATGTGAATCTGGTGTCGGACATTATTGCCTGTCCGGGCCTCGATTATTGCTCGCTTGCGAATGCGCGTTCGATTCCGGTCGCACAGGAAATCACGCGCCGCTTCGCCAGTCTTGAGACGGCAAATCTGATCGGCCGCCTGCACATCAATATTTCAGGTTGCATCAATGCCTGCGGTCATCATCACGTCGGCCACATCGGCATTCTCGGTGTCGAGAAAAACGGTCAGGAGGTCTACCAGATCACCATCGGCGGGCGCGCCGACGAGAAGGCGAAGCTCGGCGATCTGATCGGACCTGCGGTGCCTTACGATCAGGTGGCGGACGTGGTCGAGGATATTGTCGAAGCGTATCTTGCGCTGCGCCAGCGGCCCGATGAACTGTTCATCGACGCGGTGAAGCGCCTCGGCGTCGAGCCTTTCAGGGAGCGGGTCTATGCCACTCGTTAAGGGCAGCGCCATCGTTACGGATGAATTCGCGCGTGTCGCCGAGGGCGCGCCGATCCCGGCTTCGGGTGCCGTGCTGATCCCGGCTGAACGTTTTCTCGCCGATCCCGATGCGGTCTTGTCGCGCGCGGGCAAAATCGGTGTGCTCTGGCCCAACAACCGCGACATCGACGAACTGGTGCCGCATCTGCCGAAGCTGGCGGCGGTCGCGCTTATTTTCCCGACGTTCCGCGATGGCCGCGCTTACACGCAGGCGCGGCTGTTGCGTGAACGCTTCAAGTTCAAAGGCGAGCTGCGCGCCACGGGACAGGTGCTGCGCGATCAGTTCATGTTCATGCTGCGCGCCGGCTTCGATTCCTTCGAGGTCAAAAAGGACTCCGACGCAAAGGTGTTCGTCGAAGCCTCGCATCGCTTCTCGGTGTTCTACCAGCCGACCGGCGACGGCCGTGTTACGGCGTTTCACCGCCGTCTGATGCGTATGCCGGAAGGGGCGCGACCGTGAACAGCATCTCGCGTCCGTTTCCAGCCGAGCCGCCGGCGCAGCCGGTATCTGCGCTCATGACGGCGCGGGCGGCGGCGCTGGATCGCGATCTCAGCCGGGCTTCTCCTCGTGAGATTATTGCCACCGCGTTGCATGAAGTCGGCCGCGAGAGGCTCGCTGTGGTGTCGTCGTTCGGTTCTGAGTCGGCGGCACTTCTCAAATTCGCGTCCGATGTCGACCCGGCCATTCCGGTGGTGTTTCTCGACACGGGATGGATGTTCGAGGAAACGCTGTCCTATCGCGACACGCTGACCAGGCTGTTCGGGTTAAAGAATGTTCGCACCGTTCATCCGCTCGATGACAATCTGGAGCGCGACGACAAGGATCGCGATCTCTGGTTTTCAAATCCCGACCGGTGCTGCTTTATCCGCAAGGTAGAACCGCTGGCCCGTGCGCTGGAGCCGTTCGAGGCCTGGATCAACGGGCGCAAGCGTTTTCAGGGCGGCATTCGCGCAACGATTCCCGTCGTGGAGGCGGAAGGAGAGCGATTGAAGTTCAATCCGCTCGCCAATGTGTCGCCCGAGGAACTGAAGGCTCTTTATTCAAAATTGAATCTGCCGCCGCATCCATTGGTCGCATCGGGGTTTACCTCGATCGGCTGTATGCCTTGCACGACACGGACGAAACCCGGAGAAGATCCGCGCGCAGGCCGCTGGCGCGACAGGGACAAGATCGAATGCGGCATACACGTCCCGTCCGAAGCTGCGAATTCGCACTGAGACCGATATTTTCCGAGAACCAACTTTTCACAAGAACGTTTACGTCTTCGAGCACCAAAGAATGAAATCCGGTTTCGTTGACTTCGATATGCTTTCTCACGATTTTCGGCGCTTCCCGATGGCAATGACGCCATCACGCTGAATGGAGACTGAAATGTTTCGTCGTGCACGCCGCGTTGTCGCGGGTCTGCTCATTGCAAGTTCTGTTTCTCTGACGAGCGCCGCGCTCGCAGCCGATGTCACGCTGCTGAACGTGTCCTACGATCCGACGCGCGAACTTTATGTCGACTTCAACAAGTCATTTGTCGCCGCCTATCAGAAGGACACCGGCAAGAGCATCGAGATCAAGCAGTCGCATGGCGGCTCAGGTTCGCAGGCGCGCTCGGTGATCGACGGGCTTCAGGCCGACGTCGTTACACTCGCGCTCGCCTACGACATCGACGCCATCGCCAACAAGGAATTGCTGGTGAAGGACTGGCAGACACGTCTGCCGCAGAATTCCTCGCCCTACACGTCGACCATCGTGTTTCTGGTGCGCAAGGGAAATCCGAAAGGCATCAAGGACTGGGACGATCTGACCAGGCCCGGCGTGCAGGTCATCACGCCGAATCCGAAAACATCCGGCGGCGCGCGCTGGAATTATCTCGCGGCGTGGGGCTATGGCCTGAAGAAGCTCGGCTCCGAGGACAAGGCCAAGCAGTTCGTCGCCGACATCTACAAGAACGTTCCGGTGCTCGACACCGGTGCGCGCGGCTCGACCGTCACCTTCGTCGAGCGCGGCGTCGGCGATGTTCTGCTGGCGTGGGAAAACGAGGCGTTTCTCGCGATCCGCGAATTCGGCAAGGACAAGTTCGAGATCGTGGCGCCGCCGCTGTCGATCCTTGCGGAACCGCCGGTTGCCATCGTCGATTCGGTCGCCGACAAAAAAGGCACCCGTGCCGCCGCTGAAGCCTATCTGAAATACTGGTACACTCCCGAGGGTCAGGAAATTGCTGCGCGGAATTCCTATCGCCCGCGCGATCCGGACGTGGCAAGGAAGCACGAGGCTGAATTCGCCAAGGTCGAGCTGTTCACTATCGACGATGTGTTCGGCGGCTGGACCAAGGCGCAGAAGACGCACTTCGGCGAAGGCGGCGTGTTCGATCAGATCTACAAAAACTGAGAATCGGCGCGATGTGGAAGAAGATGTGTCATTGCCGGACTTGATCCGGCAATCCATCTTCTGAAAAGGATGGATGCCCGGGTCGAGCCCGGGCATGACAATGAGGGGCAGGCATTGTGAGTGGAGGATCGGGGCGACAGCGAACCTTGCCGGGTTTCGGTCTCACTATGGGGCTGACTCTGACGTGGCTGTCGATCATCGTCCTGATTCCGCTCGCGGGCCTCTTTCTCAAGACCACCGAACTGTCGCTCGATCAGTTCTTCGGCATCCTCACCAGCCGCCGCACGCTCAACGCGCTGAAGATCTCCTTCGGTCTCGCTTTCCTCGCCGCCATCGTCAATCTCGTGATGGGCATGGTGATCGTGTGGGTTCTGGTGCGCTATCGCTTTCCGGGACGGCGAATCTTCGACGCCATCGTGGATATTCCCTTCGCGCTTCCGACCGCAGTCGCGGGCGTTGCGCTGACGGCCTTGTTCGCGCAGAAGGGCTGGCTCGGCGCGCCGCTTGCCGAACTCGGAATCAAAGTCGCGTTCACGCCGGTCGGCATTTTCGTCGCGATGATCTTCATCGGATTTCCGTTCGTGGTTCGCACCGTGCAGCCGGTGCTGATCGATCTGGAGATCGAGGTCGAGGAAGCCGCCGCAAGTCTCGGCGCATCGCGCTGGGACATCGTCACCCGCGTTATTCTTCCAAGCCTCACGCCCGCGATTCTCACCGGCTTTGCGCTCGCTTTCGCGCGCGCGGTCGGCGAATACGGCTCGGTGATCTTCATCGCCGGCAATCTGCCGAACGTGTCGGAGATTGCGCCGCTTCTGATCGTGATCCGTCTTTCGGAATTCAGATATGCGGACGCGACGGCGATTGCCGTCATCATGCTCTTGGTGTCGTTCACGATCATCTTCGTCATCAACCGCATCCAGCGCTGGGCCCAGACCCGCGGCGCGGCTGTCGCCTATTGAGCCGCGCATGACCATCAACCGGATCAAGTCGTCCTCCGCGCATGAAGCGCGCACCGAGCCGAAGCTCGTGCGTTACACGCTGATCGGCATCGCGGTGACGTTCCTCACCGTGTTCGTCGTGCTGCCGCTCGTCGTGGTGTTCACGTCGGCATTCTCCAACGGGATTGCGGCCTACATCTCGGCGCTGAGCGATGCCGAGGCGCTGTCGGCGATCCGCCTGACGCTTTTGATTGCTGCGATTTCCGTCGGCCTCAATCTGGTTTTCGGCATCGTCGCGGCATGGGCGATCACCAAGTTCGATTTCCCCGGCAAGACTTTTCTGGTGACGCTGATCGATCTTCCGTTCTCGGTCAGCCCAGTCATTTCCGGTCTGGTGTTTGTGCTGCTGTTCGGCGCGCAGGGTTATTTCGGCACATGGCTGATGGCGCATGGCGTGCAGATTCTGTTCGCGGTGCCGGGCATCGCGCTGGCGACGACATTCGTCACGTTCCCCTTTGTGGTGCGTGAACTGATCCCGCTGATGCAGGAGCAGGGCACGCAGGAAGAGGAAGCCGCGATTTCGCTCGGCGCGTCCGGATTGCGGACCTTCGTGCGGGTCACGCTGCCGAATATCAAATGGGGTATTTTGTACGGCGTGCTGCTGTGTAATGCGCGCGCAATGGGCGAGTTCGGCGCGGTGTCGGTGGTGTCCGGCCATATTCGCGCCGAAACCAACACCATGCCGTTATTGGTCGAGATTCTTTATAACGAGTATCAGTTCGTCGCTTCCTTCGCGATTGCGTCGCTACTGGCCTTCCTCGCACTGGTCACACTGATCGTGAAGACCGTGCTGGAACGGCATCTGGAACAGGGGCAGTTGGCAAGTGACGATTGAAGTCCGCAACATTGTGAAGAAGTTCGGCGCGTTTGCGGCGCTGGACGACGTCAGCCTGAAGGTCGCAACCGGCGAACTCGTCGCGCTGCTCGGCCCGTCCGGTTCGGGCAAGACGTCGCTGCTGCGGATCATCGCCGGTCTCGACTGGCCGGATTCCGGTATCGTGACGTTCGACGGCGAGAGCGCACTCGATCGCGGTGCCGGCGAACGGCATGTCGGATTCGTGTTTCAGCATTACGCGCTGTTCCGTCATATGAGTGTGTTCGAGAACGTCGCATTCGGATTGCGCGTGCAGCCGCGCGCGATCCGCAAATCCGACGCCGAGATCAAGAAGCGCGTCAACGATCTGCTCGATCTGGTTCAGCTCGGGTGGCTGTCGGATCGCTATCCGAGCCAGTTATCCGGCGGACAGCGCCAGCGCGTGGCGCTTGCGCGTGCGCTTGCCATCGAGCCGCGCATTCTTCTGCTCGACGAGCCCTTCGGCGCGCTCGATGCCAAGGTGCGCAAGGAACTGCGGCGCTGGCTGCGGCAGCTGCATGACGAGATTCACGTCACGTCCATCTTCGTCACGCACGATCAGGAAGAGGCGCTTGAAGTGGCCAACCGCGTTGTCGTGATGGACAAGGGGCGCATCGAGCAGATCGGATCGCCCGGCGATGTCTATGACAATCCGGCAACCGCCTTCGTTCACGGCTTCATCGGCGAATCCATTGTGCTGAACGTGAATGTCGGCGACGGCAAGGTGCGCCTCAACGACAAGGTGCTCAATCTCGATCCGCGCGGCGCCGCGTCCGGTCCCTCCCGGCTTTTCATCCGACGCCACGATGTTGCGATTGTGCCAACTGGGGCCGGCGTGTTCGAGGGCGACGTCAAGCATGTGCGCGCCTTCGGGCCGACGCAGCGCGCCGACGTGGTGCTGCATAACGGCGCGGAAGAAACCCTGGTCGAGATCGACGCGCCGCGCGACCGCGATCTCAAGCCGGGCGATCTGGTGAGCCTTCAGCCGCGCCGTTACCGGATTTTCCCCGCCAAATCCTGACCCGAAATCGCGATTTCGTTCACCATTCAGCCACTGTTGGTGTGCAACAACTGCGCGCGAACGGGGCATGAAACATGCGATTTGTGATTGTCGCCTTGATGGGCGTGGTGGCGCTGGGCGGCTGCATGATGGAGCAGAAGTCCGCCGAGCAGCCGGCGTTTTACGTCAGCATGGCGAGCCCTGACGCACAGCTCGATGCGCCCGTGGCGGCGTCGATGATTTCCGGCTTTCGCCAGAACAACGGGCTCGGCGCCGTCCAGATCGATCCCGAACTGATGCGTCTGGCCGAAGCGCAGTCGCAGGCGATGGCCGCGAAGAACAAACTCGATCACAACGTCACCGGCTCGCTCGACAAGCGGATCAAATCGTCCGGCTACAAGGCTGCGAAGGCTGTCGAGAATGTGTCGGCCGGTTATCACACGCTTGCGGAAGCCTTTTCCGGCTGGCGGGATTCACCGCCGCATAAGGCCAACATGCTGGCGGGCGATGTCTCAAAAATGGGCATCGCTGCGACATACGCGCCAAACTCGAAATATAAAGTTTTCTGGACGCTAATTCTTGCAGAACCCGGCCGCGGCTAGATAACGGCCGCGTGACGCGCTGCGACCGATGGGCGATTGACGCAACGCAAAACAACCGCCACGGTATGAACGCCGCGTCATTTTCAAGCAGCGTTCATGAGTTCTGACGGCCTCGACAGCAAAGCAGCAACACCGCCCGCAGCCGCCCAGCGCGTTCTCGTGCTTCAGGGCGGCGGCGCGCTTGGCTCCTATCAGGCGGGCGCGTATCAGGCGCTGTGTCATCATGATTTTGAGCCGGAATGGATCGCGGGCATTTCCATCGGCGCGATCAACGCCGCCATCATCGCCGGCAACCCGCGCGAGAAGCGAGTCCCGCGCCTGAAGGAATTCTGGGAATTGGTGTCGTCCGCCTCGCCGATGCCGTGGGGCAGCCTCATCCAGACCGATCATGTGCGCTCCGCATTCAATGAGACGAGCGCGGCACTGGTCGCGACCTTCGGCGCGCCGGGGTTCTTTGTGCCGCGCATTCCGCCGGCACCCTTGTGGCCGCAGGGCTCGCCGCAATCGCAAAGCTATTACGACACCGCGCCGCTGCGCGACACGCTTCTGCATCTCGTCGATTTCGATCTCATCAATTCCTGCAAGACGCGGTTGAGCGTCGGAGCCGTCGGCGTCACGTCAGGGAATTTCCGCTATTTCGACAATGTCGAATTCCGGAAGCTCGGCAAAAAGATCGGTCCCGAGCACATCATGGCGTCGGGCGCGCTCCCGCCAGGATTCCCCTCCATCGAGATCGAGGACGAGCACTACTGGGATGGCGGCCTCGCATCGAACACGCCGCTCGACTATGTGCTGGACATCGAGACCGCGCGCGACCTTCTGATTTTCCAGATCGATCTGTTCAGCGCGCGCGGAGAACTGCCGCAGACGCTGATGGAAGCCGCCGAGCGCGAAAAGGACATCCGCTATTCGAGCCGCACCCGCATGAACACCGACAAGGCCAAGCGGCTTCACGACGCGAAGCTCGCTGTGCTCGCGCTGATCGCGAAATTACCGGACAATCTCAAGGACGATCCGCTGGTCGCAAAGCTGAACGAGGCCGCACAGGAAAACACCGTGACGGTGGTTCACCTGATCTATCGCAGCAAGACGCATGAAGCCTCAAGCAAGGACTACGATTTCTCGCGCCTTGCCATGAACGAACACTGGACCGCAGGCGAGCGCGACGTGTACGCCTCAATGGCGCATCCGGACTGGCTTAATCGCCCGCAGCCCGGCGAGACAATGGTGACTTACGATTTGAGCCAAGAAACCGACGAGCACGGCTCGCAACACATCAAGCAGTAACGGGAGACGAAGATGGGTACGCTTTCAGGCAAGACGGCAGTTGTGACGGGTTCCACCAGCGGCATCGGGCTCGCTTATGCGCGCGCGTTCGCGGGCGCGGGCGCCAGCATCGTCATCAACGGCATGGGCGCTCCCGAGGATATTGAGAAGGAACGCAAGGCTATCGAGACGGATTTCAAGGTGAAGTGCGTTCACTCGCCGGCCGACATGAGCAAGCCCGCCGAAATCGCGGAGATGATTGCATTCGCGGAAAAGACCTATGGCTCGGTGGATGTGCTGGTGAACAATGCGGGCATCCAGTTCGTCTCTCCGATCGAGGAATTTCCCATCGAGAAATGGGACGCGATCATCGCGATCAATCTGACCGCGGCATTTCATGCCATCCGCGCCGCCGTGCCCGGCATGAAGAAGCGCAAATGGGGCCGCATCATCAACACGGCCTCGGCGCATTCGCTGGTCGCCTCGCCGTTCAAGGCGGCCTATGTGTCGGCGAAGCACGGCATCGCGGGCCTGACCAAGACGGTGGCGCTTGAGCTTGCGACCTTCAAGATCACCTGCAACTGCATTTCGCCGGGGTATGTGTGGACGCCGCTGGTGGAGAAGCAGATTCCCGACACCATGAAGACGCGGGGCCTCACCCGCGAGCAGGTCATCAACGATGTGATGCTCGCCGCGCAGCCGACCAAGGAGTTCGTCACCTCCGAGCAGGTCGCGGCGCTGGCATTGTATCTGTGCGGTGACGACGCGGCGCAGATCACCGGCACGAATCTGTCGATCGACGGCGGGTGGACAGCGGCGTAGCATTCCGTCATTGCCGGGCTCGACCCGGCAATCCATCTTTTGAAATGATGGATACGCGGGTCAAGCCCGCGTATGACATACAAGAACTGTTACGCCTTCTTCCCCCACGCCAGTACGTGGAAACCCAGTCGCTTCCGCGTGATCCAGAACAACAGGATCGTCTCGAACACCAGCGCGATGGAGGTTGCGGCGGCAGCGCCGTAACCGCCGAATTTCGGCACCAGCAGAATACACAGCACAAGGTTCATCACGAACGCCAGCGCGTAGGCGAGCGCGCACATGTGCTGCAATCCGAGCATGTTGAGCAGCCGTTCCACCGGGCCGATGGCGGAGCGGACGATGAGGCCGATAGCCGCCACGAACATGATGTCATAGCCGGAGGTGAACTGTTCGCCGAACAGCCACAAAAGCGGCTTGCCGAATGCCAGCAGCAACGCGGTCGCGGCGACCGAGGGCCAGAACGTCCACTTGATGGCGTGCGCGATATAGGCGGAGAGACGCTCCTTGTCGCCCGACGCATTGTACTCGCTGAATCTGTGAGCGGTCGTTGCCGACATCGCGTAGTGAATGAACGACACCAGTGCGAGTGTCTTTACGACGGCGAAATACACGCCGACTTCTTCCGACGAGCGATACTGCTGCAACACCAGCACGTCGATGTACGACAGCAGCAGATAGAAGCCCTCGACCAGCATGATCGGCAGCGAGACGGCGAGCCAGTTCCGGAAATCGTAGGTTTTCGGCCCGGCCTCGACGCTCTGGCCGAGACGGCGGTTGAGCACGATCATCTGCCCAAGCATCGCGATCCAGACGGCGGCGGCGCTTGCGATCATCGCAGCCGTCGCGCCGAGATTGAGGCCGAGCACGAATGCGCCTGCCGTGAAGCCGATGATGAGCGACTGCCGCACGATGAACTGCGGCATCAGGCCGAGACGCATCCAGTCGTGCGAGCGCGCGATGCCGTCCTGCGTGTTGGCGACGACGAAGGCGGGCAGGGTGAGGCAGCCGATATAAAGCGGGACGATCTCGTCCGCGCGCAACCAGGGCGAGGCAACTTTGACGAGGCCAGCGAGCAGCAGAGCGACGGATGCGGACGCTGCGAACACCATCCAGCGGCTGCCCGACAAGAATCCGCGCAGCATCGCGTGATCGCCGCTGGTGCGATATTCGGGAATGACCTTCTGTGCGCCGACCGCGATTCCGAAATCGAGCATCGAGCCGAGCAGCAGCACCCAGGTCCACACATAGACATAGACGCCGTAGTCCGAGCCGCCCATCCAGCGTGCGAGCAGCACCTGAGAGAAGTAGGCAAGGCCCGCGCTGAACACGCGGATAATAAAGACGGTGCCGGCGAGGCGCTTGGTCAGCGAGGCGTCGCTGCTGCCGAATAGCAGATCGCGCAGCCGCTGCATCAAATTCGTGCGCGCTGAGTTTGCCGCGTCCGTCATCGCCATGAATCGTTTGTCCAACCGAAAGCGCCGCAAGGGCGGCAAGAACCCGCCTTAGCAAGGATTCGTTAAGAATTGGTTGGATGGGCGGTAGCGGGCTCAGCCTGCGAAGCCGCCGGCGTCGAGAAATGCTTTTTCTTCAGGCGTTGTGGTACGGCCCAAGGTCGCATTGCGATGTGGAAAGCGTCCGAACTTGCGGATGATATCGGCGTGCAGTTCCGCCCACTTCAATCCGTCGGCGTCATTGGCGGCGCGATAGAGTTCGATCCCGCGCGTCTGATCGTCCATCGATTCGGAATGCTCGAACGGCAGATAGAAGAATGCACGCAAGACGGAATCGGCGCGCTTGTCCCGGCCCTGCGCGATCGCCGTGTTCGTGACGGCGCGCGCCATCGCATCGGTCGAGAACATTTTCGGCGAGCCGCGAAACATGTTGCGCGGGAACTGATCGAGCACAATGACGAGCGCGAGCGCGCCTTCGTCGCTGTCCTGCCAGGACGCGAGCTTGCCGTCGCGTGCCGCTTCCCACAGCAATTGAAAGCGCGTGCGCACGACCGTATCGAACGCATCGTCCTTGCCGTACCAGACGTCGTATCCGGCGTGACGCCAGAAGGAGAGGACGTCGGCTGGCGTGGGGAGAGGAGAGATCATGTTTGCCCGACTGGAGGTTAGGTGTCGTCCCGGCGCAGGCCGGGACCCATAACCCCGGAAGGTATTGTTCTGTAGCGATCGAGACCGTCAGCCGACGTGAGTTTCGTGAGTATGGGTCCCCGCCTTCGCGGGGACGACGGCAAAATCTCAAAACCTCTCCCCGCGAGCGGGGAGAGGTAAGAGACGTCAGCTCGCCGCCGCAGCAGCAGCCTTCGGCTTCTCGTCGCGCAGTTCGCGGCGCAGAATCTTGCCGACATTGGTCTTCGGCAGATCGGCGCGGAATTCGACGAATTTCGGCACCTTGTAGCCGGTCAGTTCCTTCTGCGCGAAGGCGATGACGTCCTGCGAGGTGAGGTTCGGATCCTTCTTCACGACGAAGGCCTTCACCGCTTCGCCCGATTTCGTGTCGGCAACACCGATGACGGCGCATTCGAGCACGCCCGGATGGCTCGCGATCACTTCCTCGACTTCGTTCGGATAGACATTGAAGCCGGAGACGAGGATCATGTCCTTCTTGCGGTCCACGATCTTGGTATAACCGTCGGGCGACATGATGCCGATGTCGCCGGTGCGGAAGTAACCGTCGCTGGTCATCACCTTCGCGGTTTCTTCCGGACGATTCCAGTAGCCCGCCATCACCTGCGGACCCTTGGCGCAGATTTCGCCGGCTTCGCCGAGCGGCACTTCCTTGCCGTCGTCGTCGCGGATCGACAACCACGTCGAAGGCACGGGGATTCCAATGGAGCCCGAGAACTTGTCGGTGTCGGCCGGATTACAGGTGAGCGTCGGCGAGGTTTCCGAAAGGCCGTAGCCTTCCGACAGCGCCACGCCCGTCACCTGCGTCCATTTATCCGCGACAGGTTTCTGCACCGCCATGCCGCCGCCGAAGCAGCTCTTGAGCTTGGAGAAATCCAACTCAGCAAAGCCCGGCGTATGCAGCAAGCCGTTGTAGAGCGTGTTGACGGCCGGGAACGAGTTGACCTGATACTTCTTCAATTCCTTGATGAAGCCGGGCATGTCGCGCGGATTCGGAATCAGAAGGTTGACGCCGCCGGCGCGCATCGCGAGCAGGAAGCAGGCCGTCAGCGCGAAGATGTGATACAGAGGAAGCGCGCAGACGATAAACAGTTCATCGACGATCGGCGGCTTCTTGAGCGCGGGCTGCAACCACGCGTCGTTCTGAAGAACGTTCGCCAGAATGTTGCGATGGAGCAGCGTCGCGCCCTTCGATACGCCGGTGGTGCCGCCGGTGTATTGCAGGAACGCCACATCGTCGCCGGTCAGCTTCGGCTTGTTCAGCTTCAGCTTCCTGCCAGCGGCAAGCGCGTCGTTGAATGCGACGGCGTCCGGCAGCGAATAGGCCGGCACCATCTTCTTCACCTTGCGGACGACGAAGTTGACGATGTGCCCTTTGAAGCCGAGCAGGTCGCCCATCGTGCCCATGATGACGTGCTTGACGCCGGTCTTGGCGATGACCTTCTCGAGCGTGGTGGCGAAATTTTCCAGCAAGATGATCGCTTCCGCGCCGGAATCTTTCAGCTGATGCTCAAGTTCGCGCGGCGTGTAGAGCGGGTTGACGTTCACGACCGTATAGCCCGCGCGCAGGATCGCAGCCGACGAAACCGGATGCTGGAGCACGTTCGGCATCATGATCGCGACGCGCGCGCCCTTCTTCAGGCCCTTGCTCTGGAGATACGCACCCAGCGCCGTCGACATCTCGTCGAGGTCGCGATAGGTGATCGCCTTGTCCATGCAGATGAACGATTTGCGGTCGGCGAATTTCTTGAAGCTCTCCTCTAACAGTTCGACCAGCGACGGATAGATCGTCGGATCGATGTCGTGCGGCACTCCGGCCGGATATTGCTTGAGCCAGATGCGTTCCATGGCGTTTCCCTCGATACTGTTGGCTGACGGCCCCCAGTTCTCCCGATGGGGTGCCCTTATTGCTTTCAAGTATTGAGCGAAGCCGCAGGCATGGCAAGCCTGTGCGCGTTAACGCCGCATCGTGCTTGGATTTTTGAAGATTGCGAAAGCCGCCATTCTGCGGCGATTCCGCAGAGCACAATTTGGAATCGGCGTCAGCTTTTCGGCGGCGCGTCGGATTTCTTTTCCGCGGCAGGCTTGCTGCTTTTTGCAGCGTCCTTTGCGCCGTCTTTGGGCTTTGCGGCCGCGGGCTTGAGATCGCCCGAAACCGGCTTGGCCGAATTGCCGAGCGGTTTCGGCTCCGGATTCGCTGCCGGTTTCGATGCGGCCTTCGCGTCGGATTTAGCCTCCGGCTTGGTGTCTTTCTTCGCGTCAGGCCTGGCGTCTTTTTTCTTCTCCGGCTTTGCGTCCGGTTTCGCATCGGGCTTGACGGCTGCGACCTGCGACTTCTTGCCCTTCTTGCCTTTCGGCGTCTGCGCTTCGGTCTCCGCAGCGTCCGCTGCGGCAATCGCCGAACCCGTGCGCGTCGGGCCGGTGTAGACGATCACGGGCGGCGCGAGTGCGGCAGCGCCTGCAAGCAGCTCGGTCGTCTTGACGGTCGGCGGCTGCAAGCCGGCTGCGAACATCTGCGGATTGCCGTCGCTCGATTCCGGCGCAACGGCGATTTCCAGATCGTCATCTTCATCTTCGGCGGCGGGACGCTTGCGCTTCGGTCCGCACATCTGGTCGCGCAGATCGGGCGGCGAGGCGTCGATCGGCGCAAGCTGTTCGACCGTTCCCATCGAGGGCCTGAGCCAGGCGAGCTTGTTGCCGCTGAATCCCCGCTCGAGCAGTTGCGCGGCCTTCACCGCGCGCTGCGCGGAGGATTGCGCGCCGAGCACGACCGCGATCAGCCGCTTGCCGTTGCGGGTGGCGGAAGCAACGAGATTGAATCCCGACGCACAGATGAATCCGGTCTTCATGCCGTCGGCACCGGGATAGCGGCCGATCAGCTTGTTGAAGTTCATCGTCGTGCGTTTTCCGAACTTGATGCCGGGCAGATGCGCGAAATATTCGTACTCCGGCAGGTCGCGGTAAAATGCGCGCGTCAGAATGCCAAGGTCGCGCGCCGAGGTGATCTGTCCGTCTGCGGGAAGGCCGTTCGGATTGACGTAGGAGGTCTGCGTCATGCCGAGGCGCTGCGCGGTCTTGTTCATCTCGGCGGAGAAACCGTCAATCGAACCGCCGACGCCTTCGGCGATCACCACCGCGATGTCGTTGGCGGACTTCACCATCATCATCTTCAGCGCGTTATCGAGCGTGACCTGCGTGCCGGGCTTGAAGCCCATCTTCGAGGGCGCCTGCGCGGACGCGGCCGGCGAGACGGTCAAAAGCGAGTCGAGCGTGAGGCGGCCCTGCTTCACCGCGTTGAGCGCGACATAGGCTGTCATGATTTTCGTGACGGAGGCCGGATACCAGGGATAGGTCGCGTTCTCGGCCTGCAACACCTTGCCGGTGTCGGCCTCGATCACCAGCGTCGCTTCAGCCCTGGCCTGGGTCGCGCAGACAAGCGCGATCGTTGCAACGAATGCAGCAAGGCGGTGCGGCCGGTATGCGGAACGAGGCGCAAGCACGGTCAGCTTCCAATCGTGCAAATCGGGGCGCTGGAAATCATTGCGATGCCGGGCCGTGCGTTTGTGTTTCAGGTTCGCCGCGCGATCCGCGCGCGAGCCGATTGTTTATCCGTTTGGCACGGTGCGGAATAGTCACTTTTGTGCTCATTCAAGCACGAAATGGGCCAAATTCCGGCGATGCCCACATGTTGATTGGCGGCTTTATGCCTTGCTCGCGGCGGCGCTCTCCGGAGACGGCAGTGCAGCTTGCGTTTCCTGCACCATGAACTGGGCTCTCGCGAGGCTCGCGAAATATCCGCCCTTGGCGACCAGTTCGTCGAAAGTGCCGCTTTCGGTGATGCGGCCCTTGTCGAATACCAGAATTTTGGTCGCGTTGCGGATGGTCGAGAGCCGGTGCGCGATCACGAATGTGGTGCGGCCCTTCATCACGGTGTCGAGCGCGGCATTCACCTTCTGCTCGGTGACGGCGTCGAGCGCGGATGTCGCCTCGTCGAGGATCAGGATTGGCGGATTTTTCAGCAGCGCGCGGGCAATCGACAGGCGCTGACGCTCGCCGCCGGACAGCATGCGTCCGCGCTCGCCGGCATTGGTGTCGAATTTCAACTCGCCGCGCTCGATGAAGTCGAGCGCCTGCGCGCCGCGAGCCGCTTCGCGCAATTCTTCATCCGTGGCGTCCGGCTTGCCGACGCGCAGATTTTCCGCAATCGAGCGGTTGAACAGCAGCGCCTCCTGAAACACCACGCCGATGTTTCGTCGAAGACCCGCCAAAGTCATCGAGCGGATGTCCATGCCGTCGATCTTGATGACGCCGGACTGCGGGTCGAACGCGCGATGCAAGAGCGCGATGGCCGTCGATTTGCCGGCACCGGTTTCGCCAACCAGCGCGAAGGTCTGGCCGGGCTGCGCCGTGAAGGTCACATCCTCGACCGCAGGGCGCTTGCCGTCATAGGAGAAGGACACGTCGCCGAATTCGACGAGGCCTTTCAGGCGGCCGGGATCGACAGCATCCGGCGCATCGCGCACGGCGGGCACCGCGTCGAGCACGTCGAAGAATTCCTGCAACCGCGGCGCTTCCATGAACACGCTGTTGATGAAGCCGACGACCTGATCGAGTTTCTGGATCAGCATGGTCGCGAACGACACGAACATCACGATTTCGCCGACGCTGGCGAGACCCTGTGCGTGAAGCGCGATGCCGACGACGAAGATGCAGAGAATAGTGATGGTGGTGGATGCGCGCGTCATCACGGCCACCAGCGCCCACCATGACAGCACCGGCAACTGCACCGCGAGCAATTTATCCGCGACGCCGCGCAGACCCTGAACCTCGGCATCGATGCGGGTGAAGCTCTGCACCAGCGCGACGTTACCCAACGCATCGGACGCGCGCGCGGCCAGATCGCCGTAATGCGTCTCGACCTCCATCTGCATGCCGTAGGTCTTTCGCACCACCATCGTCGTCAGCAGCGTGAACACGATGCAGAGCACGAACAGGATGCCGGCGAGCCGCCAGTTGATGTAGAGCGACAGCGGCAACAGCACGATCAGCGAGACGATAGCGGCGAAATGCTCGCGGAAGAATCCGAGCCAGACGCGCCAGAGCGCGTCGGTGCCCTGAAGCATCACCTTCATCAGCCGGCCCGAATGGGTGCCGGTGTGGAAGGTCAGCGGCAACTGCATGATGTGATCGAAGTAGCTCGTCAGCACCGCCTGCCGCTGGCGATGGGCGAGACGGTCGGCGTGCAGGGCGACAAGGGCGCTACAGGCAATCGTGAACAGTCCGAACGCGACCCATGCGCCCAACAGCGGCCAGGGCGACGGCGGCGGCGCGCCGCCGGTCACGGCATCGGTCGGTGTTTTCGACAGCACGTCGATGATGCGGCCGAACAGGACGGGCTCGGCGAACTGCGCCACCGCAAGTGCGAGGTTCGCGATCGCAAGAATCCAGCCCAGCCGCGCTTCCTTGCCGAGCAGTTCGAGAACGCGAAAGTAAAGACGGACCATCAACCGGCACTCAAAAGCCAAAAATACGTTGCGGCCAGCTTAGCCGCGCCCGAACAAGGAATACAGCCGCCGATTTACGCCTCCGTCCGCGCGAAGTCTTCGGAAACCGGCGGCGGCGATGCGCCGTACATGGCGGGCAGGTCTTGAATAAAAAGGCGGGTAACGGCCTTGCCGCTGCCCGGCATGCTCGGCTTCATGGTATTGATTCTGGCTTTTCGGCTTCGGGGGATTAGGCATCATGCGGGAAAACAGGAAATCTCTGGCGGAATCGGTCGAGCGCGATCTGCGTCTCGATTTCTTTCGCGGGCTGGGATTGTGGATGATCTTTCTCGACCACATTCCAGACGACGTCGTCGCGTGGCTCACGCTGCGGAACTACGGCTTCAGCGACGCGGCCGAATTCTTTGTGTTCATCTCCGGCTATCTGGCCGGCTACATCTACGGCCCGGTCGTCATGGCCGGAAACTGGGCGGCTGCGGCCAAGCGCCTCGTGCTGCGCGCGTGGCAGATGTATGTGGCGCACATTCTGCTGTTCATGGCGTTCGTGGCCCAGATCGCGCGCGCGGCGCGCAAATTCGACAACCCGATGTACAAGGACGAGTTCAACGTTGCGAACTTCCTGGCGCATCCTGACGAACTGATCTGGCAGGCGCTGACGCTGCGCTACAAGCCGGTCGATCTCGACGTGCTTCCGCTCTATATCGCGCTGGTTCTCATCTCGCCGCTGATGCTGTTCGGATTGACGCGGCGGCCGAACATCACGCTGCTTTTCTCGGTTCTCATCTATATCGGCGCGCGCATTTTCGACTGGAATCTCGCGTCGTTCCCGCAGGGCACGCACTGGTACTTCAACCCGTTCGCGTGGCAGCTGATGTTCGTGTTCGGCGCCTGGTGCGGCGTCGGCGGCGTCAAGCAGATCTGGGGCTTCATCCAGTCCAGATTCGCGCTCATCCTGTCGATTGCGTGGATTGCTTTCGCCTTCCTCATCGTCATGACCTGGCACAGCGAATTCCTCGAGTCGCTGATCCCGAAGTGGATGATCAAGGTGATCTATCCGATCGACAAGACCGACCTCGACATGCTGCGCTTTACGCACTTCCTCGCGCTCGCATGCATCGTCGCGCGCTACATCCCGCGCGACTGGAAGCCTTTGACATCGCACTGGCTGCGGCCGCTGGTTCTGTGCGGACAGCATTCGCTCGCGAACTTCTGCCTGGGCGTGTTCCTGTCGTTCGGCGTCCATTATCTGCTGGTGCAATTCCCCGGCGGGGTGTGGCGGCAGATCGTGCTCAGCGTCGCGGGCATGGCGGCGATGACCGCATTGTCGTGGGTGCTCAATCGCGCCAAGACCGTTCCCGATCTCTTCGTCGAGGTGAAGGAGAGGGCGTCTCCGACCCGGACCGGAAAGCGGAGCATCAAGAGGGTCCGCACTGCGCGGGCCTGACATCCGTCCGATAAATTCAAGCGTTAGAACGGCCCTCATGCCGGGGGCCGTTTTTCTTTTGCCGGTACATCGATATGAATTTGGCGATTTTTCCTGGCTCCAAGTGCGCGCTGCAACATACGAAGGTACTGAATTTGCAGACGTTCTCGGCCCGGCCGAAACCGTAATAAATGCGTGAACGTAATTCCGGGGGTGCGACACTAAGTCATTACTGGACTAGGATCGGGGCGCATTCGTTTGTTTCAAATATGGAGGTCGATATGACCAAGTGGATTTTGGCAGCCGGTCTCGTCGCATTCGCGACGGCGGCTCAGGCTCAGTATTACGGCGGCAGTTCGAGCTACGACAATTCGGGTAGCTACTACAACAACGGCTACGGCAGCGGCTACGCGACCTCGCAGACTTATGGCGGCAACAACGATCCGTCGCCGAACTATCATTCGGCGCCGACGTATCACCCGACCTATCACAACTATTATTCGTATCACCCGCAGTATCGCTCGAATTACTCGGGCTACTCCGGCTACTCCGGCGGTTCGAGCTACTGATTCTTTCTCGCGCCGAGTTTCAATAACCCGCGCCGCCGAAAGCTGCGCGGGTTTTTTTGCGCGCGCTACTCTTCGGCCTCTCGCAGCTTTTCCGGGTCGGGGTGCTTTTCCGGTTCCTGGTCAGGATGATCCCAGGGCTCATCCAGATCGTTGTCCTGCTCTTCTCCGAATTTTTCGTGCGGCTTTTTCGGATCGGGCATGCGCGCCTCCTTTGCGGACCGGGATTACAATGCGCCTGCGAACGAGACGTTGCAACGCTCCGGGTCGGCTCGTTGCGATCAGACCGTCACGGCGGCGGACGAGCGTTTATCTGCCTGTCCCGTGCCTCTGTTGCGCATTTCGCCGCATGGCTCTCGCGGTTGATGACCTGAAGGTTCGGCAATCCCCAATATCGCAGAAGCTGTGGCCACGACGCGTCGCGATGCTCGCCCCACACCCGATATAGCGGCACGCGATGATCGACCTCGGCGTCTTTCCAAAGCCGTTTGCCGGTCAGGGTGCAGCGCCTGCCTTGCACGCGCCGTAGCAACTTTGCTTGACCACTCGGCGCATTCCAGAGTTGCCACGCGACCACGCAGGCGCTGTGCCAGTTTGCATTCTTGTTGGGGCCGCGCTCCCACAGATCGACATGCCATCCGAAGCGATAGACCGGCTGGCCGCACACGCAGCAGAAACCGGCACCGCGCGCGTGGGCTTTTTCACGATAGGGCGCGGGAGGAATGCGAAACGTGGCGGGTAGTCCGCTTTTGCGCTTGTCGCTCAACCGCCATGTCCAACCGCCGGGCGCGCCACTGACGGCCGCGAGTTTTCGCGCCAGACGATCGGCGCGAATCGGATGAGCGCGCCAATAGGAATCGATCGCGAGTCGCGGCATCGGCGGCACGAAGGACGAATTGTAAGCCCGCGACAGCACGGCCTTCGGGAAAATCTCCGGCAGCGACTTTGCAAGCCGCGCCCGCGCACGCAGATTTGCCAGCGCCTTGATGTCTTGCCATTTGGACATTGATGATGGGCTCCGTGCCGGTGCCACGGTGTCATCTGCGGGTAAAACGTTTGTAAAGACCGCTTCCGTCACCCACTATGCCAAACAAATGTATTGGGACGGCGCGAAGGACACCGACGCGGTACTGCTGATTGTCGGTGAAGGTCCCGGTACGTTGAACTATGCCGAGCCGCCGAAATAGTCTTCGTGACTTCGTTGATCTTCGGCGTGCTCGCCGCTGGCAAAAAGCCCTCATCGAAAATATCCACCATCGAAGGCCGCTTGCGGAATTCGTGATTCTCGCCTTTGGCGGGAGTCCGGCTGCGAGGCGTTTTGGCGGCAAGCCCACTTGGCGGCCGCGAACCACGAAACCATTGTTGCCAATTCGTTAACTGCGCCTCATTCGCGCGAGCGAGGCCACAACGCTTTTCTGTTCTTAACGATTGTCTGGTTTTCTGCCGCGAATAGTTTCCGACGTTGAATTCGAGACGGCATCCATTGGGCTCTTTCTGGTTTCCTATAAAACGTTTTTCCCGTCGTATTTTTACGATTCGGGTCCGGCTTATAATGGTAACGCTGACCTTGGCGCTACCCGCACTGGCCTATCGTATTCATACCCTTGAGACGGCAAGAAAAAACGAAATTTCCGCGCAGGCCGATGAACTCATGCAGACCGCTGAGCGCGCCGCAATCAGCCAGCAAGAGTTGCTCGCGTCGGTCGAAAGTTTTCTGAGAACCGCAGCCTTCATCCATCTACAGACAAGCAAGCGCGGTGCCGGTTGCAGTCTCGTTCAGTCAGGTGCGCCGCTTCTTCCGAACTGGATCACAAATCTGGCAATCGCAGGACCGGACGGAATCATTCAGTGCGCGACATTACCAAGTCTCGTGGGTCTGGATGCCAACACGCGGGATTTCTATCGTCTGGCGATAGCGACGAGCAAGATGACCGTCAGTGACTTCGTGCTCAGCCGCGGCAAGAATGAACCGGCATTGCTTGTCGCATTTCCAGTTCAATCGGTCGATGCGGATACGAAAAGCGCAATTATCGTTTCGGTTGGCGCTCAATGGTTCGGCCGGGTTCTCGATCAACACAAGGTCACGCCCGGAGTAACTGTCTATTTGATCGACGGAAAGGGCACGGTCCTTACCTCAAAACCGCTAAGGTCGGACGCCATCGGCAATGTTCTTGCGGCACCTCAAATTCTGCCGACCATTCTGCGCAGCGATCGAGGCTCAAATCTGGACGATAGCAATCATCTGTATTCGTTCGCGCATATCGACAACACCGACTTGCGCCTGGTCGTAGGCATCGACGAACAAACGATGTTGTCAAAAATCGATTCAGATCTTTCGCTTGCGCGTCGTGAATTTTTCGGTGGTGGTTTGCTGGTTCTTCTGGCGACATGGTTTCTGTCCGAATTGCTGATCCTGCGGCCGATTAGACGTATTACATCGGCTGCTCGAAAGCGCGCAGACGGACATCGGGAAGCCGCGCTTGATCCAGCGCAGTTCCCGCCGGAATTTTCCTTGCTGGCATCCGCAGTAAATGGCATGGCGGAGAAGTTTGAAGGCCGTGAGGACAGCCTTGTATTCGCCAACACTGAATTAAACCTCTTGTCTTCGCGCGATGCTCTGACCGGATTGATGAACCGGCGTGCCATGGATGTTTCGCTCGATCTTGCGTGGAAAGAGACCCTTCATAAAAAAGCGCCGATAGCTTTTGTGATGATCGATATCGACCGGTTCAAGCAGTTCAACGACAGCTACGGTCACACGGCGGGCGACGATTGCTTGCGGCGCATCGGTGCCGTGCTTAACAAGATTGCCGATTTCCACTCTGCTATCGCAGCACGCTACGGCGGCGAAGAGTTTGTGATAATTTTTCCGTCGATCTCAGCGATAGACGCGCTTGGGCTGGCTGAGTTTGTCCGGTTGGCAATTCAGGGCTTGAACATTCCTCACAAGGAAAACGTAGGCGGACTCGTAACCGCGAGCCTCGGTCTGAAAATGAGTAATGCAACCGGCGTCTCATCGATAGCCAAGCTTGTTAGCGGTGCCGACGAGAATCTTTATGTAGCGAAAAGACTGGGCCGCAATCAAACCGTGAATGACGCGCGCTGGACATCGCGGTTTCTTGTCGATCAGAAAATAGCGTAAGATACGATCAGTGCGGCTATGACGACGGCAATAGCCGCCGATGGAAAGTCTCAAGGGCTGTCTAGTTGATCTTCCGTGCGCCCGCTGGCGGCAGAAAGCTCTCATCGAAAATATCGGCAAGCGAAGGCCGCTTGCGGAATTCGTAGTCCGCTGCGATCTGGTCGAGCGCAGTCTCGAAGCGTTTGGGCTCGATGCCCCCGAGGCCGTTCTTCTTCACCTCGCCGGTGAGGATGTTGTCGGCGATCGAGGCGCGCAGACGATCAAGCTCGGTATCGCGCGAGGCGCCGTCCATTTTCGCAAGCACGTCGTCGATGGCTTTGGCAGGATCTTTGACGGCGAGCTTTACGCCCGCGATTGTCGCGCGGACAAATGCCTTCACCGCGTCCGGATGATCGCTGAGAAATTTCGGATTGACGATCAGCGCGTGGCCGTAAACCTCGGCGCCGAAATCGGCAAAGCGCAATATAGCGAGATCGCTCGCCGGCACGCCGCGATTGCGCAGGTTGATGCCTGAGAGGAACGACCAGCCGCTGACGGCATCGACCTGGCCTGCGGACAGCATCGGCTCGCGCACGGCGGGGCTCAGTTTTTCGATCTTTACGTTGTCGGGCTTGATACCGTTCAGTTTTGCCAGCGCCGGCCACAGCCGCATCGCCAGATCGCCGTCAACCAGACCGACAGTCTTGCCTGCGATGTCGGCGAGGGTGGAAATGCCGCGGCTCTTGCGCGCGATCAGCGCGTAGGGCGCCTTGTCGTAGAGCACGAACACCGCCTTCAATGGCGTGCCATCCTCGCGGTCGCGAGTGCGGATGAGCGTGTTGATGTCGGCGAGTGCGATGTCGGCATCTCCCGACGCGACGCGTTTGATCGCGTCCTGCGAACCGGACGCGGCATCGGTCGTGACGCTGAGATTCTCCGCGCGATAAAGTCCCTTCGAGGCCGCCAGTACGAATGGCGCCTGCGCGCCGTCGATGGCGCGGTCGAGCGAAAATCTGATCGCAGTGGCGGCGGAGGCGGCGTTGAGATCGGCGCACAGTCCGAGCGCAAGAAGAAGCGATGCGAGGAAGGGACGGCGATCGAATTTGCAGAACGCTTTGAACATCGGAACGGCTTCAGTCAGGGCATTTGCGCTTCGGCTTTTTATTCTGCCATCCGCTTTGTGAACGCAGCCACAACGCTTGTCACGCCGCGATGCATCTTTGATGACGGCAGGTGCGCCGCAAGTACCGGCCATTGGTCGCGCGGCGGCTGCCTGACGTTCGCCCGGTGCTGCCACGTTTTCGCCTCTCGATTCCGAGTCCGTCAGAATTCCGCGACAATTTGGCCATTTGCCCTTCAGCTTGCATTCAGGTGAGGGAACCCAATGTAAGGCCAAGGGTTTCCCTTGAACTGGCCACTACTGGCCATGGACGACCCGGAAGGACATTACGATGTTCACGAAGACGAATTTGACGGTCCTGTCGCTCTCGGCGGCAATCGCTCTGACGGTGGTTGCCGTGCCGCAGATGGCGCAGGCGCAGCCCGCAGCCTCGGCTGTGCAGGTGAAAACCAGCGATGCGACCGACATCAGCGCGCGCCGTTATGCCCGCCGCTACTATCGCAATAACGCGGCAGGCGCAGCGTTTGCGGGGCTTATCATCGGCGGCATTGGTGCCGCGATCGCCAACCAGCAGCGCCAGGATTACTACCGCCAGAACTACTATTACGGCGGCAATCCCTATTACGGTGGCCGCTACTACGGCGCTCCCGCCTATTACGGGCCGGGCTACTACAACCCGTACTGAGCAGCGATTTTCACAGCCCAACTGCAATTCGCCGGGCGAAACCCCGGCGAATTTGCATTTTTCGGCAGTGTTTTCAGCCGCTTGTGAGCGCGGCGTTAACACGATGCAGACGGATTTCGACTAGGTTTGCCGTATGAGTGATTCGATGGACAGGCTTTATCGGGCGGTCGTGGCGGCGAAGGATCTCGATCCTGCGACGTCGCGCACGGCGCGTCTGTTTCAGCGCGGCCCGCACAAGATGGCCAAGAAGCTCGCCGAAGAAGCCATCGAAGTTGTGATCGACGCCGTCAACGGCAAGGCCGATTCCGTCGTCCGCGAGAGCGCGGACCTGCTCTACAATCTGACAGTTTTATGGGCCGCTGCCGGTGTCCGCCCGCAGGACGTTTGGGATGAGATGGACCGCCGCGAACGCAGCCAGGGCATCGCCGAAAAGCTGCCGAAACGCACCTCCGGCAAATTGCAGCCGGACGCTCCAAAAATCAAAGCCTCCGGTCCCGCCCCCGCGCGGCGACCGATTGTCGCGCTCAGCTCGGTCCGTTCAAAGAAACGGCGCTGACATTTCGCAACTTTCTCCTCATTCAATCGCACTTCGACGCATGGACAATTCCGCACGGGGATGGTTCATCGCGCCATGCTGAAACGTATCTACGACTGGTGCATTGCCGCCGCTGAAAAGCCCTACGCCCTCTGGCTGATGGGTGCTGTTTCGTTCGCGGAAAGCTCATTCTTTCCGATTCCCCCCGACGTGATGCTGATTCCGATGTCGCTGGCCAAGCCGCAGAAGGCGTGGCTTTACGCGCTGGTGTGTACGATCACCTCGGTTGCCGGCGGCGTCGTCGGTTATGCCATCGGCGCGCTGCTTTACGATTCGGTCGGGCAATGGCTCATCAATCTGTACGGCTACGGCGACAAGGTTGAGGCTTTCCGCGCATCCTACGCCGAGTACGGCGCCTGGATCATTCTGCTGAAAGGCCTGACCCCGATCCCCTACAAGCTCGTTACGATCACCTCCGGCTTTGCCAATTACAATTTGCTGTTGTTTGTCGTCTTTTCGATCATCGCCCGCGGCGGCCGGTTTTTTGTCGTCGCGATCGTGCTCAATCGTTATGGCGAATGGATTCGTCATGTGATCGAGAAAAACCTCGGTCTCTGGGTCGCGATCGGTACAGGCATCATCGTTATCGGATTTATCATCGCTTTCCGCATGTTCTGACGGATGGGCCTTTTCCCCGCAGTCACTGGGGGATATTCTGGGTTAATGTTCGAACCCGTCGGCAAATTGGGCGCGTGCGTGCCACGGCATGTGATGCTGACGGCGGCGCTGATCTTTGCAATCGCTTCAGCACCGAAGATCGCATGGTCTCAGCAGCAACAGCCGCCGGCGCAGCAACAACTCGCGCCGGCGCAGTCGCCGTCCGAACCGTCGCCGCCGCCCGCGCCGGAACCGGCCGAGCGCGGCAATCCCGGTCTCGTCGAAGAGATCGGCAAATTGCTCAAGGACTCCGCGACTGGCATCAAGGATTCGGCGACGGGCCTGACCTCCAGACTGCCGAGCGCCCGCGATACGATCGACGGTATCAACAACACGGCCAAGGGCGCGACCGACAGCCTGACGCGGCTTACGCCGCCGCTCTCGGGCCAGACAGTAAGCGGCCGCTCGATTTGCCCGCCCGCCGGAAACGGCGCGCCCGACTGCAAGATCGCGTCGGACCTGTTGTGCAAGGAAAAGGGCTACAAGGAAGGCCGCAGCGTCGACATCGAGACATCGCAGAAATGCTCGGCAAAGGATTATTTTTCGGGCAAAGGTGCGTGCCGGACCGAAAATTTCGTCACCCGCGCCGTCTGCCAATAGAAGCAGCCTCTTTCTTCCTGCTCGCGCACCTCGTATGACCGCAGAACAATTGCCTTGGTATGCGGCGTGCGGCAACGTTCGCTATGCGAAATTTGCGAGAGGGGACTTTTCCGGATGTCGATGCCTGCTCTGTTCAAGAATCGTCTTTCTATTCCGGCGATAGGTTCGCCTCTCTTTATCGTGTCCGGTCCCGACCTCGTCATCGCGCAATGCAAGGCGGGTATCGTCGGATCGTTTCCAGCACTGAACGCGCGCCCCGCCGCGCTGCTCGATGAATGGCTGCATCGGATCAAGGAAGAACTCGCCGCGCACGACAAGGCGCATCCCGATCGGCTGTCTGCGCCGTTTGCCGTGAACCAGATCGTGCATAAATCGAACAACCGTCTGGATCAGGACATGGCGGTTTGCGAGAAGCACAAGGTGCCGATAGTCATCACATCGCTCGGTGCGCGTGAGGAGTTGAACCAGGCGGTGCATGCATGGGGCGGCATCACCTTCCACGACGTCATCAATCAGAAGTTCGCACACAAGGCGATTGAGAAGGGCGCGGACGGTCTTGTGCTGGTCGCGGCAGGCGCGGGCGGACATGCCGGCGCGCTGTCGCCGTTCGCTTTCGTTGCAGAA